>Ga0214917_10004932_pt1 | contig 14488 bp, 15 predicted proteins | sample LL_1208_BB_MetaG_FD_177983 | JGI IMG/M metagenome (GOLD analysis project Ga0214917, IMG submission 177983) | Freshwater microbial communities from Lake Lanier, Atlanta, Georgia, United States - LL_1208_BB | ecosystem: Environmental > Aquatic > Freshwater > Lake | place: USA: Georgia | collected... | reverse complement strand
CAGCTACAAGAGTTAGCCGGCTACACCCAAACTGAAATCATCACTCAATATCGCCGAACTGAAATCACAATTGATGGTGAAACCCAGATTGAGATCGAAACTTCCCACGAAATTCGGAGAGACTTTCCCTTCTAGTTAGCTCATATCCTGCTAGGTTAATTTCCCATGCAGGGGGAACAAGTTGTCGGCGCGGTCGGAATTTCCCAAATGGTGGTCCGTCCTGGTGACACAGCGCTAGCTCATGGAAGTGGCGATATGCCCATTCTCTCCACCAGTTTTCTAGTTACTCTGATGGAAAGCGCATGCAACTCCGCACTTGCTGAATTTCTTGATAATGGTGAATCTACATATCTTGCTGATATTGAATTAGAAGTTCATGAATCAGTTGGAATTGGCTCAGAAGTACAAGGCGCCGCGACATGTGTTGCATTTGAAGAAGGAACTTTAACTTTTGTCTGCGAAATACATGACGGCCCGCGCTTAGTTGCGGCATCAATGATGCGTCGAAACTTAGTGGAACGAGTTTCGTTCCTAGCGCGGACCGCCGCGTTTACTCTGATTTCTCAGAGAGAAACTGAGTGATTACTTCTTTGTAGCCCAGAAGATTTCAGCAATCTCATCAATCTTTGCAATGAGCTTATCTGCAACAGCAACATCAACAGTTCCCTTTGTGCCAGCTGCTCCGGCAAGCTTTGTGGCTTCGTTGAATAAGCCATGAAGTTGTGGATGTGCTTCAAAATGATTTGGCTTGAAGTAGTCGGTCCATAGAACCCAGAGATGTTCTTTGACCATATTGGATCGCGCTTCCTTGATGGAAACAGCGCGAGCCTTAAAATCTGGATCAGATGATGCGGCGTATTTCTCCATACATGCTTTGACTGATTGCGCTTCGATCTTGGCTTGCGCTGGATCGTAAACGCCACAAGGTAGATCGCAATGTGCATGAACTGTAAGCATAAGATTCCTCACTTCGTAAGACTTGCGTGTTAGTGGAAGACTACCCGCCATGGCGAAATTTGGCTTTATGGGCCTACGTCGGGTCAAGGTCGCTGGCGAGTCCATGTCTCCTACCTACAACGACGGCGATGTACTCCTTGTTAAGTGGTTCACAGGAATTGAGAGAGAGTTACCGCTAACCAGCGTAGTCGTTATTGAACGCGAAGAAATGCCAGGTATTTTTTTCATTAAACGAATCCAGAAATCACATAGTGGCGCTTACTGGGTCGAAGGTGACAATCGCGATCCAGAAGTAGAACTACGTATGAGTGATTCTCGGACTTGGGGCTACATTCCTGCGCACGAAGTTAAAGGGAGAGTTTTACTGCGATTACAGAAAACTAGCGAGAGAAAGCTTCAGCAATAAGCGCTTTTTGCTCTTCTTCGTGAACATAAATACTTCCTGTCGCAGGGCTTGCAGCTGCGCGACGTGATACGCGGCGAAGTTCGCGACCGCCGAGATGTTCAGAGAGATTTGCTTGTACAAATGGCCATGGTCCTTGGTTTGCAGGTTCATCTTGTACCCAGAGCAAATTGGCATTTGGATGCTTGCTAATTTCTGCGACGATATCTGTCACGGGAAGCGGATAAAGCTGTTCCACACGCACGATGGCTGTGGTTGTATCACCAAGTTTTGCGCGCTCTGCAACTAATTCCCAATAAATCTTGCCGCTACAGAGAATTACACGAGACGCGCCAGAGATAGTTGAATCACCAATAAATGGCTTGAATGTTCCAGAAGTAAAGTCAGAGAGTTTCGATGCTGCTGCTTTGAGACGGAGCATAGATTTTGGTTCAAAGACAATGAGTGGACGACGAGCTGGATTCTTAATGTGCCAACGAAGTAAGTGGAAATATGAGGCAGCTGAAGTTGGCTGTGCAACAGTCATATTGTTTTCGGCACAGAGCGTCAAGAAACGTTCAATACGGCCTGATGAGTGATCAGGTCCTTGTCCTTCATATCCGTGCGGAAGCAAGAGAACTACTGAGGAACGCTCTCCCCATTTCTGAAGAGACGAAGAGATGAATTCATCAATGATTGTCTGGGCGCCATTTGCGAAATCTCCAAATTGGCCTTCCCATATAACGAGGGCGTTATCTCGCTCAACTGAATAGCCATATTCAAAGCCCATCGCGGCATATTCAGAGAGAAGGGAATCAACAACAAAGAATTGATTGTCATTGGTGATGAGTCCTCGTAGCGGAATCCACTCACTTCCATCTTCATGATCGCGAACAACAGCGTGGCGATTAGAGAAAGTTCCACGACCTACGTCTTGCCCTGCAATTCGAATCGGATGTCCTTCAAGAAGAAGTGATCCAAAGGCAAGCATTTCGCCGCCTGACCAATCAACTGTCCCGTCATCGAGCATTGTGACGCGACGTTGCAATTGCGGTGTGAGCTTGGGATGTACTTTGAAATTCTCTGGTACTGCAACTTGGGTAGCGGCAACTTTACGTGCAACATCTTCGGTAATTGCTGTATTGGTTTGTAGGGGATCTAGAGTCTCAAGGCGATTAAATGCAGGCTTTTCTGGAAGTTTGTCATGAACGGCGTTGAAGATGCCTTCGAGTTGAGCCTGGAATTCGCGAGCAATCTCATCGGATTCTTCTTGAGTGATATCACCACGACCGACTAAAGCTTCAGAGTAGAGCACGCGAGTTGTGCGCTTCGCATCAATAAGTTTGTACATGCGTGGTTGGGTGAAGCTTGGTTCATCACCTTCATTATGTCCGCGTCGGCGATAGCAGACCATGTCAATCACAACATCTTTGTTAAAGGTCTGACGGTATTCAAATGCTACGCGTGCCACGCGAACACAGGCTTCAGGATCATCTCCATTGACATGGAAGACCGGAGCTTGAATCAACTTAGCAATATCGGTTGAGTATCGTGAAGAACGTGCAGATTCAGGAGAAGTTGTAAATCCAACTTGGTTATTGATGACTACATGAACTGTTCCACCAGTGCGATAGCCACGAAGTTGAGACATGTTCAGCGTTTCTGCAACGACCCCTTGTCCAGCGAAAGCAGCATCACCATGAATCAAGATCGGAAGCACAGAGAAAGCGCTCTTGATGTTCTTCTTATCTTGCTTAGCGCGGACAATTCCTTCGAGAACTGGATTAACCGCCTCTAGGTGTGAAGGGTTAGCAGCGAGGTAAATCTTTGTTTTCTCACCAGCTTCAGTAACGAAATCTCCATATGTTCCGAGGTGATACTTAACATCTCCGGAACCTTGCACTTCATTTTCTTGGTAATGACCTTCAAATTCTTGGAAAATCTGACCATAAGACTTACCTGCAACATTGGCGAGGACATTGAGACGTCCACGGTGCGGCATTCCGATGCTGACTTCATCAAGTTGAGCTTTTGCTGCATAGCGCGCAATTGCATCGAGAAGCGGAATTACAGATTCTCCACCTTCAAGAGAGAAGCGTTTCTGTCCTACGAATTTCGTATGAAGGAAAGTTTCAAATGCTTCGGCGGAGTTGAGTTTGCGCAAGATTCGAAGCTGCTCTTCACGAGGGAAGAATGGCGAACCCACTTCGACCTGGTTCTGGATCCACTTACGTTCTTCAGGTGAATCGATATACATATATTCAATTCCGATTGAGCGGCAATACGAGTCACGCAAAATTCCCAAAATGTTACGGAGTTTTGCATAGGGACGTCCGCCGAAACCGCCGGTAGCAACTTCGCGATCGAGATCCCAAAGAGTTAAACCATGAGTTACAACATCGAGATCAGGATGGCTTCTCTGTTTGTATTCCAAAGGATCTATATCAGCCATCAAGTGGCCGTTAGTGCGGTAGGCCTGAATTAGTTGTTGAGTGCGCGCAGCTTTATTGAGTTGATCTTTACCTTCTGGAATGTCCGCATGCCAATGAATTGGAACATATGGAATTCGAAGCGCTGCAAAGATTTCACCGTAGAAATCCCCATCGCCAAGAAGAATCTCGTGAATTCTGCGGAGGAAATCTCCGGATTGTGCGCCTTGGATGATGCGATGGTCATAAGTGGAAGTAAGCGTGACAACTTTTGAAATAGCCAGTTCGGCAATGGTTTCCTCGCTTGCACCCTGGAATTCAGCTGGGTAATCCATCGCGCCAACTCCAAGAATTAAACCTTGTCCTTGAACTAAGCGCGGTACCGAATGAACTGTTCCGATAGTTCCGGGATTTGTGAGTGAAACTGTGGTGCCTGCAAAGTCCTCAACAGTCAAAGCGCCTTTACGGGCTTTCTTAACCAATGATTCGTATTCAGCCCAGAACTGTCCAAAATCAAGAGCTTCACAACCCTTAATGGACGGAACAAGAAGTTGTCGTGAGCCATCTTCCTTTGCAAGATCAATTGCGATTCCAAGATTGATGTGATCCGGGTGACCGATTGCAGGCTTGCCATCAAGTTCGGTAAAGAAGGCATTCATTTCGGGAGCTTCGCGAAGCGCCTTAATCATCGCGTAACCAATTAAATGTGTGAAAGAAACTTTTCCACCACGTGCACGTTTTAAGTGATTATTTATGACTGTGCGATTGTCAATCATTAACTTTGCTGGAATTGCACGAACACTTGTGGCAGTTGGAACGGTGAGTGAAGCTTCCATACTTTGTACAACGCGATTAGCAACTCCGCGGAGTGGTTCAACTCGAGCTGCAGAAGGAACTGCAACTTGTGGAGTTGGTTTTGCAACTGCTTGCGCAGGAGTTGGAATGGGTTGAGTTGCTGGTCGAACTGCAGGTTGCGGAGTTGTTACCTCAGTAATTTGCGGAGTTGGGGTTGCAGGCACAGATGAAGCTGCTTGTGTCGGTGCAGTTGTGCTCTGTTGTCGCTTGGGAACTGGGGGAGTTCCGGGTGCAGACTTCGCTGCGCCATTTGTTGGAAGTGGTGCCCCAGGTTTGTATCCGGAAAAAAACTCTCGCCAATTTTCTTCAACTGAATTTGGATCGGCCAAGAAACGCTCATACATTTCATCGACAAGCCATTCATTGGAGCCAAAAGAGCCACCAAATTTATTGTCGGGAGTCATACCTGCCACAGAAAGTAAGCCTATCTGCGCGCAGGAGCGAGGCTCTACCTGAGCGCAGCGTTATTGGCCACAGTTCCTGCAAGTACTTTCGTTCTGCGCAATCCTCTTTGCTAGGGCAGGCTCCCGTCATGGCATTGGCGTTCATCACGGGAGCAAGTCGGGGTCTCGGCCGTGAGGTAGCCCGCACCTTGAAATCTTCGGGCCACCAAGTAATAGGTATAAGTAAAGAACCGCAGCGCGCCAATTCAGCGAGCGCGGAGCTGGGAATCCCCTTCGAAACCGTAGATTTTCAAGATATTGCCGCCACTCGCTCCTTCGCGCAATCCATTCTTGAGAAATATGGAACTCCTGAAATATTGGTTCTTGCCCATGGAGTGATGAGCGACAAGATGGCAAAGACATTGCGCACCAATGATGATGAATGGGCTCGAGTTTTGAATATCAATCTCAATTCTGTCTTCACTTTAGTCAACGCTATTGGCGCACCTATGGCAGAAGCGAGAAATGGTCGCATCATTATCTTCTCAGCTTGTCTTGGTCGAATGTCTGGACCTGGAAATGCTGGTGGACTTGCTCCATATCGCATTTCAAAAGCTGGCGTTAATGCTCTGGTTCGAAATCTGGCTCATGAAACTGGTCACGGATCCCGAGGATTACTTGTTGATGCAATCTGCCCTAATCACACTCGTACCGATATGGGTGGCCCTGATGCTCCACGAAGTGTTGAAGAAGGAGCCGAGACTGCAATCTGGTTAGCAACGCGTGAATTTAATTCTGGAGATAAAACTGGATTACTCTGGGAAGACCGAGAAGTTGTTGACTGGTAATTACCTTGTACCGGTGCGTGGGATTGATGCAAGTGCAGCAATTAATGTAATAAGAGCATAAGTACCAAGAGTTAGTCCGAGCGCTAAACGCTCTCCATCAATCATGTAGTACGCAACGCCCATAGCGATGAGATTCGCAAGCACTGTGGGTCCACGTCCGTAATTTCGCTGTTGTAGAAATCCGCGACCCGCAAAGAAAAGTCCGATTCCTCCAATGATCAAGAAAACAATCTCAGCGATCACTGCGTCAAGCTCTTCAACTGAAGATGTAAGAGTACGAATAAGTAGGTATGCGCCTAGTCCAAATAAGAAAATTGCCTCGATTCTGACCAACCACGCGGCGATTATGTGAATGCGAGCTGGGATCACGGCCATACGGCGAAGAATAGAGTATGAGAAAGCGCTATTTATTCCTTGCCTTTTGGCCGAACCTAGTCTTATGGCCTTATTCGACGAAGGAATTTACGACTCACTTACAGGTCTTTTGGCCCCACCCTATTTTTATGAAAGTTCAGAGCGACTTCTATCGTGGGCGGAACGTAGCCATCACCCAGTCTCACTAATTTCGATTCGACTTCCAAGTCTCAATGATGATTTGTTACTGAAATGTGCACGTGACTTGATCTCTGAGCTACGTGGTGGAGATCTTCTTGCCCGGATAGGAGATCAAAGTTTCGCGCTTCTACTTCTAGGGGATAAATTAGGAGCTGAGCAATTAATCTTTCGTTTACGGAATACCATCAAACCCGAATTATCGTTTGAGTCGACCATTATTGAAGTAGGCGAAGGTATCGAAGCCGGCCTGCAAAGACTCTCGATTTAATTGCTTGGAATAAAGATGGAACTTCGGTAGTAGCGAAGTTCTTCAATCGAATCTTTGATATCTCCCAAAGCGCGATGATTTCCAGTCTTCTTCGGTGCATTGAAATAAACTTTTGGATACCAACGTCGCGCCAACTCTTTGATTGAAGAAACATCAACAGTTCGGTAATGGAGAAATTCATTAAGGCGTGGCATATCCCGTGCGATAAAGTTTCGATCCATTCCCACGGAATTGCCCGCTAAAGGTGACTTTCCAGAAACTGTGTGATTCTGTAAATAACTGATGACCATCTCTTCTGCCTGAGAAAGAGTTACTCCTTGTGAGATTTTCTCTAGCAGCCCTGATTCGGTATGCATCGCCCGCACTTCATCGCGCATGCCATCGAGTTTTTCAGGTGACGTCGCAATAACTACATCGACGCCATCGCCAAGGACATTGAGTTCGGCATCAGTTACAAGGACTGCAATCTCAACCAAGGCGTCGCGCTCGAGCGATAGCCCTGTCATCTCGCAATCAATCCAGATCAGGGGCGGGTTGTCGTTGGCCATAGGCGGAGAGCCTATTGTGAGCGATATTTCACCGCTCGTTCACCCTCTGTTAACTCATCTTCAACGTAGGTCGGCCCCTTTCGGACCATGATTCGACCCATGTCGCTCTTGGACAGTACCCATCCAATTACGCCATCTCCTCGTGAGATTACTACCGAACCACGATTTTCCGACAAAGTTTTTAGGGGCGTTGTTACTGCTGGTGGACTCTCCTCACTAATCATTCTCGGACTTATTGCGATTTTTCTTGGATATCAAGGTTTTGAAATTTTGGCCAAAGAAGGAATCTCGTTTATCACCACCTCGGAGTGGTCCGTCGAGGTCGACAGTTTTGGCGCAATTACAAAAACCTCCTTCGGCCTGGCCGCGATGTTAGTGGGAACAATTCTCTGTGCTCTCATCGCAGTTTTCATCGCCGTACCAATCTCCGTTGCGGCCGCAATCTTCCTTAGTTTTTATGCTCCGGCTTCACTTAAGAGATTCCTTGTTTCAATTATTGACTTGATGGCAGCTTTCCCTTCAATCCTTTTTGGATTTTGGGGCTTGTTTGTGCTGATGCCGAGTGCAGAGTATTGGGCGAAGTTGATTAATAAGTATTTAGGTTTTATTCCGATTTTTGAAGTAGAGCCACGAATTTTCACTCGTTCACCATTTGTTGCTGGTGTAGTTCTAGCCATAATGATTATTCCGATTATTACTTCTGTGTCACGTGAAATCTTCTCGCAAACACCTTTAGATCGAATCCAAGCTGCTTACGCACTGGGTGCCACAAGATGGAATGTAATTCGCACAGTTGCAATTCCCTATTCGCGCGGCGGAATTGTCGGTGGAATGATGTTGGGTCTTGGCCGTGCAATGGGAGAGACCGTTGCCGTGTACACAGTGCTCAACATTGTTTATCAGATTAATTGGCAAGTCCTTTTTGGTGCTGGAGGAAACGTCGCCTCTCTAATCTTGTTGAAATTCGGGGAGGCTCAACCTTATGAAATCAAGGCGCTTATGGCAGCAGGGCTCGTGCTATTCCTCTTGACGTTGTTCGTGAATTTCGTCGCGGACCAGATAGTTGCAAAATCGGGAGGTAAAGGGCGATGAGCCAAACTCTCCAAAACGTAAAGCCCGGTAAGCCCTGGCAGCCATCCGCAAAACAGCGAGTCACAGATTTCACGATTTTGTTCGCAGCAGTTTTAACCTCGTATTTGATTGTTGAATTCACAGCTATGAAAGGCAAACTTGCCTATTTCTTTCTCTTTTTTCTTGCGTTAGCAATCTTCAATTTAATTCGCGGCACTATCACCCGCGACTTTATGAATGGTAGTGACCAGTTTTTCAGCGTGATTATGTTGTTGGGGATGACTTTAGTTGTGATTCCAACTGCGGATATTCTTTATACAGTTTTTGAACGCGGACGAAAAGGTTTACATGCCGGATTGCTTACAAATGACATGGCCATGGCAACTCCTTCAGATCCAATCACTAGCGGTGGACTACTTCACGCAATTATTGGGACATTTTTATTGGTTTCTGTCGCGTTGATTCTGAGCGTTCCAATTGGAATTCTAACTGCGTTGTATTTGACTGAAATTAAGGGACGGTTTACGCGACCTATTAGATTTTTAGTTCAAGCAATGAGTGGAGTCCCCTCAATTGTGGCTGGCCTTTTCATTTTGTCGTCTATCGTTTACACAATCACTAAGTCATACTCCGGTTTCGTAGGCTCGCTTGCTCTGACAATTTTGATGATTCCTACAATCGCCCGTACCGCCGAAGAGGTGCTTAACCTTATCCCTAATGATTTACGAGAAGCGGGAGTTGCTTTGGGTGGCACCCAATGGAGAACAGTTGCAATGGTGGTCATTCCTGCTGCACGAAGCGGATTAATAACTGCCTTAATTCTCGGCGTTGCACGCATCGTCGGAGAGACAGCGCCAATACTTCTTCTTACGGGTGGTGGAGATGCGGTCAATTTCAACCCAACAAGCGGCGCAATGGGCTCACTACCTTTCTATATTTGGAAATCTTTCTTGCTTGGCACTGAAGAATCAATCACTCGAGGCTGGGCTGGGTTGCTTGTTCTGTTAGTACTAGTTCTAATACTTTTCATCATGGCTCGCGTATTGGGATCGAGGAGGACTAAATGAGTTTTGATAAGCCAAAAGACAAGAAGAAGGAGAACTCTGTGACCACGCCATCGTCTTTAGCGAGCGTCGCATCTACGACCCGCAAGCCAGGAACCAATCGTTTAGGAATAGGACTTGAAGCTCGTGGTGTACATGCCTGGTTCGGCAAGCATCACGCACTCGCCAATGTCTCATTGGACTTTGCAGCAGGAACTGTCACCGCGCTGATCGGACCTTCAGGTTGTGGAAAATCTACTTTCATCAGAACTTTAAATCGTATGCATGAGTTTATTCCTGGAGCCGCTATGGCAGGAGAAGTATTGCTAGATGGCAAAGATATTTATGAGCAAGGAACCGACGTTACGAAAATTCGATTGAAAATTGGTATGGTCTTTCAGAAACCGAATCCATTTCCTTCTATGACAATTGGAGAGAACGTTCTCTCAGGATTGAAATTAGCACAACTCAAGAATGCAAATAAAGATGAATTGATGGAAGAGTGCCTGGTTAGGGCAGGTCTTTGGAACGAAGTTAAAGATCGCCTCAATGCTCATGGTGGATCTCTATCGGGTGGTCAGCAACAGCGCCTCTGTATTGCTCGAGCTCTGGCCGTTAACCCGCAAGTTCTACTCATGGATGAACCATGTTCCGCGCTCGATCCTGGATCAACTCTTCGAATCGAAGAAACCATCAAAGAACTATCTGAGACTATGACGATCATTATCGTTACGCACAATATGCAACAAGCTGCCCGTGTCTCTGATTTCACTGCGTTTTTCCTTGCGGATGGCGGCCCCGGGGAGATGATTGAGACAGCTCCAACAAGTCAGATATTCTCTCAACCGCGAGATAAACGAACCGAGAACTACGTCACCGGACGATTCGGTTAATCAATTGTTCACCAAGCCTTAGTGCTTACTTAACTTTGTGTAGACCCTCCGTTATCTGCAATTCATAGGGTTCGCCTAAACCATGTTGGCATTCATCGATTTTAGAAGGGAATCATGAAGATTAAGTCTCGTTCAAAAATTGCTGCAGTCCTCGCTGCGGCAGGATTAGTTTTCTCATCAACACCAGCCCACGCAGTAGACCTACAAGGCTCGGGAGCAACGTTTGTTGCCCCACTTCTAGAGGCTTGCAAAGCGGGATTTGCAAAGTCAACAAGCCACAGCTACACATACGGTGGCGGCGGATCGGGTACAGGCCAGAAGAACTCAGACGCGGGCGTCGGAGATTTCTGGTTCTCTGATTCTGCATACCGAGCAGGTACACGTACCTCAATCATTCATGCACCAGTTGTAGCTGCACCAATTGCTGTGATGCACAACCTTCCTACTTCACGACAACTTTATTTAAGCCCAGCAACAATTGCAGGCATTTTCGGTGGAACAATTACTCGTTGGAATGACCCAAAGATTGCCGCAGATAACAATCGTTCAGTAACTGAAGTTATCTATAAGAAAGATTCAAACGGAAACGCGAAATTGGACAGTAAAGGAAATCCTGAAGTTCTTCGCAACGCCAAGAAGAACATCACGATGACTCTACCCAACCAACCAATCACAGTTATCTATCGCTCCGATTCATCAGGAACTTCAAATAACTTTACAACTTATCTAAATGGCGTCGCAAAAGATATTTGGACAAAATCTGGAAATAACGTTTTTGCAACAGCTTTTCCTGGCGATATCAACGCGAAAGACAATATCGGACGAATCGTTAGCGCCAATGGATCAGCAGGAGTTGCTGCTCTTGCAGCAAAAACCAAGTACTCGATCACTTATGCTGAAAAAAGCTTTGCTGATTCAAATGGGTTGAAAATTGCAGCAGTAGGAAATGCTGCTGGCAATTTCACGCTCCCTACTTCACCGGCTGTTTCAGCGTTCCTTGGAGATGCGACAGTTGATGCTTCAAAGGGCTTCTTCACTTTCAACTACGCAACAAAGGAACCAGGTGCATACACCCTTGGAATCGTCTCCTATATGCTCGTGGATACAAACTATGCAGATAAGTCAAAGGCTGCAGCAGTAAAGCAACTCGCTACCTACCTTATGAGCGGTGACTGCACCGGTGGAGCGAATGCTTCTCTCGGATATGTAGTAATTGATGGCAAGTTGAAGCAAGTAGCAGAGACTCAAGTTAAGAAAATCGGCTAATTCCTTAACTAACTGAAAGAATTTTCCCGGGCGCTCGAGGGAGCCCGGGAATTTTCTTATTTACGGGGCTTTCCCGCGAAGTGGGTATGCACGCTCGCATCCCAATTTGTTTTGATTTCATTTAGCGCTTGGCTCTCATTGCTCATGGGAAAGATGCTTCCTTCTATCTTTCCCCCGAGTTTCGTTAATTCATCTAGGAGTGCAGAGTTCTTTTTTACATGCTCGAAAACGCCCTCGGGGGAGCTGTATTCCTCTAGGATCACACAACTACTGTTATCAGTTGTGAAAAATAAGTCATAGCGAAGAATCGAGTCTTGCTTTTTTATCTCCTCTAGCATCAATGCTGCGATTGACTTGAACTTCTCAAGATTCTCTGGCGCTATTTTCGGAAAAATAGCAACCGCCATCATGTTGTCCATAAAGCTCCTTGAAACCGTAAATTTCACTCAATAGAGTATTCAGGTGACAGTCTTTCACCAGGAGAGCAAGAAAACCATTGCCGGTCATAAAGCTCTTAGAGAAGCGCTACGCGATACCCAGACTTACTCTTCTGACCTCCAAGGCGATGCTGATGTTCGCGACTATCGACAGCTACCGCTCGAAGTAGATCCCCCGAGACATCACCTCTATCGATCTGCGCTCTCTCCGTATTTTGTAAAGCCGACAATCGAAAAACATGTTTCACGTTTTCGGGAGAATTCGATAAGGCTCATTGAGCGTTACTTCTCCGGCGATCCAAAAGAGGTAATTGCGGAGTTAGCTCTCCCACTCGTAATGGAAAATCTGGGAGTTATCTATAACCGACCGCACGATGTTTCGGAGTGGATTTCATGGGGACCTGATGTGTGGACTGCTGAATCAGATAAGCGAGATGGGGCGGTTCTGCATCGTTATCTGGATCAGATTTATGAAGAAGCGCTCTCTCGATCCTCTCAAGATGTATGGCAAGAAATTGCATATCTTGAAATAGAAGGACAACAGATCACAGCAGATGAATTTCGAGGAATTGCTGGAGTCCTACTAGCTGGTGGGCGAGATACCGTTGTGAAACTTCTAACTGGAATTATCTGGCATCTTGGACGAGTTCCGACAGACCTAGAAAAGCTTCGTTCTAAAAGAGAGTTAATTGGCCCTGCCATTCAAGAATTTCTCCGTTTCTTAACTCCACTTCCCGTCATGAACCGCACAACAGTTCCTGAAACTGGAGCGAGCGAACTCCCTCCAGATAGATATGTGGGCATGAGCTTTATATCTGGTAATTTTGATGAGAGTGTTTTTGATAATCCATTTGAGATCAATCTCGAACGTCCAAGAAATCCACATCTGAGTTTTGGTTTCGGCCCACATACTTGTCTAGGTAATCACATTGCCGAAATTGAAGCTCGGGTCTTTTTAGAAGCGCTGTTGGACTCGTCTTTATCTTGGAAGCACCATACGGAAGAGATTAAGTTTCATAATTCACCATTTGAGAAAGTGCCGGACCACTTCGTTTCGCTCAAGTCGGTAAAGATCTAGAACCTGTATTGAACGCTCGATAGCACCAAGTCGACGTAAGTCATATCAGACCACGAGAACCATTCACGAGTGAATATAGAGTCATCATTGACATTGAATGATTCGTGCATAAAACCAGTTCCAGCATCAGTTGCTTCAAGTAAGTCCAAAGCTTTAATACGGTCCTCTATCTGAGTAGATGTCAAAGCAGCTATTGCGATAGCAATCGGCCAAACATGATCTTTTGGCGTGTGTTGTGAGCCAACTCCCGCTGCTTGCGTTCCAGAGAAGAAATATGGATTCTGGCGAGAGAGAACAAATTCACGCGTTCTCAAATAAAGTGGATCATCTGGGTTAAGAACCTCAAGATAGGGAAGACTCAGTAGAGATGGAACATTTGCATCATCTATAAGGAGGGTGTTACCTAGTCCATCTACTTCGTAGGCGTAAATTCCGTCGATAATTGCGAAGTCTCTAACTCCTTGCTCAATCTCTGCGGCAAGATTTTTTGCCTCACTTCTGCGTGAGTCGATGATCAGATTCTTTAGCTCGTTCATTAAGAAGAGATTTGAAGGAACGAGATACCCGTAAACACAGGCGTCATCGCTAGGGCGGAATGCGGAGTAGACCATTCCAGTTGGGCCCACCGGTGCACCGCGACCTTCATGGGAGAGCGAATCATGGGGAACTTGATTACTTCTTTTAAGAATATAACTCTCAGGGTCATGTTTCTGTTCACGTTTTGCGAGTTCAAGCATTACGTCCACGGCTTGTTGAAATTTAGAGTCGAGATGATCTGAAACACCATAATTCTCGTGGATTTTTCGAGCCAGATAGAGAATGGAAGCCCACGAATCTAATTCGAATTTTCTCTCAAATACCCATGGTGATTGTTCAGGGAAATCCTTATGCCAACCAGCACCGTTTGGTTCTGAATTAAAAGCGTTGGCGTAGGGATCAATCAGAAAAAGCTGAACTTGAGATTTGCTGAGATTGACGAGGAGCTCAATGACTTCTTGATGCTGTGATTGCAGAAGTGGTTTTACTTGCCAGGTCGAATCACGGAGCCACATTGCCGGAATATCTCCCGTAATGATGAAGGGGAGCCCAGTCTTACTTTCCGTAAGTGTTTTAGAAAACAAACTCTGAATCGCTCTATCAACGCGCTGGAATCTTTCAAGAGAGATTAAAGAATTGAGACCTGGAAAGACCTCCAGAGTCGTTAATTTCATAGAGGGAATCCTACGGAGCGCGCCCGGCAGGAATCGAACCTGCGACAACCCGCTTAGAAGGCGGGTGCTCTATCCGACTGAGCTACGGGCGCATTTGTGGCGTAAGTCTACCGAGTGCGATTAATTCCGCGGCTAGACGATAAGGTTTCGCCTCGTGGCAGAGTTCATTTACACAATGAAGAAGGCGCGAAAAGCGCACGGTGACAAAGTCATTCTTGATGATGTCACATTGATGTTCTTGCCAGGCGCAAAGATTGGTGTGGT
>Ga0214917_10004931_pt1 | contig 14491 bp, 11 predicted proteins | sample LL_1208_BB_MetaG_FD_177983 | JGI IMG/M metagenome (GOLD analysis project Ga0214917, IMG submission 177983) | Freshwater microbial communities from Lake Lanier, Atlanta, Georgia, United States - LL_1208_BB | ecosystem: Environmental > Aquatic > Freshwater > Lake | place: USA: Georgia | collected... | reverse complement strand
GGGTTCGATTCCCGTACGGGCTACAAATAATATAATTCCATAACGAACGGCCCGTTCGTCTAGGGGTTAGGACGCAGGATTTTCATTCCTGTAACACGGGTTCGATTCCCGTACGGGCTACAAAAAAAAGTGACTGTTCAGTAAAGTAACAGTCGCTGTTTTTATTAAAAATCAAATAAATCTTCGAGAAAACTATCCTTCTTCTTTTTTCCATAATGAGGATGCTTCTGATCTCTGTAGTCGTTTTCGTAATATCTTGATTTTTCTTCCATGTATTTTCCATGGTTATTAGGTAAAGATCGCTCGATTATTTTATAAAGTTCTCCTCTGTCTAACCAAACACCACGACATTTTGGACAATAATCAATCTCAACGCCTGACCTGTCAGTTATTAATAAAAATTCATCACATGCTGGACATTTCATAGCTATTTTTTAATAATTAACCTGTAATTTTAAATATGGTTCCATTCAATTTACCCATTGAATAATTATTTATACCCTGATTATTTTTTCAATAAATAAACTTTCCAATAGACCCATTAGTGTAGCAATTTCCATTAATTCTTTTAATTCTATTTTAGTTTTAACAAGCCAACCTGAATAATGGTCAGAGAAAAATTTAAAACATGACTAACATAGACCACGCTAAAATTATAAAAATCAGAAAGCTTCAACCCCATTTACAGTTGTATATTTAAAGCTTATCTTTTTGTCAGGGAATACGATTTTAAAAGCAGACTGGCACATTAAAGTTGCCTCATGAAAACCACACAGGATTAGTTTGAGTTTTCCTGGATAAACATTAATATCCCCTATGGCAAAAATACCAGGAATATTTGTGGCATAATCAAAGGTATTAACCTCTATGGCATTTTTATCAATTTCAAGACCCCATTCGGCAATAGGCCCCAGTTTTGGAGAGAGACCAAAGAGAGGTATGAAATGATCGGTATCCTGATAAAAAACACCTTTTGATTTACTTTCTATTTGAACAGCTTCCAAGCCATTATTTCCTTTTAATCCTATAACCTGGGCATCAGTCATTAAGTTTAATTTACCATTCTGAGCAAGATGAAAAACTTTTTCAACAGAATCAAGAGCACCTCTAAAATCATTTCTTCTGTGAATTAGTGAAACTTCTTTTGCAACGTCAGTTAAAAAAATACTCCAATCGAGAGCAGAATCTCCACCGCCAGCAATTACTACTTTTTTATTTCTATAAAATTCAGGATCTTTAATGATATATTCTACCCCTTTATCTTCATAGTTTTCTAAGTTTTCCAAAGGGGGTTTTCTTGGTTCAAAGCAACCTAATCCACCTGCAATAGCTATAACTGGTGCTTTAATTTTCGTTCCTTTATTTGTGGTTAAGACAAAGGAACCATTATCCTGTTTTTCTAAACTTTCAGCTCTTTCTCCCAGTGTAAATCCTGGATTAAATGGAGCAATTTGTTCTAATAACTTTTCTATCAGTTCACCAGCTAAAACAGAAGGATAACCAGGTATATCATAGATTGGTTTTTTCGGATAAATTTCAGTTAACTGTCCTCCAGCCATTGGCAGAGCATCAATAAGATGACATCTCATTTTTAGCAAACCAGCTTCAAAAACGGTAAAAAGGCCTACCGGACCTGCACCAATAATCAGTAAATCAGTATTAATCATTTATTTAATTTAAAAGAGTACAAAAATAAGGGCAATTAGTTTAGAACCGAATGAAATCGAAGGTTTTTTTAAATAATAAAAAAGAGACTGATTTATCAGCCTCTTCTAATTATATCATTAAGGAAAAAGATTCCTTAATGTTTAATGATTCGTTCCGAAATAGGACTGCCAGATCCAGAAATTATTCTAATCGCATAAACACCCGGAGCCAGGTCTTTTATATTTAAAGATCTTGAAACTGCTGGACCAGGCGGAAATTGCCAGTATCTAACTTGCGATCCATTAGCATCCAAAATAGAAATTTCAACATTTTCCTGTGTTATTAAATAATACTCAACATGGAGAATATCATAGACTGGATTTGGAAATGCCATCATTTTCATATCCGGTTTATCCATTAACATAACTTTTTCAATGTTAGAAGAAAGCATTGTTCCATCTTCTTGTTTCATTTTCACTCTGTAATACTGTAAACCCATTTTATCAGGCTTATCAATAAACTCAAAATATTTCATTTCTTCAACTTCCATAACAGGTAATTTTTTATCTGTTATTCGAGTAAAATGAATACCATCCATTGATTTTTCAATAGTATAAACAGGTAAATAAGCTGAGGTTCTGCTTCTCCATTTTAGTTTTACATCCAATCCAGGCATTACTTCTGCTTCTATGGACATGATTTCCGGATTATTAATAGAGGGACAATAGGTAGGATTATTAGTTACTGTTACGGAGCCGTTTAAAAATACTGTACATTCTCTCTCCACAACGGTTACTTTAAAAGAAAAAGTTCCAATACTGTTGAATCGAACATTAGGTTTAGAACCGTAAGCTAAGGACGATTGAAAACCTGGACCTAATTCCCATGTTATCTGAGCCGATGAAGTACTGGTTTGAACCTCTAAGAAATTATTTGCATTAATACACAAAGTCGGAGAACTAATTATTTTGACTGTTGCTCTATTTCCAACTTCTATTTTAACAACATTTGATTCCATAAATCCATAACATCCTCTTTTTCTGACACATCGAGCAAAATAAGTTGTTTGATATAAAGGTCCTGGATCAAATTCGGGTGTATCAGAATTAGGAATTGGGCTAAATAAATTCATATCGAAAGTCAGTGCTCTATCCGTTGTGTACATCCACAAATATTCTAAATCTCCCTGGACGCCAGAAGGACTTACTACATTAACTATTTTCACAGGATCATTTCCCGGACCACATATTAACTGATTATAACCAATTTCACCACCAGAAGTGACATTCTTGCATTCTAAATAAAATCCTGCATCAATATCCATTCTATTTACCCCTGTATCAATGGTAATAAACTCAGTCATCATGGTAAAAGGACTCATATCACTATCCAGATTTTTATCGGTCCCACGAAGCCATGAAGTTGGTGCATAATCTGGATTAGGTTTTGCGAAAGTCAGTTTATATTTACCAGAAGGCACATTAAACATATACATACCTGTACTATCTGTATAGGTTGTGTCCATTTCCCGAATTTTATTACCTTCAATAACGGATAGAATCACTTGTACATTTCTTATCCCTGGTTCTCCTTGATTTTGGATACCATTCTGATTTAAATCATTCCAAACACGATCACCAAGCTTGGCTAAACAACTATCTTTTTGAACCACTACATTTAGATCGAGAATGGTTACACACTCTTGTAACAACCCTGTGTTATAATTTATCTCAAGACTATAAGATCCCTTTCCAAGTTCAGCAGGATTAATTTCAGAAATCAATTTACCATTTAAGGAAATATTTAGGTTACCCGAGACCGTTGTATCCAGATTAAATTTAAAGGTACCCCCATTTTCACATAAACTCAATTGAGACAAAGGCAGATTGGTAATAGGAATTTCCGGATAGGAAGTACCACCTTTAAATACCATAGTATCGATACCATTTGTGACCAATGCAGTATAATTTTTACCATCAACATGTCTGAATTTCAATTGATACACCCCAGGTTCAACCTCTGGAATCACTGTATTATTTGGAATCAGCCTGGGTAAATTAGGTGTGGGGAGACTAAATTGATCATAAATACCAACAGGATTTAAAATTCTCCAAATTTGTCCAGATACTTCATTTCTAATTTCAAGCGTGGATTGAAATTGACCATTACCATTTTGTGTAGCATTATTCAAACATATTGTATTGGTAGTTAGCGCTTGAGGGGCTGGAATAAAACCTGCATCGAAAGAAAAATTAGCTGTTCCTTTACTTACGATAAAAGGATCCGTCATTCTTGATTTTCTATCCACATCACTATCCAGTGAATCATTTCCAACCATTCCGTTAGGTTTTGTTAAAACCATTCCCGTCGGAACCTGAAAAGTGATTTTATATTGCCCCGGAGGAACAGGAAAAAAGTATTTACCTGATGCATCTGTCTGAGTAACAGCAAATCTTTCTACCAGGGAATCAAGTCGGGTAATAATTACTTCTACATTTGCAACACCTTGTTCTCCAGGAGATTGAAGGCCATCTAGATTACTATCAAACCAAACATAATCACCCACTAAGGAATTGGCAATATCAGGGTTCACGGTACAATTCGTAACACAACCTTTTGCATCTGTTAATGTGATGAGGTAATTTCTATTTTCGAGGTTGACTGCTTTATATCCTACTTGTCCATTACTCCATTGAACAGTATAAGGAGCAACACCCCCACTTGGTGCAACCTGAGCTTCCCCATTATTTAAACTTGGGTAAGTAACAGACTTAGTTACTGCAATATTACAAACTGGATTTCCAGGATCATTTATACTAATATTTCTGGTAACAGGACATCCATAAGCATCGGTTACCGTTACGATATACAGACCACTTCTTAAATTTAACCTGCTGGCAGTTAAAGAGCCATCAGACCATCTATGTTGATAGGGAGAAATACCTCCCGACACTTGAAGAATTGCAGCACCGGTACCTTGAACCCCACAAAGAACATCAGTAATTTGTGGGTTAACAGATAATGCGACATCTGCTTCGAAGAGGGGGAAATTTCTTGTAAAGTTGCAGCCGTTTTTATCGGTAATAGTCAAAGAATAAATTCCCGAGCCTAAATTTTCACGCGATGAAAGGGTACTTCCATTATTCCAGCGATAGGAATATGGTGAAATACCTCCATTAACCTGATTTACAGAAATAACTCCATTCAATTCTCCTTTACACCGAGGAGGTTGAACAGTTAAAATAGGTTTTAAAGAATCAACCACCTCAATTTGAAAATACTCAATAGAAGTACACCTGTTAGCATCTTCCACTGTTAAGGCATAAAAACCAGTGGATAAGTTTCCGACTGCCCCTCCTGTTTGCCCATTGCTCCATGCGTATAAATAAGGACCGGGTGATCCAGTCACAGCAGCAGATAATGAACCCTTACCATTATTGCAAACTATTTTATCCCCTACCAAAGTAATAACAGGAACTGATAATTTAGCAATAAAAAAACTATCTGTTACGCTACATTTATTTGCGTCCGTGAGGGTTAAATAATGCATTCCTGCACCCATATTGTCAGGATTTGGCCCTGTTCGACCATTTGACCATTGGTAAGTATACGGTAAGACTCCACCTGTTACTGTGGTTCTTAGTCTTGCATTTGTTGCATTCCCGCATATTTTATCATCTCCACTGATATCGAGTAAAATTGCTGGAGATTGCAGTAGGGTTTCTCTTACGACTTGTTTACAGCCAATAGCATCCGTTACCGTAGCCACATAATTTCCAGCTTTTAAATTTTTAATATCAGTCGTTGTAGCTCCAGTATTCCACTGAATACTAAATGGAGCCTGGCCGCCTTGAATTTTTAGTTGTAAACTACCATTTGAGGAACCGTTACAACCTATGCCACTGTTTGTCACATCAATAATCATCGCTGAAGCTGCTGCTGTCATAAGGACATTAGCAGATTTAACACACCCAATAGCATCTGTAACGGTAACTACATAATTACCTGTTATTTTAAGTTTAATTAAACTATCTGATTCTCCTGAATTCCATTTAAATCTATAAGGTCCTACCCCACCAACCGGACTAACTCTTAATTCTCCATCTCCCATTCCTAAGCAGGTTTCCGCTTTGCTGGTGGTAAACAAATTTATGGCTGACTGACTTTCCAGATTTGTTGTAATCATCGCGTTACATCCCTTAGTATCCACAACCGTTAAGGAATAGGCACCAGCAGCCAAAAAATTTAAAGATGAAGAATTGCTGCCTGTACTCCACGAAAATCTGTAGGGTGCATTTCCACCAGCCGGTTGTGCAATGATTCTACCAGAGGTTTCACCCGAACAGGTAGGTTGGGTAATATTTAGAGGGATAGTAAGTTTTAAAGGTTCAGCCACAGTGGCTCGAGAGGTAATGGAGCACCCCCCTTTTTCGGTTACTGTAACGGTATAAACCCCAGAAGCCAGATTTCTGACATCCTTAGTATTTTGACCATTACTCCATTTATAGGAATAAGGTTGCGTTCCACCTCCTGCTGAAGCGACCAGTTGACCATCCTGAAAGCCATTACATGAAATATTTTTAGCATCTACTGCAACAACCATTGGAGTAATGATTATAGGTTCACAGCTAATATTTGCACATAATCTGCTGTCCGTAACAGATACACAATACTTGTTTTCCTGCCTAACCATAGTGGTATCAAAAGTAGATCCAGTATCCCAGGCAAAAGTATAAGGACCAACGCCACCTGTAACAACAGCTTTAACTGTTGTAGGATTGCCACAAACAATCCTCTCCATTTTAACACTTAATTTCGAGGGTTGAGTTAAATTATAACTACCTGTTGCTGTTCTGTTTAAAGCATCTGTTATTGTTACAGAATACGAACCAGCTAAAATATTATTGATTTCAGAAGTTACCGCACCATTACTCCATTTAAAAGAGTAAGGAAGGGTACCACCAATTGGAATGGCAGAAATTTTCCCAGTAGGTAAATTAAAACAAGTAGGTTCGGTTCCTGAAAATTGTACACTTAATGTTTGATTAAACCCAAAAATGGGAACCAAAAGAACTAAAAACAGGAGATAGCATTTTTTTGAACGAATCATAAAATTAAAGCATTACAAATCAATAATAAATATCAATTTGAGGTTTGGGGGAACTTTTCAATTCGTAAAAAAACAGTATTCTTAGCTATTAATCAAGTTTTTACAGCACGCTAAACACATTTATTTTATCTTAAAATAAATATATACATTTGAAAATGAATAATTTATATTTTTTTATTATACATAAAAGCCTGCTTTAGGGCTTAAAGGTTAAATTTAGAACAAAATGATAAGGGACTGCTTACCTAATAGATTACTAAAAAGGAATAAATTTTTCAAAAGATTGAAAAACAGGTTAAAGCTGAGATTTTTTACTTAGCATTAAATTAACTTCTGGCTTGGATATTGCTTTGAAGAATCAACTAAATTATCTAATAAGTCCATTATTTTACTATCGTATGCTTCTTCAAATTTCCTTGCAAAAAATTTATGCTCTTTCTTAGCATTGATTAATTCCTGGGAATGATTTATACCAAAAACTAATGGAAAAGAATATGATAAACTTTGCCAATTTACATAAGTTAAAGATGGCTTAATTAAAATACTTTGATCTTGTTCCTGAAGGATTTTAATGACTGTATGAAAAAAAATCTCGTCGGGTATATAGGTATATTTATGATACTCTATATAACTGGCATTGGACTTTATATAATCCATCATTTTTACCAACGTTTCATTATTTAGTGCCCACCACTGTGAGCCACCAAACTGCGAAGAAACAGGAGCTTCTCTTCGCTTAAAACTTTTAAAAAGCATTAGAAACAATGCAAAATTTTTCTGAGTGATACTATTTTTTACTAATCTGAAACAAGTCCTTAAAAAAGTACCAAAAGAAATATCGCTTACGTATGAAATGAATAAACCATTTCCTCTTTTTGGAGTCAGATTTATATAATATTTTTTAGTTTTATATAAATATTCATCTGGCCAGGCTTCCTCAACCTTTTTAATATCTATAAAATTATACGATTTATTACTTTCTAAAAATTCCGTAATCTCATTATTTCCTGTCAGTGGATAATCTTGACCGCTGAGTAATATGGTAAACCCGCTTCTATTATCCATCAAAATATGTTTTAAGCAGTTAAGCGTTGCCTGGACTATACTGTAATTACCCCAGATGGCATTAACTCTTTCTTGAATAAACTGAATTTTTTCATCCTTATTGAAAATATTAAATTGAGATAAATCAGATTTTAAATCGATATGAATGTAGAAATAGGAATTACCATCATTTAGTCTATCAATCAAACGTTTTAACTGTTGGGGTGATTGATGTGCAATAAGGATATAGTTTTTGACCATGGTTCAGTAGAAAATTTATATAGATTGAATCCAAAAATTAATTTTTGTTCCAAAGTTTATTATAAAAATAATTAATGGGAACTTTTCTAGTGTACAAAAGTCTTTTCAATATTAATAACCAATCTACAAAGGGGAAAAAAATAAGTCGCGCTACAAAGAATAGCACGACTTATTGACCAAAGTATAATCCCATGAACATAAATCAAAAGGTTCTAAAGAGAGCCTTTTATATTTTTACTACTTACGTAGCCTCTTTTTTAATTTGAGAGCCTCTCATAGCCCTTTTGACAATACAAATATGAAGTTATATTAAAGATAAACAAAGGACAAAATATAATTGATGTGAAAATATTTTTTAATTAATTTTAATATAACTATTTAAATATCAATTATTAAATTATTTATTTGTGAAATAAAAAAATATTTTGCTTAAAAAGGATTTGAAAAATTTTTATCGTTTATAAAAGAACTATCTGTCAACATATTTAGAAAGGCGATTAAATCCTTTCTATCTCTGTCAGAAAGCTTAAAAGGCAATAAATTAGGATCTTCGTTTATTACACCGTGACCTCCTTTTTCATAATGTAATAAAACTTCTTCCAAGGTTTTAAATCTGCCATCATGCATATAAGGAGCGGTTAAAGCGATATTCCTTAGCGTTGGAACCCTAAATCTACCACTATCATTTATATTTTGGGTAGCATTTCGCCTTCCTGGATCTTTGAAATCTAATAAAGAATTAACGAAGTCTAACCCATTATTTCTAAATTGATTGTCTGTAAATAAGGGGTTAAAATGACAATGGCTGCACCCAGGATGCTGGACATTTCCCGCAAATTCTATAAAAAACAATTCTATTCCTCTGGCTTCCTCTTCACTTGGAAAGCCCTTTTGCCCCCAGATAATTTGGTCATATCTTGAATTTCCACTTATCAAAGTTCTCTCAAATTGAGCAATAGCTCTTGCCAATAATTCAATGGTAATTTCATTTTTAGAGGAAATTCCAAAAGCCTCTTTAAATAAGCGAGGATAAACTCTACTTCTTCTAAGCCTTAATTCAACTTCTTGAATTTTATTATTCATTTCCAGAGGATCTTCAATGGGGTGCAGAACCTGATTCTCTAAAGAATTTACTCTGCCGTCCCAAAAAAAACCTCTTGTATTATATGCCAGATTCACCAAAGCCATACTATTTCGATTAACTGCAAGCCCTTTTTCACCAATACTGACTGCTAATCCATCTGTGAAAGACATATTTAAAGCATGACAACTCGAACATGACTGGGTACTGTCTTTTGATAAAACAGGATCATAAAACAACATTCTGCCTAATGCCACACCTTTAACCGTTAAGACATTATCAGAAGGAATAATAGGTTTAGGAAGCCAGGTTGGAACATTAAGAAGGTATGGAGTAGTATCCCATACAGCATTTTTGAATTCTTTATCTTCTAAACAATCCGAACACTCTATCGGATCTTTTTTACATGAAGCCAAAAAGACAATTCCAGAAAATAGCAGATAAAAAATTGATCTAATACGCATAAATATCTGTTTAATGAATAAACCACAATACGAATGAATTGGTTTTCACCTTTTTTTCAATTTAATGAGTTCAAAATCAGTCAATGTATTTAAAAAAGCGATTAAATCCATTTTATCTCTTTCAGATAAATTTAATTTTCTGACATTAGGATTAACATTAAATCCATCATTTCCTCCTTTATTATAATGATTTATGACATCTTCAAGGGTTTTTAATCTTCCATCGTGCATATAAGGCGCAGTAAGCGCTATATTTCTCAGCGTTGGAACTTTAAATTTAAAACGGTCATTTGGATTATTAGAAACATGCTCCCTCCCCCGCTCAAATGATTTTCCATTTATTTCCTCCAAAGTATGAATGCCGTTATTCTGATATGATAAATCAGTGAATAAAGGATCTACATGGCAGTGACTGCACTCTGCACTTGGAAGGGAAGGATCAGCATCAAAAAATATCGTCCATCCTCTTTTTTCACTGGGTGAAAACTGCATTTTTCCATCCATTACTAAGTCAAATTTTGAATTATTTGAGATTAATGTTCTTTCAAAATGAGCTAAAACGGAGGCGATTTTAAGGGAATCTATAAAAATATCCCCATATATTTTTTTAAATGCTTTTTTATAATTTTTAGATTCATTGATTTTTCTTTCAGCTAAACGCCATGATAAACCCATTTCTAATGGACTTCTAACTGGCACAAGGGCCTGTTTTTCTAAAGAGATTTCATTACCGTCCCAAAATAGACCCTTTGAATGAAAACCTACATTCAAAAGAGATGGAGAACTCCTTGTAAGTGATTTCAATCCGACAGAAACATTAAGTCCGTCTGAAAAAGCTAATGAAGGTTTATGGCATGAACTACAACTTATTTTATCATTTACGGAAAGAATGGGATCAAAAAAAAGTTTTCTACCCAATGCAGCCTTCTCCATTGAAAAATTATCATTATCAGGCAAAATCATAGGGGGAAAACCTTTAATATGTAAAGGATGATTATCACAAGAAGTTAAAATGGTAAATGCTAAAAAGAGAATCCATTTCGACATGTCATTGGATTTTTAATCCATTTTGTAAATTGGTAAGTAGAAAGGATACAATCTCTTTGTTAACACTGTGGTCTGTAGTTGTTTTATTAAAATCAATAAAGTTATTTTGATCTTTCCAAAGTATATTTTTTAAATCAATCGTAAGAATAATGTCTGATGATTCTTTGCTTATGGTAATAGGTTTTTGCCATAAAACCGATTTATAAAATGCATCACCTCCTGCATGAAAGGTTAATTTCGTTGAAAATTTTCCAGAATTATCTAAATCAGCATTCCCTTCAATTTTTGAAAAAACGTAACCTGCAGCCCAAGACCAGTAATTATCATCCAATGGATGGGGAGGTGGATAAGAAGCGGGACCTGTTGCATTTAAACGAGGTGCAACCCCAACTCCAGCTTCCAATCCTGTATATTTTCCTATAGGAATATTTTTAAAAACCAATTCAACACCCTTCTCTGCTTCGGATAAAGATTGAATTTCTTTAAATGAGATTAATGAAACCTCTGAAAGTAAAACCTTTTTATTCTCATTAGATTCATTAATAAGATACAAGTCAGACAAATAAAAGTTAAATAATTGAAATTTAATTTTTACCCCTTGAACATATTGATAATTATTGTTATACATCTGTAAAGGAAGCCCGTCAAAAGTTCCCTTAACTATCAATTTTACATTCACCTTTTGGCTTTCTTGGGTCTCTTCGTTACAGGAAAAAAAGAACAAAAGAAAGAAAAAAATAAATAAATTCCTCATGATTGACATCAGTTAAGCATTTAATCAATTTGTTCTGTTAATGAAATAACGCTAAAGGAGGTTAAAAGATTATTAAACCATTTTTTTTGAATCAATTCAGGGGAATCTTTAGAAAAGTCGATGGCAGTGAACCATTTGGCATAATCCACTTCAAGGGTAATTTCTTGATTAAAACCCGCTCGAAGGTTTGAAAAAATGGGCAAATCAATCATTTTATTATATTCATTGCCGTATAGAATAAAATTTTTCTTGTAATTCTTAGATTCGTTCTTCCACTTTAAATCCATGTTTGCAAATACGAATCCTTTATCTTTCTGGTAAACAAAATTTTGATTATTATTGAGAGGATGACCGATGGGGAAAATAAACGGATTAAGACTATTTACTGTGGCACTTAAGCCAAGCTGGAACCTTAATCCTTGAACACCTTTTCCATTATGGAATATACCCGCTACTTTTTTCTTTTGAAATAAATTAGGATTTCCAATTAAAAAACTATTTGGGAATGTGTAAAAAATGGAATCTTTTTGCTCGTTGACCGTTCTGATATTAATAGAATCAAAGGATGGAATTGCCTTCATTTCTAAATCCACCAAATGAAAATCGGACAAAATGAAGGATAAATTTTCTATAAAAAAGGTATCTCCAGAAGGAATCCTATACGGTTGAGTCAAATAATTAACAGAATAAATTGAATCGGGCTGAGAAATACGATGCCTGATTAGAATCCTGAGTTCAGGTAATTTACAACAATCCAAACAATTTATATCAGCACCAACAGAAAAATTGACATATCTGTAATCCAGACATCCTTCTTTTAAATCCTGTTCACAGCCATTCAAAATCAAAAGGGTAAACGTATAATAAAGAAGATGTAAGGGTAAGAATTTACAGTTTATCTTTTTCCATTTTATTAACATAATCTTTCAATAAGCTTTTAACTGCCTGTTTCACCTGGGAAGAGAACTCTTTAGTTATTATCCAGTTATAATAATTTTTATCCTTATACAATACTTCTCCAGCAGGTTTACCTTCATATTTTCCAAAATTGAAAACAACGGTCCCATCCTTTTCCACTCTAAGTTTTTGTGTAGCATCAACGAACCTGAGATCGTTAGTAAAATCATGTAACTGTTGAATATTTGCGGTAATTGGAGAAGGACCTAATATACCATCTTCATTTTCAACATCTTTCCCAATATATTTCTCCAATTGACCTTCAAAAACTGAGATGGTTGCTCTTACATCAGAGAGTGCATCATGAGCATTGTTTAAATCTTTTTGGCAATAAAACTTTACGGCAGCCTTCAAAGTTCTGGGCTCCATTTTATAAAAAATTCTTTGAACATCAATGGTTCTTCGTTTTGACATATCAAAATCAATCCCAACTCTGGCAAATTCTTCAATGAGCATTGGTATATCAAATCTATTGGAATTATACCCTGCCAAATCGGAATCTCCTATGAATTTAAATATTTTATCAGCAACTTGAGCAAAAACTGGTTTTTTCGCCAAATCTTTAGCTGAAATACCATGAACCTGGAACGCTTCTTCAGAAATAAGTACACCAGGATTGATTAACATAGATAATTCCTCTGGATCTTTACTATTTTTAGGAAACTTAATAATTGCTAGTTGTAATATTCTATCTCTCAATACATTTAAACCTGTACTTTCAATATCAAAAAAACATAAATCTTTATCTAAATTTAAGTTCATTTAGTTTTTTTTAGTTTTTCTATTTTTTCCTTCAAGGCACTTGTATAATACGTTTCCACTTTACCATCAGGCTTGCTATAAATAAAATATCCTTCATAATCAGGAAGATATTCCAGTAATAACTGCGATTTGTCTAAGCCCATAGCCATGCAGGCTGTGGCTAAACCATCTGCAATGGTACATTCAGGGCCAAAAATCGAAACACTCAAAAGCGTATTTTTTTCAGGAAAGCCTGTATATGGATTTATGGTATGGCTATACTTTACCCCATTTACTTCGTGAAAGTTACGATAATTACCTGATGTAGAAATTGCCTCATTGATTAAGGAAAAAATAGTTTGAATGGAGTGAATGTCAGCATCTTCCTTAGGAATATTAATCCCTACTTGCCAATAAACAGATTTAGGATTTTTATTTCTTGCTACAAACTCCCCTCCTAAGTCCACCAAATAATTTTTAACACCCTTGTTTTTAAGAAATTGGCTTAAAACATCAATAGCATATCCTTGGGCAATTCCACCAAAATCGAGTTCAACACCAGGGTATTTTTTAATAAAATAGCTGGAATCACCCTCTTCATAATATTTAATATTATTTAATCCTACAAATTTTAACAAAGAATCAACCTTTGAACTATCTACTTTTGTAACAGGTTTTCGCCCAGTATATCCAAATCCCCAATAATTTATCAAAGGACCAATAGTTGGGTCGAACATTTGAGTTGATAAATCGGCAACAAATTTAGCTGCCTTAAAATTTCCAATAAAATGACCGTTTGTATTAGGAACTACAAATTTCAGATCAGATTTATTAAATCTGGAAATGGTTGACGTTGGAATATAGGTTGAAACCTCATCATTAATGGCTATTAAAATTGAGTCTACTTCTTTGAAAAAATCTCTGTTTTGTGAATCCAGATAAGTCAATCTATAATATGTACCCATTGTTTTTCCTTCAACCACCTTGAACTGATTCTCAGTAACATTCGTATCAGAACAGCTAAATGTTAAAACCAAATAAATGAATGTAATTAAAATATTTACTCTCATCTTTGTTTTCTGTTCATCAATGAATCAAAAGAATACCAACCTGGTCCTTGCAGCAATATAACGATGTAAGAGACTAAATAGAAGACAGGCAATTCTTGGTCACCAAAAGGATCCTTCAGGTGAACCATCAACCAGGCTACAAGCATTGTAATGATTAAAGGAACTGTTGATAACCTGGTAAACAAGCCTATTGCAATAAATACAGAACATAAAACCTCCGCAAAAACAACTAGGACCAAAGAAGCAAAAGGTCCAATTCCAAATGGGTCTGCAAACCTAATTTCTTCATCACCTATTAGCTTCATTATTTTCCTT
>Ga0214917_10004929_pt1 | contig 14495 bp, 6 predicted proteins | sample LL_1208_BB_MetaG_FD_177983 | JGI IMG/M metagenome (GOLD analysis project Ga0214917, IMG submission 177983) | Freshwater microbial communities from Lake Lanier, Atlanta, Georgia, United States - LL_1208_BB | ecosystem: Environmental > Aquatic > Freshwater > Lake | place: USA: Georgia | collected... | reverse complement strand
AAGCAGCCGTCATTGCCACCCCCCACCGCCAGCATGTGCCGCTGGCGCTGGCCGCCCTCAGGGCGGGCCTGCACGTGCTGATCGAAAAACCCCTCGCCTCGGAAAAGGCGGAGGCGGAAAAGCTGTTCCGGATTCCCGCGGCCCATAAAAAGATTGTGGCAGTGATGTTCAACCAGCGGACCGATCCCGCACACCTCGAATTGAAGCACTGGCTTGATTCCGGTCGACTCGGCTCCATCCAGCGAATCCAATGGACCATGACCCACTGGTTTCGGACCGAATCCTACTACCGTCAGGGGGGGTGGCGGGCCACCTGGGCCGGAGAAGGAGGCGGGGTTCTTCTCAACCAATGCCCGCACCAACTCGACCTGCTTTGCTGGTGGTTTGGTTCCCCAAAACGCGTCCACGGGTTTTGCCGGTACGGTCGTTACCACCGGATTGAAACGGAGGATGACGTGACCGCCTATCTCGAATACCCCGGGGGTGCGACGGCCACGATCGTCGCCTCCACCGGGGAAACCCCCGGCACCAACCGGCTGGAGATATGCGCGGATCGAGGACGCGTGGTTCTCGAGGGCCGAAACCTGGAATTCTTGCGCAACCGAATCCCCACCCGACGATACTCCAACACCTCTAAGGTTCTTTTCTCCCAACCCCGAACCGACCGGATCCTACGAAATTTCGCCGAAGGGGGGCAGCAACACCGAGGGATCCTATCAAACTTTTCGGCCGCCATCCGGCAGGGGGTCCCGCTCATTGCTCCGGCCCGGCAGGGCTTGGATTCCCTGGAATTGGCCAACGCCATCCTCCTTTCCTCCCACCGCGGCAAAGCGGTGGAACTCCCCTTGTCCTCCCGGACCTACCAGGCTTTTTTGCGGGAGCGAACCCGGAAGGCCCGCCGGTCATGATCCCTGCCGAACGGATTGCCGCCCAACTTTACACCGTCCGCAATCTGATCCGAACCCCGGCGGAAATCGCCGCCACCCTGAAACGAATCCGGCGGATTGGCTACTCCGCCGTCCAAGTGAGCGGCATGGGACCGATTGCCGAGCAGGAGTTAAAAAGAATTTTGGACGGGGAGGGACTGGTTTGTTGCGCGACCCACGAACCCCCGGAACGAATCCTCCAATCTCCCCAAGAGGTGGCCGAACGTCTCCACCAGTTGGACTGCCGTCACACAGCCTACCCCTCCCCCCGCGGGGTAGACATGAGCCAACCGGAGGACATCCGCCAACTGGCCCGGCAGCTCGACCAAGCGGGGGCAATCCTTCGTAAGCATGGAATCACCCTTAGCTACCACAACCATGCCATGGAGTTTTTCCGTCATGACGACCGGACTGCGCTTGAACTCATTTATGCTTTGAGCCGTCCCCAGCATCTGGCCGCCGAACTGGACACCTATTGGATCCAAGCCGGCGGAGGCAATCCTGCGGTGTGGTGCAGGAAGATGAAGGGCCGGCTTCCCCTGCTTCACTTGAAAGATTTCGGGGTCAAGGCCGATGGAACTGCGGAGTTTCGGGAAATCGGATCCGGAAACCTGAACTGGGCCGAGATCATAGAGGGCGCCTCCATGTCAGGCTGTGAGTGGTGGATTGTCGAACAGGACCAAACCTCGGGAGATCCGCTGCATTCGCTGGAGAGTAGTCGCAAGTTCCTGATCCGGCATTTTTCCCAAGCCTCTTGACTTGGAAAGAGAAACGCCTTCCGGTGGATCAAATTTTTCGGTTTTCCGTCCGATGGTTTGGGAAGATAATCCGGATATGAAAATACCCACGCTAGCTGTTGTCATTTGGGGGCTTTCCCCGTTGCCCGTAATCCACGCCGGATCCCAGCTACTGGCGGATCCGGGTTTCGAAAAACAAGGATGGACTATCAGCGGCGAAGACAGCGGAATGTCCTCATTCTCCGCCGAGGCGGCCAAAAACGGTTCCTTTGGTTTGAGGGTCAAAGATGACTCCACCTCCGCCGGCAGTTCCGCCTACAGCGAATACGTCCCCTGCATCTCCGGAAAGACCTACAAATTGGACGGTTTTTCAAAAATGAAGGGACAGGGATTGGGGGTTTACCTCCAGTTTTACGACGCTGATAAAAAATGTCTGACCGGCCCCGCCAATCAGGGATTCAAGTATGACAACATCATGGTCGGCATCATGGACTCCCTGGGCGAATGGCAACCATTCACCGTTTCCGGCAAAGCTCCGGCGGACGCCATGTTTGTTCGAATCTGGATTCATAGTTTCGGGGGAAATGCCGGTTTGGTTTGTGACATTGATGACCTCTCCCTCGTAGAGCAATAACTCCCCTCAGGTCTGTTTTTGAGTCGTTTTCTTTTCCGGGCGCTTCTGGCACTTACGATCCTCTGGATCGGGAATGTGGGGGCCCAAACCCAGCTCCTGGTCGATCCGGGGTTTGAAAAACAAACCTGGGACCTCAAAGATAAAAGCATGGCTACCTACAGCCCAGCGGCAGCCAAAAACGGGACCGTGGGCCTACGATTGCAGGACGATTCCCCCGATGCCAAGGCGATGGCCCTCAGCGAGTTGGCGCCCATCCAAGGAGGAAGAAATTGCGAATTACTCGGATTCGTCCGGGTAAAGAATCGCGTCTACATCGAGCTGGAGTTTTTTGATGCCGACAAAAAAAAGATCAGTGGCAAATGGAGCGAGGGATTCCCGCATGAGGTCAAGGGAGCCCTGCTGGATCAGGTAGATACTCTAGGGGAATGGCAGGAGTTCACCTTGAAATGCCAAGCTCCGCCCGAGGCAGCTTTTATTCGGGTCTTTCTGCATACCTATAGCAAGGGAACGGGTTGGAGGGCGGATTTCGACGATCTCTCCCTGATCCAACCGTGAAACCCGTTTGCCATACGAGTCTGGGGGTACTGCTGGGTTGCCTCGTCGCAACCCTCCTTCGGGCGGAGGAACCTTCCGCCGAGAACCCGCCAGCAACGACCGCACCAGACTCCCTGCAGCTCCGCATCAACGAAATCGCCGGTTGGTTGCCTGCCCAACCCGCCGGCTTAGGTCCAATCCTCTCCGACCGGGTCACCTGGACAAAAGCACGGGTAAATCGGGCCAGCGTTTTGGCTAAAGCAGAAAAAAAACTGGGTGAACCCATCCCCTCCCTCACGGAGAAGGAATTTCTGGATTACAGCCGATCCGGGAAAAGGGATGCGTATGACAAGGCCGCGGGGGAGCGGTTGGCCCGTCTCAGCCAGTTTTGCCTGGCGGAGGGTGTGGAATACAAGGGGCGCTTCGTGCCGGCGATTCAGAGGGAGCTGGAAGCGATGCTGGCGGAGCCCACCTGGGTTCTTCCCGCTCACGACAAAAATAACGTCAATTTCGAGGGAAAAACCGTCGATGTGGACCTAGGAGTCGCGATGCGCGCCTGGACCATCGTCACCGCGGATTCCTGGCTGGGGGACAAACTTACGGAGACTTTGCGCAAAAGAATCCGTGAAGAGGTGCAACGCCGCGTTCTCCAACCGTATCTCGAAAAGCTCGAGGGAAGAAATTCCGGTTTGTGGTGGGTCACCACGGACAACAATTGGAATGCGGTTTGTCATGCCGGAGTCATTGGATGCGCCCTAGCGGTGGAACCTGATCCCCATCGCCGTGCCCGCTTTTTGGCCGGGGCGGAGCAGAGAATACGCCGGTATTTGGATGGTTTTCGAAAGGACGGATATTGTTCCGAGGGCTTGGGGTACTGGAACTATGGATTCAGCCACTTCGCCATGCTGGCGGAAAGCGTGTATCGCGCCACGGGCGGAAAGGTGAATTGGTATGCCCTGCCCCGCGTTCCCGAAATCGCCGCCTTTCCTAGAAACCTCTACCTGTTTCCGGACATCTATCCCATTTTTGCGGACAATTGGCTCGGTTCGCGCCCCGATGAGTGGACCCAACGTCAATTGGCCCTGCGAACCGGGGATCAGACACTCGGCCCGGTGGATTCTTCCGGCTGGAAGCCGGCCCCGATCGACTCGGTTTTCAAGGGGACCCTATACGCCACCGCTCTGGATATTTTTGCAACCCCTCCGCCCGGATCGTCTCCGGCTCACGCCCCAAGAGGCTGGTTTCCGGATGCTGTAATCCTGGTGAGTCGCCCGGCTTCGGCCGGGGACCGCCGCCTGGCAGCCGCCATCAAAGGCGGTAACAACGGGGAAAATCACGGCCATCACGATGTCGGCACCTTGGTCATTGCGACCGGAACTGCAGCCCCCCTCCTCGATGTCGGGGGCGAGGGTTATACCGCCCGAACCTTCGGACCCCGTCGCTACGACTCCACAATCCTTAACTCTTATGGCCACTCCGTCCCTGTCGTGGATGGGAAATTACAAATCAACGGAAAAGGGGCGGAAGCCCAGGTGATCCTCTCCGACTTTTCCGACGCCGAGGACCGCCTCACCTTGGACCTGACCTCGTGCTATGATAGCCCGAAATTGATCAAACTGCATCGCACCTTTCGTTTCGTGAGGGGCGAGGATCCCCTAGTGGAGGTAACGGATGAGGCGGAATTTTCCGAGCCGGCCAAATTCGGTGCGGCCCTGATCACCACGGGAAAAATCCAGGAGGAGAAAGACGGCGAGTGGCGGTTAGTGGACGGAAGGGACTCCTTGGAAATTCGTTTCGCGAAAGAGACACCTGCCCTGGAGACCAAAACCGAGACCCTGCCGGATAAGCCCAACTCCGGGGGACGGGACGCCAAACGACTGGGCTACTCACTGATGGAGCCCAGCATGGCGGCTAGAATCACCTTTACCGCCCGGCCCTCCAAATCCTCGGGAGATGCAGCCGTGGCGGGCGACGAAGTTTGGGAAAAGTGGCCGCAGTTGGCCCGGCAAAGCAACTTCCTTCGACAGGAGGCAGAGAGTCCCGCTATGGAACGAGGCGGAAAAAGCAAGAGCGAGACCAGAACCGGCTCCTCAGGGCTGGCCCTGATGGGATGGGATGCCGAGGGCCATGAATTGGAATATTCCTTTCAAATACCGAAAGACGGTCGTTATGCGCTGCAGGTTCGCTACTGCCGAGGACTTCCGGGTTTGGGGGTGCGCGGACTTAAAATCGATGGTCACCCCGCTCCCGGAATCACCTCCGGCTTTGATCTTCCCGCAACTGGCGGATGGTCCCGGGAGACGGATGACTGGAAAGCTGTCTGGCTGGTTCAGTCCGGCCGACCTTACCTTCTCGATCTCTCCAAGGGCCCTCATCGAATTACCTTGGAAAATCTTGGTGGGGGCGGAACCAACCTGGATTGGCTGGCTTTGGTCGAGGTTCGCGAAAAACCGGTTTCTCCCTCACCCTAAAAGGGATGCTCCGATTCAAAACCAGCATCCGGATTCTTACGGGCGTGCTGATGCTATGCTGGTTGCTGCCCGTCCACAGCTATGCGGAAGATCCTCATTCAGCTCTGGTCGCACCCCCCCTTCCAGAAAAGCCAGCCGGACTGGGACCGTCCATCAACGACCGGGGGGCTTGGGATGCTGCTCCGCTCAAACGGGAGGCCATCATGGAAAAGGCGGCAGACCTGGAAATCTCCGACCCTCTGCAGCTCACAGAGGAATTATTCCTAACCTATAGCCGGCAAGGTAGCCGCGAGGAGTATCAGGAAGCCTTTCACGGCCTGCAGGAACGCATCACTACTCTGGCCCTGGCGGAATGCCTGGAGAACCAGGGACGGTGGCTGCCCCCTTTGGAAAAAAACCTGGTCACCGCACTTTCGTTAAAAACCTGGGTTCTTCCGGCCCACGATCCCAAGTTGGAAAATTTTGAGGGAAAGAAAACCGATGTTGACCTCGGTGCCGCCATGATGGGCTGGAGCCTGGCCACCGTGGATTCCTGGCTGGGGGAAAAATTGAACACGGAACTACGACAAAAGCTTTCCGCGGAATGTCTGCGTCGAGTGGTGGCTCCGTATGAAAAAAGTCTCTCCGGGTCAGGCGGACTCTGCTGGTGGCGGACCTCCCCGCACAACTGGAACGCCGTCTGCCATGCGGGAGTGTTGGGGTGTGCGCTGGCCCTGGAACCCTCACGGGAAAAGCGAACCAAACTGCTGCTCGCCACAGAAAAAGATTTGCGTATTTACCTGTCTGCCTTTGAGCCGGATGGCTACTGCAGTGAGGGATTGGGCTACTGGAATTACGGGTTTAGCCACTATGTGGCCTTGACGGAGATGGTGTACCGCCAAACCGCTGGCAAGCTCGACTGGTTCAAGCTCCCGGGGGTCCAGCTGGCCGCCCTCTATCCGCGCAAGATCACCCTGCAACCCGGCGTATTTCCCACGTTTGCGGATGGGGTTCCCGGCACCAAACCGGATCTTTTCACTCAGTTGCTTTTGGCGCAACGACTACAAAATCCCAACGTCGGGCCGGCAGGGGCCTCCGGTCCCTTTACTTGGGGTCCAGGATTATCCTATTTCGTGGCCCTGCAGGCCCAGACCCCGCTGGATTGGAAAGGCGGCGAGGACCCTCTCCCAGAACAGGATGACTTCCCCTCCGGGGGCCTGTTGGTTTCCCGTGCCTACGACCCGAATATGAAAAGAGTTGTCTGGGCGGCAGCCATGAAAGCTGGGCACAACGACGAGGCGCACAACCACAACGATGTGGGGACATTCGTGATCGCCACCCGGCAGGGTACTCCCGTTGCCGACGTGGGGCAGGAAGTGTATACCGCCCGCACCTTCGGCCCCAAACGGTATGATAGCCGGGTGCTGGGATCCTACGGACACTCGGTCCCCCTAATCGACGGCAAGCAACAGTCGCCAGGGAGGGACTGCGCCGCCCGAATCCTTTCAAAGCGATTCCACGGGGAGTTCGACGAGTATGTGCTCGACCTCACCCGAGCCTATCCTGAAGCCAAGTTATCCTCCCTGACCCGGTCCTTTCGTTTCTACCGCCGCCCGGAACCCAAACTCGAGGTGGTGGACGATTTCAGCCTTCACTCATCCGGCAAGCTGGAAGAGGGAATCATGACGCTCGACTCTGTGGAAACCGCCGGTCCGAGGGAATATCTCTTGGGCTTTGCCCGGACCGGGGTTCTGATGACTGCCGAGGGCTCCTCCGGGCCTTGGGCGGGAAAAGTAGAAACCCTTGAGGAAAGTCTTCCCAAACGCCGGACGGCCGTGCGTCTCGGACTTTCCGCGGAAAAGCCCGTGAGTTCAGCCAAGGTCCGGATGACATTCGTTCCGGGTTCCCTCTTCTCGCCATCCTGTTTGGCCGTGGAGGATTCCGCATGGACCAACCCCTCCCTTCCCTTTCGAAAAAAAACCGGTGGCCCGATCCGGATTCAGGCCGAAACATTCATTCCCTCGGAGGGGAGCCACCCCGAGACTTTTCAACCGAAAGGTTCCTCCGGCCTGGCCTTACGAAACTGGCAAACGGAAAAGCAGGCGTTGCGCTGGAAAATTGAAGTGCCGGAAAAAGGCCGTTACGCCCTCAAGCTCCGGTTTGCCCGCTCCGCCCCCGGCCAAATCCTGCTCGGGTTTGAGGTGGATGGGCGGGTACTGTCGGGGGTGGATGAGGGATTTGCGTTTCCCTCCACCCATGGCGACGGAGACTTGCCGGGAGATTGGCGGGAGATGTGGATCGCCCAATCCGGAATTCCCTATCTGCTCGACTTGACGACCGGCCCACATGAGCTAACGGCCATCAATCTTCGACCGGGGGGGCTAAACCCTGATTGGCTCGAGTTGAACTCCGTGGAGCCGAAGTAATGAAATTCCTGGCACTTTTTTTTCTTATGGCAAATTTGGCTATTGCCGCAGAGCTTCCCGATTCGGAAAAGATCTTTCGCCGGCTGGATTCTGTCTGGCTTCAGGAGCCTTCCCCCAAGGGGTCGGAAGGAACCAAAATCCTGGCCTCCTTGCAGGAGGACGGAACTTGGCCGGACGTCGAATACGACGGGGAAAAGCAACCCGGGTTTCGCGCTTTTCCCCACATCGAACGAATGGCCAAGATCGCGTGGGATTTCCGAGCCGAGGGTGAAAATCAAGGCCGCTCTGAACTTTCTTCCGCCTATCGAAAAGCCTTGAATGCATGGGTTCGTCTGGGGCTCAAGCCCAGGCACGAATGGTTTTACACCATGGGGGTCCCCCTTTCATTGAGCCGCTCGCTAGTGCTGATGAGGAAGGAACTTGGCTCCGGGGAAATCTTGGGAGCACTTCCCTTACTGCGGGTTTCGATGCAGAACGGGGAATATTTTTACGGCGGGCATCCGGCCACCGGTGCCAATCTGGTCTGGTCAGCCGGTCCGGCGCTCCTCGGTGCCTTGTTGGCTGGGGATCCGGCCGCAGCCCGCCACGCCGCCGAGGCTCTCTCCCGTGAAATCCAAATCACCGAGGGAGAAGGGATTCAGGCCGATTTCAGTTTTCACCAGCATGGCCCCCTTCTCTATAGCGGCGGGTATGGCGGGGCTTTTATCGGGGAGATGGCCCGCTGGGCGTACGCCCTCCAGGGAACCCCTTATGCTTTTCCCGATCCCAAGGTGAAAATCCTGGCGGACACCCTCCTGGAGGGAGAGCAATTCATGATCCGAGGAGATGCGTGGGATTACGGGGTGGTCGGGCGGGAAATTGCCAGACCCGGCCAAGGTGCCCGGGGACTCCATCGCACAGCGCGGCAAATGGCGGAGGCTTGGCCGACAGGAAAGACCGAATTCGAGGCCTTGCGCTCGAGGGTTCTGACGGAAGGCAACGCCCCCTCCCTTGAGGGCAACCGGATGTTTTGGCGTAGCGATTACATGGCCCACGTGCGTTCGGGCTTTCAGGCCTCGGCACGGATGTCCTCCACCCGGGTCAAGGGGCATGAGTCGGGCAACGGGGAAAACGAACTTGGTTACCATCTCGGGGACGGGGCTTTTTGCTTGATGCGGGATGGCAACGAATACCGGACCATTTTTCCATTATGGAATTGGCGCCAGGTTCCGGGGGTCACCGCCCCCCAATCGGGAAAAACTTTGCCGGTCCTGCCGTGGGGAAAAGGCTCGGAGGGTGGATCCCCCTTTGCTGGCGGCGTCAGCGAAGGAAGTCATGGAATCGCCGGGATGATTCTACAAAAGGACGGCTTGGAGGCTCGCAAGGCATGGTTTTTTTTCGGGGATGAAATTCTTTGTCTCGGCTCGGGAATCCGGGGGCTGGAGATCAACGATCCGGTTCACACCACGATCAATCAATGCCTTGCACGAGGGGATATCATCACTACCCAGGGACGGTGGGATGGAGGACAGCCGGTCCAACTCCCGGCGCCGACCTGGTTTCACCACGATGGCGTAGGATATGCCCTGCTTCGCGGCCCGGACGTCCTGCTCACCCGTGAAAGAAGATACGGCACGTGGAAAAAAATACAGCGCCTCAATCCGGAGGGAGATACCCCGGCTTCCGGAGAAATTTTTACCGCGGTTTTGGATCACGGAGCTCATCCCGACGGGGGCGAGTACGCCTACGCCATTCTCCCGGGGGCCGATCCTGGGAGCGATCTTCTTGGCCTCCTGCATCGACGACCCATGGAAATCCGGCCTGGCTTGCTCGCGGCATCCGACCGAACTGGGAATATTCTTGGAATGGTTTTCTTCGAACCGGGGAAATGCACGCTTTCCGGTTTCCCGGAATTTGAAACGGACCGTCCTTGTGCCGTCCTGCTTCAAAAAACCGGAGGCCGATGGTCAGGCAGTTACTCCTCTCCCTCCCAAGAAACTGGAACGATCAAGTTTCGTCTTAAAGATGCAACCGAGCTAAAAGAAAAAATCATGGAACTGCCCGCGGGGAAAATTAAAGGCCAAACGAGTCGGTTGTATTTTTAGTTATATATACAAGTCCTTATCTATAATAGTTTTACATAATATGCGTTTGGTGACTTAACAAGAAAAGTAAGTCCCCTTTTGATTTTTGTAATTTCGGATCCAAGATATTCATAGGCAAGCACTTTAATGAAATCCAACCCCCTATGGATGGCATGAGACCCAAATCCACGACCGCCTATCCGCGGCTACGCTCCGTTTTATCATGGTTGGTAGTCGGTTATGTCTGTTGGGTCCACGAACCCGAGGCACGGGCTCAAAGCTGGACCTTGGTTCCCTCGGCAAATTTTTCCTCCATTCAGATCAGCCAATTCGCCGATCACGAACTGGAAGTGCCGTATTTTCTCTATCACTTTGCCCAAGTGGCCAATTCTGTTGTGGAAACAACCACGGTCGTCAACGGGGTGACCTATCCCCGCGGCTTTTTGAACATCAAGGTGAACCGTGAACCCGCCGATAACATGCCCTACAACGCGCGCATCCTCGAGATGCAAATGGTCCTCGCTTACTTCTATACGGCGAACCGACCCTGGAACCCCTATTACAACAGCACTTCGGTTCGTCAGCGGTTGGAGGCCATGCTGAATCTTTGGACACAAATGCAGGCAGCCGACAGCAGCGGCTACGGGGGGTTGTTCTCCGAGTACAGCGCCACCAATTGGAGCCTGGCACCCACGTCCTTTGGATGCATGGCCGCTGCCCAGGCGCTGGATCTGATCGTTGATTCCGGACTCCCTTTCGATGCCGCCACTCTGGAAAACACCCGGGCCGCACTGCGGAAAGCCCTTCTGGCGCTCTATAGCCGCTCCGATATGCGTACGGCCGCCAAGCAATACAGCAACCAGCTAAACGGCTCCTTCCACGCCACTCTGATCTACCTCGAGAATTGGCCGGATGCCCAGTTGCAAGCCGCTTTCGTCCAGGCCGTCACGGATTCGGCGGCCCAAGACCAGAGCCCAACCGGTTTTTGGTATGAACAAGAGGGCCCGGATTTCGGTTATTCCGGCGTCCATGAAAATAATTTGCGTGTTGCCTGGCCGAGATTGCGGGGACGGGTTCTAACCAACACCTCCGGAACCAATATCGTGGATCTCATCCTTCAGGACGACGTCCATTGGCACGATTGGCTGATGGCCAACTATGTTCTGCAGCCCAGCCTGACCACCAATACGTTTTTTGCCAGCGCTGGCATCAACTCCCGCACGACCCATGCTTTCCTGACGCCGAAATCGCGTCCTTTGGCCGAGTTTGTCACCAATGCTCGTGCGTTCTCCTACACAGACACCGAATTCGCGGCTTCCCTGACCAGCAAACGCTCCTATGAACAATCTCGTTTCGGAAATTACGGAACTCTTTCGGTTCCCAACGCCTACAGCTACATCCCCTCCTTTGTTTACGATGCCTGTCGCCCCTCCAATGCCATCCTCAATAGCTGGCATCCCACCGCCGCCCAACGTGATGCCGAACTGGCCAAACTCCCCTGTCGGGGCACCAACGTTGCCAATCGGCTATTTCATAATGCCGCTCCGATTAATGGAGCAATTAGCCTCAGCACTGCCAAGCGCACCAACTACTACGCCACTTTTGCCTCCGGGAATCGCCGCGTGCCGCGGCAGTCCTATGGCCTCAATCTGCTATGGAATTCAAACTTCGGACTCGCCGTGCAACCGGTCGCGGGCACCTCATCGAACATACCTTTCCAATGGGGTACCGTGCGCGGCACCAATATCACCGGTTCCAATTCTATTCTGGCCTATGAAACAGGGAACATACCCGCAACCCTTCGGGTTGGGGACGGCACCATCACTCCGGCGGCGGGGGTCTCCAACCTGCCTTCCGGAGATCTGATCATCAGTTACCCTCTCACCAGCGCCGGCACCAACTACGGGCAAAAAACGGTCACCCTGGGATCCTCCAACGTAGCGGTGGTGGTCACCCACACCAACGTTTTCACTGAAGTGATTCCCCTTGCCTACGCCTCGGACGCCACCCTGGGGACCAATTCCCCAACGCGACTGACTTTGCAGCGGACGAACGGATCGTCCTTCCTCCTGCAGATCAGCACAGCAGGCGCCACCTTGGATGCAGGAACCTCCTCCACCCTCACTACCGGCATGGTTCGCCGCGTGGTAACCATCAGGGCAACCAACTCTCTTGCCTATTCCCTCGCGGTGAGTGACCTGGCTCCCCCTTCGGAAAGCTCCACTCCATCGCTTTCCGCCGCCGATACCGCGGTCAGCCAGTCCCTTTCGTCCTCCACCAGCGCTGGGGTGACGGTTTCACTCTCCGCCGCGGCGGGGTCAAATATTACCGTGAGTTTTTCCACCACCAACGGCACCGCTACCGCAGGCGCGGATTACACTGCAACCAGCGGGACTCTGACTTTTGTCCCGGGGGAAATTTCTAAAACGGTGGCGATTCCGGTTCTTGCTGGACAAATTCCACAAGGAACTTCCCGAAGTTTTGGCCTCAAGTTGGCAAGCCCTTCCGGAGCGAACTTAGCCCGGGATACCGGCACCGTGACCATCAACGGCACCTACAACCCGCCGCCCTCCGTGACCGTTGCGGATGTCACGGTGAATCAACCTCTCTCCGGAGGCACCAGCACGAATGCACTCTTTCGTCTGGCCCTGTCTTCCGCTTCGTCCAACGCCGTTACGGTGAATTTCTCCACCCTCGAAGGCGGGGCCTTGCCGGGAATTCATTTTCAGCCCACAAATGGCACTGCGACCTTTGGCGCGGGTCAAACCAACCAAACGGTATCCGTAGCCATCCCGCCGGGGAGCTTGGAGATCGGCCAATCAGCGGATTTCTACCTCCGCCTTTCCGGAATTTCAGGGGCCATCTTGGCGGATGACACGGCCCGTGGCGATATCCTTGGAAAAAATCCACCCCCTCCCCCGCCCGCCGGCAGCATTCGGATCGAATTTATTTTTCAAAATGCGTGGTCGCCGCCCAGCACGTATCAGGGGACTTTCCGAATCATCAATAACAGCAGTGCCAATATCCGGGATTGGCGCGCGGATTTCGATAGTGATGTGGCCAACCGCAACCAGTTCACCGTCTGGAACGGAACGATCGGAGACTCCACCAATGCCGGCTCCCGCTATACCTTCACCCCCGTTTCCTGGCAGGCCAATCTGGGGAATGACAACAATACCAATACCACTTTTGAAAACCTCGGATTTCAGGCCAAGCCCAACGGCGATGCCTACTATCCCCGCAACATCCGCCTCCGGGTCCTCAGCGCCACCAACACTACTGCCCTCGCCATTCTGACCGGATCCAACCTGGGTCAATTCAACAAGGGTTCCCCCGTTTCCAAAACGCTGGAGGGAGGCGGGGGCATTGGGCCGTACACGTGGGCCGTGGGCGCCGGGGCCACCCTGCCGGCAGGAATCACCCTTTCCTCAGACGGTATTTTGAGCGGGACCATTTCGGGGGCCGGCTCCAACTCCTTCAATGTGACCGTGACCGACATGATGGATAAAACCACCAACAAGACCCTTACCCTGAATGTGGTTTCCACCCTCTCCATGGAGACATTGGCCATTTTCAATGCCGTCACGGGCACGGAATTCAGCCAGACGTTGGTGGCCACCGGAGGAACCGAGCCCTACATCTGGGCACTGTCCGCCGGGTCGAACCCCTTACCCCAGGGGTTGTCCCTCTCCCCTTCGGGAATTCTTTCCGGCATTCCCGCCACACCCGGAAATTACAGCTTCACCCTTCAGCTGAACGACTCGGCCTCCGGCTCCACCACCCGCACCTACAACATGCTCGTTCAATCAACTCCCACCTTGGCGATTGCCACCGCAACCAACCTGCCGGCAGGAGTAAAAAGCAATACCTACTCCCTGACCTTGGCAGCCACCAATGGTGCCTCTCCTTATTTTTGGGACAGGCTTTCTGGAATTTTGCCTGCCGGCATTTCCCTCACCCCGGCAGGGTTGCTGCAAGGTACACCCACGGAATCCGGCTTATTCTCCTTTCTCCTACGGGTGACCGACTCCAACTCCGTCACCTCGGAAAAAACTTTTTCCCTAAAAGTGGCGGAGCCCCTATTCATTTCCACCACCTCTTTGGCCGATGGCCAGACCGGGTTGTCCTACTCTGCGACCCTGGGCTCGACCGGAGGTCTGCCTCCCTACGCTTGGTCCTTGATCGGGGGCACGCTGCCTGCCGGAATGGTGCTGACCTCCGCCGGGGAAATCGCTGGAACCCCGGAGACGAACGAATCCAAGAGCTTCACCGTCCAGCTGACGGACGGATCCGGCCAGACGCGTTCTCACATCCTTACCCTCAATATCATCCAACCTCTGTCCATCACGACCGCCACCCTTTCGTCGGGCACCACCGGGCTGATATATTCCCAATCCCTCGTTGCCCTGGGGGGAACCCCCCCGTACTCATGGACGAACACCGCTGGGTCATTGCCCGCGGGGTTGTCCCTCGGCTCTTCAGGAATCATTAGCGGAACACCGACAACCGCCGGAACTTTTACCTTCACCGTTCAGGCATCAGATGGAACCACCCTTACCAACCGCTCCCTCAGCATTGCCATCCTCACTCCTCTTTCCCTCACCTGGGACTCTGACACTGCGACCGCCGGGCAGCAAAACGGAGCGGGGAGCTGGAACCTCTCCAACACCAATTGGCTCAACGGCTCGACCAATGTGTCTTGGGTCCAAGGATCCGATGCCACCT
>Ga0214917_10004928_pt1 | contig 14495 bp, 12 predicted proteins | sample LL_1208_BB_MetaG_FD_177983 | JGI IMG/M metagenome (GOLD analysis project Ga0214917, IMG submission 177983) | Freshwater microbial communities from Lake Lanier, Atlanta, Georgia, United States - LL_1208_BB | ecosystem: Environmental > Aquatic > Freshwater > Lake | place: USA: Georgia | collected... | reverse complement strand
GGCCAGAACCGTTCCCCCGATCCCCCGGCCATGATGAAGAGCAGAAATGGCGAAGCCATTTCTGGAGATTAGGATGAGAGTGAGGATGAAGGGAGAAGGAATTTTATGAGCTCTTTCATTCGGTAGGAACGCCTACAATTAGGCGTCCATGTGGAAAGTTTAAGAATCAATCATCGGATTTCCGCATGGTCGGCTAAGGGTAACCGAGCCTACCAAACCGCCGAAGATTCAGGTAACATGCACAAATGGAAGTTCTCACCGCTCTCATCGCCGATTCGGCCAGTGACTACCAGGGCAAGCTCTGTGTCCTGGGCTCGTTCGACACGATCTGCGCCCGGCAGTATCCCGCCATCCATCCTCACTGCTCCATCGCCCTGCGTCTTCTCTTCCGCACCGGGGACGAGGGCAAGCACGTGATCCAGATCTCTTTCATCGATCAGGACGGCAAGCAGGTTCTGCCGCAAGGCGGGCCGAAGATTGAGTTCAACATGGCGGAGCCACCTGCCTCGGCGTTTTTCTGGAGCCAGAACTTCATCTTTAACATCGCCGGGCTCCGTCTGCCCACCCCCGGGCAGTATTCGTTCGATGTGATCTACGACGCAAAGATTGTTTCCAGGATTCCGTTGCAGGGGGTGCAGCTACAGCAGCCAGCGCAACAGGGGTAAGGGTTCGGTAGGGCCGATCCTCTGGATCGGCCGATTGGCTTTTGTGGCTCAAAAGATGAATCGTTCTATCGGGCGATGGGGGACAATCGCCCCTACCGAGATCATCCTTTGATCAATTTTGCCGGATCGATGATCCCGCATCCATAGAGCGGATCCGTTCCCTTCGGGCCGGCATCGGCGGAGGTCCGGCAGAGGTGCTCAATCAGATCCTGTTGGTTCCGAACGGGTGTTTTCCCGCCGTGTTTGCGATGTTTGGCCAGCATCAGGGCGACAACCCCGGAGACGAACGGTGTGGCCATGGAAGTGCCGCTGAGGGTGGCAAAGCCTCGGGGCGGATAGCAGGAAGTGATTTCGTCTCCCGGGGCCACCACATCCACCTGCCGACCCCGTGAGGAGAAGCGGGAAAGGCGTTGGCGGCGGTCGATCGAGCCCACCGCTACCATCTCGGGGTAACCGGCCGGGTACCCGACGGTGTCCAGATCCGGCCCTTCGTTGCCGGCGGCGGTGATCACAAACCGACCTTGATTGATGGATGAGACCAGAGCCAGATGGATTTCCTCGTCCGGGGCGGGGGAGCCGAGGCTGAGGGAGAGGATGTCGGCCCCTGCCTCCGTGGCCCAGCGAATCCCGGTCACAATGTCGTTGCTGGAACCCGAGCCCTCGTCGTTGAGAACCTTGGCGGCAATGATTTTGGCCATGGGGGCGACGCCGACGATGCCGTGGGCGTTTCGGCGGGCGGCGACAATGCCGGCCACGTGGGTGCCGTGACCTTGGACATCGTTGGGGCCGGAGGGGCTGCGGGTGAAGTCACGGGCCTCCAGTAAGGCGGGCTTGAGGTCGGGATGCTCCAGGGCGATGCCGGTATCCAAGATGGCCACCTTGATGCCCTCGCCTTTGGTTTCGAGCCAAAGGGGCGGGACGTTGAGGATTTTCAAGCCCCAGTCGATCGTCTCGGCCGTGGCTAGCATGACTTTGTCGACCTTGTAAGGCGGGAGTCTGTAGACAGGGGAGGGCATATGATCGTTTGTGTTTACGTTTAGGTACCCGTGGGGCTAGGAGAAACAAGGTCGGGTAGGGCTGAACGCCTTGGTCATCCGATGGAACATGCGATTATCACCCCTTAACTTGCCCATCGGGCGATTGGGGACAGTCGCCCATACCAAGCTTCCAAATATCAGCCATGTCCTCCGGGAGGCCAATCTCTTCGGAGACAACCTCAGACCCAAAGATAAACCAAATTTTAGATGAATGCAGGCAATGTCTTTGAATTTCAGACCTTTTTTCAAAAACTTTATCGATATAGTTAATAAAATAATCGTCATTTTTTCCGTATATTTTGTCGTTAAGGACTGGAAATCCGATTTCTTCAAAGTGGGCGCGGATCTGGTGGAGTCGCCCTGTTTTAGGGGATGCTTCGACAAGGCTGATTTTTCCATGTTCGGGATGGTTGAGGGTGCCGAGGGTTTTGAATTCGGTCATGGCTGGGTAGGTGCCGGGAATGACGGCTTGTCGGATATAGATTTTGCTGGGTTGGTGTTTACCGAGTCGATCCAACGGGGCATCGATGACCCCGGATTCCGGTGGCTTTCCGTGAACGATGGCGAGATATGTCTTATGAATTTCCCGGCGCTGTTGCATCTTGCCCAAAAGGGAGGCGTTTTCCTTGCCGCGGGCGATAAGGAGAAGACCGGATGTTTCCCGATCAAGACGGCTGACGAGAGAGAGGAATTCCCCGGGAAGCTGTTCCCGAAGCCAGTCGATCAGGGTGAAGGTGCCGTCGGGTCGGGTGGGATGGACCAGCCAACCGGGAGGTTTGTTGGCGATCAGGAAACGAGGGTCGGTGCGGAGGATGGAGGGGGAGATCATTCGGTGGGGAGGATCCCGATCTGAGCAGGGCCGCTCAAGGTTTGATTTAGCCCTGCAGATGGAGTCTGCCAATCGGGCGATGGTCTCCCTTGCCCTTACCAAGTTTCCATTTGGTGGTGTTTGGGGTATTCATCCTGGCATGACGCCCCGCGAACTGGCCCGGATCTGCGACCGGATCCTGAAGACGAAAAAGTTTCGGGACTATCCGGGGGCAAGGAACGGACTGCAGGTTTTCCATGGGCGGCCAGTGAAAAAGATCGGCTGGGCGGTGGATGCGGATCTGGAGTCGATCCGCCGGGCGGGAAGGGGAAAGGTGGATTTTCTAGTGGTGCACCACGGGATTTTTTGGGGCCAATCGACGTTGGATCGAAAGATCCGGGCCCGAAGAATCCGCGAGGCCAAGAGGCTGGGCGTGGCGGTCTATTCCTCCCATTTGCCTTTGGACGCGCATCCGGAGGTGGGAAATTCCATCGGGCTTCTCCGGTTTTTAGGGCTGGGGAGCGCCCGGCGAAAGGCTTTTGGCCTGGCGATGGGGCGAACGATTGGATGGAAAGTGGAGGGCGGAAAATGGAAAAGAGCCCGACTGGTGCAAAGGTGCAGAAATCTACCAGGAGCGAAGGTCAAGGTGCTCACGGCGGGACCGGCTGTTTGCCGAAAGATCGGGATCGTGACCGGTGGATTCGGCGATCTGGATCAGGTGGTCAAGGCCGGGCTGGACACCCTGATCACCGGGGAGGCGGACTATCCGACCGAGGTGAAGGCACGTGAACTGGGGATCAACCTGATCCTCGCCGGGCACAAAAAAACTGAGTTTTTCGGAGCGAAAGCACTAGCTGCAAGAATGAGCCTTTTAGGCGCCTTATCCCGCAAAAACGCTTCCCCAATGGAAATCGTTAGCCGCGGCGACCAAACTACATGGACTGATCAAAGGTAACAAAGCAGTCAACAATGCCAGAGGCGGTGGTGTAGAAAACAAGGATATAGTTATGGTTGTCGGCCGGGTTTATGGTGAATTCCTCACTACCACAGAACGAATACGAAAGGGCTTTTGACCTACTGAGGCGAACCCGCTGATTTGCCTTTAGCGGAACTTCCTTGCCATCCGCCTGGATGATAAGAGTCTCTTTTTTAGTAAAATTGATAGCATCGTAGGATGACGGGCATTTTTCATTGCTTTTAGGAAAAGTAAAAAATGCAAGCGCTTTACTGGGATTTTCCTGCAGAACAATCAGGGAGACTTCCAGCGGTCTGAGGAAGGGCTTTAATTCTGCAGGAGAGTAGCCCAGAGCTTCGGCTTTGAGAACTGCTTGGGGAGGGGACCATGGAACGAAGCCGGAAAAAAAGCCGGTATCGATCTTCTCATCGATCGGAGTCAATCGATTGGTTCCAAGATACATATTAATGAGCATTGGTTTTTGCACCAAATTCAAGATGCCAATCGAGCCTTTTGACGATTCCTGTGCCAAGGGTGCGCTCGAAAAAATGAAGAGCAGGAGTAAAGTTGTGTTTATGAATAAAAAAGCACGTCGCACCATAATTTAACGTAGAGCCTTTCTATGACTTGTTCTAGAAGAAAGTTTTTTTAAAAAAAAGCAGTCCGGACTGTACACAATCAATAAAAAAACTCAAAACAGATAAGGGCTCCGGCACTGAATGCAAGGGAAAGTGCCGTGGAAGCAAATGTGCTTCTGAAAATATTTCTTCATCGACGGCCTGGTTAGCCTGCCTTTGGCGCGAATCAACACGGGCACCACGTATGCGCGTCTGCTAGTATTCCGATTCACGCTCGGGGATCATGCTGTAGCCGGCTCCACTAAAGGGAGTGCCGGTGGATTCCGCGGTTTGTTCCGCAAAGACATGGTAATATTTTCGCAGGACACGGCCGTAGGGCACATTGTTACTGTTGACCAACTGGGCATAGACGTAAACCCTGAAGTTCCGGCTGTCCACCGAGGTCAGGGGGTAAATTTTGGAAAACCATTCCTCCATGCCTTGGTCATTCATGGCGCTGATGCCGTTCAAGCCACAACCGAGATTGGTCGAAAAAACGGCAGTGTTAGCCCAGTTGTTGGTCCAATTTGCATCCCCATAATTTGTGGAAATAAAAGAAAGTTGGCTGGGGCTGTAAAAAGGATATGCATGGCGGAATTTCATGACTCCGTTGGTGAAGGCCCGGATCATGCGGGCATTTTGTTCTGCGCCCACCTTGGCCGGGTCGGAGCTGACGGTGATTCCACCTGCAAGGGCGGACAACACCGGGGCGGGAGCAGTGTTAATGTTGATTTTTCCCCCATCATCCAAGGCATTGGTGGCACAAAAAATGTCAAGAAGCGCAACGGCAGCCTGCCCCATGTTGGGAACAGGCAGATCCTTCGAGCCACCGAGGTTGGTGAAGGCAAATCGCGTGAACTCCGGGCGACCGATGCGTAGTGACGTCCGCCCCCCGTAAAGACTCGAGCCCGTTGCTGCGGCTGTCAAATTAGTCCAAAGCCCGGGCTGGTTGGCCACCCCACTACCCGACTGGTCTGACCACTGCATGGGATCGTAGATATTGCCAAGCTCCGTTATATTGGTGAGTTTCCCGGTGTCGTTTCGTTTCATGACATAGTTGTTGGTTAGTGGTGGAGTGAGGGGAGGAAAAGAAGTCGGGCTTTGGCTATAGGTTTTTGGATCCCCCCCATAATCAGAACTATTGGCATGCCCATTATCAGGCCAAAATTTTTCTGGGTTCACCTCGCTTTCGGGAAAGGAGGAGAGTTGCAATCGCCCAACATTTCTTCCGCCAGGAGAAGCATATCCATTAGTGTAATTCTGGTTATACAATGGCCCCGAAAGGAAGAGCTGGGCCCGCGGATCGCCCCCCGTATGCTTAGGCACACCATTTATGCTTTCTTGCGATGCATACCCAAGATTGTTGCAGAAAATATAAGCACCAGCCGGCGGCCTGATAGCATAAGATGGTGAAAGATAGCGGGTCCATCTCCCATTGATCGACTTTTGAATCGCAGTGTTTCCGAACCGAGCGACGTAGGCCATATTTTTAGTAGCATCAGTTGAAGGTGAAAAAATAACCCAATTATTTTTGACAAGTGGGTCTGTCCAATAGGCGGATGAAATTGTATTAGTAATTTGTATGGATAGTCTGCGGGTACTTGGGTCGGTGGTAGATCCTAGTACCTTATAACCGTTGGGTAGCAAAGAACTGGAATTGCTGAATTCTCTGAACCCGAATGAGCCGGACTCTAGAGTAAAATTGGTTAGGTTCGTTCTAAAAGAAACAGGCTTATAAGTAGGTAAAGAGCCATTATTGCTCATTGTAAGCATCAAGTCGTAGTTATTGCTTAGAGAAATGGTGCTTCCGGCTGGAATCTCCTTGTTTCCCATGTTCCACACCTCAACGTAATCTTTGAGTTCTATACGAATCAGGCCTGTTAAGGTTACATCCGTAAAGGTGATCCGGTCGAAAAGCTCGTTGGGCCAAGGGAGATTTTCAATCCCTAGATAAGTTGGATTATCGGGGTTATCCACCGTGGGTTTTGAATCAATGTCGATGTAATCGATAATGTTCGCGGCGATGTTAGAAATATAGGCTCCCGCTGCCATGGCTCCAGCGCGGGAGGAGAAGTCGGGAAGATTGTTGCTGATAGCGGTCGCAATTTTTTGCACGGTTAAATTCGCTGGGTCATTCAGAGCGAGCTTGGCACCGTCCGCGTTGGTGGCGTTGCCATACGTTTTGGTGGCACTGACCGCCACGCCCCGGGGAATCCGCTGGATCGCGTTGGTCCAGGAACGAAGTCCGGTGGCAAAGTAGCGCAAATTGGCGGTCGCAACGCCACCGTTGGTCGCCAACAGATACGGGGAAAGATAGGTGGCCCGTTTCGAGGGAGTGGTGTCGAAGGAGATGCCTGAGCCAAGATTGACCACGGAGATTTCGGTGGGGTTGGTGCCGGTGTCACGATTGGCGCTCCCACACATTCTTTCCGCGTCCACCAACCCGGACAGATCCTCAACGTAAAAGGCAAAGCGCATGACAGGCTGGCTGACCGTATTGGTCGAACCCGAGCTAACCCGGACAGGCTGGCGGATGGTGACCCATCCCACGGGCGGAGACGTGCGGGGATTGAGGGCGGTATGTCCGATCAACTCCAGGTTGGTGGCCCCATTGGTAAATTTTGTCAGATCGGTCATAAAGTTGCTGATCACATTGGAGAACATGGATTGATTGGTGACGGTGATTCGGTTCGTCATCACCGCCGTTGGTGGGGCGTTGGTCGCCAGCTCGGTCATGGTTCCGGAGCTAAAGGCCGCATTCCAGTATAAGGCTGGATTTCCGCTGGTGTATCTAGGAGTACCCAAAAGGAGATAACCCAACTCATCCGCAGAATTTGTGCGCCAATAGGTGACAATATTGTCGTAGCTCGACCCCATGCCGTTGTTGATGATTTCCTTGGCGCAGTTGAAGCCGATGTTGAGGGCCATTTCGAGGCGCACCTTTTCGCCCAGGGGACGCGTGGCGCTCCGCTCAAGGCGGGAAGCGGCGAGAAAAGCCGTGGCGGTCAGGGCGGCGAGAGAGACGAGCGCGAGCACGCTGATCAGGGCAAAGCACGAAGCTGCATCCGGATGGCGTTGGCAAAGAGGGGAACGGCCGGTTTTCAATGGGTAATAGTCCTGGGAAGATCGACGCGAAACTCGAAGGAGCGGGCGTATTTCTGGAGGTTGGCAGAGTTGGTCCAGGCGGAGAGGGGAAGCTTGAGGGCCGCGTCTTCCGGATAGATGGACAACTCCACATGGATTTTGCTTCCGCTGTAAAAATTGGCCGTGCATGGGGCAAAAACTCGGTAGTTTGCCCCGTTGGTGACCTGCTTTCCGCTGTCCGTGCTGTTATAAAACAAAAATCGAAGGCCGCAGGCGTTACGGGCAAGAATCTCGCTATTCGAGGAAATAGCGGGAAATAGGGTTAAAGGGTTATCGCCCCCAGCCAGAGCGGCCAGCGTCCCCGAAGAATCCAGTGTATAACGGTAAAGATTGTAATTGGTCGTGACGAAACCACTGAGGTTAGTGGTATTGGTCTGCGCGATATAATAACCAAAGACCGCAAGATCCAAGGCGTTGGCGGCGGATGGTTTTCTGCTGGAGACTCCAAACAAAAAAGGGGAGTTGGGCAAAAGGTTTGCGGGAAGTTTGAGTCCGGCAGGATTCACCCCGTTGGACGAGTACACAAATGGCAGGCCGGCGTTGGTGATGGCGATCGATCCAGGGTATCCGGCCATGTTGGTTTTTTGGCGAGTGAAAAGACCGCCGAGATCGCTGGAGATCAACTGAAAAGCCGCACGGGCTTCGCGGGTCGCATCCGTGCGGCGGTTGGCATTGGTCCAGGCACGGGACATCTGGTCCTGCATGCCGACCATGAGAAGAAGAACGAGGGAGAGGACCGTCGAGGCGGCCATCATCTCGATAAGGGTGAAGGCGGCTTGGGTTAGCCGCAGGATTTGAATCGAATAACGGGGCTTCCTGAGCGCGCTCCGGAAGACCAGGCCAGATAATTTCCCGCTCACGGAACGACGGCTCCCGTGTAAAGGCGAACCTTACGATTTTCCGGCTTGGCATTGCCGGGAGTCTCCACAGAGACATCCACGCGCATGACTCCAGTGTCATTGGCCAAAGTGGTGATTGTAAAGGTGGGGCAAAAGGTGACCTTGGCCACGGCCACCAGACCGTTGCTGGGCGAAGCTCCGCTGTACCAATCGGGTACGGTGTTGAGTTTGCCTGCGCTGGGGCGAGCCATGATCGGCTTGCCGGAGGGATCCGTGTCCGAGCGAGGCTGGGCATCATAGGCCAAATAGACCTCCTGCTTGTTGTTGATGACTCTAAGGTCGATTCCCAAATAGTTATTGGTGGTCTTTTGCGGATCCACACCGCCCGCCACTTGGATGAGTTTGTAAAAGTAGGGATTATTGGGGGAGGAATAACGCAGATTTTTGCTGCCAACCTGTTGGTCTTTGAGGTCGGCCAGGATGGTTTGGGCAATCATGGCGGACAGAGTCTCGTCGTAGGTCTCCTTGCTCATATTCAGGCCGAGGGGAAAAAGGGCGATGATGGAGGTGAAAGCCACCGTGGCCACGCCCATGGCGATGACGACCTCGGTCAGACTGAACGCGGATGAGCCATGCAACGGACGCCAAGGGTTATTTTTGGCTTCGGGAGAATTCTTCGCGAACGTGGTAGACTTCGCGTGAGAAAGGGATTTCATGGGGCGGGCGCCATGGTGGGGATCGTCCGACCGGTATAGCGGGTGAGCTTGACTGTTTCGAAGTTGGTTATGCGTGAGTTAGTGTTTGGGGTGGTTCCCGAGACCGTCCCTTCAAAAAATGCGATGCCGTTCGTCGGGAAAGATGAGAACCCTTCGGCCAGAGCCCCGTCGGATTGAAAGACCACGCCTTTATACGCGGCGGCGGCAGCTGAGGAGGTGAGGATCCGAAGGCTGACATTGGGGGCGTTTGGGAGCGCCGAAATCGAAGCGGGGAAAAAAGAGATTCCCTGCGGCAGGGCGATCCAGGAACCGACCATGTTGCCAGGTGTAGCGGGATTGGTGGGATTCCAGGCGACCACGGCCATGGAGCGGTATTTGTAGGCATCCCCAAGGCTGAAAGAGGAATCCGGAAAAATGACTGCGGCATTGGTTCCCGAGGAAATCGCGGTGTTACGAGCGACTTCCAGGGCTCCCAAAAGTTGGGACATGGCCTGTTTTCTTCCCCCGCTCCCGGTCAGACCCTTGAGGGCCGGAACGCCGACAACAGCAAGAAGCGCCATGATTCCGACCACGGCCATCAACTCCACCAAGGAAAATCCACGGTGACTTAGGAGAAACACGTAAGATTTTTTTTTCACCTGCTGGAAACGCCCGATCCTAATTTCAGGCCGCCTTCTCACATATGCAACGCTCTCATTAGAATTTACTTTGTCAATACAATCAAAAAATTTGTTATAAGTATATAGAAGATAGGTATTTACATTTTTGGCCAGCTAGTGATCCATTTGTTTGTGGAGTTTCCCCCAGTGGTTTGACCCGCAGTTGACCAAATCAAAGGGGCATTGGTTCCATCGGAATTGTAACCATATGTGTAACCCCAAGGATCCACAAAGGATGGGTTTTGGGCGTTAGTGCTACTAACCATGGATGGTTTTGGTTCGAAGTATCTTCTTCCGGAGGGCTTCGAGCTATATTGATTGGTTCCAAAAAGTGCGGAAAAAACCGAGGAACACGCGTAGGTGGTGGGATTAAAACTGCTGGCAGGATTCACGCTGGTGTTGGTGGGGTAGGCATTGTTGTCGGCATAATATCTCTCGCAAGCGGCCTGAAGGGCAGCGATCTCCGCCTTGGCCTGATTGACGGCCCCTTGCCTGCGGACGGCGCCAGCACCCCCGAGGGTAAGTCCAGCCAGGATGCCAATCACCACCATCACACCCATTAATTCGACCAACGTGAAAGCGTCCTTCCTTTCCAAGGATCGGTATCCGCGGTAGAGTATTGAATTCATGAAAAAGATATTAATTCGTCCCTTGTCGGTTTCCCAACACAAATCCGCAACTGGGTTCACCTTGGTGGAGATCCTTGTGGTGATCACGATCATTGGAATGTTGGCTGGACTGGGATTTCCCGCCATTCAGGGGGCGATCAATGCCGGAAAAAAAGCTGAAGTGGCGGCGATGGCCGAATCGGTCAAAACAGCCGTGAATGCCTTTTATGCAGAGTACTCCGCCTATCCGTCGAACAACGGCACAACAGACGCGAACTTTCTTTCTCTCTTGAGCACCACCAATACCACGGGAGGAAATACCCGGGGAATCGCCTTTCTGGAAGTGCCTCCAAAATTCACCAACATGAGCGGCTTGGTCACTCCCGCCGGTTTCTACAAAGGGGGAGGGCGCAGCAATTTTTCAATTAATATCGACACCAACGGAACTGGACAGGTGACGAACAAGGTTGGTTCAGCGAATTACACGGTTCCTGCCAGTGTCTCGGTTTGGGTATCGGATCCTCAGAACGCCAACAAGCCGGTGGGGACATTCAAATAAACAAAGCGGCCAGTAGACGAAAAAAATTCCCCGCTGGCGGCAGGGAATGCCGAAGGCGGCTTTAAAACTGATTCAGGCGGTCGAGCAGGGCGCGGAGGCGGCGAGGGCAAACCAACAGCCTTCTAATGAACTCGCAGAAAGGGGGGAAGTTTTCACCGGAGATGGGCCCGGGCCGAGTTCAAGTCGCAAATGTCCGGAAATAAATTTATAAATTACTGATGGGTAGTCTTTTAAAAAATTCCATAAACTACTTGAAAAAACGAAAAATCAAGTAAGCTATGTCCTGTGTTTGGAAAGATTCTCTCTTTAGGATTGGCCGTCTCTGCGTTGAGCTCCCTGCAGTTATCGGCCGCGGTGATCACTTGGGACACGGGCCACACGTACGTCACTCAAACCGGGGTCGCGTCTGATGCCTACGCCCAACTCATTCCCGGTACCGTGGTGGAGGCCAAGTATTCCGACATGAGTCGGACGGGCTTGTTGACCGTTCAGGATGCGTTGGGAAATCGGGCCATTGATTTTTCCCGGTTTACGCCGAGTGGCAGTGGTGGAGGTTACGGGGGTTTAATCCAAAACACCGGGGATGCCGTTTTAAATACCTTATTGAAGGATGGTTATCAGGGAGCCAGTGGCCGGGGAAGTATCTATTGGGATGTGGGTGGGCTAACCGCCGGACAAAATTATCAAATCCAAATTTTCAGCCAATCGGAGGGGTGGAGGGTTAATGACAGCTCATTCTTTGGATCGGGCATATCCAACGGTTCTTGGTTCGTGAGGGGATCCTTTGTGGCCGACGCCACCACCCAGCGGTTTACCTTGGGTTATCAGACGGGGGACATTAATTCTTCCGCAGGTCTTAACGCCCGGCCTGCGATGACCTCGTATCTGGTTACCTCCGTTCCGGAGCCTTCCACTTTATCGCTTTTGTTGATTGGTCTGAGTGGTTGTCTCCTCCATCGCAGACGGATCTGAAATCCAAAGCGGGAGAAGGGATTTTGTCTTCCGTAAAATTCCGGAAGAAATTTAAAATTGGTTTAAGCGATCCAAGAGGGCGCGGAGGCGGCCGAGATTCCTGCGGTTGAAGGGGACGCAGAGGCGGGAGAGGGAGGCGAGTTCAGGCTCGTTCGCCTCTTCCGGGTAAGGAGCGCAGGTGGTGATCACGGTATCGGGCTTGAGGATGTCGGAAAAATCCTCGTTGAGGCGAACGAGGGCGCCTGCCGGAATCTGACGCTGCAACCGGATGACCATGACTTCGCCGACGTAGCGGTAGGAGTGGAAGTTGTAGTAGAAGTTCACCACCTCCCGGCGGGCAAACTGGAGATCGTCGGTGATCTTGAAGAGGGTGAAGTCCTCTTCGGAAATCAGGCCGTCCCCGAGCAGATGCTCGCGCATGTATTTCTCGAAGGTCCGCCAGAAATTTCCGCGGGGGGCGTCGACCATGATCAGCGGGATGATGTTGGACTTGCCGGTCTGCATCAGCGTGAAGGTCTCAAACGCCTCGTCCATGGTGCCGAAGCCGCCCGGGAAGAGGGCGATGGCATCGGAGTGTTTCACGAAATTCAGCTTCCGGGTGAAAAAGTATTTGAAGGTGAAAAGCTTGGTGTCGCCCCGGATGGTTTCGTTGGGTTCCTGCTCGAAGGGGAGCTCGATGTTCAGGGCGAAGCCGTGTTCGCGGCCGGCTCCGGCTTGGGCGGCTCCCATGATGCCATCGCCGCCGCCGGTGATGACCATATAGCCGGCCTCCTGCATCAGTTTTCCGAACTGGTTGGCGGCTTTCCAGGCGGAGGCGTTGGGGGAGGTGCGGGCGGATCCGAAAACGGAGATTTTTTTGACGCCTTTGTAGGGGGCGAAGAGGCGGTTGGCGTCCCGGATTTCCCGCATGACCCGCTTGAATTGTTTGAGGTCGCCAAGGTCGGTTCCGTCGGAGCCCATCCCCAAAGCGATAGTAATCATCTCCTTGAAGATCTGCCGATTCTGGGTGATTCCCGCGGCCTCGATCAGCTCTTCTATGTTGTTGTCCAACGGGTTAGAAGACTTTTCCCGTTTTTCTATGACAGCCTTTTGCTTCACCTTAGGGATTGTGGATGGGAGGATAGAGTATGGCAACGCTTTTGGAGCAGCTTTCCAGCCGGGTGGTCGTCGGGGATGGGGACGTGGCGGCTTACCTGTACGCCAAGGGTAGGTCTCTGGGGCGGAGTTTTGAGGGATTGTGCCTGACGGATCCGGATCTGGTGCGGGAGGCACACCGGGCCTACCTCGAAGCGGGGGCGGAGTTGATCGCCACCAACAGTTTTGCCGCCAGCTTGCCCTCCCTGAAAAAGCACGGTCTCGAGGACAAGGCCAATGAGATCAACTGGAAGGCGGCCAAGTTGGCGCTGGGGGAGGCGAAGGATCACTCGGCCTGGGTGGCCGGCTGCATCGGCCCCAGCGGGTTGACGGCGGCGGAACGGAACGGCGTGGGCGCGAAAGAGCTGGAGGAAATTTTCCGCAAACAGGCGGGAGCCCTGATCGACGGAGGCGTGCAGGCGATTCTCCTTCAGTCCTTTTCCGATCCGCAGGAGTTGGAGCTGGCAATCGGCGCCGTGCGGGCCCTGCACCATTTGCCGATCATCGCCATGTTGGCTTCGGGCCGCGAAGGCACTCTTCCGGGGGGGCGGGGCTGGGAAGAAACGGCGCGGCTTTTGCGCCATGCCGGGGCGGAGGTGGTCGGGGTGGCGCCGGCCTTCGGCCCAAGCGCCTGCCCGACGTTGATCCGTCGTCTTTCGTCAGGAGGGGAAAACCTGCTGGCGGCGTATCCCGATGCCGGACAGCCCGAGTATGCCGAGGGACGTTATCTTTATTCCAACTACCCGGAATATTTTGCCGAGCGGATGGCGGAGTTGCCCCCGTTGGGCGTGAGCCTGCTTGGTGGTGGCTCGGGCGTGAGCCCGGAGCACATCCGGGCTTTAAAGAAAAAAGCCGCGGGTTTGAAACTAACAAAAACTCCGCGGCCCGCGGTGGAACCGAAACGGGAGGAAATCCGGGTTGCCGCGCCGGAAGGCGGCAAGGATCGGAAAAGGGAGGAGTCGATTTTGGAACGACTGAAACGGGAGCGGGTGGCCATTGTCGAGTTGGACAGTCCGCGAAGCCTGGACATGGGGCCGTTCCTGAAGGCGGCCGAAGAGTTGGTGAAAGCCGGGGCGACCGCCCTGACCTTGGCGGACAACTCGCTCGCGATCCTGCGAGTGGCCAACACGGCCGCGGCCACGTTGCTGCGCGAGCGGTTTGGCGTCACCAGCGTAATCCATCTGGCCTGCCGGGATAAAAATCTGATCGGATTACAGAGCGAGCTGATGGGATTGGCGGCGCTGGGACACCGCCATGTGCTGGCCTTGACGGGGGATCCCTCGAAGTTCGGCGACCATCCCGGGGCGACCTCGGTGTACGATGTGAACAGTCTGGGGCTGATCGACCTGATCCGGCAGCTGAACGAGGGAAGGAATTCGGCGGGCCGCGAGGTGGGGAAGGGGGCGGAATTCGTGATCGGCGTGGCTTTCAACCCGAATTCGAAAAATTTCGACGCGCAGGTCAAGAAACTGGAACGCAAAATGGAGCACGGGGCGCATTTCGTGATGACGCAGCCGGTGTATGAAAAGGCCATGATCCGGAAAATGAAGGAGGCGCTGAACCCGCTGGGGATCCCCGTGTTGGTGGGGGTGATGCCGGTGATCAGCGCCCGGAACGCGGAGTTTCTGCACCATGAAGTGCCGGGGATTTCGATCCCCGAGGAAGTAAGGGCCAAGATCCGCTCCCTGCCGGAGGGGCCGGCGCAGGCGGAGTATGGCCGGGAGGTGGCGGCGGAACTGGCGCGCGAGGTGGCCCAGCATTTCCGGGGAATTTATCTGATCA
>Ga0214917_10004927_pt1 | contig 14499 bp, 24 predicted proteins | sample LL_1208_BB_MetaG_FD_177983 | JGI IMG/M metagenome (GOLD analysis project Ga0214917, IMG submission 177983) | Freshwater microbial communities from Lake Lanier, Atlanta, Georgia, United States - LL_1208_BB | ecosystem: Environmental > Aquatic > Freshwater > Lake | place: USA: Georgia | collected... | reverse complement strand
CTTCATGTTGAGGTTGTTTTTTAACTTTAGCTAAATCGAGGAATTCGTTTTTAATACGTGCTTGATGCTCTTTAAATAATTCTTGCGCTTTACTGCCAGCTGATTTAATTCCTAGACTTGATGCGGGTATTTCTTTACTAGGATTATCAGAAACTTTTAAACTATAACCGTGATGCAATACTTTGCCTGTTTTTTTATCTTTTGATGTAATGTAAATATCTGAAGAATCTTCTTTTTGAGACGCAGCAATACCAGTTACTTTGGCAGTATCACCGGGTTTGGAAGTCCATACTATATTTTCTATTTTATGATTGGGATAGGTGTGTTCAATATTTTTTCTTATATCTTCTGCAGCACTTTTAGCTTTGGATTCAATTTTTTCATAATCTTTAGGATGAATCTGAGATTTTAACATATCATGGACTTGCTGAGGCGACATTTTATTCTCATCCTCGTGTTTATCCATATGTTTATCATTATTTAAAAATTTACCAACCAAGAGTTCATGTAAAACTCCTTTAGTATTATTAGATACACCTCCTACAACATTGGGATTATCTTTGGATTCTGATAAACTATATGAATCAGCATAGTATTCTTCGTCTAAAAGATCTAAAAATGTTTTCATTATTGTTCCATTAGAATATTACCCTTATATTTATTAGTTCTAGAAAGTCAAAAAGAAAGGGCCCGAAGGCCCTAGTTGTAAATATTTATCTTATATATTATCTGACCAAGCTTTAACCACCGGGTGTAAAATTTCATCAGTATAATCCATCTTCATCGTATTTACGATCGTCAAAATTACTTGAATGTTGCCTTTGACGTATCCCTTATTAGAATTTATTCGATCAACGCTTGGTCTAAACGGGTTACGTTTTTTCTTAGTACCAATCTCCATACTAAAAGGCAACTTGGTAATTGTACATTTGCCTTGGCACTCATCAAATTTTTTCTGAATATACTCAGGAGTAAGATCAAATTTTAGATTCTTTGTCTTTGCTCGTGTCTTTAGCGCAGTGTGTTCCATCTGTCCAAATCGTGTAGGATCGGCTTTACGCTTACGATAGCTGGCTCCATGCTGTTCTTTTAGCTTTTTCTTTTTGGAGTCGGGAAGTTCTTGCATCTTCGTTTTCTTTTGCTGGTATTCCCAACTAGAATATGCTTTAGCCATTTCGAGTTCTTCATTAGTTAGATCTCTGGCTTTGATGCGTTTGATGAGATTTAGCCGTTTGGCTTCTTTGACAAGTGCTTTATCGGTAAAGTCAAAAGTTTTCATGATATTAGTGCCGGTTACGGTTCCGGCGTCGCCCTTGAAGGAGTGGAGGTCAGGCGACCGTAAGAATTTAGGCTGAAAAAGCTGTGCTACCAGCTTGCTTATAAGCAGCAGCTACCATTTGACGGCTTGGTTTACCTAGACGATAGGCAGATTTGCCATTCTTAGTAGTATTGGTATAGATTGCATGGCCTTCTGAACGAAGTTCACTAATGCGAGGACGAATACTATCCTCGGTTGATCCAACCAATCCTGCTAATTGTGCAGGTGTAAACTGTCGACCAGATTGTAACAAATTTAATACGCGTGATTTTAACATAATTTCTCCAATTTTCAATTCGCAAATAGGTGTGCGACTTTCACCATTCTTTATTTTAATATAATAAGAAACAGATGTCAATTTATAGTTATCCGAAAATTGACAAATTCTTCAGCTTCTTTATAAGTATCAAAATAATATTCTTCTTCGGTTTCAAAATAGCTATCATATAGATAAACTCTATAACCACCAAATGTTCTTGCTCGTATTAAAGCAGTTTTATTTTCTTTTTGATTTTGGTACATTTCTTAACTTTCTAAGATATTCTCTGCCTATAATACCCTGCTCTATTTCTCTTATAGCAGTTACAATGGGTCTATTTCTATCACCAAGTGTTGATACATAACCTCGTTTTAATTCTCTTGCTCTAGCTGCAGCAATTAATATCATGTCATATTTATTGCCTATTTTGTTTGCTGCAACTTCAGATGTTATTCGAGCCATTCAATACTCCATTTAGTTTAGTTACATCAGCACAAGTATAAGTTTGATATTGTTTTCTTATATTTTCTGGCATTGGAATAAACATAATTTTTGCATTGTATTTATTCGCTATCTCTTCTGCTATATTTAAAAATGATTTAGTATCGCCCATTCCTACATTAAAAATACCTGATACATCCTTTTCTAATAGCGCTTTATGTATTTTACATACAGTATCAACATGAATAAAATCTCTTAGATAATTTTCACTTCCCTCAAAAATTTTGATTACTCCTGTTTCCTTAGCTTGTTTTTCAAATTTAAAATATGGACTTGCTTGATCTTCTTTATGATTTTCGTGGGGACCATACACGTTAAAATATCTTAATCCTTGTACAATAATGTCATTATTAGTTTTATTAAAAAAAGTATTTTCCATATATCTATCTATTATAAATTTAGACCAAGCATACGGACTTTGTGGAGATTTTGGGGCATCCTCAGAAAAATCTAGATTCAATCCATATATACTAGCAGAACTAGCATACTGCATATTAACACTATATTGTTTACAAAGTAAACTTAATGTTAAAGTAAATTCTACATTTTGTTGGTACACTTTTTCAACGTTAGTTTCAGTTGTAGAAGAAATAGCACCCAAATGAATAACCCAATCTAATTTTTTAAAAAGTTTGTTATCTAATACTTCACCCCATTCGTATAGATAAAGATTATGATCAGCCATGGCTTTTACCATATTTTGACCAATAAAGCCTTTATAACCGGTAATTAATATATTCATGATAATTTTAGTTCTTTAAGACGATCTGCTGCATAACTTGCAGCAAATGCTGATGGTTTTACTAATGGAATAACATTGCATGTACCTCTAATATACCCTATTGCCTGCGATAAAACAATATTACTCACATGATCGTTATTCGGATTTATATCTAAATGAACTTCAACTTTTCTATCAACAAGAACTTCTTGTAATTTTAGATAAAGCTCACTGATTTTATAAACTTCGCTCATTAAACGAAAAGTAGGTTTAGATGCTTTTAGATCATAATCTCTTTCTGTTATTATTTCCCCAAAAATTTTACAACCATGTTTTCCATTTATATGTACTACAATAGCTAGAATATAATCCGCATACCAGATAATATTTTTACGATATCTTTGTGAATCACACCCAATATAAATTTTAGTTTCAGGACTTTGAACTTCTATAAATTTTTTTACTTGTTCTAGATTTATTTTCATTTTTATCCTAGAATTGGTGCCCCCTCTTGGAATCGAACCAAGGACCTACCGGTTATGAGCCGGGTGCTGCTAACCTCTGAGCTAAGGGGGCAAAATGGTGGGGATGGAGAGATTCGAACTCTCACGCCGTAGCGTCTGGGCTTAAACCAGATGTGTCTACCAATTTCACCACAACCCCATAAAACAGTTTACATACTTTTCTTTGGTAGTAGGTAAGAGATTCAAACTCTTCCGTCCTAGCCCATCTGACCAGTCTCCCGGGTTTATAAGTCCCAGCCGCACACCAGTGCTACCTACCATAATCTATTATAATTGCTTTAGATAACTATGTCAAGCAAAAACTAACCCGGATTATACCGGGTTAGTCATTTATTAATCTTTTTCTGGAAACTCTTCATTGTAGTCTTCATGATCTTCAATCGAATGTTCTTCGGGTCTGGATACTATAGATAAATTTACATTTTCATGATTTTCCAATTTAAATACTAAATCTCTAATAGCATCCAGTATTTCTAAATCATTAGCATATTCCTCTGTACATCCAAATCTTACATCTAAATTATTTGTTCTTAATTCTAATTGCATCATTTTTTATCTCTCCTTAGCGGTGTTAAATTATCTCTGAAAATATTCCAAGTTTTTTCCCAAGACCATCTTAAACTTCTTGATTCCACTTCAAATCTGTTAAGAGCTAAGCACTCTGTTATTGCCAATCTCAAATCATTTCTCATAAAACCAGTTACTCCGTGTTCTATTACTTCTAGTGGCCCTGAGCACGGATAGGCAGCAATAGGTGTCCCACAAGCCATTGCTTCAATCATTACAATACCAAATGTTTCCCATCGACTAGGAAATACAAACACATCTGCATTGGCATAATAATATGCTAAGTCTTTGCCTAATTTAAATCCAACAAATTCTACATCAGAATATTTTTCTTGCAATTCCTCTCTATAAGGTCCGTCCCCAACTAAAATTTTTTTCGAATTGGGATAATCTAGTTTACAAAATTCATCTAGATTTTTTTCTTTACTTAATCTACTAACACAAACTAAATTTAATATATTGTTAGATTTTATTCTAAGATTTGAATTAAAAATATTTCTATCTACACCTCTGGTCCAAGATACTATATCTGCAACTAGACCATGATCCTTTAATTCTTTTACCATAGTATCCGTGGTAGTTAAAACTTTACCAGTATGCTTGTGAAACCATTTTATGTAACGCCAGGTTATTTTTTCGGATAAACCAATAAGAGCTTTAAGTCCTTCAGGAAATTTAGTATGATAAGCAGTATTATAACTAAGATTATTTTTTGTAAGATATGCTCTGGCCCATAGTCCGACGGGGCCCTCGGTAGCGATATGAATATAATCAGGGCATATTTCTTTTATTTTTTCTCCCATTGATCTGGGAAAAGCAATCTTTACTTCGTTATAGATAGGGCAATCAAAATAATTAAAATCATTGGGGGTAATGTATACAAATTTAAAACCATCGAGAATTGCGTAGGACTCAATATTTTTATAGGTTGTAACCACCCCGTTAATTTGGTCTGATAAGTTATCTGTTACAATTAGTATAGTTTTTTGCATAGACATTTTTAATTTATTTACTTATTTTTAAAAAAGGTATGGAAGCTAGCCCCATACAAAAATACATAAACCACATTTTCCCAGTTATTAGACTACTACCGCATATATCTAAAGTTTGAAAATAATATTCTATAATGGATAGAGAAAAAAAGATTATTGACCAAGAATAAATTTCGAGTTTTTTAAGCATCTATTAATAAAAATCCTATTCTATCTCCTTCCTGACTAGCATAAAACTCTTCTTTCCAGATAGGAATAATTGTGTTTGCATTATGATTGGCAAAATCATCATTATATCTAAAATGTGCTTCTATAATTTTATCGTCTATGGTTTCTACATTAAACCATTCATATCTATTAGCTATTTCTTGAATAAAATCTGGTAGCTTAAATTCATCCTTAATTTTTGTCCATCGACTAAATCTGTCTAATCTATTTGAATCATTTCTAAAACCTTCCACTGCTAATATTTGTTTACCCCAGTTATAATCAAAAGTCCTATGACGACCCTCAAACACTTCGCACCAAAAAAATCCATCTGGTATTACGTCATCGCTGATATTTAGCCACATAAATCTAGCACCTTTAGATAACATTCTAACATTTATGCAAGGACGTACAATATATTTTCCTTCTTTAGGGGGCAAAACACCTGCTGGCCCACAAATATAGCCTAATTTTTTTGCTAATATAAATTTATCAATAATCCAAAGATCATTTACATCTATAGATTCTAAAATATTACAATCTGTAATAAAATTCATTCAGATGGGACAATTTCTACTTTTAAAGCTTGATAATTTACTCGATTCCAATCTTCTCTTCGGCCACGAGGATTACTTACAAAATTTAGATAATCATGAGGTATATTTTTAATATCATGATTATGGCCAAAAACCCAATAACGGCATTTTTTATTAATATCTGCATCTAGGGTCCATTGGAATCTAGAATTTCCATAGCAACCGACCATATTATAATCTGGAGGATATCTATTCCAACTTATACAACTACTATGAGGTAAACTATGGCTAACTACTACTATGTCCTTGATCCGGGGGTTCAGGGTAGCATCTATCATCATGCCTGATAGATTATTAGCATCTAGTAAACTTTGATTCAACTGATTCTTTATTATAGTATCGGTGAGTCCATACTTGTTCTTGCCTGTAAGAATAGTTTGCTCAGATCTTATGTTTGGTAGACCAAAATCAAAACTCCACCATCCACAGATACCTATAAATTTTACACCATTAATTATGGGTTGCTTATGGCCCAGATAGATTGCCAAGGTTTGAGATACGCAGGATTTCCAGTATTGTATGGATTCCTCTAGATTTTCCATTGAATTTTGATGTTCGTGATTGCCATCAACCACTAGTACATCAGTATAATAATTAGTAAGCTTGTGTAAATATTCACACGTTATATCAATACTATCACTAGTGTCTCCGGCAATAACTAATATATCACTTTTTTGGCTATGTAACCAATCAAATTCAAAACTACTACCCCAATGATCAATATGTAAATCACTAACTAAATCAAAATTCATATTTTTTTCTCATATATTTAACTATTTGATCTGCCATATCGGTGCCACAGTATTTGTCTATTCCTTCAAATCCTGGGCTGCTGTTTGCCTCGCAAACTAAATATTTTTCGCCGTTAAATAAAAGATCAACGCCGGTTATTTCAAGATCAAATGCACGAGCGGTCTTACTGGCTAATTCACAAATTTCATTATTTAATTCAAAACGTTCTCCTATTCCCCCTCTTGTAATATTAGCTTTAAAATCCCCCTCGGGGGGCATGCGTTTCATTGCTGTCACAGTCTTACCACCAATGACCCATACTCTGAGATCAAATAATTCTCCGCTGTTAATAAACTCCTGTATGATCAAGGTTTTTTTACTCTTAAGATTGTCTGTAAGATCCATGAAATTAACAAACATATTCTTATCCTTACAGAGATATACACCTTTGCCTTGGCTGCCGGTTACCAGTTTTACCACACAGGGAAAACCAATTTCCTGTTCTACAATGTCTATGTTTATAGGATGACTGACCAACATGGTTCTTGGTGTAGGTAACTTAGCACGGGCCAATATTTGACTACTGATCATTTTGTCTCTGCTGTGTAGGATGCTTTGACTGTTATTGATAATGGGTATGTCAAAGTTTTCTAATTGTCTCAGCAGGGCCAGCGTAAAATAATTAGTTCCGGCACCAGTTCTAACTAACACAGCATCTGGTAGATCAATACGATTACCTTGATATCGAATACTTTTATGACTTTTACGACTGGTTATTATGTCAAAGTTCTTGGGTTGATAAACTTTACTATTTATGTTATATTTTTTAAATCGTTCAACTAAACTATGAGTTTCTACATCTTCGTCTATCGCTGCACTATTGTAATGAAAAATCCATACTGATTTCATTCTGTATCTTCTTCATTCGCATCAAAATCCTGAGGATCCTCAATCTCAGATTCTAATTTAGACTTAGAATAATTTTCAATTTCTAGTTTCGGAGGAAACATAGTATTCCATAAATTAAAAGGATTTAAGAATTGAAAAAAACTTAGGAAATTCATATTGACTCCGAATCTACAGATATTAAAAACATTATTTTTGTTTTTCTTTTATAAAAAAACATTGTCCTTCTACACGAAACCAAGAAAATTTTACATAACTTGTCATTGATTCTAATGCATATTCACAGCTACTCTTATCTTTGAAATGTAATTGAATTTTTCCAGGAATATCATACGGATCAAAAGTATTAACTACTACTAGGAATAATATCCACATCTGGTATTTCTTTTGTCCAATAAATAATTTCCCATCTTCCATCATAGTGTTCTACTAATGAGCTACAAGATTCTACCCAATCACCATCATTCATATACACAAATCCATCTATTGTTTTGATTTCTGGTTTGTGGATGTGTCCACAAATAACTCCGTCAAAACCACGCTTACGACCATAGTCAATAAGATTGCGCTCGAAATGAAATATAAAATCCACAGCTCGTTTGACACGATGTTTAAGAAATTGACTAAGACTCCAATAACCGAATCCAAATCTATGCCTCCATCTATTAAAGGTAGTATTTAATACAAGTAAAAAATCATAAGCTTTATCCCCCAAAAATCCTATCCAAGGCGCCAATCTAGTAATACCATCAAATAAATCACCGTGTATTACTAAATATTTTTTACCATCAATTCCTATATGAATGCATCGATTAAGAATTTGAATTTTTCCGAACGAAATATCGTAGGGAATTATTGGTCTAAGAAATTCATCATGATTTCCTGCAATATAGAAAATCTTAGTACCTCGTTTTGCTTGTCCTAATACTCGACGAACAACATTGGAATGGGATTGTTTCCAATCCCATTTATTTTGCTGTATTTTCCAGCCATCAATTATATCGCCCACAAGATATAATTTTTCGGCTGTATTATTTTTCAAAAAATTTACTAGTAATTCAGCTTTGCATCCTTTACTACCCAAATGAACATCCGATATAAAGATAGATTTATAATCCATTTAGTACCTAATTTAGACAAATTTATTATAAATTAACTATGTAATTTATATAGAATATTTATAAAATTTAATCTTAATTAATGGTCAGGTATCTTAGCACCCTAATTTACGATATTCAGTTAAATACACTGAACCAGTCTGCATCTGCATTTTTATTGCAAATGTCATATCATCGGGGTAAAAAGTACCTGTTTAATTCAAATAGGTAATCATATTATGTATAAGGTGTAATCTTAGTTTAAACTTAATCAACATTAAAAGAAATATTTAAACTGTAATGTATTAATTTTCATTTTAATGATACTAGGAACATTATTATTTCATTAATCTATTGACAAATTTGAGCAGCAATAAATGATGCCGATACTCATGCCAATAAGGATGTAGAAACTTCTTTTTGTACCAGTATATGTCGCTTTCAGGATGAGGACCAATTAAGCCAATATTATTTTGTATAATTGCTGCAGCATCACCATTACTATAGGTAGCAACAGTTTCAAATTTACTAGAATCTCCTAGAAAACTGCAGCCATCATAAAAAAACATAGTTTCATGATGTCCCGTCCAATTGATATTTACAACTGTACCATAACTTCTATTCGTTTCTGCATCTGGTCTTTTTATATATTGTACAGGATTTACATCATCTAGTATATTAAAATAATGTGGTCCGGCCCAATATGCACCCATACAAATACCAAGATATCTTTTACCTTTTGCTATTTGATTTCGTATTATATCTTCTTTATCTTTTAGTAACTTATTGTATCTGTTGCTGTCGCCTATACCTCCAGGAAAAGCAATTAGTTTGTATTTTTTTAGTATTGAATCAGAAATCTCTTCTTTATTAAAGCAATCTATCTCATAGGCCAATCCTAGTGCACGTATAATGCCATGCGCACACTGAATACTACACTCTGGGTGATTATGAAATAAAGCTATACGTTGTTTTTTCATTTGTGGATTTTTTCAGAAATGTCTGGTTGCCTGACCGGAGGGATTCGAACCCCCGACCGACGGATTAGAAATCCGTTGCTCTCTCCGGCTGAGCTACGGTCAGATAATGGTCTCGGATGAGGGATTCGAACTCTCGACCTTCTGCTCCCAAAGCAGGCATTCTAACCAGACTGAACTAATCCGAGATTAGTGTTTAGGGGCACAATGTTGTCGTTTAAGAACAGGCAGTACTTGCCGCTCCCCCTTTAATTAACGTCTCCCGACGTTATACAGCTGCAATTTGCTTCAGCTCTTCAATCTCAAGATCTTCGTCTTCAGCTTTTGGGGCTACGATAATCTTGGGTTGCTTAACAACTTTGGTTTTAGCAGGAGCCTTCACCTTGGTCGGCACCTTAGCAACTTTCGGTGCTTTGGTAGCAGCTGTTCTAGACTTTTTGCCCATAGTATCTTTTAGAAGAGAATCCCATTGTGCAAAAACACCGCCAAGTTCTAGCAAATACTGACAAGCCTCTGCTTTAGTCATTGCTTTTGGCAATTGAACTAGTTCTAGTGGATCATGCCCGCCTTTAGCAAGCAACTTGACACGAGATGCCAGATCATTAGCAAAACGAACCTTAGTAGATCCGTATTGAGTAGAAACACCCGCAACTGTAAAAAAACCTTGTGACATAATAAAATTCCTTCTCAAAAAATTATATTAACTACTATACCTAAATTATAAATTCAACTGTAACACCTGTCAAGCATTTTGAATAAAATTCTTCACCGCTTCACTATGTTTACATGTTTTACGATATTGAAAACCAATACAATCACATGTAACCTGACCATTAGATGAAATTACGTTGTAAATCGAACCTTTTTTCTTAGACCGTACTTTGAATATTCTACTTTCAATACGATCCTGTGCTAAATCAAATCCAACAATATTTTGTTTGTTTATATGAGAAACAGGATATTGTGAATTGCCTGTATGGACAGAAACGTAATCTGTGTCCAACCATTTTGGGCTTGGCACAATTTTGCCCTTGATTTGACGTTCAATCCAGCCTTCTTTCTTATACAGATAAGAGTAACTTTTGACTCGCAAATCGACTGTTTGACCTATTGTAAATTTCATCATACCATTATTATATAATCAAAAGTAACACGAGTCAAATATGATTTAAGGTGTTGTTCTAGAACAACACCTTATGTTGTTGGTGATAAAAATAGGAGCTCTAGTCCTATAGTTATTCTTTAATTTCTTCTTTTTCTATAAGTCCTTGCTCTTCGAAAAACTCTAAAGTGTCCCCTATACCTTTGTTTACTCCTTTTAAGTAACAACCGTAACAAGCTGCTATTAATAAACCTATTTGTAATATATCTAATAATGAAAACGTTATTGAGTTCATGCTTTTCCTTTCCTAACTCAATTATAATACTCCTTTTTAAAATAATGAAATAATTCCTCCTCTAAAGCAAAAGCTTCGATTTCCCATGGTTGATCCCAGTATGACTCTATATTACAAATCCTACCGTGCCAAAGAGTTTTATTTCCATCTTTAAAATATTTTTCTTTAAGTTCATTTTTAGCAAATTGTTTAACATGAACCATTTCATGTGCTAGTAATCTAAGCATTTTATTTATTCGAGTTTTTCTTATTTGTATTTCAAAACTTCTTAATCTTGTTTCTAATTCCTCGGGTACACAATATGCATAAACATATTTGTCTAAATTATCTATCGTAATTTTTATACTTAAATTTTTTGTCAACTGGGGGGACATCAAAATTTGTGCATAATATTTAGTTGCGGATTTTAATAAAGTAGTTAGATACCTATCTTTGGCATTTCTAACTGATATATACATTTAATCTTCTAAAACAGAAGGAATGTCGAACAATTCTTCTTTATTTTTTATTTTTTTAGGTTGATCATTTGTAATCTCTTTTAGAAGTAATTTTTCTTCTTCATTTTGTTCTTGTATAGATTTTTTATCTGGATAAGGAAAAAGCATCATGCCTCCTATAATTTTATTCCTGAAAAATTTCGTGACTTTTTAAAAATAGAACTCATATCATATGTATCTAATTTATCCTCATCTAATTTTACCCCAGAATCAGATAAACCTTTTTGAGCAGATTGTTCGAGATCGTATAGTTTCATTCTTGATCTGTCTATTCCGATAACGAACCTTTTATTTATTGTAGGATCATTATATCTATTTTTTAATTGTTTTACCATTAGCTGATTCAATTGATCTAGTTCTTCAGTTGCTATTAAAGCAAACATAAGATCAACTGTAGCAGGAAGTCCAAATGATTCTGAAGTATCTGTAAGTTCAACATCTGTGTTTCCGTATCCTCCTCTAGTCGTCTGCGTAGCAGATAAAATTGGCAAATTTTCTTCTACTGCCAATCCTCTTAGCTCCTCAGCGATAGATTTAACTAATGTATATGAGTTAATATTGGCCCCTGCTTTGAATCTAGATGATGCGCAGATATTTAAATAATCTACAATAATAATATCTGGTCTAAATTGTCTTTTCAACTGCAATTCATTTATCAAAGCTTTAAAGTGACCTACGTGAGCCCCAGTAGTTGGGTATTCTTTTATAATTAATTTACCATTAGTTTTATCTTTTATTTTTTCTATTCTATTATCAAATAGCGCTTTAGGTAATTCTTTTAACTGTTCCAAGGTGATATTCATTAGATTGGCATCTATTCTTTCAGCAATTCTTTCTTCCGCCATTTCTAAAGTTATGTATAACACATTTTTGCCTTGAGACAAAACTGATGCCGCAACATGACACATGAACAAAGATTTTCCTACACCTGTATTATGCGAACTTACTCCATTGGTATAATACCTATGATTCGGGTGATTTACTCTAATATCTACTATGGGGATAAGGTTGTTAGTTTTTTCAATAATTGCAGTTAACCATCCTTTATCTGTTAGAACGGTTATGTTATGAGAAGATTGAATATCCAATAATTCTTTGGCGCTCACCCATCCCGAAGTTGTTTCAAATAAATGATTTTCATTACATCTAATAGTATATCCATTTGATGTATTAAGGACATATTCTGGCCACATACCTTTATCAACAAATAGATCTACATCTACCCAGCCATCGGGGCTATCAACTTGAACTTCAAATCCTTGTTGCAAAAGATTGTTTATTTCTTGAATTTCTATATCTTTTACTATCCAATCACTCATTAAAACTCCTAAAAATATAAATAAAATGTGAGTCGCGATGCGTCAACATCCACCCACTCTAACGCTATAAGGAGCAATCAGCTATGAACTATTTATCTATTTACACAAATTTGTGTAATCGCGGTCAATTACGTAAATCTCAATACAAGCCATTTAGCGGGCTACATGAACATCATATCTTACCAAAACACAGCGGTGGTCAAGATAATTTAGAGAATCTAACATATTTAACTCTTAAAGAGCATAAACTTGCACATCTATTACTCTGGAAACTATACGGTGCACCAAATGATCTCCGGGCAAGAAAAATGTTGAATGGCAATCTTACTCCAGAACATAGAAAAATTATCGGTGAATATTGTAGAGATAATAAAATAGGTTTTCATGGTTTTTCTAAAGAGGAACGGACTATTTGGGCTCAAAGAGGACGAGAAAACCAATTAGACAAAAATGGTCTACCTGTCTCAAATTCTTGGATGTATTGGAGTTCTCCAACCGGTCGAAAAGAAAGAGCTAGTTTAGGTGGCAAGGCCAGTCTCGAAAATGGAAATAATGAAAAATTTTTATATTGGATGTCCAAGGAAGGTAGACAAAAAAGGGCATCACTAGGGGGAAAATCGCACATAGGCAAAAAATGGGTGAATAATGGTATTCATAGAACACGTGTTACTCCAGATAAATTGGAAGAATATTTAAATAAAGGATATCGCCTTGGTGCTACTTTTTAAAACGAATTCTAACTTTAGTATTGGGGTGTACACACCCTGCCAAAACTACATTAAGAGTTTTATTAGGTAATCCACCATTAGTAATTTTATTAAAATAATCTAGATCAAAAGGTATTCTAGATTCTTTTCTATGGTAAAAATCAAATCTAGAATCAGAATTATCTATATAGTCATGCCCCACGTTGTTATCGAAACAAACTGCGAGAGCATCTTGAAGTAGTTGAGGGATCCCATCGGTTGATAGATTTTTATTACGACCATCTATAATAGAAATAGAATTTATAATTGCATTATATAATGCTTTGTCTTTACAAAATTTTTCAGTCGCATCTAGAAGCCAATTCTTATTATGATCTGTTGAATCAAGATTATTTACATAATGAATAATATCTTTATATTGTTCATCATTTAAACTTTTATCATTTTGAAAAGAAACTATTAGGGCATCTTTATTGGGTGAAGTATTATATTCATCTATAAATGCTTTAACATTATCATAAATTTTTTGTTCAGTATAATCAGTAAAATAATCTCGTTTTATAAACGGAATAACCTTTCTCATATAGGATTCATTATTTACTAAATTCTGTAGAATAACAGTTTCTATTTTTGAACTCATTTATTCCCTTCAAACTCTTTTATTGCCTTAGTTAAAATATCATTCATTATATAGTTAATAACTAAGTTGAAGGATTCATTATTCATATCTTTTTCCTTTTTGCCCTTAGGAAAAGTAACATAATTAAAATCCAAAACCATTTCACTTCCATCGTTCGGTAGCGATAAATCATTTATACTAATAGTAGTTCCAGCATATTCTCCATCTTCAATTTTAAATCCCCAAGCTTTGTCACTTAGATGCCAAGGACTATATTTCGCTAGCATTATCGAATTCCTCCTCAAAATCTTCATCTGATAGTTTAGATTGAAGCATATCTGTACCTGCGATCTTATATCTTGATTCTATATAATCTTGAAATTCTTTACTAGTTAAAATGGGTATCCAAAATTCTCTAGTATAAGTATCTTTTTGCCTATGCTTCTTTTCGTGTCCTTTGTGAGCATACCAACCATTACTAGGTTTAACAACGAATCCGCCTTCTATTGCAATATCTAGAAGACCGGACCATGTACTAATACCACCTTCGAATGATACTTCAA
>Ga0214917_10004925_pt1 | contig 14505 bp, 4 predicted proteins | sample LL_1208_BB_MetaG_FD_177983 | JGI IMG/M metagenome (GOLD analysis project Ga0214917, IMG submission 177983) | Freshwater microbial communities from Lake Lanier, Atlanta, Georgia, United States - LL_1208_BB | ecosystem: Environmental > Aquatic > Freshwater > Lake | place: USA: Georgia | collected... | reverse complement strand
TGCCGAAGCGGCAATCCCATAGCCCCAACCTGGCAAAAAAGACAACGATTCGATACGAATCACCAAATTGTGGGCAGCGTAGGCAGCAGTACCGAGTTGGGTAATCATCCCCAAGAACACAATCAACGCCCCTTGAAAGACCGCTTGTTCGCCAGCAAATGGCAAGCCAACCCGTACCACCCGCGTAATCATATCCCACTCAGGCCACAACAAGCGATTAAGGATGAGTCCAGCCCGACCACGCAACAATACGACCAGCGTAGCAATACAGCCCACAGTACGGGCAACCGCGGCTCCGGTAGCGGCACCACGAACCCCGAGAATTGGCAAACCGAAGTGTCCGCCGATAAAGAGATACGAAATCACCACATTGAGAATATTGACCCCAATCATGATATAGAGTGGGGTGCGCGTATCGCCTGCTCCGCGTAAGGCAGCCATCCCAATCATATTGATGGCAGTCGGCACAAAGGCATAGGCGAGAATCGTCAGGAATTCTCCACCCAGTTGGGTGACTTGCGCAGTAGCGCGATAGACTCCAATCAACTGTGGGGCAAATGCAATACAAATCAGGCTCATGACAATCGAGGCGATCAAGCCGAGGAACAGTCCTTGGCGCAATGCACTATTGCCCATCATGCCGTCTTGGGCACCACGGGCACGGGCAGTGAGAGCGGTACAGCCTGTCCCAATCGCCATAAACAAAATCGTCATTGTCCAAAACATTTCGCTGGCGAGACCAGTTGCGGCAAGTGCCGTTGCGCTCCCATACCCTAGGAATTTGGCAGCCGTAAGGGGCAATTGCCCTACCAATAACACATCCATTAAGCCGACCATCGTATTGAGGACTTGTTCACTGACTGCGGGCATAGCGAGTGCGAAGACGCGCCGTTGTCGTTCACGTTGCCGTTGCATGTTGGTTCCTTTTTAACTGGTGCTGGCATTGTACCATTGCCCATACCATAGTCAAAAATTGCATGCATTGCAGGCAACTGTCGGATTGATAATTGATGCACGCAGACTGGCGTACCGCTACATGCGCATAGTGCATTTGCATTGGTGATTTTTTGGTGGTAATTGCCCATTTGCCATTTTCACATTGCTCCAAAACTCCCACTTGACATGAAACAAATGTTCGCATATAATCAGCACAGATGTTTCGAACATATGTGTTAATTTCGAAGCAACAGACAACAGACAACGAGGAGGAGACAATGGCCGTACGCTCACAAGAAATGCGCAATCCAACGATGCGCCTCGCCCGCCCCAAGAGCACTGCGTTGTTCCTACGCCGCTTCGCAATGCCCACCCCATCAATTGGGTCAATCATTGGTGCATTCATGGCAGCCGTAGCATTATATTTCGCATTGAGTGCCGCAATCAGCTGGGGCATGAGTCGCTATGACGACATGCGTTATGGCACCACGCGCACCTTCCATACTGACGCCGTAATCGGCATCGAAGATTCCGCCACCAATCCAACCCATTTTGTTGCCATGAACGTCAATCGCCAAGTGGTTATTTTGCAGATGCCTGGTGGTGATGCCAGCAAAACGCGGCTGATCAACGGACCGTACTTGTTTGGCGGCACCGAAGACCGCACACCCGTCATATTGAACTTCAGCGATGTCAACAACGACGGCAAGATTGACATGGTGGTCAACGTCAAAAACGAAGCATTGATTTATCTCAACCGTGGCGACCGGCTCGGCTTGATGACCCCCCAAGAACGCGCGTCGATTTCGCTCCAACCGTAACTATCTCCCTGCGGGATCCCCTACTTGCGGTAATGACTCCCCCGCCATTACCCGTCCCGCATCACCCTCACCCACAGCCATGGGTGAGGGTGTTTGATTTTGGTGGCGGGGACAATTGGTCACGACTTACTGGCGGGATGGACACGAATAGTCGTGCGATTACGGCCGTGGTAATGACCCCTGCGTGGTATAATCGGAACGCGCTGTAGCAATACACCGCATCAGGGAACAATGCCTGCAATTGCCCGCCGAGCGGCGCGCATGGATTCCTGTCGTGAGACAGCATACTACCAGACAATCCGCCGTGAGGCGCATGATGGTCGTCCAATTGCATGGCATCAGCAATCTGTCCATTCATCTGCTCCCTCTATTATTGTGCGCGTTAGGCGCCGGAGTATACATGACAACCACCGTTGAATCACCACTATCGTGGCAACAGCGCTTTGCCGAATGGCTCACGCAAAGCCGCGAAGCAGTACGCACAATCCCATCGGCCTTCCAAATCATCTATTCAGCAGACCGCATTGGCACGAGCATCTTGATTTTCAGTACTGTCATCAGTGCAGCGATTCCCGCCATTCAAGCCTATGCCGGTGGCCAGATCATCGACAGTGTTGCCAAAGGCATGGCGCTACACGATGCTTGGCTGGCATTCAATACGAGTTTGCATTGGATATTGATTGAATTCGGGTTGATTGTGTTGACCTTTATTGTGGGCCAGCTCCGCAGTTTTGCCGAACACACCATCAATGCGCAATTGTCGTACTATATTGCCACACAACTGATGCAAAAATCGGTCGAACTCGACATCCAGTATTTCGAAGATCCGACGTTTTATGACAGCCTGCAAAACGCCCGCCGCCAAGCCGAATTCCGTGCCATGGCACTCGTCACCGGTGTCTTTACGATCGTACAACAAACGGTGACGCTCACGTCGTTTTTGGTGCTCGTCATCCACTTCCAACCATGGATTGCCGTCATCTTGTTTGGGGCCACAATCCCGGCGTTCATTGCCCAAGGACGCTATAGTCGGCTCTTTTTTCGGCTATTGACACGCCGTGCGCCAGAATTTCGCCAATTACGTTACCTCGAAGACTTAGTGACGAGCGACAAAAGCATCAAAGAAGTACGGTTATTTGGCTTGGGCACAGCGATTATCCAACGTTATCGCAACACATTCATGCAATACTACCACGAAGACATCGCCATCGCCCGCCGCCAATCGTTGCTGGGCACCGTGTGGGGGTTGATTTCGACGGCGAGTTTTTATGCGTCGTATGGCTGGATTGTCTGGATTACGCTGTCGGGCAATTTGACACTGGGGGGGCTCACGTTTTATACGACGATTTTGCGCCAAAGCCAAAACACCTTCCAAGGGCTGTTTAACAGCGTCAATTTCATTTTCGAAAACGGCTTATTTATGACACAATTGCTCGATTTCATGGCATTACAACCCATCATGCCCCAAACCAAGAACCCGATCGCCATGCCCAACCCACTCGTAGAAGGCATCACCTTCCACGATGTGTCGTTCAAATATCCGGGTAGCGATGAGTGGACGCTACGGCATATTGATTTGCACATCCACGCCGGCGAGACGTTGGCATTAGTAGGGCTGAATGGTGCCGGCAAAACCACCCTTGTCAAATTGATTACCCGCCTGTACGACCCAACCGAGGGCAAAATCACCATTGATGGCATCGATTTGCGCGACTTCGACCAAGCAGAGCTCCACAAACGCATCGGCGTCATCTTCCAAGATTTTGTGCGCTATCAGATGAGCCTCAAAGACAACATCGGCTTCGGCAACATCGAACGCATGGATGATATCGATCGCATTACCCATGCCGCCGAAGATGGCGGGGCTGCCGAAATCGCCGCCCAACTCGCCAACGGCTACGACACTACCCTCGGACGCCAATTCATCGATGGACGTGAGTTGTCGGGCGGTCAATGGCAAAAAATCGCCCTCAGTCGGGCGTTTATGCGTGACGGAGGGATTTTGATTCTCGACGAGCCAACCGCCGCCCTCGATGCCCAACGCGAACACGAGATTTTCCAACACTTCAGAGAACTCACCCAAGACCGCACGGCCATCTTGATTTCGCACCGCTTTAGTACGGTGCGGATGGCTGACCGCATCGCGGTGTTGGTTGATGGCGCGATTGTCGAACTCGGCAGCCACGAACAACTCCTAGCGAACCCGCAACGCTATGCCGAACTCTTCGAAATGCAAGCCCGAGGGTATCGTTAGGCGCTGTGAACCACCATGCTCCCACAGACGATGCAATGTCTGCGGGAGCATGGTACGCGACGGAATAGGTTATTTTTTGAATTCGTAGATGGTAATTTGGCCTTGTTGGAATGCCACTGTCGCAATACGATCAAACAACGCCAACCCACCTTCGCCATAGACGTCACGTTCAGTCGGGCCCACATACACGTAGCGCACGTGATATTTTTCGAGGAGCGGTCGTACCACGGCCTCATCACCACTGCTATAGATGGTGCGCACATCTTGGTCGCGGGAGCCAATTTGCGCTTGGGCTTCGGGATGTCCCCCACGCCATTGGTCTTCGTGACCAGGCCACCCCATGACGGCAGGTAATCCTGTTGAAGCAGACACCCCACCAAAGCCTTTGCCTTCGATGTCATATTGGCCACCAACCCCTTCGACAATCACCGATCCGGCAGGGGCATTGTTGCGAAGCCAGACTATTGATTCGTGGCCACCGGCAGGGTTATCACGGGGTGTTTTGCCTTGCAAGGTAGCGGGTTGATCGACAAACAAGGCCTTGCCGACGGTTGCAGCCGGATAAACCAACGCCGCCAACAATAGTGGGATGACCATTACCCCAAGCACGACCCGTACCCACCATTGCCCTACCTGCCACACATACCAGGCAGCCAAGACGGCAGCCACGCTCCAAATAACCCATACTTGATAATAAAACTTAAATACAGTATTCATGCGCGAACTAAATACGTCGCGCACATAGACCACATCAACGGCGAGGCACAACAGTGCGGCGATTGCGGTCATTCCTAACCATATCGCCACCATCGGGGGCATGTCGGTGCGCACAAAAATCATATACAAGACCAACGCAGTAAACGGCACTGCAGTCAGACTTACAAAGCCAGTAAATGCGCCGACTACACCAATCAACAACGTTACCGCCATCATGATGCGCTCTTGAGTAGTACGCGTCAGACAGGCTACCGCAATCAAAATCGGCACAAAAAACAACCCAAACATGATAAACAACCCGTGGAATTCGGTGCGGGCCGGTGCAGGACCAAAGTAACGTGACAACGATCCAATCACCGGCAAGTTCACTAGTGGTTCAGACCCACCCACCAATGAATGAAAAGACCAATGGAATGGCAAGTACAAGGCATATGATGCCACCGCCACGATTGCGATTTCTTTGCCGATATCTTGCCACGATAATTTATTGTGTAAGCCAAACCAGACGACGGCCCCCACATACATCACCATATACGTGGGGTAGTCCCAACTATTAAGGGGATACAACAATCCCAACAGCAACGCTGGCAAGACCACATCAGGTAATTTGCCTTGTGCACGCCGCAGCGCCAACGCCATCAACAACAACACAAAGGGCAAAGCCATCACATGCGGATGCATGTCACCTAACCAAAACGAAAAAAACGGGAATTCGGTGATGGCATAGCGTCGTTCGGTACTGCCATTATCCGACGGAATCGTGTCCCAAACCGCACGTGACGGGTTCCACCAATTAAAATCAGCCCACGTGTCACGCGGTTGCACCGTCGTCGTCCCGTCAAAATCCCACCCCTTGAAGCGTTGCGCTAATTGCATCGATTCGCGGGCACCAAGGCCATTGCTAATCGCATGCCCAATATCAGTCGATTCAAGAGCGAGGACTTCGGGTAATCCGGTGACAATCTGCAAGAATCCACCGAGATTCCCCACCAACAACAAGGCTACAAGCGCCAACGTCGCCATCAGCGGGGCTTCGCCACGGCCAAGTGGGCGGTTGGCAGGCCGCCACTGAGTAATCACCGCAATGACGATACTGCCCACTGCTGCTGCACTCATACCCGCAGTGGTCGCCAACGCCAGGTTGTATGAGACGACCGGATCAGCCGCGGTCAATACCGCAGGAATAGCCGCCAAAACATAGCCAGCGTAGTAATAATTAATCGTAAACCCGGCCATCCAAGGGTCTAGTGGGGGGTAGCTAGGGCTATGCATCACACTATTAAAAAACGCATAGTCCATCGGGCGCTCGGTCCCCCATGGATCGGGATTGCGGCTCCGGATAAATACCACTAACGCAAATGCAATTAAAAAAAAGAGCTCACTCAGGGCCCATGCACGCCAATGTGCGTGGAGCCAGGCCCGGTCGATGCCACCAGCGCGACGCCAACCGATATAGCCAATCACGACTGCGGCAAACAACACCCCTCCACCATTGAATGGGACTAACCCAAGCATGGCACTGCTCCAGATGCTCACCCCAATCAATACGAATCCTAACGGACGAGCCAACCCAACCATGGCCGTCGGCATATTGCCAAACAAATACTTTAGCCACGGTAAACCTACCGCGACACAAATCCCGGTCGCCAACCAATGGAGGAGTACTGCACCGACCATATGTATTCCTTATGCATGTTGGCTATCCCCATGATGTAGATGTCCCACATCATGGGGATAGCTATTACTTGGCCAAACGATTCAGCGCGTCTTGAGCCCCATTGCGTAACCCAGAATCTGCAGGAGCTTTGTCGAGATAAGCCTGATAATCCGCTTTGGCAGCCTCAATATCACCAATAATTTCTTCGATTTGTGCCCTGGTAATGTAGAAATCAAAGAAATCAGGATATTTCCCAAGTGCCATATTGACTTCGGTCAAGGCATCATCAATCCGATTTGCATTGATCAACCCCGTAATCAATTTATTGGCATTGCCACCGTTATCACTGGCAGAGAGCGCATCACGGTAGGCCTTGATTGCTTGATCATACAACTTGGCTTCCATTGCTGTATCACCCAACATATGCAAAATCATCACATCGCCGGGATGCGCCGCCTGATTACGCGCGACAATAGCCGTTGCTTCTTCGTAGCGCTGTTGGCGACGATAGCCATCAACCAACGCAATCATTGCATCGATATTAGCGGGATCCTTATTAAACTTCGTTTCGAGTTCACTCAAATCTTCGGGAGGGGGAGGAGGAGCACTGGGGAACGATACATCGGGCGCCGTCTGATCGCCCGCGACTGATCCCTGCGGGGGGATTTGCACGATATTGGGCGATACTTGGTAAATGGTTGTCTCGCCCGACTTGTACACCTCACGGAGCGACCCAATACTCGCCACGGCATCCGTGCCTTCTTTGCCATACGCAGCTCGTTCGATGGGACCCACAATCACATAGCCAACACGATAGCGCGACAGTAGCTTCGATTTTTGCGCGATATCTGTCGAACGATAAAAATCAATCACATCGGCATCACGCTTGCCAACCACATCGCCGTTGCGCTGCTCACTTTCGTGGAGCGGGCTGACCACGGTGGGGAAGCCGGTATTGGCGGCGATTCGCACGCCATACCCTCGATAAAACTCAATGCTCGATTGCATGATGACTGGCAAGCCTTTGACATGACTGTTGAGCCAATTGATTGCATTATAGTCAGACAAAAACGCAATATCACGATCGGCAGTGTTGTACGTACCAGTTTTCATGAATTCAAGGCCATCAAGCGTCGGTGCCTGATCGGCATTCATGCGATATGCCATCCGATTCGGGACACCGATAATCGTAAAACTTGCTCCTAACACCACCGGCACAATCATCGCTGCGGCAACAACCGGCTTGAGCACTTGATGCGTTTGGCGCAACCGCTCCAAAATGGTCGGCAAAATGGTTGCAATACCCACACTCAACAGCAACCAGCTCTGCACGCCAAACTTGAACACGGTATTCATGCGATACCAATCGCCACCATTCATATGATCACGGATATAGACGACTTCGACACCCAAGGCCAAAGCCCATGCCACAAAAATCATCCACATCCCAAACCAGAGCTGATGGTCAGATTGGCGCTTTAGCAAAAACGGCAGTACGCACAGCATGAACACCACTAACCAGATACGCGGGTCGCCTAACCAAGTCACGACCGGCATCGCCCACGTGCCCCACAAGGTCACGGTCAGCCCTGCCACGGCTATGAGTAGCAATACACTTGCAACCACCACCTGCATCCAGCGTTTCTGCCAAGCAATCACTACTGCAGCTACCATTGCCGGCACGACAAACAACCCCCACATTGCCAGCCATGGCACCCATGGCGACGGCGTAGTGACCTGGGCAATCCCACCGATTTGGGGGACATATTGTTGGAAGAAGGGGAGATACCCGACATAGGCCACTGCGGCAATCACGGCCACTTGCACCACTGCCCACAACGCCAACCACGGGCGTGAAGATGCCAAAGCGCGCCGCACCAACGCACCACACAGAATCAATACGGCTGTCGGGGCATCCCATGAATTGGTAACTGCCAGTGTGCCAAGCACCAGTGGCGCAAGTATCCACCAGGCCCCAGCGAGTCGTTTGTGCGTCAATGCATACCATGCCAACGCCAACAAAAAGACGGCAAAGGGCAAGGCAATCACATGGGCGTGCAAATCACCAAAGACAAAACTCCAAGCCGGGTATTCGTTAATCGTATTGGGAATCACGCGGGTCGAACCAACAAACCAATCCCCGAGTGCGCTATTGAATCCGGTCAAGCCTTGCGTTTGCCAAACCTCAATGACTTGCTTCAGTCCGCGCGACCAACCGATTTCGAGGGCACTGGCAGGGTTGCCAATCACCCCCAGCGCGAGCACAGCGACTGCGACGGTCCAGCGCTTGTGGGCAATTTGCCACAGCAACGCCGCAACGCCACTCATCAAGAGCGCATACAGCGAGGCAATCACGAGATTGTAGCCGATGGCGGGAGCAACCCCGATTAAGCGAATCGGCAACGACAACAACACATAGCCGTAGTAGTAATAATTGACCGTCCCACCGCTAAAAAACGGCGAATAAGGGGGCATAACGGGGCTCCGCAACACGGCATTGAGCAAGCCAAACTCAAAAGGCTTTTCGCCACCCCAAGCCGAATGCCACAAATCGGGATTGACCATGCGGATGGCCACTAACAGCAAAAAGCTCCCCGTAAAAATCGCCTCAAAGACGGCAATGGTACGCACCTGCGCCCGCAACGTGCGCAGCACATGACGCAACCCACGCTGCAACGCCGGCACGACATCGTGCCAGTCAAACCACTGTGCTACAAGGGCATCGTTGGTGGTTGAGCGCATCCCAATCCGGAACAAGGCCCACAGGCTCAACTTCAACACTAGGATCACGGCCACGACCAACCCCGTCGTCGAGTTGTACATCAAGCGCGCACTCACTGGTAACCACAATGCATAGCCGAGGACAAGTAAGCCAATCAGCCGCGCCCAGACCCATTGGTTGTCCCCCAACCACAGAGCAGGCAATAATCCGAACAACGCAATCAAGTACCACGCCAACAACCACAGCACCACAATCACGACAGTGTTTTGGAGTGGATTCCACCCCGGGCTGGTGACTTCGGGCAACTGGGCAGTTTCGACGGTCAACAACGATTGTTGTACCAACGGCGCCGGATCCAAGCGCGCCAACGTACCGGTCTTGAGCACCCCCGGAGCATGATCAGCAACTGGCACTTGATAAATCACCGTTTCACCGACGCGGAATACTTCGGTGATTTTGCCATCATTCGCGAGTTGGGCAAAGACGATACCCGTCTGTGGACCGTACAAAGCTTTTTCCATCCGGCCTACATAGACATATTCCACGCCGTATTTCTGAATATCAGCAAACGTTTTGGACGCATCGGTGTCGGTATACCAGCGTTGGACTGCGGCTTGACGTGCACCAAGCACCGCACCCACATCGGTCACGCTACGTTGTTGGGTTTCGTGCCACGGCCAGCCAATCAATGTGGGTAAACCGGTATAGGTGGCAATCCGTGCATCCCAACGGTACGCTTCAGCATGGGCTTCAAGCAAAATCGGGATGCCCTGCACATTATTACGAATCCAGTTAATCCCTGCTACATCTTCACTAAAATCAAAATTCGTGCCGTTTTCACTCCACGTCGCATTCGGCGAGCTCATGTAGGCTTCGCCGTTCAATGTCATGGGGATGGTTTTGTCGTAACGATCACCCAACCGCGCCGGAGTAGCGGTCACTGGGTAGACAAACGCCGCCGCGACTAGCACCACCGTCACCGCTTGCCAGCTCAATTTGACCGTTTCGAGGTATTTGCTCAGCACTTGCCAGACCCATGCCAGCATCACGGCGCTACTAATCGCCCCAAACACCCACACCTGCATACCAAACTTAAAGACGCTGTTCATGCGCCCAATATCACCTTTGGCCACTACCACTTCAGTCAATGCCGAAATCCCAAACATGGCCAAGACCATCACAATCGTAAAAATCGTCTCGAGTGAAATGGAAGCTAGGCGTGGTTCTGCTCGACGCTCGATTTCGGCAAACACGGGTAATTCCAATTGAATCACCCGCGATTGACTACGCCAAAATGGCGGCACAACCAATGCCCCCGTACGCGTCATCACGGCGACAATCACGCCGATAATCAAAAGAATCGCACCCGCCTCGACATACAACGCCGGTACCGACCGCAACACACCCAGTGCCAATGTCGCCATCACCACGGCCGCGCTCCCCAACGCAAACGGAGCAGATAACCAGCGTAACCGGATCGCCAGCACAGTCCCAGCACTGATGGCGGCATACATCCACATCCCCGACAACTCAATCAGTAGCGCAGTAGGGGTACGCGGACCAGTCCATACTTCAAACCCGGTATAGTCACTAGCAAACCATTGACTAAATGGCCAGTTGACGATTTTGGATGCAATCAACAGTACCGCGACCGCCACGCCGAGCCCAATCAGATGATTTAGCAGGTTGCTACGGCGTTGTTCGTCACGCCAAGCGACCAACAACAACGTCACAATCGACATTCCCACAATCGTCGGATAGTCCCACGTGTTGGTGGCATACGACACGCCACTAATCAAGCCCAGCAACACCACTGGCACAAGGCGTTGCCGCCAGCGCGGCCACAATTGCCGTACACGGGTACGGCGACGCACCAACGCCATCATTACACCAAGTGCCGCTACCAACAGCGGTAAGCCAATCATGTGGGCATGTAAGTCAGCAAACAAAAAGGTAAAGAAGGGGAATTCATTAATTACCCCATCACCGGTTTTGATTGATACCACCCGTGTCGCATCCCAAAACGCCCATTCTTCACGGCCGCCACAGATTTGTTGTGCCGCGTACGACGTCCCTTTGTCACATGACTCAGAGGGGTTACTCCCCGTGCCTGGCAACATCCAAATCGCGTTGGACCAATTACCGGCCACCACCGTAAATAACGCAGCCAGTAATGCACCAACCAACTTGCGGCGCTCACTGACTGGCAAGGCCTGAAGCCACCAACGCCACGCCCCAGCATAGATGGAGCGGAAGCTGCCTTGGAGCGCCAGCGCCACACCCCATGCCCCTACGGCGGTCAATGCAAAAATCGTCGGTACCGCTAGATTGTAGGCCGTCGCAGGCGCAATCCCGGTCATGTGTATCAACACACCCAACATCACAAAGCCAAAGTAGTAGTAGTTGAGCATGCCACCTGCAAACCACGGATCGTAGGGTGGGAATGACGGACTTCGGACGACGGCTGTCAAGAACGCCAAGTCCATCGGCTTTTCGCCACCACGGCCAGGATGCCACAAATCAGGGTTGCTAGCCCGCACCAGTACAAACGCCAGATAGGCCAGCATAAAGACAATCTGTGTGGTCACAATCAGCCAGCGCCGTTGATTCCACACCCGCCGCCACACGCCACGGTTGCGCCACCAACTCACAACTGCCATGGTCACCCACAAGAGCGCCAATACCCAGACGCCGACGCGCCCAAAGTTCAAGGCATGCACAGTACCTGCCAACCAAATCACCCATGCAATAATCAGCAAGCCAAGGGTTTTGGCGATGGCAAAGCCACTGTCGGGCAACCAGCTCAAAGCGCGTCGTAGCAACACAAACGCTGCCAGACCCAACACTTCGATGGCGAGCCACCACCACAACCATGGCACCGTCGTCGTGGTAAACGAGCTAAAAATTTCGTTCCACGCAGCGGCATTACGGTAGGTAGGCCATTGCAAATCGGTGAAGTGCAAGGCCGTCATCGCTTTGCTCGCCCGGATGGTGGGCATTTTGTAGACTTCTTCAAACACCACACCATGCAAAATCAATGCTTTGGCTTTGTCACTGTTGTAGCGTGCTGTTTTTTTGAAAATCAATACGCGGGGATGGTCATACACACTAAAGGCCTCTTCGGCCCATGTCGCCGTAGGGAACTCGATTCCAAACAAGCGTGGCGACGAGCGGAATTCAGCCACCAAATCAAACCCCAACGAGCCATCAAACAACGCTTTGTAATAATTAATCAGCGCCGGATAGCGCATCACCAACCGCCCCGCCGTGTCGTAGACACGATTGCTACTCATGATGATGTAGTCGACACGATCGATTTGTTTGAACATGCCTTTGTTCTCGGCAGTGCCATCCCCAAAATACTTGTTTGGTTCATCTTCGGCATAAACCGGGAAGGCTTCGCCGGGGAATTGGTCAGCGCCACGACCATCAAGCCCCAACGGCAGACCATCATCCCACGTTTCCGAACTAATCACCGAGCCAGTCGGAATGTTGGCGTAGATCCAGCGCGACGCAGCTACGCGGGTATGTTCTTCGGTATACATCCGCGAAAAGGCATACCCCCACGCCAAGGCGCCACTCACCACTACCAACGCCGGCACCACCACCATAAAGGCAATGCCGCGGGCAGTGGTCAACGCCCGTGGGCGATGAAGCGTAGGGTCACCCGGCTGCCACATCCACTGCATGACTTTGTCAAAAACAACCTGGCGATAATTGGCCAAATGGACGACAAACCAGGCAGCAAAAATCGTCAGCATGCCATAGACCGGCAGATAATAGCGCATCGACATCAAAAACAAGCCACCCTGCCACCCAAAGTAAAAGAGCACCCAAGTCCACGGGATGAGGTGGGCAATCATGCGTCGGCGCAACAGGTACCAACCAGCCACCACAAACCCTAGCCAAGCCGCAATCCCCAACGGAGCACCCATACCAGCCAACACCATGTTGGACAGAGCAAATAGATAGCGGGGGCGCGCAGCCCATTGCTGTGTCGGTGGCCAGTCGACTTCACCCGATGCAAAGCGACTGATGTCCGTCATGCTCTGCAAAAATCGATCATCGGGACGGATATCGAAATATCCCTTGCCTTGCAACAAACTGTCGAGCCGTTCACCAATTGAACCGATTTTGTCACTCAAAATCGGCCGTGCATCGCTGCCCGGCATCGTCCCGGCAAACATATCGGGGCCCAGGGTACGCGCAGCAAACAGCGTCAATACGCCCCACACCACCACCAAAAGCACTTCGCGGATCATGGCGCGGCGATTTTCGTTGCGATAGGCCCGATACAAGCGCGTCGCAACGGCAACCACCACGGCAAGTGCCACCGTGGCCAAGGTGATACGACAGGCAATCGCCGCCCCGACCGCAACCGCAGCACCAATATAGTCGTACCATGCCCCGCGTTGTACGATGCGGATGGCAAAGTAAATCGTCAACAAAATAAAAGTGGTACTGGTAGCATCAACCGTAAAAAAATGCGCTTGTTGAATCAAAAATGCCGTACCTGCAGTCATGAGTGACGCAAGATAGGCGACTTTTTCACCATAGAGACGCCGTGCAATCGCAAAAATCAATAATATCGACAACAAATCAAAAAACGCCGATAACGCACGGCCTACTTTGTGAATATCTGCGGTATAGTCGACACTATCCGGATTAATAAGCTTGCGGAGGCTGTTGGGGACAGCTTTGGCGAGGTTGTATTCGGGATTTGACCCATCTCCATAGGTCGTAGGAGTGGTCAAGCGTGGCGACATCCGCTCGGGTGATGTCAATGCAACTGCCAAAAACCGCGTCATTGTGTGTGGCAACATGCCATACACAAAAAACTTATAATTACCATTCCGCGGATTGAGTGGGGTGTTGCTTGAATCAATGAATTGATGAAATGAATTGGGTAAATGAATTTGGGTGGCGACTTCAGTCAAAAATCGCTCGTCAGGATGTAACCGGAACGACGGCTCATCCCAGCTATACAACCCATTCAAACGGAAGTACGCCCCAATCAACACAATCACCACTAATAACAACAGGCGCAGACCTTGTCGACGTACATACTGCAACATATTCATCAGATATCCTTATGCGTTGCTCACACCACAAAACAGCACAGCACCATCAAAGCAATGACCATGTCAAACGAATTTTCTTTTAGATGCCAACCCTATATCGCATACCATACTGATTATTACCTTATTATAGCCCATATTTTTTATACAGATATGCCACATAAATATCAAAAAAAATGACAAATCCACGTCCAATCACTCTTTCTATCATATGTTGCCACACAACCTATGACGCGATACTCTTTTATATGGATAGCGCATTTCGCCTAGTTACCCGGCAAATACACGCGATATTTTTTGAAGCGCCCACAGCCACACAC
>Ga0214917_10004924_pt1 | contig 14508 bp, 17 predicted proteins | sample LL_1208_BB_MetaG_FD_177983 | JGI IMG/M metagenome (GOLD analysis project Ga0214917, IMG submission 177983) | Freshwater microbial communities from Lake Lanier, Atlanta, Georgia, United States - LL_1208_BB | ecosystem: Environmental > Aquatic > Freshwater > Lake | place: USA: Georgia | collected... | reverse complement strand
TGCGAGATCATCTGGGTTGAAACGATCCGAACCGCGGCAAGTTCGGGCGATCTTGATATGCAAATTGACGCGCTCTTTGCCCCGACGGGCAGTAAAAGGACACTGAGTCTACCTGCTGCGCGAGCCAAAGCGTAAGGGCAAGTGGGTGCGCAAGCGAGTACGGAGGATCAAGCCGATAAACTCTGCACTAAGCACACGACGCGTGCGTCGCACTGACGATTTGCTCATCATCATCTCCCGCCAAGGCCTCTCACGCCTCGGCAAAAAACCCAGTATGGCACTTATCGAACCTGTTCAGTTTTCCCGAGCCACTTCAATCAATTTTGATGACGATCATGGTACTGGGGAAGAGTTCCGACCGATTCGCGCACGGCCTCGATGACCGCATAGGCTGCAGGTGAAAGCAGGGCGCCCCGGCGAAGCGTTAAGCCGATATCCCTTGTCGATGTACCCAAGACAACTGGAAGTTCGACGAGCATTCCTGACTCAATCTCGAAGGTAAGTTGATGCGGCGATATAGCAGTCAACATATCGCTGTTGTTTAGAAGCCGACGCAATATCGCCAAATCGCCAGTCTCGACAGACGGCTGCGGTGGCATGAGCCCTAATTCGCTGAATGATGCGTCGATTAAACGCCGCCCGGGTGCATCCGGGCGAGGCAAAATCCACTGCTCCGCTAGGAGATCAGAAAGCAGAATGCGACGATTTGCAGCTAATCGATGTCCCGCTCTCGCTAGAATTCCCATGCGATCAGTGAACAACGATTCGACAATCAATCCCTCGCCGTGGCCGTCACTGCGAAGTGCCCCAAGAATAAAGTCAATATCGCCATTACGAAGCCCATGAACTAGCGCTTCATAGGGACTTTCCACAGTAGAGATGCGCAAATTAGGGTGGCGCTTCACCGCAGTAGCGATACCATCTGGCAATAGTAACGTTCTACCTAATGGAAGGGCGCCTATGGTCACATGGCCAGCCAATGTGCCTGCAATCGCAGAAAGATCCGATTGCATGTGGCGTAATTCTGCAATGATTCGTTTCGCTCGTGACAGTAATCGGACCCCCAAGTCCGTGGTCACCAATCCTTGCTGCATCCGCTGAAATAGTGGCCGACCTAACGCGCCTTCGATGCGTTTTAACGACATGCTCGCACCTGACTGCGTCATCCCGAGCCCCAGGGCAGCTGCGGTTAAATTCCGTTGCTCGTGTAGAGAAACCAGCAGCTGGAGTTTTTGACCAGACATCATGAGGTTTGAAAGAACATTGCTCTCGCTGCGCGTCTTAAAGATCGACTCATCAGCGGCTTGACCGACCTCATCGATGATGCGCAGGCTTCGCTTCAGTACCGCTGCGCCATATGGATTTATCAACATACCGCGAGGTTTTCTCTCAAATAAAGGCTTGTCAAGCAAGCGCTCGAGCTCGCTAACGGAGCGTGTAATTGCAGACGGCGCCTTAAAAATTTGATCTGCTGAACGGTTAATACTGCCCGTATGTGCTACCGACACGAAGACCTTAAGGTGATGCAAGCCGGCAAGCAGGTCTGTTGAGCGCGGTAAATGACTTTGCATCAAGCATGGCCCGCGATGTTGATTACTTCATCGAGTAGATGCCGAACGTAGCAATACATCACAAAAATAGAATGCAACATAACGACTCAGCAATAAGGCGTGCGTAAGCAACGCATAATATATGTTGAATTCGATTAAACCCAATCGGTTCGCGTCTTGAATACTCCCCTAGAGGGTAAGCACTGAGATTAGGTCTGGTGACGAACTAAGAGGCAAGGCTTGGGTCAAGAAAAGTCGATGACAACGGAGGAGGTGTTGTGATTATGAGCAAGGCAGACGAACGTCCCTTGGCCGAATGTTGGCTTGAACGCCTTTGCGACGTTAGTGCGGCAACAGGTGGGATTGTTTTGGTTTCGATCGCCTGTATCACGGTCATCAGTGTGTTGGGTAGGGCGCTGTTTGCCAAACCAATTTTGGGGGATATTGAACTTGTGCAGTTGGGTGCGGCGGTAGTCGTTGCATGTTTTCTTCCATATACCCAGTTCCAACGAGCCAATATCATCGTCGATTTTTTTACTGTCAAATCGAGCGCACAAACCAAAAATTACCTTGATGGATTGGGTTGTCTTCTTTACACCCTTGTGCTGATCCTGATCGTCTGGCGGGTGGCAATCGGCGGAGTGGATATTCGCACTGCCGGTGAGATGTCCATGCTGATGAATATTCCGCTGTGGATTCCCTATTTCCTGATGCTACCTGGTCTGGTACTTTGCGTTCTAATTTCCGCTTATCAGACGCTTCGACATCTGGACCATGCGCTGCGAGGAAGGGCGTGAGCACCTTTGCTATAGGCATGTCGATGTTTGCTGGCATGCTGACGATGATGGCACTTAGGGTGCCGATTGCCATTGCCATGTTTGTTCCGGGCGCTGTCGGCTATGTTGTGTTGTCGGGATGGCTCCCCCTTCTCTCGCACCTGAAGGGTGCTATTTACGGAAGAGTTTCGGTCTACGACCTTTCGGTGATTCCCTTGTTTATGCTGATGGGCGCTTTAGCGGTACAAGGGGGGCTTGCCCGTGCGCTCTTTGATTTCGCCAATGCGCTGCTTGGACGCTTCCGCGGCGGCATGGCTATGGCAGGGGTCTTGGCCTGTGCAGCATTCGGTTCTATTTCTGGTTCAACGGTTGCAACAACAGCCACGATCGCACAGGTCGCCTATCCGCAAATGCGTCGCATCAACTACTCAGGGCGCCTGGCGACGGCGGCGTTGGCTACGGGCGGCACCATGGGAGTGTTATTACCTCCTTCAGTGACGCTGGTTGTTTACGCCATTCTTACAGAACAGAACATTACCAAAATGTTTCTCGCCGCTTACGTTCCAGCGTTGATCGCAGCTGTCGGCTATCTGATCGCGATTATGGTCATTGTTCGAATTCACCCGGAGCATGCTCCAGCCGTGCAACCCGCATCAGCAAAGGAGATGATCGCGACAGGTTTGCGCGTTTGGCATATCGCTGCCATATTCGTCATGGTCTTTGGCGGGATCTATGGCGGTATCTTCACTGCGACCGAAGGCGCAGCTATCGGCGCAGTAATGACTTTTGTCATCACTATGATGATCGGTCAGATGACCTTAGCGAAACTGATCAATGCCGTGCGCACAACGGCACAAACTAGCGGGATGATTTTTCTGATCTTCTTGGGGGCGGACATGATCAATGCAGCCCTAGCGCTATCCCAACTGCCAGCACAACTTGCTGAATTGGTCAGTCACATGCAAATCACCCCGGTTGCAGTGATGGCGGGTTTGATGATCTTTTATATCGTTCTGGGTTGCGTGATGGACGAAATGTCAATGATCCTGTTGACCGTACCCACCCTGTTTCCAGTCATCATGAAGCTCGACTTTTTTGGACTGGGCATGGCCGATAAATCATTGTGGTTCGGCATTCTTATCCTGACGGTCTGCGAGATCGGCATGATCTTCCCGCCTGTGGGTCTCAATGTTTATATCATGAATGGACTGGCGAAAGACGTTCCCATGAGTGAAACCTATAAAGGTGTTGTTCCATTTCTGATTACAGATGGGATTCGCCTTGGACTGCTGATCTTTTTTCCCGGCCTCGCACTTTGGCTAGTTCACCTACTTACCTAGCTTGTCCCACGGCCCACCACAGTTGTTCAACCACCGCGTTCATCCATCGATTTGCTATCCCAACCATTCACCACCACAGGAACTATCGTCATGATCACCATGAATAGCCGCATCGGCAAAATCATTGCATCACTGTGTGTTTCCATTGCCGCCGTGCCGGCGATGGCCGCTGAAGTAACCTTGAAGGTTCACTTTTTTCTGCCCCTTAGTTCTTTTGCGAACACATTATTTATCACGCCATGGTGCGAGAAAATCGCCAAAGATTCCAACGACCGCATGAAATGTCAAATTTACCCGTCGATGCAATTGGGCGGCACACCGCCCCAGTTGTTTGAACAGGTTCGTGATGGTGTTGCAGACGTTGTCTGGACCCTGCCAGGTTATACGGCCGGACGCTTTCCATCGGTTGAAGTATTTGAGTTACCTTTCATGATGCAAAACCCGGAGGCGACGAGCAAAGCACTATGGGATTACGCGGATCAGTTTTCTCGAAACGAGTTCAAAGATGTGAGACCTTTGGCTTTTCACGTTCACGGCGACGGTGTGTTCCACACCACTAATAAGCAGATCCGCACCGCTGCGGATCTCAAAGGTATGAAGCTGCGAGCGCCCACAAGAATGACCAATAAATACATCGCTGCATTGGGAGCCACCCCTGTAAGTATGCCGGTCCCTCAAGTTGGTGATGCATTATCCAAAGGTGTTATCGATGGTGCGGTGGTCCCCTATGAAGTTGTTCCTGCGGTCAAGATCCAGGAACTTGTGAAATACCATACGGAAACCGACCCCGCAGAACCGGCGTTCTATACCTCAACCTTCATATTTGCGATGAACCGGGCCAAATATGATGCACTGCCGCCGGATCTCAAAAAGGTCATCGACCAAAATAGCGGGCAGGCTTTGTCTGGTCAGATCGGGAAGGCATTTCTTGCGGCCGATGTCCAAGGCAAGAAACTTACTGCCAAAAACACCACCTATGTGATTCCCAAGTCAGAACTTGAGGGCTGGAAGAAAACAGCCCAGCCACTCATCAGTGCTTGGGTGAGCGAAATGAACGGCAAGGGGTTTAACGGGCAGCAGATGCTTGATACCGCCAAAGCACTGATCGCCAAGCATTCTGCAACAAAGTAGATCGATATTGAAGGCGTAACTCCCCTCCGCTAAGCACTGACCTCACGGTCACCACCCAAAAGGTTACATCATGGCCACAATCATTGGCGGCATTGGCGTTTCCCACTCCCCGACAATTGGCTTTGCTTATGACACCGGCAAGCAGGCCGATCCGGCCTGGGCGCCGATCTTCTCGGGCTTTGAGCCGGTACGCGAATGGTTAAAGGAAAAGCAGCCAGATGCGCTGGTTTATATCTTTAACGATCATGTCACCTCCTTTTTCTTTGACCATTATTCGCCGTTTGTGCTGGGTATCGACAATGCCTACGCTGTTGCTGATGAAGGCGGAGGCGCACGAACGCTGCCCCCTGTACCGGGCCACCCTGAGCTCGCCCAGCACATCGGGCTGAGCTTGGTTGCTGATGAATTCGACATGTCCTTCTTCCAGGATAAGCCGCTGGATCACGGTTTTTTTTCCCCGATGTCGGTGCTGCTAGAACGTGAAGGCGAACATGGCGAGCGTTGGCCAACAACCATCGTTCCCTTGCAGGTTGGGGTTCTGCAGTTTCCCATTCCTTCGGCGGCACGCTGCTTTAAGCTCGGGCACGCCCTGCGTCGAGCCGTTGAAAGCTATCCGGAAAATCTCAAAGTCGCGATCGTCTCGACTGGTGGGTTATCCCATCAGGTTCACGGCGAACGAGCAGGATTCCTGAATTCAGCCTGGGATGAGCAGTTTCTAGAAACGATTACACGTGACCCTGCTCGACTCGCGGAGATGACCCACGTTGAGTACGCTGAGCTGGGTGGCTTCGAGGGAAGCGAGGTCATCATGTGGCTAATCATGCGTGGGGCGCTATCTGGTAATGTAAGACAGGTACATCGCTCCCTTTATTCCCCGTCGATGACGGGCATTGCCTCCTTGGTTCTGGAAAATGAATCGATTCCGACACCGTGCAGCGTTAACGAACGTCACAGAGCTCGGATGTTGGAACAGCTGGCCGGCGTCGAAAGATTAGAAGGCACCTATCCATTCACGCATGCTTCGAGCCTCAAGGCCTACCGCCTTAACAAATACCTGCACAGCCTCATTGTGCCGGCGCATCGTGAAACATTTTTGAATGATCCGGAGGTATCCTTTGCAGCAGCCGGATTAAGTGACGTGGAAAAAGACCTTGTTCGGCGCCGTGACTGGCGTGGCATGATTCATTACGGTGTGATCTTTTTCATGCTTGAAAAGCTCGGCGCTGTTATAGGCACTTCAAACCTGCATATTTATGCCGCAATGCGTGGGGAATCCCTAGAGGACTTCATGAAGACTCGCCGTGCGAAGCTCAACTACTCGGTTGCCGGTGCAGCTGCAGCAAAGAAAGTTGACTGGGACACGTAGACCCGCATGCTAGTCGGATCAATGAGAACCTCTGTGGTTAGAGGGCTTTCCTCCATGGCCACCCGGCTGGTGTTGCCGGAACTCGCCAAGACTTACCGCGACCTTACCGGCCAGCAGGTTGTGTTCGAATCGGTTGGCGGCCTCGATGCAGCCAAAAGGATTGAATCGGGTGAAGTCTTCGACTTAGTGGTGCTAGCAACCGACCTGATTGACCGCTTGATCGCCGCTGGCAAGGCGTTAGGAGATAGCAGGCAAGACCTCTTTCGTTCGCCAGTTGCAATTGCGGTGCGCAAGGGCGCACCGCGTCCTGATACGGGCACAGGTGATGCGCTCAGAGCGGCAATACTTGCTGCGCGCAGCATCGGCTATTCAACAGGTCCTAGTGGTGTAGAACTGCTTAAGCTTTTCGAGCGCTGGGGCATCGCTGGCGCGGTTAAGAATCGTGCCATCCAGGCGCCGCCGGGAATACCCGTCGGGCAAATGCTTGCCGAAGGCAGCGTCGAGCTCGGATTCCAGCAGTTAAGTGAAATGATGTATGTCCCGGGCATTGAGTTGCTCGGCACGATGCCGCAAGACTGTGCGATTGTCTCAATCTTCACTGCGGCTCAATGTTGTGGGTCCCTGCAGCCTGACGCGGTGCGGGACCTTATCGGTTTTATGCATGCCCACGAACCGACGGACCTGAAACGGCGCTATGGTTTGGAACAGGCCTAGCACCGCAAAACTTTACCCGGAGTTTATTGATGATTATCGATATCCACGGCCACTACACCACGGCGCCTAAATCGCTGGAAGCGTGGCGCGATCGCCAAATTGAAGCCATCAAGAACCCGGCACTTATGCCCAGGGCTTCAGAGTTGAAAATCAGCGATGACGAAATACGCGAGACCATCGAATCGAACCAACTTAAGAAGATGCATCAGCGCGGCACAGACCTGACCATTTTCTCCCCGCGCGCCAGCTTTATGGCTCATCACATCGGCGACTTCGACATATCGAGTGCCTGGGCATCGATTTGCAACGAGCTTTGCCATCGGGTGGCAACACTCTTCCCCGATCAGTTTATCGGCTGCGCCATGTTGCCGCAAAGTCCTGGTTCTGATCCGAGAACTTGTATCCCCGAACTGGAGAGGTGTGTGAAGGAATATGGATTCGTCGCCATCAACCTCAACCCGGATCCTTCCGGTGGCCACTGGACCTCACCATCGCTGACCGACCGAAGCTGGTACCCGATCTACGAGAAGATGGTCGAGCATGATATCCCCGCAATGATTCACGTCAGCACCTCATGCAATGCCTGCTTCCACACCACGGGTGCCCATTACATTAACGCCGACACGACGGCCTTTATGCAGCTGCTTCAGGGTAATCTCTTCAAAGATTTTCCGGATTTGAAACTCGTGATTCCGCACGGCGGCGGTGCGGTTCCCTACCATTGGGGCCGTTATCGCGGCCTCGCGCAGGAGTTGCAAAAGCCCTTGCTGCGAGATCACTTGCTTCAAAACGTTTTTTTTGACACTTGCGTCTACCATCAAGCGGGCATCGACCTGCTCACCAAGGTCATTCCAGTGGATAACATTCTGTTCGCCTCAGAAATGATTGGCGCTGTCAGAGGCATTGACCCGGAGACGGGTTATCCCTTTGACGACACCAAGCGATACATCGAGGCGACGCTCAACTTAACGGCGAACGAACGATATAAAATTTGCGAAGGTAATGCACGCCGTGTCTATCCTCGGCTTGATTTAGCACTAAGGGCGAAAGGAAAGTGATATGTATGAGTTAGGCGTTGTGTATCGCAATATCAAGCGCGCTGATATTGAGCTTGCTGATCGATTAGCGAGCTACGGGAGTGCAACGGTGCATGAAGCTATGGGACGCGTGGGGTTGCTGAAGCCCTATCTGAGACCCATTTATGCTGGCGCGTTGGCGTCGGGTACAGCCGTAACCGTGCTTTTGCATCCTGGCGATAACTGGATGATGCATGTTGTCGCCGAGCAGATCCACCCTGGCGATATCGTGGTCGCTGCGATCAGCGCCGATTGCGGCGACGGCTACTTTGGCGATCTGCTGGCAACCAGCTTCAAATCGCGAGGCGCACGCGCACTGGTGATCGACGCCGGTGTTCGCGACGTGAAAACCCTTGCCGAAATGGGCTTTCCGGTCTGGAGCAAACAGATCAGTGCCAAGGGAACCATTAAGGCAACACTCGGGTCAGTCAACATCCCGGTGATCTGCGCGGGTCAGCTGGTTGTGCCGGGTGATGTGATTGTCGCAGACGATGATGGAGTGGTCTGCGTACCCTGTGCGATGGCGGCAACAACAGTCGAGGCCGCGGCGAGTCGTGTCGCCGCTGAAGATGCAAAGCGCGCGGCGCTTGCATCCGGCGAGCTCGGCCTAGATATGTATAAGATGCGTGAGCCCCTCGAAAAGGCTGGACTCCGCTACATCGACTAACGTTTTTGCTTCGAGTCGCACAACCGCGAAGCTCCGACCGTCGGCGTTAGCCGAGTAGACGGAGCCGTTTTAATATAATTTCAAGTTCTAGAACCAGTATCGAAAATCAACCATCCTGCCTAGCTGTGCCCACAAAGCGGCGAACGGCTTGGCTGTCGTTCAGCACATCTTCAATCGCCTCGTCAGAAAACCCGAAGCATTGCAGGGCGATGTACATACGCAGCATCTTCTCAAGACCGATTGGCGGGCGTCCTCGGCCTTCCCCTTTGGGATAAAACCGTTCAAGCTCAGCCACAAGGAGCGTCCAAGGCGTTACCGACTCGATCTCAGCGAGAAAACGATCCCGTCGTGTCAGGCGCTTTTTGGCGTCATACTCAAGAACCGAGAAACTAGCTTGCGCAGGTCTTCCCCACTATACCGTTACAATCTTTATTGTATGTTTGCCTCTATGCGGCTGGAAGAGCTAGAACCCAATAAATCAGCGTTTTCTTAATGCTCTATTGCGCGAACTGAAACAAGCTTGCAAAACGTAACGATAACCTTCAGATTTAGACCGAACGATGCCGAATGAGCCGACTCGTGGCTTATGGATCCCATCGAGGCGCTTTGAGAAATCAGAAAGTTAGTCAGAACCGTTAAGCGAGCCGATGATTGGTTATTGACCACCTAAGTGGCGTAATGACTTTACTTTCAAGGCAAACCTCACAATGCCCTAGTCTACTCGCTTGTACCCGAGGACATGGGTGAGCAAATCTCAACCAAGATACCATCCGGACAACGCACGTAGGCGACCGTCTGACCCCAAGGTTTTTCTACAGGCCCTTTGATTGAAACCGCGCCTGCGGCAATGGCCCTTGCGTAAGCGTCAGCGACCTGTTCTGTCACCAACGCGATTTCAGTGCCGAGCGGTTTTTCGGATTCATCAGCGCGAACGTAGCCCTCTGGTAAGTTCGATCGACCTAGTTCATGGCTAGCAAAGGCCAGTGCTGTTTCGCCTGTATCCAACTCTGCGTAGCCTGACTCATGAATGAATCGGCGCTTCAAACCGAATGCTTGCTCAAAGAATGTCACGGATGCGAACACATCGCTGACGTAAAAGATGGTGTATCCGAATTTCATAACGGCTCCTTGTGGCTCTCATGATTTATCACGGCTTCGATATGAAAGCCATCAGGATCAATCACAAATGCTGCGTAGTAATGGGGTCCGTAGTGAGGCCGCAAGCCTGGCAGGCCATGATCACGCCCGCCGTGTTTAAGCGCAGCCGCATAAAACTGATCGACCGCTTCGCGACTTGGCGCCGCAAAAGCAAGATGGAATCCTGCGCCGAGCATGACAAGCTGGTCAGGCCGCTGCTTAAGAGCAAGCTTGTCTCCGCCGCCTTCACTGCCGTACCCTACCGCGTGGGTATCGGCTGCGCCATCAACATCGCTCCACACCCTCGTATAGCCAAGGGGCTTGAGCACAGCGTCATAAAAGGTCGTCGATCGCTCAAGGCACGTCACGCCCAAAGAGATATGGTGGAGCATCGCTCTATAAAGTGTGGAGTCTTTAGCAAGCCTGTCGTATTGAATCTTTACCTGCGTTGGGTTCACTGAGTGCTTTGCGCATTTGCGCTAACAAACGAGCCGCCTTGTCAAGAAATCCATCTCCACCGTGCTCAAGACTGACTTCGATGACAACTGCTTTGTCGGAACCAGCCTGCGCAAGGGACAAACCCGGACTTTGAGCACCTGATTCAATCAGAGCTTCAATCCTGCTTAAGATTTCTGATAGTTGTCTTTGCTTTTCAGGCGGCAGCAAGAACATCATGAACCGAAGGTAGCTTCTTAACTCATCACGTGCCTGGGTGAGTTTAGCCAAGGCATCTTGCCGCCTTTGAGCGCCACTGTTCATGTGCTTGAGTGTTTGGAGGTGCGACTTAATCGCGGCTATCTTCTCACCCGCTTTATCACGAGGAGGCGCTGAGCGAACGTTCATACCAATGTTTGTAACCACAGCAGCTTAGCTCCTCTTAATAAACTTATCTACGGTTATGAGAGGTCCTGAAAATAGGTTTGATATAACATTGATAGTGATTTTGCTGCATTGCGCTTTGTCGTTAAACCGATGACCTGTGTGTCGCCTAAGGTGCTTACCATGTTGGGTCAGTACACAAAGTGTCAGTTGAACCAAACCGCTGTCTGCGTGTCCTTGATCTAACCGATGTTCGACAGCGTTCTTCGGGTACAAAACGCTAGATCGGTCTATAAGGTAGATCTTATTCACTCCCCGCATAAGTGATTAAAGTGGCTGCACAGGAGCGCTTGTTTCTCGGCTGAACTCCTCTCGCGTTGACATCGCTTTGAAGTCGCTTCGTCGCACGGCGTAATGGATGGCGCTCGAACTAGATGCGCCATTGATGCTTTGAAGTGTTGTTGCATTCAGCCGGGCGCTCAATTAACTTGCACCCCAGGGCGTGTACTTGACGAATAACACCGTACTGATGCCATAGGCAGCCATGCCCAGCCCCACGAGCGCAAAAATCATCCACGCTGGGGAGTCCCAGTAGGCCAACAAAGCGCCGCCTGCGGCAACTACTGCCAACCGTAATGTACCCGCAAGAACCGGTCCGGCGGCCTTACCTGCACCTAGTGATGAGAAGTAGAGCGAAAGGCCCAGTCCAAAGAATCCATAAAAAGGACCTGCCCATAGGAAGTAGCTTGCGCTCGATTGAATGACTATGGGTTCGCGCGTGAAAAGTGTTGTCCACAAATCGGGCGCAACGGCCACCACCACGCCCAGTGCTCCCAAAATTGCCGTGGCCAGTGCGGCTGCCGTCCATGCGGCCTGACGCGCTCTTTGGCTATTTCCCGCGCCAATGGCCATTCCTACGAGCGGCACCGACGCCACGCCAATCGCAAATGCAATGGGTACCAAAAGGAACTCCAGACGGGTGCCGATACCGAAGCCTGCTAAGGCTTCTGTCCCGAACGAGGTCACCAATCGCGTCAAAATCAAGATCGTTAACACCGATTGAAATGGCGAGATACAGGCGACCGCACCCACCCTCAAGATGTCTTGCAGGTGATGACGTACCAAGCGGGTGCCGCGAATGCTCAGCTTCACCTTGCCGTGGCCTGCAGACAAGTAAGCCCATAAAAAAACCGCGCCTGCGGCATTGGCCAAGACACCACCGGCGGCAACGCCCTGCATACCCAGGGGAGGCAAAGATAACCAACCCAGGCCAAGCGCACCACCCAAGAAGACCTGTGCCAATGCGACCAACACAAGGGTCACAGAGGGCACCCGCATGTTGCCACTGCCTCTTATGACAGATGACAGCGTATTGACTACCCAAATGAAGACAGAGCCAGAAAACGCCACCTCGCTGTAGGCCACGGCCTGAGCCAAGTCTTCCCCCTTGCCTCCAAGCCTCTGCATAAACCACGCACCCAAGAGTTCCATGAGCACCGTGAAAAAGATGCCTGCAAAGACACCGATCCACAGTGCGTGCACTGCCAGCACATTGGCACGCTGGCCATCACCTGCCCCTAACACTCTGCTCACTGCGGACGACACACCGCCTCCCATAGCACCAGCAGACAACATGTTCTGCAGCATGACGAAGGGAAAGACCAAAGCCATACCCGCCAGCGCGGATGGCCCGAGCTGCCCGACATACCCAGTTTCTGCCATTGCTGCCAGTGCAACAGCCAGCATGGCGACCATGTTCGGCAAGGCAAAACGCAGCAACAGCGGCAGGATTGGCGCAGTCAGCAGGTCCGGGCCGCTTGCCGGTGTGGCAATGGCGTGACTCATTCGCGGGCTTGGTCAAAAATCAAGCATGTGGTGGTGGCGTGAGCATAAATTTTTCCATCCGGCCCCACGATCCGCCCTTCAGCAGTCGCCACTTGCTTGCCAGTGTGTATCACCTTGCCTTCGGCACGAACCAAAGGTATCGCGTTGGTCAAGGGCCGAACCATGTTCACTTTGATTTCGAGCGTCGTGTAAGCCTTGCCTGCTGGCAGGGTCGTGTGAACCGCACACCCCAGGGCGGAATCCAGCAAGGTGCAAAACCAACCGCCGTGCACGGTGCCCAAAGGATTGTAATGACGCAGCATTGGCTTGCCCTGAAACACCGCTACGCCTGGCGCCATGTGAATGGGGATGAAATCCAATGTTTCTCCAATCGGTGGGGAAGGCAATTCGCCAGCAAAAATGGCCTCAAACACCTGCATACCCGATAGCCCCGCAACCTTGTCGCGAGCTACAGAACCTGGTGCTCCCAAGCGCTGCCGAATGGCAGTTTCCTGAGCTTGCCATTCGGCAAGGGTCGGTTGATGGGTCATGGCACTTCCCTATAGTTGTATATGCAAGTATTTCAAATACAATGTAGCACATGGCTACCCATCTCAAGCCACAAGGCTGCACTAACCTCAAATTGCGCCAACTGGGGCGTATGGTTACGCGCCACTACGACCGCTATCTGGCAGAAGCGGGGCTCAAAAACACTCAGTACGCCCTGCTATCCCACGTGGTCAGACTTGGCCCGATCCGCCCGAGTGACTTGGCTCGGCGCATGCAAATGGACGCATCAACCCTGACTCGCAACCTCCAGCCGATGGCGGCACAAGGTTGGTTAACGATCGGCCAAGGGGAAGATGGACGAAGCCGGCTCATCGCGGCCACCCGCGAAGGCCTGGAAATGCGGGCAAAAGGCCAAAGAGCCTGGAAAGAAGCTCAGTTGGCACTTAATGGTCTGTTAGGTGTCGAGCGAGTCTTTGCGCTCCATGCTTTGCTTGATTCCAGTATTGCAAGCCTTGATCAGGGTAACGATTAACTTAAACGGCCGGGTCTCGCGCCATCTTCATGCCGTTCGAAGCTTCAAGGCCGTGACGCCCGAGAGCGCTTTGTTTAATTTCACCGCCGCACGCGCCTGCCAGAGGTCGTATGCAGCCTGCTGCGCCAGCCACACTTCAGCTGCCCCGCCATGGTCTCGTCCCAACCACCGCTCGATCCTAAGCGCCATCGTGGGGCTAATCGCCGCCCGTCCATTGAGTACCTTAGACAAAGTGGTGCGGTCCACGCCCAACTGGGCAGCTGCTTCGCCCACCTGCAGATCCAAGGCGGGCAGAATGTCGTCCCTCAACGTGAGGCCGGGGTGTGGGGGGTTGAACATTGAACTCATGGTCACCTCAGTGGTAATCCTGGTAGTCCACCAGGATGGCATCGCCGTTTTCAAACGCAAAAATCAAACGCCAGTTGCCGTTCACGCTGACTGACCAGTGGCCGGAGAGGCTGCCCTTGAGGGGATGCCAGTCCCATCCTGGTCGGTTCATATCTTCGGGCCTTGTGGCGGCGTCTAACGCAGACAGTTGCCGAGCCAAGCGCTGGGTATGGGCCGCTTGTATTCCGGCAGGTGAGCCGGATTTGAAGAAGCGCTCAACGCCTTTGTGCCTGAAGCTTCGTATCATGCGCCGATTGTAGCGTGTGGCGCTACGCGCAGCAAGGAGGCGTATTGACCGGTAGTTCGAATCCCAGACACCACCAAAACTGGATTTATTTTGACTTCAGTAAGTTAGCGAAGCGACCCCTGCCGGCGCGCCATGCAAACTTTCTTCAAAATTTCAAGTCTTCAATCCCCATCTGCAAGCTGTGGATCTGATTGGATTTTTCTCCATCAGCTCCTGACCGGCGATTGAAGAAAGTGGCCTCACGCAGGGTCACGATGCAGATTGAGACGCTGTTTTGCTCAGCACCTCCTGACTGAGCGAGATCGAAAACTCAACAAGAACAACGATTTACGCCGATTTCGCAACTCCCTTATTGCCGTACTTTTCCGAAAAAGTCAGGAATTCTTGCGGAAAGCCAGTATCCATGTGGGTTGGCAGCGGTGGGGATTCGAA
>Ga0214917_10004921_pt1 | contig 14516 bp, 8 predicted proteins | sample LL_1208_BB_MetaG_FD_177983 | JGI IMG/M metagenome (GOLD analysis project Ga0214917, IMG submission 177983) | Freshwater microbial communities from Lake Lanier, Atlanta, Georgia, United States - LL_1208_BB | ecosystem: Environmental > Aquatic > Freshwater > Lake | place: USA: Georgia | collected... | reverse complement strand
CGAACGTTTTGGCTGCTCGCTTGCGTCTTTTGGCTTCGCTCGGAATCATCGAACGAGTGAACCCTGATGGTGCCGCCCGGAACAATGCGTATCGACTCACCAAAGCGGGTAAGTCGCTGAGGCCCGTGCTCGAATCTCTCGCTCGATGGTCACAGAATCACCTGAAGGAGTTGCATCCGGAGATGGTCGACATTATTTGACCCAATAAGTTTACTTTTGTGGCCATGAGCAGTGGTGCGGCTGATCGTCTCAGCCGATAGATCTTCGCTTTGAGTCCCTGAAAGTAGGTCAGCGCAGTCGCCGCACTCAGCCCCTTCGCCGGGTGTCCTCACGTACCCACTATGTACCCATTGAGGGGTTGTGCACGGTGGAAACCATGGAGAGCGCTGGGCCGATCTGAGCACGAAATCCGGGGTGGGGGAGCGGTACGGGGGTATGCGCTACCAATCCTCCGCACGGCAACAGCCGCCACCCCCTGTCATGATGCGCCCATGAACGTGCAGCTCGGTACCGCCATCGCCGCACCTGGAAGCCGCGCCACCGGCTGGCTTGCGGTTGAGACTGCCCCTGGCGAGCAGACCCAGATCCCCGTAGTGGTGATCAACGGTGGGCAGCCTGGCCCACGCCTTGCCATCACCGCCGGTATTCACGGCGGCGAGTACACGGGGCCTGCCGCGCTGCGTTCGCTCCTCCTCTCAGCCGAAGCTGGCGACCCAGCAGTGCTCAGCAACCTGAAGGGCTCGATCGTTGCGACACTCGCGACGAGCCCTGCCGCCTTCAAGGCGCGCTCGATCTACGTCAACCCACAAGACGGCAAGAATCTGAACCGCGTCTATCCGGGCTCGGCAACAGGGAGTGCAAGCGAGCGGATCGCCCACGCCATTGCCACGCAGCTCATGGCGGGTGCAGACGTCTACCTGGATCTGCACGCGGGCGACATCAACGAGGCGCTCTCGCCGTTCGTCGGCATTGAGCAGACGGGCGACGCCGCGCGAGATGCGCGCGCCGTGGCGCTCGGCCGCGCCGTTGGCGCGGAGTGGCTGCTGATTGGCGCAAGCCCAGGTACCACCACATCCACCGCCGAGCAGCTCGGCGCGATCGGCATCCTCTGTGAGTTTGGTGGGCAGGGGCACGTTGAACCTGAGTTCGTGGCGCGCCATGCCGCCGGCGTGCGCGGCGTGATCGCCGAGATGGGGATGGGAAGCTTTCCGCAGAGCCCCATTGAACGCGAGGTTGGACCGCTCAAGCCAGGTGCCAGCACTCGCCTGAACAGTGAGGCGTGGCTGCGCGCTGAGATTCCTGCCGATGTTGCCGGCTACTGGCATCCAGCCGTTGGCGTCGGCTCTGTTGTGAAGAGCGGCGAGAAGCTCGGCGAGGTACAGGGCGTCTTTGGCGATGTGTTGCAAACACCAACGGCGCCGATTGATGGCGTGGTGATCTTCTTGGTGACAACGCTCGCGATGAACAACGGCGATCCACTCCTGGCGCTCGGCGGCGATCCCGAGGGGGGCGTGTGGCCGTAGCGCCCACGCACTCGCGCCTCGTCGCTTTTAGCGCGGGCGGCCTCGACGTTGAAGTCCATCTTTGGGACATCCCGTACCTGGTGCCGTTTCGCATCGCGCGACCCGATCCGAACGAAGAGAGCTCGCGCACCGCGTTCGTGCACATCACCGATCGCGCCACCGGCCTTGAAGGGTGGGGTGAAGGCTGCGCCGATCCGTATTACGGCGACACACCAGAGACGATCGCCGCCGTTGCGCCGCTCCTTTTCTCGGTAGCGCTCCCTGCAATTGAGGCGGCACTCGCCGAAGCGGGTGGGGCAACGACCGGCAGCGGCTACGCAGCAGCCCGTGGCCTGAGCGGCATCAGCGGCCGGGCCGCAGATGCGCTCGCCCCAATGAGCGGAGCGATGGATATCGCTCTTGGTAATCACGGTGCCGCGAAGTCGGCAATTGAACACGCGCTGCACGACCTGCTCGCCCGATCGGCGAACACTTCGTTGCGCCGTTGGCTCGGTGCCCCAGAGACGATCGGACATACGAACCTCACGATTGGCATCGCGCCGATTGACACCATGGTGGAGCGCGCCGCCGCCGCAACGAAGTACCCGAGCCTCAAGTTGAAGGTTGGCTTGGGCGGCGAAGAGGAGTTGCTGCGCCGTGTGCGCGAGGTGTATCACGGCCCACTGCGCCTTGATGCGAACTGCGGCTGGAGCCTGGAGCGCGCGCTTGAACTACTTCCGATCATTGAGCGCAGCAACGTGGAGCTGCTCGAGCAGCCGCTGCAGCCTGGCCGTATGAAAAACATGGCCGCTCTCGCCGCCGCTACCGAGATCCCCGTGATCGCCGACGAAGACTGCATCGTGTACGACGACATCGAGCAGCTTGTTGGCCTTGTGGATGGTGTGAACCTGAAGCAGGTGAAGATCGGCGGCCTTGGCCCATCGCTGCGCGGCTTCCGCAAGGCGGAGTCGCTCGGCCTGCGCCGCATGTTCGGCTCGATGGTTGAGACGAAGCTCGGCACCGCTGGCGCAGCCGCCGTTGCTGGTGCCGCCGAGTTCCTCGACCTTGACGGGCCGATCGGCCTCATTGGCGATCCGTTCACGGGACTCGAACTCGACGAGGAGTGCCGCTGGGTGCTGAACGATGACCAGCCGGGGAGTGGCGTGACGTTTGCTCCAGCCGCGAACGGCTAGGGGTTAGGCGCGGATCTTCCGTCGGGCCATCTCGCCCTCAATCTGGCGCTCCGCCTCAACGTAGAGGTCGATCTCGTCGCGGAGCTTGTTCGCCTCGGGGGTGTAGAGGTGCACCTGCTGCTGCAGGATGTAGGAGAGGCGGCGCGAAGTCATGCGGGTGTGGTCGAGGTTCTTCATCAGGACCAGGGGGTCCATGGATGCCAGCTCGGTCCCGTCATATAAGGCCTTCATGCCTCTATCCTACGGGAAGCTGGCCCCGTAGCTCAGTGGATTAGAGCAGCTGCCTTCTAAGCAGTTGGTCGCAGGTTCGACTCCTGCCGGGGCCGCCAGTACCGACTTCGTTTGTTACATTCCCACGCAACAGACATAATCTGACACCTCCTCATAATGTAATGTGAAGCGATGTTAGGAATGGTGCGCCAACCGAGAACGATTATGGCGCTCTTTGCGGCAGTCGCTTTCTCAATCGCGGCACTGTTGCCTCTGGCGCAGCCGGCTTCTGGCGCCCCATACACGATCTCGACGTGGCGCAAGGTCGCGATGGGACCCGATATGGGTTGCGCGATTGCCGACTACGACGGGGGCGCCCTTTTCTGCTGGGGTGACCTGCCAACCGGCCGCGTTGGTGCTCCTGTCTATATCGTGGGCGCCACCCCGAACGGCATTCCGAGCTCCGTCACCGACGTTTGGGTAGGCGACACGAACTACTGCGCAATCGTTGCGGGCGACCTCTGGTGCGCGGGTGTGAATGCATCTGGCCAGGTGGGCGACGGGACAAAAACGAATCGCAACACACCAGTTCCCGTTGTGGGCCTCCCTGACGGGGTGGTTAGTGGCGTAGCTCTCGGCGCAAACTCTACCTGCGCCATTGTGGCAGGCACAGTCTATTGTGCTGGCGACGGCCGGGTTGACTGGACCGCAGTGGGTGGTCTCATCAGCGGCGTTGAAGTCGATCAGATTACGTATGCCTCGGGCGCATACTGCGTTCGAGGTGACACTCGTATCTGGTGCTGGGGAACCGGTAGCACTGGCCTGCTTGGGAATGGCAGCACATCTGTTGCGAGCACCGCAGCACCAATTCTTGCAACGCTCATTTCTAGCCGACCGGTCGCTGCACTCGGCGTTGTGGACCCGACCAGCGACCGCATCTGCGCCATAACGGTTGCCGACACCCTCTTCTGCTGGGGATCCGGCATTACAACGGGGACCGTCATCGCGGGGACACCAACAGGACTTGCCTCAGCCGCGATAGGCAGTCGACATGGCTGCGTGACCTATCCAGCTGGCAACAAATGTTTTGGCGCCGATGCGCATGGGCAACTAGGGCGCGGAGTTTTGGCTGACTGGTCAGGATGGCAAAATTGGACATCTGTTGGAATATCTACGCCGACTGGCATCGTTTCAGCCGCTACAACGGTAGTAGCTGGACGAATGGTTTCGTGCTGGCTTACCTCAAGCGGAACAATGTATTGCTCTGGAAATAGCAGTTGGGGCCGAAGAGGAGTGGGCTCTTGGATCCGTGGCACGCAGCAAGAAAGGTATGGGTACAACAACTTCTGGTGCTACGACCAGGACAACAACTGGTCCTACATAACGGCGGTTCCAACAGAAACTGAGTGCCTGCTTTCGAGCTCACAAGGGCAAACAGCATGGTTCAATCAGGTCGCAAATGGAGTTGGGAACTACGCGGCCACCCCCGCACAGGTGATTGCAATTCCGAACAGTGGCCCGCTTGAACCGTCAGTGATAAATCAGGCAGTTCTCACCACGACAGATCCGTCTACGGAAAGAAGTATCGGGCTCTCTAATATTAGTTGGGCGGGCTGGCCATGGCCAACGATGTCTTATCAGTGGTACCAGTGCCAAAATGCGGATGCTGCGGGTACTCCCATTGATCCAGCCTGTACGGCGATTATGGGGGCAAACCTTGCCGGCTATGTGCCAACCGGCAACGACGCAGGAAAGCTTTTGCGCCTCAAGGTAACGGGGACAAACGCGTCTGGATCCGCTGAATCTACTAGTGCAACGACGTCTGCTGTAACGCGCCCAGCTGGGCGTAGCGTGGCGCCAGCAATCTCGTCGCTGGCAACTGTTGGCGAAACCGTTACGGTCAATACAGGGAGTTGGGTCGGGTATCCGACGCCAACCGTTGCCGTTACGTGGCGACGCTGCACCCATGCCACAGATAGCCGTCGCTGCGCCACGATCCCGGGGGTGAGCGGCACTTCATACACGCTTGCCTCGGCAGATTCTGGCAAGTGGATCCGGGCCCTGGTAACGGCGAACAATGCCACCGGCAGCGCGAGCTACCTCACGTCAACCACCAGCCAGATCACCATGTCGCCAACGGCTTCTGTTGCGCCGTCTGTTTTGGGAAGTCCGCGTGTTGGGCAGCGACTTACTGGCCGAACAGGCACCTGGCTCGGGTATCCAACGCCAGCGCTCACCTATACCTGGGAGCGTTGCCCAACGAATTTGAGTGAATCGGGGGGCGAGGCAGACTGCACCGTCATCGAGGGGGCAACTTCGCGTACTTACGTCTTAACTCAGGCCGATGCCAGTTACTTCATTCGCTTTGCGGTGACAGGCACGACGGGAGATACCGCAGTCACTGCGAAATCCGACACTACGGGCCTTGTCTCAGCGCGACCACTCCCAGGCAACCCGCTTCCAGCGATTCAAGGTGATCCACTCGTTGGCGAGCCGATCGCCGTGTCGAACGGTACGTGGACGGCCTCGCCAGAAGCCGCCATCACGTTTGATTGGCGCCGCTGCACCAGTGTCTACGACGCTGCGCTGTGCACGTCGATTCCAGGGGGAACCGTCGCTGAATACACGCCGGTTGATGCTGACGCGGGTAAGTACCTGCGCGTTGTGGTTACCGCACGCAATGAATACGGCACGTATGCCGTAACTACGGTGGCCAAGTATGTGCGCGCCTTCCCAACGGTAACCGTCAGCCCGGTCGTCTCTGGCGGGGCACGGGTTGGGGGCACGCTTTCCGTAACGAGCGGTACGTGGTTTGCCTATCCGACGCCAACCTATACGTACAGTTGGTACCGCTGCGCAACCGACGGGGGCGCCATGGAGACGGCGCCGCCTGAGTGCGAAATCATCAGTGGTGCAACGAGCGCGACCTATGCGGTGACAGAAGCGGAGCTGCTCTACTACGTCCGTGCGACCGTTCGCGCGTCAAACCTCGCCGGGGCGATGACGGCTACCTCGGCGACGTCGCCGCTCATTGGCTTCGCGCCAGTGAACACCAGCGCACCAGATGTATCTGGCAGTCCGGTGGTAGGAGTTGCCACGGTTGCAGCGGTGGGCACCTGGGATGGCAATCCAACGCCAGACCTGTCGTACCAGTGGCAGAAGTGCCCAAGCGCCGTCGATCTTGCGCGCTGCGCTGCGATCTCAGGCGCGAACACCATCTCGTACACCCCGGTTTCGGCCGACGCAGGCGCGTTCCTGCGGATCAAAGTGACCGCGTCGAACATGTCTGGAACCGCAGTGGCGTACTCGGCGGTCAGCGCGAGCTACCCAGTTGCGTCACGACCAGCCATCAGCACTGCGCCAACCCTCACTGGGGGCATTACTCAAGGCACCACATTGACCGCCACGAAGGGCACCTGGACGGGGGTGCCTGTTCCCGTGCTGAGCGTTCAGTGGTACCGATGTACTGAGGCACTGGGCGCCGCCGCATCGTTAGTTCCAGGCGACTGTACGGCTATTGAAGGCCAGACCGCGCTCACCTATACATCCCGCGAGGCAGATCTTGGCTCCGGTATTCGGGTTGTCATCTCTGCGACAAACGGCTCAGGCACCGTGTACGCCGCTACCGCTGCAACAGCGCGTATCGCCAGCCTGCCACGCGTCTCTGTGGCTCCAGGCATCATTGGCGAGCCTGCGGTCGGCGAACTTCTCGCAGTGCGCGGAGCCACGTGGATTGCCGTACCGGCAGCAGACTCGACGTACCAGTGGCTGCGCTGCACCAGCACCGCGGAGAGCAGCTGCACCGCAATTCCGCTCGCCACGGGCGAAACCTACGTGCCAACGTTGAGTGATGCTGCACGATGGATTCGCGTGCGTGAGACCGCAACGAATGCCGCCGGCTCCGCAGCCTCGTTAAGCCCATCTACCGACCAGATTACGGTTCCCGCAAGCAATACGGTCGCTCCATCGCTATCGGGCACACCGTCTCGAGGTTCGCTGCTGACCGGCAACGCAGGAACCTGGATCGGCACACCGGCGCCAACACTCGCGTACACCTGGTACCGCTGTGACGCTCAGGTGGTTGCCGCCGTCGAACCGCAAGATGGCTGTGCGGTCATCTCGGGCGCTTCGGCGCTTTCCTACCGACTGACCGACAGCGATCTCGAGAAGTACATCGTCTTTGGCGCAACGGGAACGAATGCCGGCCGCTCACTGTTGGTGCTCACGGCGTCGTCAAACATGGTGACGGTTCCAACGCTGAATACCGTCCTGCCAACGGTTGCTGGAACGTATTCCGTTGGCTCTTCCCTCACTGGCAGCACAGGCACCTGGCAAGGCACACCTGCGCCAGTCCTGGAATATCAGTGGATGCGCTGTACGGCAGCGGCCGACACGCTCCGCTGCGTGGAGATTTTTGAAGCAACCGACTTGAGCTACACCGTTTCTGGCGACGACGCTGGCTCTTGGATTCGATTGCGCGTTACCGGCAGCAATGCCGGAGCGACCGTCGTGGCATATAGCGTCGCCCCTACGGCCGCCGTGAGCGGTCCCCCTGCAGTAATTACTGAGGCTACTGTCGGATGTGACTCGGCAGCCTATTGCGCCAAGACTGTTGGGGGAGGCCTCACTGCCTACCGCGGCACCTGGGCAGGGCTGCCAGCCCCTAGTGTTGCCCACACTTGGTATGTCTGCGACTACCCGTACGGCTTTGATGAGTTGGGTGATGACTGCACGCTCGTGCCGAGCAGCAGCACGGTAACCAAGTACACAGCCCTAAGAGCGGATAAGTACTACCGAATCAAGGTTGTTGCAACGAATTCGCAAGGGACGGCAACATCGTGGTCGGCAACGAGCGTTGCAATTGCCGCTGCGCCAAATCTCGCCACAGGAAGTGCAGTTTCCATTGGACTTGATGGTGCATACCTTGAGGTTGGCAGTTTGTTGACGGCCGTAACAGGCGTCTGGACGGGTAGCCCAGAGCCGGATTTCTCCTACGGATGGGCGATTTGTACGTCAGCAGCCGGAACGAGCTGCACGAATGCCGTAGGCGCAACTGATCCTGAGTTTGAGGTGCCCGATGAGGCGAGCGGTAAGTGGATCAAATTGAGCGTCACCGCGAGTAATGTCGCGGGGAGCACGCTCAGGACAGCCATGTCAACCACTGGCGTTTATGCCGCGCCTGACCTTTCGCTAGCAACTGTCTCCATCGTGAATTCCTCAGTGCCTTCAGCGCCTGTAGGTGGCGTTGCGCTTGGAAACACCCTGACCGCCACTATTTCTGGTGCGACGGGGTTCCCAGTGCCTACGTACACCTATCAATGGCAACAGTGTGGGTTGTACTACGACGAAGATTTGGGAGAAGAAGTGCCGAGCTGCGAGGACATTCCAGGCGCAACCGCTCGAACCTATACGGTTGGCAGTGCGGACCTTGGTTCGGCAATTCGAGTGCAGGTCACCGGTCTGAACGTCGCTGGCGAAGCAAGTGCTGAGAGTGGACTCACTCAGGACGCAATTGGCGTACCCCAAGATCACGCCTCTTCGCTGAACGCTACAAGTACGTCTAAGGCAACCCTGAGGATCACCTGGCTTTACACAACGATTGAGCAGCCAAGCTACCCAGTGACAGGATTCAAGATTGTTCTTTCGGGAAAGAATTCAAGGACAGTGTTCGTGGGAATCACCGCTAGAACCTGGACCTTGACGGGCCTGACTGCTGGCGCGACCACGGTCAAGGTCTATGCGATCAACTGGGCAGGGGTGGACTCCGTGCCGGCAACGAAGGCAGTAACCGTCAAGTAGCTGTCCTTTTTGTGCATCTGCACGAAAAGTACTCCCAAGATCGTGTCATTTTGCCCAGTTTTGGGGGTCTGCAGCCCTGGGTTGTGCCGTAGGTTGAGCACGACACGCCGCTGGTCACGCAGGTGACCGCTCTAGGCAGCGCGGAGGCTGTCCGGAGGTGGGGTTCCGGTCGGCCGACCGTCCATTCGGCCTAGGGGAGGAAACCATGGCAACGATTGCCTCGTACTTCCAGCTCAAGAAGCGTGGGACTACGGTCGGGACGGAAGTCCGCGCCGGAATCACCACCTTCCTGGTCATGGCGTACATCATCTTCGTGAACGCGAACTACATCAGTGGTGAAGCCCTCGGTGGGGCGATGAAGGAAGCTGGCGCACCAAGTGCTGCAGCAATTGCCGCCGTGACCGCGCTGGGCGCTGGCCTGCTCACCATCCTCATGGGTGTTGTGTCGAACTATCCGTTCGCCCTCGCTGCAGGGATGGGGCTGAATGCGGTGGTCGCGTACACCCTTGTTAGCACGCTGAAGCTTTCCTGGTCCGAGGCGATGGCGGTCATCGTCTGGGAGGGCATCTTCATCACGATTTTGATGCTCACCGGCCTTCGTAAAGCACTTCTCGAAGCGATTCCGCTCAATCTCAAGCGTGCGATTGCCGTTGGTATCGGACTCTTCCTGCTCTTGATCGGCCTCTTTGAGGCTAACGTGATCGTGAAGTCATTCGCAGATACCGTGCCGCTCGGACTCTTCTCAGGGAAGGGCTTTGCGGGTCTCGAAATCGCGAAGGCGGATTTGCCAACCTTGGCAATCTTCGGCGCTGGCCTTCTGACCGCACTTGCACTGATCCGCCGACCGGGCGGCATCCTGATCTCGATCGGCGTCGGCACGGCCGTCGCTCTTGCACTTGGAGTCACCTCGATTCCAAGCAGCTTCGTCAGCCCGCTTGATGCATCCAACTTCGTTGGCATCGGTCAGGCGTTCGGCTCAATGTTCAGCGTCTGGTCGAGCGGTGCAGGCTTCCTCGCGATTGCCCTCGCCGTCTTCTCGATCATGCTGAGCGACTTCTTTGACACGGCCGGCACGATGGTCGGCCTCGGCGCACGCGCCGGACTCTTGAACAGCAAGGGTGAACTTCCAGGCGCAAATCGCGTGCTGCTTGTTGACTCGATCGCGGCGATGGCCGGTGGCGCCCTGGGCGTCTCCTCCAACACCACGTACATCGAGTCGGCCGCCGGCATCAAGGAGGGTGGTCGCACCGGTCTCACCAGCGTGGTGACCGGGCTCCTCTTCCTTGCAGCCGTGCTGCTCTCGCCAATCGCAGGGATCGTTCCTGCTGCGGCAACCGCACCTGCGCTGGTGATCATTGGCTACCTCATGTTTGAGGCGATCCGCGATGTGCAGTGGAAGGACGCCGTTGACGGCTTCCCAGTGCTCGCAACGCTGATCGTGATGCCACTCTCGTACTCGATCACCGACGGCATCGGTGTCGGGTTCATCACCTACGCCATCTTGAAGGTGACGTCAGGGAAGGCCCGCGACGTGAAGCCCCTCTTCTGGGTCTCCATTGCCGCGTTCCTCGTGTACTTCTTGGTGAAGCTCGGCATCATCGCCGTCTGAGTCAAGCGCTCGCCCGCGCGGGTAAAGAGAGAGCCGGCCCCTTCGGGGGTCGGCTCTTTTGTTTGCTGGGGGATCGAGGGATATTGACAAATCTTCACATTTTTCCGTAGCATTGCGAAATGAGATCAGCGCATCGGCGTTCTTTCAGGCTTCGCATCGTTTCAACTGCGATATTCGTCGCAGTGCTTGCTGGCCTTTTCACGCCTCCAAGCGCTGAGGCGCTGAGTCGCCCCGCCGCTAAAACGATCGCAACAGGCCTCTCTGACATTCCCTGCAGATATGCCCTGCTCGCTTCAAAAGGCACCACCGCTGTAGTCGCCTACCTGAATGGTGAGACGATTAAGAGCCGAAGAAGCTTGAATGCTGGTGTAACGTGGGAAAGCGCCCGTACGATTGGCTTGAGTGAAACAGAGGGCAGCTTCAATGGTCCCTGCGTAGCAGTCGTCGCAACCTCGACGTATTTCTACGTGGTCGCCGACACAACTGCGACTGTACAGGTGGATCCGGCGTGCGAAGACCAGTTCGTAGATGAAGTCCTAGTAGCCTGCGAAACAATTGATATGTCCACTTTACGGTTCTGGCGGAGCTCCGATGGGAAAACGTGGAGCCAGGTGCGACAGATGGACTCGGCGTCAATGGATGAGTTTCGCGTAAGCGCTACCGCAACCCAAGTATTTGTGGCGGCGTATGAAGCGAATGTTGCTTCGGATTGCGGGGAGGAAGATTGCCCTGCAGATACGACGACAATCAATGTTTATGAATCTGGTGCGAATAACCTTACGTTCGGCGTTGCGAAAGAGTTAGTCACGGATGTAGCAACCTACGATGACGACACAGCCATGTTTCAACTTAGCGGTGGTTCTATTGCTACCCTGACCTGGATAGATAGCGAAGGTACCTCGTATCTTCGAAGCCGCTCAGGTGCGCAAAACTGGCGAAGCGCAAAATCTCTTGGCTCCTACACCACAGAGGCGGTTTCGGCCTCGAGCGGCAAATCCATATTCGTTAGCTGGAGCCCTGAATCGGCGTCGTCCTTCAGATGGACGATGTCATCTAATTCCGGGTCAACTTTCGCCAGCTCGAAAATTAAAGCCGATTCCTATCATGACTGGGCCCAAATTCGAAACGTGTGGGCGATCGGAGCGAAGTATGGAGTGGGGGTGTATCGGTGGGATTCATTTCTTAACCCAATTACCGACATCTATACCTCGACTGCGACGTCCTCTACCAAGAGGTGGTCCATGCGCTCAGGTGAGATCTGCGTAGGTGGGTCCTACGTGAAGTCCAAAGTGTTGGTTGTCGGGCGCGCGGAATCCACGAGCGCTGGCGATTGGGTATGGGACGACGCTACCGAAGATTACGAATGGGTTGAGGGCACGACTACCTACAGCCTCTACTCATACACCGCCGCGCCGTAAGGCGCCGATGCATCCTTAGGCGATGTGCCCCGCTTCGCTTGGCGGCAGGGTGTAGCCAAGGTCGCGCAGGATCTGGCGGCTAGCGATGTAGCCCGAGAGCATCACGAGTGGGATGCCGCCACCTGGCTGCGTGCCGCCACCGGCGAAGTAGGCGTTGCGGAGATCGCTGGAGCGATTCGCCGGGCGGAAGTAGGCGCTCTGGAAGAAGCTCGCCGCAAGGGCAAAGATCGAGCCGTCGTGGCAGCGTTGCTCGTTCTCGAATTCGAGCGGCGTCCAATCGGCGACCTCTTCGATCTCCTCTGGCTTCAGGCCGGTGCGCTCGCAGACTCGCTTGATCGTGGCGGCGCGGTACTCGTCGCGGTGTTCGACCCACCAGTTGCGGTCCTTGAGCGGCGGCACTGGTGTCAGCACGTAGAGGGCGCTGCGGCCGTCGAGCTTGGCGGATGGGTCGGTAGCGGCAACGTGCTGGATGTAGAGCGTTGGATCGCCGCTCGGCACGGGCGAGTCAATGATGCGATCGAGCTCCTCGTTCGGATTCTCGGGGTGCCAGACGGTGTGATGGGCGAGATCGGGGAAGGTGCGCTTGACCCCCAGGTGCAGGATGTAGGCGCTCGACGACGGGGTGATGTGCTTGAAGCGGCGGCGGCTGAACATGCCCAGATGCTCGTCCCCGATCAGGTCGCGATGGGCGTGCACGATGTCGGCGTTGAAGAGCACCGCATCAGCCTCGAGGCGCTCCTCGCCCGGCTGGTTCGGTGCGGCGGGGCCGCTGCCGAGTGCGCGGCTGTCGCTGCGCGGGGCAACGCGGAGCGCGCTGATGCGCTTCTTGCTGATGATGCTGCCAATCGCGTCGGTGCCGTAGCGGAACTCCACGCCGAGGCGACGGGCGAGCCGCTCCATGGCGAGTGGTGCTTCGTGCATGCCCCCCTGCGGATGCCAGGTGCCGAACTTCGCCTCGATGTACGGGATCGAAAGGAAGGCGCCCGGCACGCTCTGCGGCGTGCTGCCGAGGTAGATCGACTTGTAGCGCATCACATGGCGAATGCGTTCGTCGTGGAAGGTGCTGTTGATGCGGCGGCTGTACGGCGTTGCCGCGTCGAGGCGAATCCCCGCGAGCCACGACATTGGGGCCAACAGGCTTAGTGGGCTGAGCGACTGACGGAAGAAGGTTTGGTCGAGCTCGCGCCAGAGCTTCTCGCCACGGCGCATGAAGGCGGGGATTCCCGCGGCGTCGCGCGGATCAAGCGCACCGAAGCTTGCGGCGAGTTTGCCGAGGTCACTCGACGTTTCGAGGACGCTTCCGTCGGCGAAGAAGGTGCGCGATGCCGGTTCTACCTTGAGGAGCGTGAGATCGTCGCTGCGATTTGCGCCGGCGGCGCTCCAGAGTTGGTCAAAGAGTTCAGGGAGGGTGAAGATCGTGGGGCCGCTGTCCCAGCGATACGGACCGATCTCGCGCCGACCCATCTTGCCGCCAGGGCGTGTGCCGCGCTCCACAACGGTGACGTGCACCCCTTCGGCGGCGAGGCGAATGGCGGTGGCAAGGCCAGCGAGGCCGGCGCCAACAACAACGACGCGCTTTGGCGCGACGCTCATCGTCGCTGCAGAACGGCGCGACCGACTGAGACGCCGAGGGCGATCGCAGTGCCAGTCATCGCCAGAATCCCGGCAGGGATCGCGGCATCAACGCTGACGTTCAGCAAGACCAGCATGGTGATCGAAGCGCCGAGCGCCACGTTGGCGATGAGGAAGAGGCGATAGAGGCGACGCCCCGCCTCGCCACGAGCATCGCGGCCGATGAAGCAGAGGGCGAGGTAGGGGAGGGCGAGCAGCGCTGCTGCGGGTGTTCCGGTGATGGAGGCAACGCCGAACCCAACGAGTGCGAACCAGGCGGCGGCAAAGAGCGCCGTATTGCGTCGGCCAAGGAGTACCGCAATGGTGCGCACGCCAGCTGCGGCATCCTCATCGCGATCGGTGATGGTGGTGAGCGCGTGTGCGCCGATCCCCCAGGCGGCAAAGACGAGCACCGGCGCGTCGATTAGGTTGGTGCTCCCCGCCGCATGAAGCCCGACCTGCAGTGGAATCGCGTAGAGCACGTTGGTGAGTGAGTCCAATACGGGCCGACCCTTGAGGCGCGTTGGTGGTGCGTTGTACCCGGCGGAGAGAACCAGCAGCACCAGCAGCGAGAGGAGCGTCAGTGGTGGGTAGCTGGCGGCGACGAAGATAAGGAACGGGGCGAGCAGCAGAGTGCTGATGATCGCGTGTCGCGCGAGGAGTGGCTTCGGCGTGAGGGCACCCTCAACACCGCCCTTGCGCGGATTACGCGCGTCGGTCTCAAAGTCGAAGTAGTCATTCGGTGCGTGCAAGAAGTAGTTGTATGGAAAGAGGAAGAATGCGAAGAGGACCACGTCGCTTGCAATCAGTTCGCCGCGCAACCCAATCGCACCCCAGAGCAGCGGCATCGACGTGTTCAGCCAGAGCAGGGGTCGCGAGATCTCAATTGCCTTCAATAGGTTGCGCATGTCGCCTCCTTCGTTCCCCCTCATCGTAGGGGAGGGGGCTACACTTGGTCTCTATGTCTGTAATCGCCCCACACGTCACGCTACGCAGCCCCGAACCGGCGCTGATTGCGCTCCCATGGGCGAAGCCGCTGCGCGACTGGGCGAGCCCCGAGGTGGAGCTGGTGCCCCTCGAAGTCGGGCCGTCACGCCACCTGGTGCGTTTCGTGCGCGTCGCTGGTCGCCTGCTCGCCATCAAGGAGCTCCCCGCGCCACTCGTGGAGCGCGAG
>Ga0214917_10004920_pt1 | contig 14518 bp, 7 predicted proteins | sample LL_1208_BB_MetaG_FD_177983 | JGI IMG/M metagenome (GOLD analysis project Ga0214917, IMG submission 177983) | Freshwater microbial communities from Lake Lanier, Atlanta, Georgia, United States - LL_1208_BB | ecosystem: Environmental > Aquatic > Freshwater > Lake | place: USA: Georgia | collected... | reverse complement strand
CCGCCAAATGATGCACAAAACGAGAATCGAAAAAGTCGGATCTGCTCTTGAGGATGCATATGACAGCTGACTTGAGGGCGCGCGTCACTGAAGGGTTCTTTTCGCGGATCTTGGTGACAGAAACAAAGAGCAGATTTCGAAGCCATCGTGGGTCCGGCCGAGAACTCGAAGAAGCAAAACTATTCACTAGTTCGAGGTAAGCCACGAGAACCGGAGCGTTGGACTCTTCCTTGAACACTCGAACAAAGTCAATCATGAAATCATCCGACGCGATAACGGGATTCTGAGAAGTGATCGATTCTCTGAGTTGAACTAAGCGGTCTCTTTTCTCTTGCCATTTGGAGCATTCGAGAATTCGAGTTATCCACTCTTTGCCAACCCCCATATGTCTCGGGGAGTTGGAAGATGGAGTAGTCACAGGACAGTCCTGTGATGATGAGGGATTGGAGGGATGGATAAGCAGAGTCGAGTCGACGCTTTGATTCAATTTCGTATGGAGCCTTGAACGCAGCTCTCTTTCCTGTGCTTGCTCCAGCGCAAGTGAGGGTAATTCCGATACATCGGTTATAATCAGAGAGAGAATGGAGTAGCAAGCTTCCCGAAGAGGTCGATCAAACGCACTGACGGAGATCACGCGTGCGAAGTCCAGTTTGATTTTACTTATTCGAGAATGAAAGTTTGGTATGCGTTCAACCAACAACCTTGAAATACCTACACATCCAATAAATTGCTTCGAATGTGAACCGTTTTTCGATACACTGGTTCTTGGTGTTATTTGAGTCGACGAATGAGACTGATATAAGGAGCGTGCCAAACGACTGATAGATTCAATCAAAACATCCCCTGCTATTTTGGATAGGTTTCGAATCTCCAAGCATTCGAAAATACCAGATATCGACACACAATTTGATGGAATGGCACCATATGAATCGAGAATGTCTAAAATGAGCTGCTTATGTGAAGGAAGGATTGTGAGGTCCGCTTTCTCACAAAACCGACGGACGCACTCAAGGACGAGCGACTGTCCCCGGCTAGTTGTTTCCTTCAGCATCACTGATGAATGCTCATTAATGTATCCCTGTAATTCTTCGATTGACGTGGTCTTATCATCTTTCAACCGATGGTAAGCGTCCATTCTGGACTGAATTTTGCCCGATGGTCGCGTTGTGTTTGGAACGGAGTAGTCGGTAAAGTCTTCAGAAAGTTGTTCAGAATCAATTCCCATAAGAGCATAATTTTTCATTTCCATGTACTGTAATTTGACTTCACTTGATTGGCTTCTCACTTACTAGAGTTCCCGACAAAAAACAATACTTAATAACCTCAGTCGGATTTCCAAACTTCTTCTTTGGTCAATGCGGCGGCTGTGTCCAAGCCAATCTTGAACATATATTCTTTTGCTTGTGTAACTTTAACACCAGTTGGGTCGTAATTACCCTCGCCCCATTCGAATGGAGAGCCATCGACGGCAGCCAGACCACCCGCACGAATTCCGCGGATAGAAGCAATGGTGAGCAAACAACTAGTCTCCATTTCAACAGTAAGCGCTCCTGAAGCAGCGGCGAGTGGTAAGTTGTCTCCCTTAGTAGGACCGGGATAGAACGCACCGCTTGTGTACGTAAGTCCACACATCACCTTACCATATTCATATACCAATGACTTGGAGACCTCTCTGAGTTTGTATACAACATCTATATCAGAGATCGCGGGGAACCCTGGGGGTACCAAATATTGAGTGCATCCATCTTCGCGAATAGCACCCGTAGTAATCACCACGTCACCTTGTCCGATTCTTTTTGGGTGTAATGATCCACATGTTCCCAACCGGATAATTACCTTGGCCCCACATTGAATCAGTTCTTCAAAACAGATAGCGGCCCCGGGGCCTCCTATTCCATGTGAACAGATGGTAAGTGGCATACCCTTATGTGTCGCGTTGAACGTTCTGTATTCACGATTAAACTTAAGTTCCTTGTACCCTCCGTCCGCGTGTTTTGCGAGAATCTCTGTTCGGAATGGATCTCCAACGACGAGAACAACAGGGTGAATATCTCCAGGAGAAAGCAGGAGATGAGGAACGACCTTCTTCTCAGCAGCCGCAAGAGTCATAAGAGAAAAGTCTAGCCAATTGTATATGTTCGACTTCAAAAAATTTTGGATTCTCTTTACAGTATAGTTTGTCTTAAGTTTCTTTAAATACCAGTTTTACTTTCATACATTTACATCTTGCTGAACGCGCTTTACACTGATTCATCCGAACGTTATCGAGGTCTTGAGGAGGTCCTATACGTGAATGGTGTTGCCTCTTTGGGGCATTGTCCGTGAGTGCTCCTGAACTGAGGAGTAACATTCGCCCAGTTGTTGAACGCGATAATCTCCGCATACACACTTGTGCGACTATCAGCATCCGGGGCCCATTTATTGATGTGCTTCCTTGCTGGCACAATGTACATTTGTCGTGGGAGGGGGTCAAATGTATAAACTTCACCGCGAGAACCGTCGGGTGAGCTACTCATGTGTGTTTCCATCATTGCCATGTACCAGTTCATGCGAGAAGTTGCCTTTGTTGGCATTGGCATAAACGAGTCAACAAACGTTTCATTGTGTGCCAGGTCGTATGTCGATAGTCTTTGTGAGCTCAGGCTTGCGATCCTTCTTGACAAGGCGGTTGCATGTAGTACATCATCATATTCCAAAACGTTTCCACCACAGAAACTTGAAATATCCATAGCAGTGTTGGCTTGCCCTCCATATGAGAAAGCCACCGCGTCTCCATTGGTGGTGAGAAGAGTACTAAACAAGGAGCATGCAGATCCACAAGTTCCATCAGTGACTATTCCAACCTGGGTGAACCAGTTGCGATCATAGCCTGCCGCAATCGTTGGCATTCTCAGTAAGGTGTCATAGCAGAAATTAAACTCACCCAATTGCGAGACCAGTGTTCCATCAGGACCCCAAGCTTTCCTGATCGCGTTCACATAGTTTGACATTCGAGGATAGAATGAGCGGCCTCTCGAATCAGGGACTATGAGTTCGTTTGGATCAAATGGAGCCAGACCATTGTCTGGTATCAAATTCCAACGACCCGGCAAGTCATCCGGGATGTACTCCATGTTACTCAAATATGTTCTTATAGCGTTGGCTCGATCGCGTCTGCTCGGCATTGCCACAATACGAGCTTTCTCCGTTGCTACTCGACCGAGAACGGTCGCCTTGGTATACGATCCGAGATATTCAGAAGGCAAACTGAGTCCATCAAACAAAACTGTTACTATGGAAGAAACCTCAGTGAAAATCGAATCAATGCGATCTGCAAGATTGTCACCAAGTGGTTCCAAATACCGGCGAACGATTCCAGGGACTCCATCGCCGAAGGACTCGATCCATTGCTGCCAGCTTGTGGTCAATCGTTTGTGTAAGGGTGCACAAACTCGGCTCTGATCACTCAAGAGATACCACAACATGGCGTAGGAAGAAACAACGTATCCTCCACCATTGTCAGTTAGGTCAATAAGGAGACGCCTAACATTGGCTGATCTAGCAACACGTTGAATATCAACAAATTCCGGAAAGTAATAATAGTCATCACCTCCAGACGCTGGTGCGTCCATAGCAAAGGTTGGGATTCGTACAATGATCGTGTCACCAGAGACTGCATACGACATGGCATTGTTTTCAGTGAACGTAAGTGGTGCCGGTGTGGTTGTTGTGGGTGCACTGAAAACTCCACCTGCAAGATTAAGAAGGTCTCCAAGAAGTGACGATTGAGCTGGATGAGGTCCACCACCTGACGACGACTCTGTCTCAACATCTGGAGCAGCCGAGCCACTGCTGGACAGTATCGAAGGTGAAGCATTCAGCGCGTCCTTGATAACACGGGACAAAGTGGAAGCATCGACAAACGGAGTTGCTCGTGAGAAGGCAGAATCACTATCGTCGTCTTCAATCAGTCCATCGTCTCCCACAGGTATGTTTAGCAAATTGTCTCTGCGGAGGTTTGTGATAGGGTCAAGAAGAGCTTTATGGCGTTTCGTTAGCATTCGCATTCGAGCAAGAGCTGATGCGGCAGCGAGAAATCGACGGAAATGACTCCCTGGCCCAGACGCAGCTGCTGAGACTGATCTCCACATAGTTGGTTTTCTAGTCTCAACATTCTCTTCATGCGCAATAAATACCCGGAATGCATCATTGCTGTGTAAATACGCAGACAACGAAGCTGTTGAACGTAGATTGGGTGTTGCATAGTACGGGGAAGTTGAGAAGTCCGAAAATTGTCCAAGTAGTCTTACTTCAGCATTGGTTCCATCTGCAAAAGTTAATCGAAAACTATCAAAGTCTGGCAAATATGAGAGAACTTGTCCAAACACGAGCAAAGGAGTCGAAAAAATATACGCATTCATTCGCTGTTCTTGTTGCTGATACGAAGCCGCGAGCAACCCTTCATCTGCAGTAAGAAATTTGATAAAATCGATTGCTGGCATGTCGTTGATCCGAGTGATAACGGAACCTATTTGAGATCGACTGATAGGGAATGATCCAAACAACCGGGTGTATACAAGTTGAAGTCGGCCAAGCGCATCACTGGAATCAAAAGATGCTCGAAGAGTGATTTGTTGTTGGCCAGATCGGGCGTCCAACACTGATCCAAAATTGATTGGTGAGTATACACGGAACATTGTGTATGGGGTGGAATAGAGAGTGTGGGCATCGTGGAGTTTATTCATCAGCACGAGCAAACGCTTATGGAAGGCGTATGCAGGACGTTCTTGGCTGAGGTATGCATTAGTTTCATTTGGACCCATAGTTGCGAAAAGATTCTTGTACTCGCGTAGTTGGGCTTTGATTTCGCCAACGAGATCCACACTCACTGGATGAACGCGATGATTGCATGCGTTTGTTTGATTCGATGCGACCGTGTTCTTGACCAAGTCTGTGAACGAATACGATTCCGCAACTCCATAACGAAGGTTATGAAGAGTCCAGATCGCATTTGCATGAGTGATCTTCGTGTTTAGCATACATGCACGAAGGGAACGCAACGACATATAGTATGAATCCCCAGCGGTTGGAGACCGACCAATCAATCGGGCATCTGAGAAGAGGCAGGGGTCAGGACCAGCAGGAGTAGTTGTGGTTGTCGTGGTGGTTGTAGTAGTTGTGGTGGTCCCGGTACTAGTTGATCCAGTTGCATCGGCTGGTGGGGACGTTCTCACACTCGTAGTAGTACGTGAAGTCGTCGTGGTGGTAGTGGTTGTTGTTCTTGTCGTTGTAGAGGTTGCGGGCGATGCAGATGATGTTGAAGATCCCACAAGCGACAGATAAACTGTTCGCTGAGAACAGTCAATGTTTGACATATGACAGGTTGCGGAATTACGAGTGACTTTACAATAAGATCCCGCTGTGCGTGTACCGCAAAACGTATCCTGTTGTCGGAGGGATATGTTTGTCCATGGATCTCCGTCTGACCGTGGAGGGCCATCTCTGACAGCACGAGCACTGTGGTCGCTCGCTGTTCGTCTGGTCAAATGAGCACGAATAGCCTCAGGAGAACAAGAGATCGACGATCCGTGACACACCGCGGGTTCCTGATACGATTTGCAGTAGCTGTTTTCGTCATCTGTGACTTCCCGACAGTAACAGTCTGGATCATTTGGATTCGACGACGCATGAATGTGCACACCAAATAGTGAGAGAAGGCCTATTGGGCCTATACGCATTGACGTAAACGAACGTCTACGATCATGATGAATGGAGAAGGGAAGATTGCGGTATGGATGGGCTTATGAACTATCATCATGAAAATTAATGTACGAAACTGGCTAAATGATCGGGGAATTCGAAAATGATGAAAAGATTTTTTTTTGTCGATTATATCTCGCTAAATTAAACACGAAAGAGCTTGGGACTTAATGATGACAAACATTGGTCCGTGTTTCCGAGCCTCGTGCTTTGACGACTAGTCCAATCATCTTTCGGGTCTGATATGTCCCAGCTCACGATTTATGTTAAAATGATGACTAACTTAGGACACCTACTGACTGTACTCAAGATTGAGACAGCATGAGTTCAATTATGTTATCCCTGGCTGAAGCAATATAGTTTAAAGTATAGATGTATCAACGTGATGAAAACCAATGTTCAGTTCTGCTACTGAATCATCTTTTGATGACAAACAATCCCTCATCTCACTGACCACATTTAGCTCCCGTAAATTGATGATAATGTGGGGACCTCTCACATTGTCAATATCGAGAGTAACAATTTCTGCTTCATATGTGTCGTTCGCAGCCTCACGTGGCTGCCTACGATGATCCGGAGCTCACATTCATCCTGATACCTCCAGCTACCCCGTGGTGTGGTAGAAACGATCACCGGAAGAAAATTTCATCCCGATCTGGAAGCCATCTTGAGAAATTATGAAATATGGATGCCGTAGGGCGAATCGAAGCAGGTGAATTGATCAGGGTTCTGACGCTCTCGCTTCTCAAAACATCCAGCGATTCTAATTTACTAATCTTAATCTAATTAACACGTAATAAGCGAGAGGTTGTTTACGGTACATTCTAAGTTCATAGATCATCAGGGTAGCGCCTCAAACACATCAACAGCGTATTCAGAATGGTATCCTTGTAATAGAAAGGCAACGGCGACCAAGTCCGCGTTATTTCGAGCAAGAAATTATATCGAGAAGTGAAATTTTTCACGCGGAAATATGACTCAGCAAAGATCACCGATAGTTCTCAACGGAGTGATTGACGTACGTTTTCTTCATTCGGCCAACAATGCATCGCTCACAGCTTCAATCACTATCGATCAATCCCCAATCGTTTCGCTTCGGAGCTCTTACGATGGAGAGTGATAAGTATATCAGTGTGAAAGATCAAGCGGCTGACGGAAGTCTACATGTTGTTGTTATCGATATGCATAACAATAACAGTGTAACGAAGAAGCCTATGAAAGCTGAAGCGACTCTAATGAACACAGTTGATAATATCATCGCGCTCAAAGGTATGTTTTATTAGTCGTTATCTCCTCGAACACATCACATTTAGGAAAAACTGATGGAGTGGAGGGTCATTTCATTCAAGTATTCAATCTGGATACCAAGGAAAAACTTGGTGTTCATCAGTTCCCAGAGAATGTTGTTTTCTGGCGTTGGGTTCATGCAAGAATTCTGGCTGTTGTAACTGACACATGTGTCTATCATTGGCGTTTAGATTCTTCGGGTCAGTCAGTTCCAGATCGAATCTTTGACAGAGCAGGTAAACTTGCCGATCCAACTACTCAGATCATTTCATATGCTGTTAACTCGCATTTAGATTGGTGTTTGTTGACAGGAATATCCACTCCTGATGGTGGTAAGACTATTGATGGTAGTATGCAATTGTACTCTGTGGAGAAGAAGCAGCAACAGTTGCTCGAGGGACATGCGGGTACCTTTGCCGATATCCCGATTGAGGACAATGGTAAACCACTCGGACTGTTTTGTTTCATGGAGCGAAAGCATGGTCAATTTGCAACCCGTCTTCATATTTTAGATTTATCTAGAACAAGCAACTACAAGGTCACTATGGATGTTCAAATGCCACCCGATGCTCCAACTGATTTCGCTGTTGCTATTCGTATGAGCGAAAAGCACGGCGTTGTTTACGCAGTCACCAAGGCAGGTAATGGTCTCATTTTTGATATACTAACAGGAACACTGTTGTATATCGGAAAGATTTCTCAAGAATCAGTCTTTATAGGTTGTTCATCTCAAAAAACTGGTGGAATGTTGCTAGTCAATCGCCGAGGCCAGGTATTGGGCTTCTCTATTGCCGAACAAAATTTTGTCGAGTATATCAATACGGGTTTGAATCATCCAAATCGGGGAGAAATTGCCATGAATTTGGGCAGGAAATTCGGTCTTCCAGGGGTTGACTATACACAGTCTCTTCGTTCCATGTTGATGTCACCAACCAACCCAGAAGGTGCAACCAAGTTTGCAATTTCTCTCGTGAACAAGAATCTAATGGAACTACAAACAGTTGTGGATATGTTTTTGTCGTTTCACAAATTACAAGAGACAACAGCAATTTTGCTCGAAGTGCTGAAACCCAATAAACAAGAGCAGGGAAAGTTCCAAACAAAACTTCTTGAGATCAATTTGATTCATAATCCTCAAGTTGCAGAAGCCATCTTCCAGATGAATATGTTGACGCATTATGATCGTCCATTTGTTGCAAGTTTGTGTGAAAAGGCCGGACTGTACCAGCGAGCTCTGGAGCACTACTCTGAACCTTCCGATATTAAACGGTGCATGCTCCACTCTCACACAATGACCCCAGAATTCCTAGTTGGGTTTATTGGCTCACTTGTCTCCCGAGGAAGCACTGATGCCGTTATCGAGATCCTCACAGATATGTTGCGGTACAATCGTCAGCAGAACATGCAAGTAGTTGTTCAATGTGCAATTAAATTTCACGATCAAATCAGTGTGGAGAAACTATCAAAACTTTTTGATGATTTCCAATGCTATGACGGTTTGTTTTTCTTCCTTGGAGGAATTTTGGCTTCCACGACTGATCCTGATGTTCACTTCAAGTATATCGAGGCAGCAAGTCGACTTGGTCATGTTCAAGAAGTTGAACGAGTGTGTCGGGAGAGTAAACATTATGATCCTATCAAGGTGAAGGACTTCCTCAAGGGAGCTAAACTACCAGACCCTCGACCTCTCATTTACGTTTGCGACTTGCATGGATACATTGAAGAACTCACATCGTATTTGTACAAGAACAATCTGATGAAGTACATTGAAGTGTATGTGGTTAAAGTGAATCCGGGTAACTGTCCGCGAGTGATTGGAGCGTTGATCGATTTGGACTGCCAAGAAGACACAATCAAGACGTTGCTCAATACAGTCCGCTCAGCTTGTCCAGTTGGACCACTCGTTGAAGAGGTTGAAAAACGTAACAGAATCCGTATCATACAACCATGGCTTGAAGCACGTGTTGCTGAAGGATCCACCGATTCTGCCCTTCATAATGCTATGGCCAAAGTCACGATTGATGCAAACAAAGACCCTGAGAATTTCCTCAAGACAAACTCGTTTTACGATTCACTTGTCGTTGGAAAATACTGCGAACAACGCGATCCTCATTTAGCATATGTCGCATATAAACGAGCGTGGGGTAAATGCGACAATGAACTCCTTGATGTGACGAACAAGAATGGCATGTACAGATTACAAGCGCGATACTTGGTTGAACGTCAATCGCCAGAATTGTGGGCGCAAGTCTTAGATCCTTCCAATGAGCATCGGAAACATTTGGTTGATCAAGTTGTATCCACTGCATTGCCAGAATCAAACGATCAGTACCAAGTAGCTGCAGCAGTGAAGGCATTCATTGATGCGGATTTACCACATGAACTAATTGAGCTGCTTGAGAAACTTGTACTTCGCAACGGTCAATTTGGTGACAATAAGAACTTGCAAAACCTGCTCATTTTGACAGCGATTAGAGCCGATAAATCGCGTGTTATGGATTATGTGAATCGCCTCAATAACTTTGATGGAGCAGAGATCGCCAAGGTTGCAATTGGCGACTACAATTTGTACGAAGAAGCTTTCCAGATATACAAGAAGTTTAATCTGAACAATGAAGCAATGGACACGCTATTGACCAATATGTCAAACATGGATCGTGCAACGGAATTTGCTTCTCGAGTGAATGACCCAACAGTCTGGTACAAGCTGGGCCGAGCCCAGCTTGATGGTGGACTTGTTCAAGAAGCCATGCAATCGTATTTGAAGGCAGAAGATGCTCGCGATTATGTTCAAGTGATAGAGGCGGCTGAGATTGAGGATTTCTATGATGATCTTCTCGTGTATCTCCGAATGGCCCGAACCAAAGTAAAGGATCCTCATATTGATACGGAACTGTTGTATTCATTGGCGAAACTTTCTGCTTCTGAAAAGATGGTTGACTTGGAAGAATTCCTCAACTCACCAAACACGGCAAACGTTCAAGCAGTTGGAGACAGATTGTTTGAAGAGCGTTTATTTAAACCAGCAAAGATGTTGTTTGCATCAATCCCGAACCATTCACGTTTAGCGTCTTGCTACGTGGCTATTGGAGAGTTTCAGCAAGCAATTGAAGCAGCCAAGAAAGCCAACAATACGAAGACATGGAAGGAGATTGCCAGTGCATGTGTTGCAGCACAAGAGTTTAGGAGCGCTCAAGTTGCAGGTCAATATGTGATGATCCAACCAGATCATTTGGATGACTTGATTCAAATTTATGAGAAGAGTAATCACATGAATGAGTTGATCACATTGCTAGAGTCTGGACTCGCTGGGAACGATACAAAGAGTCATATAGGGATATTCACCGAATTGGGAGTGTTGTATGCGAAATATAAAGCGAATAAACTATTTGATTATGTGAAAGTAAATTCGGGAAAATTGAATATTCCGAAAGTGATTCGAGCGTGTGAGCAGAACCAATTATGGCGAGAAGCTGTGTTCTTGTATATCAGTTATGACGAGGCAGATTCAGCAGCGAATTTGATGATGCAACATTCACCATCGGCATGGAATCATGAAGAGTTTTTGAATATTGCAAAAAAGCTCACGAACACGGAAATCTTTTATCGTGCAATCACGTTTTATTTGGAAGAACATCCGCTGTTGTTGAATGCGTTTTTAGTTGCAGTTTCACCAAAGCTTGATCATGCACGAGCGATTGCCCAAGTTCGAAAAGCTGGCCATTTACCCATCATTCAAGAGTACCTTCAATCAGTCCAAGCAGTGAATTTGGCACAAGTCAATGATGCGATCAATGAACTCTTGTTGGAGCAAGAAGACGTGGAAGAACTCAAGAACAGCATAACGACCTATGACAACTTTGATCAGATTGGTTTAGCAGGGAAATTGGAGAATCACGATCTCAAGGATATGCGAAGACTTGCTGCATTGTTATACTCGAAGAACAAGAAGTTTAAGCAATCGGTCGAGCTCAGTAAGTTGGACGGATCATTCGATGATGCTATTCAAGCTGCTCGGGAGAGTCAGTCAACAGAGTTTACCGAAAATTTGCTCAAATTCTTTGTTGAAAGGGGTAACAAGGACTGTTTCGCGGCATGTTTGTACTCGTGCTACGATTACTTGAGACCCGATGTTGTGCTTGAGCTCGGATGGAGAAATGGTCTGATGGATTATATCATGCCGTACATGATCCAAGTTATGCGGGAATATCATACAAAGATTGACGCTTTGGATAAGAAGGCTGCTCAAAAGGAAGAGAAGAAAAAGACAAAAGAGAATGATTTTGCATCCAATCCAATGGGGATGACTTTTGGTAACAACTTGGCATTGATGCCACCAGGTGTTGGCGCCCCAACCGTTGTTCCACAAGGAGGTATGGTTCCACCACCGATGGTTGGTATGATGGGATCAGCTCCCATGCCACAAATGGGCGGAATGGGTCCTGGGATGATGCCCCCGAGTTCCTACTTCCCACCCCAGTTCTAAAGAAACAAAGTAGTAGAGATTATGTGAACCAGTATTGCTGTGAGGAATAAGTATATATGAACACGTAATAGAGTGGTATAGTAGTACAGTACGGTTAAACATCAAAATTGTGACAAAAAAAATTTCATGCTTCAGTGTATATGTACTCTATGTGCATGTCAATTTAACTAAGATTCATTCTAGCGTTGCTTGCATGTCTCTGAACGCCAAGGCTTCCATCCTTCTCACTGGGGATAAATCTGACTTTTCGTTCAGCGCCGCCGTGGTCGCTGCTTGTTTTGGACCTCCGGCTATGTATGTTCTTCTCTATGGAAGCACGTTGCATTTCATGTTTTTGTTCTTGGCGGTGATCATGTTCAAGGTGTTTGTTTTGTTCGATTTGAATCCAACGAGTAAATCCATAACTCAAACAGTGGGATCGCGCATGTTCCAACGACCAACAAGTAAAGCTGTGCCTGGCCCCATATCTGTGCGAGAATCGAAACGATGTCCCATGGAGTCGCCGAGAGTAAATCAGCAGCGGAACGCTTTGCCGCGGATTCCGGTTCCACCTGCAACCCAGATTGTGTCAGCGGATGATGCTGTAACGAAAACTCGAAGGAGCTTGTTGAACAAAGTTAGCCCCGATAAGCTCGATGATATAACGGCAAAGCTCACGCAGACTTTCAATCTGTATTCGGAACCGTCCATTCTTAAGAAGGATGCAGCCGAATTCTTTTCCCTCCTGTTCGCCGCCGTAAGTCGACAGCCTGAATACGTGTTTGTTTTCACCGAATTGGTGGATAGGATATCCCAAGCAGTCCTTGATTGTGACCTCTCCGAGGATCTCCTTATCAATCAAGCCCAACTTCAGTGGTCTAGTATTTGCTTGACACCGGTTGAGAAAACAAAAAGTTGGGAAACGCTAATCGACGAACAAGACAAGCAGGATGCCAGAGCTCGCCATAAAGCAAAACAGCTCGCTATCTCTGAATTTTGCGGCCTCCTCGCAAGTGCCAATCTCATACCACCGTCGTTCCCGTTGACCTGGTTGGAGTCACTGATGCGACCTATAGTTGCATCGACACAATCGCGTATAATCGCGAACCCAGCTTCCTTGGAGAATGCGGTTGAGATAGTTTGCAGGGGAATCAGAGGGCTTGGCCAATGTGAGTCTCGTTGTCTGTTCACTGATATGGATTCAGTCCGTTTCGGAGTCCTGTGCAGGACTATAGGCAGTTTGCAGACTGTCTCCTCCCGAGTGCGATGCCTGATTCAAGACATTATAGAGTTACGGGAATCAGGCTGGTCAAAACTTCCCTCCTGGAAGAAGGCCATGCAACCTGCTAAACGTTTATCCTCCACTTCTTAGCTTCTATGTGGTACAGTGCCACGGACAATTTTTCTCTTTAGACTCGAAGGCATGGATAAAGTACTTTTATCCTCAGCTACACGTATGGCATTCAATATCGTTAGACGAATTTGTCGTTGTGTATGGTATATATTTTCCCTAAAGACTGGACTTGCTCTTCATACAGTATACATGCATTTATGAGAAAGAGCAACTCGGAAAAAATTCATTGAATCACCGGTTGACCATCCTTAGACTCGTATGTCTTCATCTTCATCAGATTTTAGAGACAGGATGCATTCTAAGAGCAGCAATAATCGATATGATGTCGATCATCGAGCCGCACTCTTCGGGAACCAATATGCAGCCCGGAGGGACGATCCTGAAATTGTATGTCTCAGTATTCTCAAATATTCCATTCACCGCTAGGGAGCGACAGACACGTCACATCTAGAAAGGGAAAATGATGCCCATATACGAGATCTTTCTCTCAAAGTGGACGCTCTCAAATCTATTTCGCTGTCAATTCAGGGAGCCGTTCGAGACTCCACAACGATATTATCTGGTATGGGAGAACAGTTTGATACCGCCACAAAGATCGTCAAAGGTACAGTTGGAAAGGTATCGGAAATGATCGAACGCAAGACAGGCCATCCCATGTGGCACATGATCCTGTTTGTTGTGGCGGCGTTTTTCCTTCTATGGCTTCTGTTCCACAAATAGCACTAGATAGTCTATCAGTTTTGTCTTACAAATTCCTACTGTATACATCCTTCGAATGTTGTGTACCACGAACAATCACATATCATGCACTTACTGTCATCTGAATACTTCAGGAACAAGAACGCGCACTTGCAATACGAGCAAATAATGATCGCCCCATCCCTGCTCGGTACGATTTCTCTGGCGCTCTCCCGATGCTTGGAGTCTTTTCGCATTGCCACAGGGTCTAATAAGCACAACTCACGTTCGAATGGCCTCTGACACGACTGACAAATATCCTTTGGTGATAGAAGGGGACAACACGAGCTACATGTGGGGCATCTGATTGTGTAGTCGGAACCATCCTCACAGAACAGATCATTCGTGCAGAGAGAAAGGAGGTCTGAGAATACTCCAGCGGGAAGTCCCTGTTTGCTCTCCAAACTCTCAAAGACCGCTCTTGCAGAAAACAAACAGCCACACTCGAACAGACGTTCGACGAGGAGCGTCATAACTCTTTCACCTTCGTATGGATTGAGAATGTACCGAACGAGTTCGTCTCCGTGATTGTGGAGGTACAAACAAGCGTTGAGAACTAAATCAGCGTCGTGCACAGCGAAGGGGGCTTTCTCCGAGAGCTCATCCATGACTATTGAGTATGCGTAGTATATGACAACATGATTTCTCTGACTTTTTGGGTCAATCGCACTGACACACGCCGCTTGACGATAATGTCCAGCTCGCGCAAATTTTTCAGCCCATTCACGGCATTTCAAGCTCAATTCCTCTTCAGAAACCATAGCGGACTGAATCATCTCCCATAGTCCTTTGCTGACACCGGTTCCAGCATTCACAAGGTAGCGCCCATGTTGTGAGAGATACAGTGGTATAAATGCTTCATTCGTGTCACAAAGCCGCTGGAGCTCATCCCAGCGTGATCGGGACGCATACGCTCTAGCGATCCGTTCAGTATC
>Ga0214917_10004918_pt1 | contig 14519 bp, 9 predicted proteins | sample LL_1208_BB_MetaG_FD_177983 | JGI IMG/M metagenome (GOLD analysis project Ga0214917, IMG submission 177983) | Freshwater microbial communities from Lake Lanier, Atlanta, Georgia, United States - LL_1208_BB | ecosystem: Environmental > Aquatic > Freshwater > Lake | place: USA: Georgia | collected... | reverse complement strand
CGGCGGGGGCACTGGCGTGATCAACGCCAACATCATCGGCAACCGCATCACCGGCCTGGCCACCACGGCCTACTACTCGGGCACCGCCGGCGGGATCACGAGACCCGCCCTGCTCGCGTCCGACATCTACCTGACGACGAGCAACACCGTGGCGGGGCTCACCTCGCTCTCGATCAAGGCGGTCGGGCCCGACAACCTGTCGGCACTCAACAACGACGCCACCATCTCGACGATGCCGAAGACGAACGCGACGACCACGGGGACGAGTGCCACCTTCCCGCCGCCGCCGCCGCCGAACTACGACCCGGCCCTGATCGTGCCGCTGCCGACGCCGTGAGCGTCGCGGGTGAAACGCCCAGGCGCGGGGGTCACCCCCTGGCCCGCCACGGATACTTCGCGGTGGTGGAGCCGCTCGTGGGAGTCGCGACGCTCCCGCTCGAGCCGCTGCCCGACGATGTCGATGTCGAGGTCTTGCGGTGCTCGTTGCCGTTGGCGTCGAGGTTGGTCGTGGTGGCAGCCACGTAGCCGCCGGCGGCGGGGATCGAGTTCGTCGGCGTGCTGCCGACCCCGATGTTGCCGAGCTTGTTGGGGGCCACTCGGGCGAAGACATTGCCCTGGATCTTCTGCGCCGCGAGCAGGGTGTTGGCCGCGGCGGAACTGGCGGCGATCACGTTCACACCCCAGCGGCCGTTGGTCGTGATCTCGTTGCTCGAGGCATCGCGGGTGGTGGAGGTGCCGATCGACTGCGTGCCCCCCTTGATGTCGATGCCGCTGTAGGTGTTGCCCTGGATGGTGGCGTTGGTGACGGTCGTCGATCCGGCGGAGAGGCTGATGCCCGTCAGGTTCTGCTCGATGGTGGTGCGGACCGGGGTGCCCAGCGAGAGCTTGGTGGCGCCGTCGGCGGTCATCGGCGCGGAGAGCGTGACCGTGCTGCCGTTGATCGCCGCGATCGTGCTGCCGGCCGCGATGCCCGAGCCACTGACGGTCTGGCCGAGGAAGATCGCGGAGGCGGGAACCGTCGCCGGCAGAGCGATCGTGTTCTTGCCGAAGACGGTGGTCGCGTCGATCGTCGTCCCCGAGAGCGGCTTCACGCCGATCCGGCCGTTACCGGCCGAGTCGATGCCCACGCCGTTGTTCTGGTTGACCGCGCCGACGGTCGTGCCGACCACGGCGTAGTCGGTCGAGCCGGCCTGCACGAGGACGCCGGCGCCGGTGTTGCCCACGATCGTGCCGCCGAGCACGGTGGCCCCTGCCGCGTTGCCCGTGATCCGCACGCCGTTGAGGTTCGCCAGCCGGTCCGACACCTCGTTGCGGCCGAGCGTCATCCCCTGCACGAGGATGCCGTTGGCACCGTTGATCCTCACGGCCGACCCCTTGACGAAGCCGCCCACGGTCATGTTGGCGACGCTGCCGCCGGCCGCGGAGCCGGCTGCCCCGCTGCCCGGCTCGAACGAGAAGCCGTTGACCTCGGCGGCATTGGCCGACGGGTTGCCGAACCGCGTCGTCACGATCCGCGAGCCGTCGACGACGATTCGCGGGGAGGTGCCGGCCACGGTCGTGAGAGCCGTTCTGGCGTTGCCGTTGATGGCGAACGCCTTCGTGATGGCGGGCAGCTCCTGGGTGAGCCGGATGACGCCGGCACCGGCGCCGCCGAGCCCGGGCAGCGTCGTGGCGAACGTGAATGCCGGCACCTCGTCGGGATTGAGGCTGTCGGCGGCCGGTGCGGTGGCGAGCCGCAGGCCGATCATCTTGCCGAGGGAGCCCGCGGCGGCGTTCGTGCCGGCGGTGCTCGAGACGACGAACGTCGTGGAGCTGTTGACGTTGTCGGTGCCGACGTCGGTCGTCGGCGTCGCGGCCGTCACCACCATCGGATCGTTGCCGAGAGAGTCGTAGCCGAGGAGGAAAGCCTGGCCGGTGGCCGAGGCCCGGAAGCTGCCCTCGGTGGTGGCGACGTAGCCCGCCGTGATCGGCAGAGCGGTGTTGGGGTCGAGGGCCCGTGTCAGCACCCAGGCCGCGTTCGCGCTGCCGGCGTTCGTCACCTCGTAGACGCCGTTCGCCGCGGCGCCGCCGGTGCTCGCGCCGAGCCGTACGAGCAGCGTGTCGCCGACGGCGAGCGTGGCGCCGTCGATCGACGGCAGCGGGCCGTTGGCGTTGCCGGTGATCGTGGTGGCGACCGCGCTGTAGACGCCTCCCAGCACGGCCGTGGTGGCGGTCCGCACCCGCACGGCGTCGGCCCGATTCAGGACGGTCGTCACGGCGATGGGCGAGACGTTGTCGGTGGTCGTGTAACCCAGCACGAAGACCCGCCCGGACGACGTGCCCTCCGCGACCTGCACGTACGCGTTGGCGGGCAGCTCCGCCGAGGTGTCGGCGTCGGTGGCGCGGGTGAGCTTCCAGGCGGTGTTGGCGTTGCCCGCGGTCGTCACGACGTAGACGCCGTTTTCCTTCGCGGCGGTCTGGTTCTTGACGAGCACGCGGTCGCCGACCTTCAGCGCCACGCCGTCGATGACGATCTGCGCCTTTGCCCCGGTGAGCGTGCTGGCGAATGTGCCGGGGGTGTTGTAGGCGAACGTGGCGGCGAGGTTGGCGGTCGTCGCGACCCGCGTCTGGATGGCGCTGCCGCCGCCGATCGGGGCGTCGGCCGCGATCACAGAGCCCGCTGCCGAGCGGATCGAGACGGAGCCGGCCGCCTGCATGCTCGTGGCGGTGCCGGCCCCAATCTTCGCGACATCGCCGAGCGTCATCGTCTTGGCGACGTTGTTCATCACGCTCACGCTGCCGCGGGGCGCCGAGGCGGAGAAGCCGGTGACGTCGGTGAGCGTGGCAGTAAGGGCGATCTCGTTGGGAGTGACCGGGTTGTCGACACCCGGATCGGTGCCGCCGGCCACGAGCGTGACGAACCCGGTGGCCCGCAGCGCCGTGACCGTGATGTCGTTGAGCTCATCGATCGCGAAGTCGCCGCCGGCCCGGCCCTCGAGCGTCACGACGTCGGTCTTCAGGTCGGCGGCGCCCTCTGCCTCCACCACGACCCCGCGGGCGATCACCCGCGTCTGGCCGCCGAGTTTGCCGACCGTGGCCGCCTTGTTCCGCTGGACGAGCCGCACGTTGTTCAAGGCCGTCACCGCTCCCGTCAGCGTGAGGTCGCCGGCGGTGGCAGTGAGAACGATGTCGTCGCGGGTGTCGTCGCTCACGGGGTCGAGAACCCGCACGGAGTTGGCGACGTTGAGGCTCGTGCCCGTGATCTGGATCTGGCCGCGGGAGGTGGAGAGCGGCGCGGACACGGTGAACGCGCCGCCGGCCGTGATCGACAGGTCGCCGGCCGTGATCAGGGACGACGTGAAGTCGATCGTGCCGACGGCCGAGAGCGTGATCGGCAGGCTGCTCGCGGCGACCGCGTCGAACGATATGTTGTCAAGTTCGCTGATCGTGAGGTCGTAGGGATACGGCCCGGACAGCGGCCTGCTCGCGGAAGTGGCCGCCGCGATCCGCAGGGAACCGATCTGCGTCCGCAGGTTCACGATGCTCGCGGCGTTGGCGGAGTCCTCCGGTGTGGGCATGTCGTTGCCGAGGGTCACCGCCACGGTCGTGCCGCGGATCAGGCCGGTGTTGGCCCCCGTCAGCGGCGACCTGGTCGTGAAGACGAACGGCGCGAGGTCGGACGAAGCGGACGTCGAACGCATCAGATAGGACTGGCTCGTCGCGAAGATCGTGCCTTCGACGATGATGTCGGCGACATCCGCCGTGACGTCGACCGCGGCCGATGGCGTCGCGACGGCGGCGCTCGTGGCGGCAAGGGCGCCCGAGAGCGACCCCGTGGACGAGACGTAGAGACGGCCCTTGGTGACGTCGCGCGTTGACGGATCGTCCCCCATCGTGAAGGAGAATGCGGTCGGCGCGGCGACGGCGGCGTTGAAGTTGATCGATTCCGGCGCGGGCACAGGGAGTTCGGGGAGCCAAGGATTGCCCGCCGAGTCGGTGGTGGGCGGGGCATCCACGCTCACGGTCGGGCTCGGTGAACCCACCGCGGTGGGGAATCCGGAACCCGGGTCGACCACACGCCAGCCGATCACGGTGCCGTTGATGACGATGCCCACGCCCGTTGCAGGAGCCGTGCCACCGCTGATCGTCACCGTCGGGGCATTCGCGGGGTCGTTGTCGTAACCCTGCCCGCCGCCGCCGGCAGGCAGCGAGATCGCGGAAATCGTCCCGGCCGGACTGACGATCGCCTGCGCCGCGGCGGTCTGGACGATGGCGTCGTACTCGAGCGGATGCTGGAAGACGACGCCACGGTTCGTGTTGACGTCGAAGTAACTGGACGATTGGACCTGGGCGTTGACGTTGATGTTCGTCGCGTTGACAAGGACACCGTTGGGGAAAGTCCCGGTCTGCAGCACCGGGCTGTTGAAGTTGATCGTGGAGCCCGGTGCCAATTGGTCGACGAAGAGCTGGCGGGAGAAGTTCAGGCCCGGGGCGATCGTGAAGGAACTCGGCTGCGCGTCCTGGTTGTAGACGGCATAGCTGACCGCCTGCAGGACGACGTTGCCGGGTTCCTGACGAAGGCCGCCACTGCGGAAGTCGAGAAATACCCGGCCGCTGTCGTAGTCGACGTAGCCGGTGACCGTCATCGACTTCCCGTTTGCCGTGCCGTCTTGAACGATGATCACCCCCGTCGTGCTCGGTGCCCCCGAGTTTTCATTGCCGAAGAACAGCTGATTGGCCGTGATGTTTCCCGGCAACGGCGTGAACAGATTGTTCATCCGGAAGCTGACGTCGTAGCCATCGACCTGCACGATCCCGGTCAGCGTGCCGGGGATGATGCCGCCCGGGTTGGCGCCGGTAACCGGCAGGCTGAACGAAGGGAGCGGGCCGGACGCCGGGGCGAGGCCAGCCTCGGAGAAGTAGTTGTTGCCGCCGCTGAGGTAGTAGGTAGCGGCGAGGCTCGGAACGGAAATCCCGTCTGCAAGCGCGGCTCTGGGCGGCAGGGACCAATTGATCGTGACAGAATCGCTGACTCCGGCGACCGTGCTCGTGGCGACGAAGCCACCCGTGGGGCGAATGAGGTTCGCTGAGCTGGTGCCGCCGGCGGTGGTGGAGTTCAGCGTGAGGCCGTTGCCCCCCGTGCCGTTCGTCTGGAACGCCCAGCTGTTGCCGGCGTACGTTACGGTGACAAAAGTGGGGATCGCAGCGGCAGTCGGAGATCCGAGATTGACCTTGCGATGCAACAGATATCGGGTGACGGTGCTCGCGGTTTCGTTGGCCGCCACGTCGGTCGGAACGAAGGTCGTCGTGCCGTTGGTCGCGTACACGGACGTGAAGCCATTGACGTTTGCGATGCCCGTGGGATTCAGGAAGCTCGAGTTGTCGGCTATCAGCAGGTTGTCCGGGGCGCTGGCGACCTGCTGGACATACACGTTGTCGGCGTTGTCGCTGACGATCACGGCCCAGGGGGCGACCGTGTTGGCCGCCGCCGTGCTGGGGGTGAAGACATCGATTGTGAGCGCCAGCCGCTGCTCGAGCTGCTCGAGCTGCCGGTCGCCGATCGACTGGCCGCGGCGGAGCTTGCGGCGCGACCGTGGCTCGTCGGCCTTCCGGGAAAACAGGCCTGACAGCAGCGTGTTCATGGCAGCACTCTCTTGACCGTGATTGGGAACGTGACGACGAACCGCGACACCACAAACTTCCCTGTTTACGCAGGGTGCGGCCGGACGGTTCGGTCGTAGGGGCGTTTTGACGGCGAAAAGCCGGTCCTGCCCCACCCGAAAGGCGACGAACCACCCTCCGGGTCTACCACGGGGCAGACACGGCCTTCAAGAAATCGGTCGAACCGCGAACACGCCGCCCGCGCCCGGCCGAAAATACCGATTGTTTCGACTGGGGCGGCCCCGCCGGGGACCGGGTCAAGGCCGCCCGCCTCGGGCTGCGGAACTGGCCGAAGGCCGCTGCCAGGGCTCCCGAGGGCCGCCCAGACCGCAGGCCGTCGCCCGCGGATTTCCGCCCAGGCCGGGCCTTTAGCCACGATCGGCTAGCCACGATCAGAAAGGGCGCCCTCCGAGGCAGGCATCACCGGTCCCGGCCGCCGAAACGATCCCGGGATTCAACGATGCGTCGCCGGATGCCGGCGACGATGCCGTCCACCTCAGCGAGGTCGCTCGCAGGCATGTGCCGCGACAATTCCTGGAAAATCCGCTCCGTGTCGGGATGGCGCTCTCGAATCAGGGCGGCGATGTCGTGTTCGTAGTCTTCCACGCGGGCAAACTTTCCCTGGCGATAGAGCGAAGGGAGAGCAAACAGCTTCAAGAGCAGCAGGCCCTCCACCGTCGCGCAGACGATATCCCGCTCCACGAATCGCTCCCGGCGGGCATGGTCGCGCCGAACGAGGTCGAACAGGGGCTGGCTGGTCAGCAGAAAATCAATCTGCAGGCCGCCAAATTCTCCTCTGGCAAAGGTGTCGTTCTGATCGACGACGCGAATCTCCGGCAGCCTGGCCAGCGACTCCGCCGGCACAATGAGCTCGATGTCCTGCGTGTTGCGGCCGGCAACGTGCACCCGCATCGCGATGCCGCCCACGAGCACATACGCAATCCTCCGTTCGTCGAGCAGTTCGAACAGCCTCGGAATGGAGGCCAGTAAGGCGTCGAAATCCATGTCTTTCAGCCTGCTGCCGCTCTGTGGATCAAAGACGATTCCGTGGCCGATGACGTGGCCGATGTGGACTGCGTGGAGAGGCATGATGAGCCGTATGCGCCTTGAAACAAAGCACTGAATTATGCCAAGGCTGCATTGGCTCCGGGGCGGATCAGCCGCCGCCAGCCGTCACCTGGCGACCCACCGCCAGGACCGCTTCAGGCCCATCCAGCCGCGTGTTCACGGCCAGCCGATAGAGCGTGCTCCATGCGGCCGCGTCGACGTCGGCCCGCAGCCCCCTGCCCCGCCGGGCCTCGAAGGCGTCGCGGAAGTGGGCCGTGGCCGCACCCGTGCGGCTGTCGCGGCCGGGCACCACGCACCGCCGGCAGACGTTCGTCGCCCTGAAAGTCACCTCGCCGATGGAAAACGCCCGCGGCTCGGGCGGCGGCAGGTCGGCATACGGGTCGGCCGGCAGATCCGGCGGCAGGTCCAAGAGCGACGGGGCGAGGCCCGGCCGCGCGGGGCTTGCGAGCGTGTCTTCCCAGAACGCGTCGCAGCCGCCCACCTCGAGGTTCGCCCGAAACCGCCGGCGGGCCTCCGGGAGATCGATGGCGAACCAGCGGGCCGCCTCTTCGAGCGAGGCCGTCGACACGAGCGTCGGCCCCGGCGCGTCGCGGTCGTCGGGGAAGCCGCCATCGGCCCGCTCCTGCAGCAGCACGTCCACTCCAAAAGCCTCGGAGAGCCAGCCGCACGGCCCCCCCTGCCCCGGCACGAGATGAAACGACTCCCGCGCGAGGCTGCGGAGCCGCTCAAGATCGGCCGCCGGCAGGGCCGCCGCGGCGACCGCCGCGGGATCGACCGCCAGCGTGACCAGCCGCTCCGGCAGCGAAAACTCCGCCCGGATCGCGGAAAACAGCGGAAACCGCTTCGCGTTGACGACGCGGCCGTCCATGTCGACCAGCCGCCACCGCCGGTCGTGCTCCAGGGCCCCGCACGGCAGCACGACCGCCTGGTCCACGTCCATCCCGTCGAGGCTCTTGACGGGATAGATCGTGATCCGGTCGAGCGTGGGCATGACTGGCTCGGGGGCGACCGTGGGCTCGTCAGGACTCGAGCGGCAATTCGCGGATGCGTATCTGTGACTCAGTCACCGATACCACCGCCCCCGCGGCGAGTGCGGAGGCATGGCTTCCGATCACGGCGCGAAGCCGCGCCACCACGTTCGGTGGCCGCATGTCGCGCAGCCGAAAGAGAATGACGCTCGGGAGCATCGCCCCGCTGGCTGCGAGCAAGTGGCTGAAATCGAGGTCGTGTGTGACAAGGACCGCTCCCTCGCGCAGGGCTTTGGCGAGTATTTCAGCATCGGGGAGCGTGTCGAGTCCGAGGTCATGCAGATGCTCGGCGTCGTGGCCGAGGCTGTGAAGCGAGCCCGCGACCCCGGGGGAAATGCCCATGTCGAGCAGGAATCTCATGTCGGCAGGGGCTCGGACGGGAGCACCGTCTCTTCCGCCAGCCACGCGGCGTAGCGCAGCGACTGCCGAATGTCTTCGGCCTCGAGATACGGGTACGCAGCAAGTATCTCCTCGGACGTCATCCCGTTGGCCACGAGGTTGACCACCAGCGAAACGGTGATCCGCTGGCCGCGGATGCTGGCCTTGCCGCCCATCACGTGCGGATCGAAGGTGATGCGGTCGAAGGCGGTCACGACGAAACCCCAGGGCAGGCGAATTGAGCTTACAAAGCCATTATACCCGCCTGTCCGCCGGCCCTGCGCTACATCTTGAAGTTGAACGTCTGCCAGAGGAGCCGCAGGAGCCACTGGCCCACCGTGCGGCTGCCCACCTTGATCCGGGCCGTGCCCCGCATGCCCGGCGTCAGCACCGCCTCCGCGTCGTCGAGCGACATCATCGCCTCGTAGGAGGTCGAGATCGGCTGCTCGCGGCCCGAGTCGTCGGTCTTCGTCGGCACCTGGCCGCCGGCCTTCACCGAGAGCCGCTCCGACCCGGTCTCGATGTGCGTCTCCGCCAGCTCGTCCACCGTGCCGGTGAACGTCTGCCAGGGGAAGGCGTCGAGCTTGAGGTCCACCGGCTGGCCCTTCGCGATGAACTCCACCTCGGTCTGGTCGACGAGCATCACCGCCTCGAACCGCTCGGCGTCGCCCACCATGCAGAGCACCGTGCCCGCGGTGTAGGTGGCGCCGAGGTTCCGCCTGTCGATCGCGTTGCCCGACCAGCCGGGGAGCTTGCCCATCGCCGCGGCCTCCTTCGGCGGAGGCACGAGCGGGGCGGGCAGCACGATGCCGTCGCGGGGGGCCAGCAGCACGAGCTCCCCCTTGTCCTTCCGCTTCTTGGCCAGCTGCTCTTCGACGCTCTTGAGCGACTCCTCCACCGTGCCGATCTCGAGTCCCGCGGCCGGGTCGGTGAACCGCTCCCGCTCCAGGCTGTTGAGCCGGGCGCGGGACTGCGAGGCCTTCCCCTCGAGGTCGGCGATCGCGAGATCCAGGTCGATGCTCGAGAGCCGGGCCAGCTCCTGTCCCCGCTTGACGATGTCGCCCGCCTTCACGGCCAGGCTCTCGAGCCGGCCCGCCACGCTGACGTAGACGATCTCCTCGCCCCGCGGCCGCAGCTCCGCGGCGCACCACACCCGCTGCGGCAGCGGGATCAGCGCGATCGCGGCCAGCACGGCCGACGCCACGGCGGCGGTCACCGACAGATTCAGAGCCTTCACCTCGTCGCGCCTCCCGGGAACGTTCAAAAACTTGATCATCCCCTGCAGCGGCCTGATCACCAAGCCCCACAGGGCGCCTCCCGCCATGATCTGGCCGATCACCTCCAGCCGGTAGGGCTTGAAGACGTTCCAGACGAACAGAAAGATCGACGCCGTCACCAGCCACATGTAGAGGCTCGAGGCCACCGCGTAGAGGCCGAAGAGGAAGCGGTTGCGCTGCGGCAGAAACGGGTCCTCGGGCTGCTTGATCCCCAGGCACCAGCGGGAGGCGGCCCGGCCGAGGATCGAGGTCGCCTTCTGGCGCAGGTTCGGGATCTCCAGGATGTCGGAGAGGATGTAGTAGCCGTCGTACCGCATCAGCGGGTTGGCGTTGAAGAGGATCGTCGACACGCTCGACACGAACATCACGTCGAGGCAGATCTGGTTGAAGATGCCGGGGTGGGAGTTCCACCAGAGGTAGGTGGCGATCGAGGCGATGATCACCTCGACGTACATCCCCGCCGCGCCGATCGCCGCCCGCTTCCACTTGCTCGGCAGCATCCAGCTGTCGGAGACGTCGCAGTAGAGGCAGGGGGTGAAGACCAGCAGCATCACCCCCATCTCGTGGCACTCGCCGCCGTAGTGCTTGCAGGAGAGGCCGTGGCCGAACTCGTGCAGCACCTTGGTCACGCCCAGCGCCACGGCCAGGTAGAGCCAGTTGCCCGAGGCGAAGAAGTGCTGGAAGTCGGGCAGCTTCGAGCGAAAGACCTCGAAGTTGACGAGCACGAGGAGCAGCGCGCTGGCCACGAAGGCGAGCATCGCCATGATCGCCGGCGGCGTGAAGAGCCAGCCGAAGAGCGGGTCGAGCCGGGCGAGGAGCCGGTCGGGGTCGATGCCGCGGAACCGCATCGACATGATGTTGGCCAGCCAGGCCATCCACTGCTTCCAGATCCGCTGTCGCCGCCGCTCGAAGAGCTGGGGCCCCTGCCCCGGCCGGTCGCCGATGACGAGGCCCGAGCGGTGGAGCGTGGCGATGAACCGGGCCAGCTCGTCGGCCGTGATCCGCCGCGGCGGGAAGCGGGCCTCGAACCGCTCCTTCAGGTCCTCGAGGCTCACCGAGCCGTCGAGCATGTCGAGCAGCGCGTATTCCTCGGGGCGGAACCGGAAGTACGACAGCGAGATCGGGTCCTTGACCACCCACCAGGCCTGGCCCTGGTGCACCTGGCGGTTGGTGACGAGGTCGCCCCGCCGCCGCAGGCCGACCGGCCGCGTGGTGCTCGAGCGAAAGGCGTCGGCGGTGGCCATGGGGGGAGACGCCTGCGGGCTGCGGCGGGCGAGTTGCGGCCTACTTGCTGCGGGCGGGCGGGAGCGGCTTTTCCTGGGAGTGGATCGTCATGGTGGCGGTCTGGCCCGCCCGCAACAGCCAGGTCTGCGAGGCCGGCGCCTGACGGTTTTCCACCTCGGCGAACACCCGGTAGTCGCCGCCGCTCTCCACGATCGGGCTCGTGAACACGATCCGGCCCGAGAAGGTCTCGCGGCGGTTCTCGTCGAGCGTCACCTCCACCGTCACCGGCCGGTCGCGGACCTGCTCGGGGTTCCACTTCGAGGCGTCGACGTAGCCCTCCACCCGCAGCTTGTCGGCCCGGACCACGCGGGCGAGCGGGTCGCCCGGCTGCATCCATTCCCCCTGGTGCGGGAAGATCTGCACGACGACGCCGTCGAGCGGCGACTTGATCAGCCGCCGATCGATCGCGTTCTCGGCCGCCTCGACCTCGACCCCCTTGGAGATCGCCGCCATCTCCGAGACCTTCCGCTCCAGCTGCGCCTGCTCGATCTGCAGCTCGCTCTTCTGCTCGTTGAGCTGCAGCCGGTTGAGCTCCACGCGGGTCACGCTGCCGGGCACCTTCCGGTCGGACTCCGCCGCCTTCTCGAACTCGATCTGGGCCACCTTCTCCGCCGCCACGGCGTAGCGGACGTCGACGTCGCTCTCCGCCTTCGCCACCGCCTGGTCGTGCTCGGCCTTCGCCTTGCGGCGCTCCATCTGCGGCTGGTTGTCGTCGATCTTGGCGATCACGTCGCCCCGCTTCACGGCATCCCCCTCGCGGACGAGCAGCTGCTCGAGCACTCCCGGCTCGCGGGCCGGCACCTTCGCCTCCTCCACGAGCGACACGAGGCACCGCTGCAGCACCGGCTGCCCCTCGGCCCCGGCGGTGGGCACCAGCGGACCGGCCGCGGCGGCCAAAAGGGAGAGGACGGCGACGGGAAACGGCGTGGCGGGGCGGCTCCGCATCGTGGACTCCTGGACGGGCTTCGCGGGGGGCACGGGCTTCTGCAGCGGGGCAGACGTCGGCATGGGGATGGTCGCGGTCATGGTGCGCCGCGGCGTGATGCGGCCTGGACGGGCGGGGCTGGGCATGGATTCGTTACGCGGGCGTGCGGTCGTTCGTTCGCGGCGGGGCGGGCCGGCGGCTCCGCGGGGGCTACCAGAGCCGGAAGAGCACCTGCGACTGGATGAAGGCCAGCACGTCGTGGAACCAGACGTAGCCCAGCGGCCGCTTCCCGCAGGCGATCCGGGCCGTCACCGAGGCGCCGGCGCCGAGCTCCTCCTTCTCGTGCCGGGAGGGGTCGATCGTCACCCGCACGAGCACCGTGTTGCCCGCCTCGCCGCGGACCTCGGCCTGCTCGTGGATCTCCTTGACGGTGCCGCGGTGCCGGGTGCCAGGATCGGTGGCGAGGATGTAGTCGACCGACAGGTCGCGGCCCGCCTCCTTCGCCGCCAGCGCCGCCCGGTTGACGTGGCCGAGCCGGTCGTCGGGCATGTGCACCTCCAGCTCCCAGGGGCCCGTCTTGTCGGCGATGCTCATGAGCGACTGCCCCTTCTCGACCGGCCGGAGCATGAGCCGGTCGCGGACCTGCCAGGTGACGATCACGCCGTTGATCGGGCTGGTCACCTCGAGGTCGTGCTTCTTCGTGTCGTAGAGCACCCGCTGCTGCTCCAGGCTCTCGATCTCGCGCTGCAGCTGGGCGGCCCGGCCCGCGAGCCGCGTCTTCTCGTCGGCCGAGATCTTCTTGTCTTCGAGGAGCGCCCGCCGCGTGGCCACGAGCTGCTCCTCGCTCGACGCCTTGCGGCCGAGCACGTCGGTGAGCGCCACCTCGAGATCGGTGTTGCGGAGCGTGGCCAGGAGCTGGCCGCTCTTGACGTCGGCGCCATGTTCGAGCCCCGGCTCCAGCCTCTCGACCACGCCGTCGATGCCGGCGAACACGTCGCGGCGGTGGACCGGCTCGAGCGTGCCCTTCCCCTCCAGCCGCAGCTCCGCCGGGATGAGGACCAGCGCCAGGAGCGCCGCCAGGGCCGAGAGCGCGGCCAGCACGGTCCGCGGCAGGTTGCGGGCGGTGGTGAGCACCCGCGACTTGCCGAGCAGGTCGATCAGGCCGTAGAGCGGCAGGCCGGTGTGCACCAGGGCGTTTGCGAGCGCCACCTTGCCGTGCTCGGCCACGAGGTCGACGCGGGCCCGCTTCCCCTCGTCGAACGTGCTCGAGGAGAACCACTCGGCCACCAGCGCCCCGATCGGCTCCGGCACGGTCTGCGGCAGCGACTCGGCCTTCGCCACGGCCACGGCGTCGACGCCGCCGGGCTTCACCACGGGCGTGGGCTTCGGCTTCTCCAGCGGGATGATCGCGAGCGCCGAGGCGTGCGACTCGTCGATGTAGTGCTCGAGTTCCTCTTCGATCTGCGGCGGCAGCTCGCGGCTGGGATCCGGATGCCAGAGCGGATCGCCCGCCGTGGCGACGACCCGCACGAGCGACTCGATCGCCTGCACGGCCGAGGCCCGCCGCTCCACCGACTCCTGGCCGCTCACCGCCTCGAGCCGCAGCTTCCGCTGCCGTCTGACGAGCACGCTCACCCGGTCGCAGCCGATGATCCGCCGCGCCTCGTTGGCGATCACGTAGGCCGTGGCGATCGGATCGAGCGACTCGTGCACGGCGCGGCTGAAACGTTCGACCTGCGTGAGGGTCGTCTGCTGCGTGTCGAGCGTCTTGAGCTGACGGCGGCCCATGTAGTCGGCCGCCACGGCCGACACCTGCTCGAGGAACGCGAGGTAGCCGCGCTCGACGTCGGGAAGGTTCGGCTGGTGGAACACCTCGATCAGGCCGGCCCGCGCGCCGCCGCGGTCGATCGGCGCGGCGATCACGAGCAGGTCGGTGGCGTTGCTGGCGGGTTTCTGTCCGTCGGCCGCCGACACCTCGGCCCGCGGCGGCACGAGCACGCCCGTCGTGCTGCCGACGAGCGTCTGCACGAGGGCGCCGTGGGCGGCCTGCGTCTCGTCGTTGGCGGCGATGCCGGTCCGCTCGATCCCGGCATGGCAGATCGGCTCGACGCGGCCCCCCTCGCCGACGAGCCAGACGAGCCCGGCCACGGCCTCCATCGCCATGAGCACCCGCTCCAGCAGGCCGCGGAAGAACTCCGCCTCGGCCAGATCGCCCCGGCCGAGCTGCTCGATCTCGGCGACGAGCGCCCGGATGTGGCCGCGGGCCCGCTCGATCTCGACCTCTTCGTCAATGCTCATCGTGGCTCATCGTGGCTCATCGTGGCTCATCGTGGCTCATCGTGGCTCATCGTGGCTCATCGTGGCTCATCATGCGAATGGTCGACCGCCGCCGGCGATCGTCAACGCGGCGCCGGCAGCCGCCCGGGCCGCGGGGACGGCTGCCGGCCGCGATTCGCCCGGGCGTGAGCCGCGGGCGAGAACCGGTTCACGCCCGCTGGCCGGGCTGGTGGACGATGCGTCGCTGCACGTCGGTCTCGAGCACGCCGAACGCCTGCTCGTGTCGGGCCACGGCCATCGCCAGCGCCGCGGCGAGCCGCTTGGCCGTGAAGAAGTTGACAATGATCCGCTGCGTGAGCTGGATCGTGTCGGGGGTGTTGCCGGCGACCTGCTTGTTGAGGCCGAAGTCGACGATCAGTTCCTCAGGCGTGCCCGTCACGCGGCAGAAGTTGGCGTAGGTGGCGACGATGTGCGACTCGTCGACCGGCACGGGCATCTGTTGTTCGGCGGCGCGGGCGGATTCTTCGGCCATGAGGCACTCCAGGATGGGTTGGACGCAAAACCCCGATGGACGCCCCCCTGCCGGATGGCAGGCGGGCCCGCCGGGTCCGTAAGTGTACCGCCGCTTTCACGGGGGGGCCA
>Ga0214917_10004916_pt1 | contig 14527 bp, 35 predicted proteins | sample LL_1208_BB_MetaG_FD_177983 | JGI IMG/M metagenome (GOLD analysis project Ga0214917, IMG submission 177983) | Freshwater microbial communities from Lake Lanier, Atlanta, Georgia, United States - LL_1208_BB | ecosystem: Environmental > Aquatic > Freshwater > Lake | place: USA: Georgia | collected... | reverse complement strand
ATTGAAAGAGAAACAGTGGGGTTTGCCAAATGATTGAAGCTATGTTGTTAGCCTTCCTAATTGGTCTAGCTGTGGGCTTGGTGGCTGGGTTCTTCCGAGGCATGAACTTTTGGGTCAAACAGATGGTCGAGGATCCTGATGGTATGACCAGAGTATTAAACAATATTAAGAAGGATGAAGCCAAACCCACAGGCCAAGAAGAACCTATGAAGATTGAAAAGCACGGTGATATATACTATGCTTTCGCAGACAATGGAGATTTTTTAGCACAGGCAGTTACACCTACTGAACTAATAGATCGTATTGAGAAAAGATTTCCTGACCGTGTGTTCAAAGGTGCTCTTACCAAGGAACAGGCCAAAGATATGGGTATTATACAATAACTAATCTTACCAATATGGTTGATGTATATAACCTAATACAGTATACTTGGTGTACTTACTAGGAGATTTTATGAAACTTTTTAACCCTGAAACCAAAACCTATTCAGTATTCAAATTCCTTTACGCAGGTAATAGCCTTACACAAACCGAAGCAGAGCAACGCTTCAACGTAAAGAACCTTCGTGCTGAAGTCAGCCGTATCCGTCAAAATGGTTATGCTGTATATGCAAATACTCGTAAGGGCAGTGATGTTACTGAGTATGCAATTGGCAAGCCCAGCCGTGAAATCGTAGCATTAGGCTACAAGGCAAAATCAATGGGTATCACCCTCTAATATAGATAACTAAGTTAGAGACCATAGGGGCTCCGGCCCCTTTCATTTTATGTTAAAACTATTCTATCATATCTACACAACCGATGATCAATATGGCAGTTTATTCTTTGTAGACGAACAGATCAAACGACTACAATATAGTGAACTAATTGATGAAGCCAGTTGTTTTGCAGTGATCACAGGCCCTGCAGCCAATGCTGTTTGGTACTTGGTGGATCGTAGTAGACGATTCAGAATATTAGATTATGACGAATCCCCAGTAGATCCCTTGTACGAAGGACGTACACTGAAACAAATCTATGATCTTACCACAGAGGATGATCAAATAATCTATATTCATACCAAAGGTATTAGCTATCTTTTAGGAGATAGAACATTAAACGGCCAACTCAGTGTTAGAAATTTCAAATCCATAAATGGTTGGCGTGACACTATGGAACACTATTGTATAGATCAATGGCAACAGAGATTAGCCGCTAAGTACTGGCACACACAAGGCTGTTTTCTACGTACAGATCCATGGCCTCACTATATGGGTAATATGTGGTGGGCTCAAGGTAGTTATATTCGATCATTACCAGATCCTTTGACCTTTCCAGTGAAATCATATCCAGGTATGCAATTTGCAGAAACAGCTCCAGAACGTATGAGATACGAACAATGGATATTACTAAATCCTGGAGCTCATATGGATCTAAAACCAATCCCCAAAAACAAAAATCAAGATGGATACACTAGTGAATTTACTCCGTATGAAGATGAATTAGGACTATGATTAAAGTATACTATCATATCTATACAAGCCAAAATCATAGAGTTGGTATGCTAATGGTGGATAACCAAATACGCAGACTCAAACGCAGTGGATTGTTCGATCGTGCAGATGAACTCAACTGTGTGATAGTAGGACCTTATGCTGAGGATATAGCAGAACTGGTTAAGATGCATGGAAAGTTTCGTATATTAGAAACCAGTTTAGATGATAAGGAATCAGAGTTTGAAGGACGTACATTAAAGCATCTATGGCGTGATGCCAAACCAGATGATAAGATAATGTATATGCACACCAAAGGTATCAGTTATGTTACAGCAGAAAACAAGGTAAACAATTATGTTAGTCCACGCAACCTTAGAGCAGTGAATGGCTGGCGTCAAGGCATGGAATATTTTTGTATAGATGATTGGCGATGGCAAATTAGTGGACTAGGCAAGGCCTATCAAACTGTGGGCATCATACTATTATTTTGGCCCTTTTATATGTATGGCGGTAACTTTTGGTGGGCTACTGGTAGTCATGTTAGAAAACAGGCCGAACCTATAAGTTGGCCAGGACATGACTATGAGGCTAGACAACAAGAAGATAGCATAGATACCAATCCCATGACCATAAGTCGTATGCGTCATGAACAGTGGATATTCAGCCGTCAGGACGGTAGTTATTATAGTTGTCTATTCAATATACTAGATATTCCTAAAGATGATGAATTTCACTTATGTCGTAGTTTTTGGCTTTATGAAGATGATATTACTCCTTATGTTATCAAGCAGAAATATTATCTTAAAAAACAAATACGCCATAACGAAGACCCTCCTCCTGTAGATTAAGATACATACAATATGGCAAATAAACTATACTATCATATCTATACCAGTGCTGATGTTGTAATGAATCAGTTCTTAATAGATGATCAATTAAAAAGATTACAATGGAAAAATATTGCAGGTAATGTAGAATGCTACTGTACTATCAGTGGTTATAATGTTTTCCCTGCTCTAGACCTTGTCAATAAGCACAGAGATTGGCTCAAAGTATTAGAATGGGAAGAAAACGATCCAGGTGGAGAATTTGAAGGACGCACATTAAAGCACTTATGGAAGGATGCTGAACCTGGTGATCGCATTTTCTATATGCACACTAAAGGTATTAGTTTTCTCAGTGGATTTAGAAATTGGGGGGACGACAGTTATAGGTTCGGACCCCGTAATGTTAAAGCCATACACAGTTGGCGCTTGGTCATGGAAACTACTCTACTAGATGTATGGACCCAGCGTGTCAAAGAATTAGATCGTTTTGATACCATAGGCTGTTATTATTTGGATGATCCATTTCCTCACTATATGGGCAACTTTTGGTGGGCTACTGGAGATCATATACGCAAGCTCAAACATCCATTTGACTTTTTAGTATTACCCTATCCTAATATGCACATACAAGAATGCACACCAGAACGTATTAGATACGAACAATACTTGTTCAGCGCACAGGGGTATCATATGAATGCTAGAGCTTGGCCATGGCATATTACTCCTGATCTACGAGAGCCAGGTTATAGCCCAGGCGTTAATCCTTATGAAGATGATTTTGCGGCACTATGATTAAACTATACTATCACATCTATACCAGTAGTCATAAAATATTAGGACTGAGTTTTGTAGATCAACAAATGAGAAGAATCTATGTCAGTGGTATACACAGATACGCAGAACTTAATTGTCTTATACATGGACCTTATCATAAAGAAGTAGAAGAGATAGTGCATAGATATGATAAGAATTGGCGTATATTAGAGTCTAGGCCAGATGATCCTGGTGCTCAGCGTGAATGTAGAACATTAAAATATATTCATGCAGAAACTAGGCCAGAAGATTTAATATTATTCCTACATACCAAGGGTATCGCTATACACAGTGGTGAAAATCGTATACATGGACTTACCTTACCACGTAACCTACGTGCCGTAAATAGTTGGCGTTATGCTTTGGAATACCTCTGCATTGATGAATGGCGTAGTCGTGTTAATAGATTAAGAACACAGCCAATAGATACAGAAAGTGCCTTTATGAACTTGGAACCATATTGGAACTATTGTGGTAATATTTGGTGGAGTAAGGGCAGTCATATTCGACAATTACCTGATCCTACTACTATGGAAGGTATAGATTTCAAAAATGCTGCTCGTAGTTGGCTATTTTGGCACAAGGGAAATCATACAAGTATATTTCACGTGTTGGATAAACCACGTGAAGATGGTAGAGGGGGATATGGTACATTCCGTCTACATGAAGATGATCTAATGAAATATCTAATACATCATAGAGATAGTCCTGAACATGCTAGTATTACACAACTTACTCCAGAAGCCATGCAACAATTAGAAAAGTTCTTCATTGTAAGACAATAACTGCTAAATACCATGTGGACAAGAAAAAGAGATACGAACGTTTGGCTGCTTGGCACATATTCCAAGTCATAGAACTATGCTATCAGCAGGGTGTCACTACCACATGGCGTGACATATATCAATTCTTACGTGTACCAGAAGCTGTCTATGAAGATGAAGAGGATTTGGATGAACGTATAATCATACAAAATGATTATGAGTTAGAACAAATGAGATTAACTCTAGAGAGTAAATTTAACACCCATCATTAAGTTTATAAATATAAGATGAGAGTAAGAGAATTTATCCTTAAAGAAAATACACAGGGTGGAGATGCTGAACTGGCTCAGAGCCAACAAATTATACAACAAACTAAACAGGCTTTCAAACAACAATTTGGTGTAGATATTAAGACTAATAGCGAACATAGAGATCGTGCTAAACAACAGGACTTATTTCAACGTGGACAACGAGGTGAACGAGGAATATTCATGCCTATAGATCCAAGTAGATATCCTGATGCCAAATACTTTCATTTGTTCAGCATGGACATAAGTCCACAGAACCTAACTCAACCACAGAGAAATTGGTTACAACAACAGGGATGGCAATTAGTACATGGTGCTAGAGATCCTGTACATTGGCAATTTGTTGCCAAGGCACCTAAGGGTACTCCAACCACAGGACCAGCAACTACTCCTACAGGTCAGGATCCTGGTCAAGCATCATCACAGGAACCAGAAAAGGAAGATAATCCATGGCAGGGATTAGGCAGTGGCACAGGTATGGATCTTAAAGGCCTAGCAGGTGATCTTAGAAAGTTAGTTGGATTTGGTAAATGATCATAGATCTACACTGTATGGTAAAGAATGAAGCTATACTATTAGAACACGTACTGCCTATTTGGAAAACCTACCCCATAAGAAATTATATATTTTACAACGATTCAAGCACAGATAATACAGAAGGTATAATATACGCAGTTTTAGGATCTAGAGCTAGAGTAATAACCAGTGATAGAAAAGAATTCAATGAAGCTGCTAACAGACAGGACATGCTGAATCAAAGCATGGATGCAGACTATGTATTGAGCATAGACAGCGATGAATTACTCACTGCTAATTTTTGGGATCATAGAGATCTAGTGTTTAATCAAAAAAACGATGTAGAATATAGAGTATACTGTTATAACCTAGCTGGCTCTTGGACTCATAGACGGACTGATCCAGCTTATAAATCCAATTATCTTTGTATGACTGCTAGACCAAAAGATGTTGCATTAAATCTAGATCGAGCTCAATATCATACACAACGTAGATTGCCTTCTAGGGCCAGTAGGATAAAAAATATAGATGTCATAGGTAACATACACCTACAGAGCTTGAACCTCGGCTTCTATGCACTGAAACAATTATGGTATAAGCATTGGGAATATCATAACTATCATAAATCAGTAGATAAAATCAATGCTCAATACGATAGGGTAGTACATAGACTTAAATGGCCTTGCAAGCCTTTGGCCATAGAACTAATTAAAGATTTGCATATTGATCCCACAGTATTTGATCGATTAGCAGAAGCCAAAGGATATAAACAATATATATTGAACAACCTTGTTCCTAAACTAGTTACCTTTGGCCATAAATACTTAGATGCCTAAATACTGGTACACTTATCAATTAAGCTGTTATGCTCTATTGATAATATTATTATACACTACAGGTACTTTAGGTTATATTATTGTCAGTGCCATAGCTGCTTATGGCATACTTACACACTAAGGTCTAGCTGTGAGTATATACACTAGACTTTTACACACGCAATGGTCTAGCTGTGAATATTAACCTTAGGAGTCTGGCATGGAAATTTTTTGGTTACCTTTTATATTTTTATCCTTGATAGGTTTCTTGGCTGTCATTGTCACAGTTCTATGTGCTTATTTGGATGCTGATGAACCAGCTCGCACGGCCATTCACCATGATAAGCCATATGGTTATTGGAGGAACTTGCTATGAGCCCAGATGTTATATTTGGATTGATCGTATTGGTAGGCGTTGTCTATTTGGTTGTTAACACAATGAAGTTGAGTGGAACCAAAATGGATGATGAGATCTTAGGGCGTAAATTGCAAGATCTCCGTAAATTGAAAGATCTAAATGATCCTAAGAATGAACCCCCGTTTCACGATCAAACCAAACCAAATTAATCAGCGGAATAATTTACCCTTCAATGAACACTAGAGCAACCGGTGAAAACTCTAGTGGTCAGGATCCTTATATGCACCGTTAACCCCGCTCAATAATTATTTACGACATTCCCACACAGACATAAACTATACTAAAATTGATTAGAACAAAGGATAGATTTATGAATAATGATTTATTAGATATTGTAAAGCATAGCATGATAATAGGATTCTGTTTGGCCCTAATCGTTGTAGGAATGGTATTATGAACGACGACAAGCATAGTTTAGAATTTAACTTGGTTTTGGTAGGATTATTTCTCCTAGTCTGCTACTTAATACTGACAGCACCTTAGACCTTAACCGAATAAATACTCCGCGATAGGCTTGTACCCTATCCAGGAGGCGCCTCAGCCCTGGAAATTCACGCAACGGCATAGCATTGTTTGATATACTGGGGCAACTCCAACTCAATTTAACCTTTATAATCTATAATGTATGTAAGATTATAACAGTATAAATTATGTTATTTGTAATGTTATAGGTTATATAAATTATAATGTTATAGGTCATATAATTTATAATGTTATAGGTTATATTTTATGTAATCAATAATGTTATAGGTTATATAGATTATAACGGACAGGGTGTTGCGATATCGCAACGGTCGAGTGCGGCCCGGGTGTTGTTGGAATACAACACGAACAGCAGAATTCAAACCCCAATCCAATACCCACACCGTTTGACAGGTCTCTTGAATGGCGCTACAATAAGAGCATGGAAAAGACGAAACGCACTGCTCGCAAAGACTCAAACTTCATCATCTATGAAGCCGTTAGCGCCTCGGGTGAAAACTATATTGGGCTGACCCGCAAGACGCAGAGCACCGTGCTCAAAAGCCTCAAAGAGCGTTGGAGAAAGCATCTTAGTCGTGCTCGCAACGAAGACAGAGCGTGGCGTCTCTACGAATATATGAGAGCAGAAGGGCTCGAAGTCACGTGGGAGCATAGGGTTCTTGCTATAGTACGGGGCAGAGCTGAAGCATACGCCCTGGAGAGAACCGTTGTAAAAGAACAACGGCCCACGTTGAATGACCAGTACTGCTAAAGACCCTACAGATTGACAGGTCTTTAGACCGATGCTACACTATAGAAACTGAAACACAACGGAGCACGAAATGGCAAGATTGAAAGACGTAATGGTAGAACTACAGAACGAGATCTACCGTGCAGAACTCACGCTGGAGCAGATAGCAGTCAAGTACCATGTTCCTATGGACTGGGTGGACACGGCCTTTGCTGAGGTGCTGGAGCAGGAGCGTCAGGACTACGACATGGGTGACATTTTCCTCAATGAGTTCGTAGAAGAGGACGAATAAGATGGCAAAGGCCTTGTATAAAGATGTTGAATACTTTGTGATCAGCACCCTGGGTGACATGATCGAACTGGCTCCTACGGCACACGGAGCAGGGTCTTTTATAGTTCATAAGGATTTTATAGATGGAGATCCCGCAATGGCCACACCCCTAACAGACCAGCAGTTCAAAGAATGGACTGAGCGGACTTGGCGCCAGTGCCAGGAGCGGGCTTGGCAGGGATAACCCTACAGGTTGACAGGTCTTTGGACTGGTAGTATACTTATGAAACTGGAGCACAAAGGAGCCGACAATGTGGAATAAAGAGGGTCATAAAGTTAGAGTCAACTATATGGGGCAAGAACTCGCGGGTATAGTGGTCGAGAGTCGTGTCAAATACGGCGGCAGGGTAGGGCATACCGTAGAACTCGACGAGCCCGTTCTACTCCGTTTCCGTACAGAGCCCGCCAGTAGAGTGCTGGTGGAAGAGCAAGATGTTGTTGAAGTCATTTGAGGAGCAGACAATGTATTCATGCTTGAGTGTAGCAGGTGGATGGCAGACTATGGTCAAGTCCACTGGCGAATTGATTGGACCCGCATTCCATCAGATTGGTGACTTGTGGGTATGGCAACGAGCAAACCTTTATAAGGATTCAGTATGAGATTTTATGACTATACGGCCACCTTGCGGTTCAACAACGAATTGACTGTTGAGCAGCCAATCCGTGCCAAAACCCAGGCAGATGCTTACGACATGGCAGTTACCATGTGTGAACTGACGGGTGCTGAATTGGTGTGCCTTAACAGAGAGGAAGACCAGTATAAGGAGGATCTCCAACTGGAGGCCCTCTATGAAGAACGTTATGATTTGGGGGACTAAGATGCGATATCCGGATTATATGACACAGGAAGACATTGAGGCCTTTGAGATGGATATGGCCCGCTTTGACCTGGACCCCAGCGTGCCCTTTGACGACATCAATCGTAGGCTGCGTGAGTTGGCTTTGGAGCAGTTGGCAGAGCAGGCCCAACTGTTGCAATTTTACAACGACTAGCAAAAACCCTACAGGTTGACAGGTCTTTGGACCGGTGCTATACTACGAACATGATGAAACAACAAGGAGCGATAGATGGCTAATATGACCTACTGTATGTGCGAGAATACTGCCAATGATCTCCAGGACGTAGTGAATCGTCTTGTGGAAGAGGGCACGGATTGGATTGAAGATATGAACGAATTTGAATTGCGCGGCTTGCGTGACATTGTACAGTTGGCCCATGCTATTGTAGGGTTGACAGAGAATGGTGTCTTTGACCTTCGTCGTTTGGGGGTAGAATGATGGAGGGCACTTGTCCAGTATGTATGGGATCGGGGCGAATGTCTGCGGATGGTAATTATCATACTCGCCATCTCGTGGCGGGCTATGATCCAGTGACAGACACTTTTCCCTGTACCAACTGTGGTGGCCAATATATGCACGGTCGTCCTACCGGACGAGTACGCCTAAACTCCAACGGAGAACCCTGTGTTCATCGTTATCGTAGTCGCTCAGTGGGCCGTTGTTTGACAGAATACACCTGTGACCTATGTGGTGACAGTTATCAAATTGACAGTGGAGATTAATATGAGTGAAGTGCGACGCAGAGTAGATGTCTTAGTTCGTATGTGGATTGATGCGGACGCAGATGTTACTGAAGTGATACAAGAGATGGACTATCACTTTGAGCATAGTGCTATTGCGGAAACTGAAATTGTAGATGTAAAGGAGTTCTAAATGACCTACGCAGAATTGTTGAAAGAATTAGAGAATTTAGACCCTTCACGCTTGTTGGACACGGTGACCCTCTATGACAATACCAGAGACGAGTTCTACGCTGTGAAGGATTTCCAAATCGCTGTCGGTGATCTTACTGATGTCATCGACGATGGTCACGCCTACTTGGAGTTCTAAATGAGCCAAGCATTGAAAGCTATCGTAGACGGCTATAGCGATTTGTTGATCCAGGCCTTGGAGATTAAGGTTTCAGATCAACTATTGCACGAAATTTTGCTATCCATTGACAAAACCCATTTAGAAATCGAATCTGGTCTACTCAAATAAGGAATATAGAAATGCCTAACTGGTGCTCAAACAATCTTACCCTTCGCCATAAAGACACTGAGAAACTCAACGCGGCCATAGCGGCCTTTGAGCGTGGCGGCTTCTTTGAACACTTCGTACCCTTGCCCAACGGCAAATGGGACTATGGTTTCTGTTGCGAACAATGGGGTACAAAATGGGACGCTGGCGGAGAGAACAGTGTAGTCTCTGCCCTTGGAGATAACGCCTACGGTTTCAACTTTGACACTGCGTGGAGCCCACCCATTGAAGTATATCGTGTGATGTGCGCTCAGGGCTTTGAACTGGAGGCTACTTATTACGAACCTGGCATGGCCTTTGTGGGTCGGGTAGTGGGCAATGAAGATGAGTTTGATGACGACTTCTATGAATATGGCGGTGAAACCTCAGACACGGTAAGGGATCTTATTGGCCCTGAACTGGACGACGAGTACGGTATCAGCGAACAGATGGCAGAATGGGAAGAGGAACATAGAGCAGAGGAAGAAGACGTTGACAAGTAAGGTAAACGAAGCCTTACAATGGAGCGGGGCCTTGTTCATAGGGGCGGGCCACGTTCTGAACACGTTGGGTAGCCAATATCATCATGATGTTTATAACATTATAGCCTTTGCCGTAGGCACCTTGTTTTTCCTTGCTTGGTCCATGCGTGTTGCGAATCGGCCACAGATGGCAACTAACGTGCTGGCATTGGCCACAATGGCAGTAGGGTTATTTAAGGGCCTGATTTGACAGAGCCGCAGAACGGTGCTAGACTGTGAACATGATGAATAAGGAACAAAGAATGATCTACGCTTTTGAAATTGAAACTCTATCCAAGTTGGACACGGCGGCTGTGGAGTCAGCCCTTCGTCGAAACTATCCCCAAGACCGTCTAACCTCGAGCAAATTCGTAGGCATTACGGATGATGGGCAGTTTGCCTATCGTTGTAAATATCGGGAAGATGGCGAGGAGTCACAGGTAGCAGTGTATGTTTTTCGCAACAACCTTGGTGACATTGTAGCAGACTACTAAAGACCCTTGAGTTGACTAGGCTATTGAATGGTGCTATACTTATGAAACTGAAGCACAAAGGAGCAACTATGAACGTAGAACAGGGCTTTCTCATCGCAGAAACTGTAGAGGTACTCCCCCGCCTGAACAAAAGGGATCACATCTTTGCCGCACAGATGGTCAAATTCTATGACGAGTTTGGCAAACTGAGTGCTCGTCAGGAGGCTGTACTGCGGGAGATCCTACTCCGTGCCCCTACTCAATGGATTGACAACGACGACTGCTACCGTCCCGAAGCAGAAAGCGCCTACAGGTGAAGCCTATGAACTCATATACACTCTCATGGCAGTTCCGCAATGAACACGAGTGGAGTAAGACCTTTGACACAGATGACCAACGTTGGGATTTTACTTATCGCTGTGGATTGCAGACTCACCCAGACATTGTGCGAATTATTAGGACAGATCCCGACGGATCCCAACAAATTCTAAAGGATGTGAAGGACTAATGGAATACCTTAAACAAGCAGAACTGTATGCAGAGGCCAGAGGTGACGAGTTCTACTTCAAAAACCTCTATACCCAATTCAGAGAATTCAACGACATTATAGATAGTGTATGGAAGACACTGAGCTATCTATACTCAAATGAAGTGGCGGATATGCTCACTTGCTGGAGTCACAGTGAAGATTATTAGACCTAAAACGCTATATTATGTAGCATTGAACAAGCCCCATACCTTCCCGGACGGTGGATGGAGCAACTACATCTCCACGCCCAGTCTGGGTCGTGCTCGCTACCTGGCTCGGAGACTGAAACGAGCAGTGAGACAGATTGATGTGCGGGTACGGGGCCAGCGTGGATCCTACGTTCTCCCTGGAAGTTGGCTCTAGCAAGAAAACAACAATAACCCTATAGGTTGACAGGTCTTTTGAACGAACATATAATACGACTATGATGACAACAAGGAGTGCAAGATGGGCTACAAGGTATTGGGCAAGACAGAAGATCTTCTTAAGGGCTATGAGCCGCGCCAGGGTTTGGAGGGACCTTTCAACTTCAACGGGCGAGTACTCTACTACGACCCACGGGCGGGAAAATACTACGACCCACGTACAGACTTCTACCTCTCCTATAACGAATGGTTTGAAATAGCGGGGCTGAAATGAAAGACTTGATTGTATTGATTGGCATTATGACGGCCGCGCTGGCTACGGCCATACTGTTACAACAGGGAGTTATCTAATGGTTAAGATAGAAGGACTCACAAAGAACCAAAAGATTATAGCAGAATTCATGTGGAATCGGTGTGATACCCAGCGTGACGTAGAAGCCGTGCTGGAACTTTATGGACGGGACGCTCGTACTGTCTACGAACTGCTGACTGCTACGGCCTTGGATCAATATATGGAAGTGGACGAGGCCCGTGTTATTTTACAACGGTTCCAATAACCCTAGAGGTTGACAGGTCTCTTGAGCGATGCTACACTATAGGGACTGAAACAAAGGAGCACGAATGTATAGCAGACTTTTCAATGAACTAGCAGTAGGACGCTTGTTCCGTTATAACGGCAACGACTACGTGAAACAATCCTCTCGTACTGCTCGTCGGCTGGCCAATGGCAGAGTCATCTACTTTGGTCAGAACGAGACAATCCACCCCATTGCCTACTAGGCAACGTCCTTGGACGCCGGGACAACATTCTCAATAAGATAGAAGGTATGGTGACTCAAGTGTATAGATATAAACTTTGGATCCGACTCGACGACTTCAACACCATTGACGCTTATGTCCATGCTGACACAGACTGGGCGGCGATCCAACTGGGAGAAGCACAATACGGTAAAGGCAATGTACTGAACTGGCGTAGAGACTAGAAAGACCCAAGGACTTGACAGGTCTAGGGAATGAACCTATACTTATTGAACTGAAACAAAGGAGCATGAAATGGGAACGAGATCATTAACCTATGTCTATGAGGGCCGACACCCCGTAGTATGTCTCTATCGTCAATACGATGGCTACCCCTCTGGGCACGGAGCAGAACTTGCTGAATTCTTAATGGGCTATGACATCGTCAACGGCTTTGGAGAAAAGCGAGCAAAATTGGCCAACGGTATGGGCTGTTTGGCTGCTCAAATGGTAGCTCACTTCAAAACTGAAACGGGCAATTTCTATCTTCATGCCCCCATACTAAAGAGAGACGATGGACAAGACTTTGAGTATCATGTCTACGACGAGGAGGTTATTATAATGGACTATAAGGGTGACCCCATGTTCAAAGGCACCCACGCTGAGTTCGCTGACTACTGCAAGGAACGGGCATAATGGACGTGGTGAAATATAAGGGCACATTCTACTATCTCAAGGACGGCTGGATGCCCACAGAACTGGACGCAACGAACTATCTGGATGCGGAGATTGAAGCAGATAGTAAATACGGTGCGAAAACTCTAGTTGAACTGCTTGACAACGAAGACGAATCACTGTAATATTAAGCCTTAACGCTGAGGAGCGACGTTATGCCTAAGATGATTGATGTTATGAACTTGACCCCTAATACTATTGAAATGACTGCTAAGAACCCAACGAAACCCCGCGAGACTGACGAAGAAATCATCGAACGACTGCGCGAACGCTTCAACATCTTAGACGATATGACTCGTGCTGTGAAGAAGGGTGACGTACGGGCTATGATTGTCTCTGGTCCCCCGGGTGTGGGAAAAAGCTATGGAGTTGAAAAGGTACTGAGCAGACATGACGTGTTCGCAGACGTGGCACAGGACCAAAAACTGAAGAAGTACGAAGTGGTCAAAGGCGCAATGAGTGCCATTGGACTGTATAAGAAACTCTACGAGTTCTCTGCGAAGAAGAACATACTAGTTTTCGACGACTGCGACAGCGTACTGTTAGACGACTTGAGCCTTAACATACTGAAAGCGGCACTGGACAGCTCTGCGAAACGTACTATACACTGGAACACGGATAGTCGTAGTCTGCACAGCGAAGGAGTACCCAATAAGTTCGAATTCAAAGGTGGCGCTATCTTCATCACCAACATTAAGTTTGAGAACGTAAAGAGCAAGAAACTGCGTGACCACTTAGAAGCACTGGAGAGTCGTTGTCACTACTTGGATCTTACTATAGATACCGATCGTGAGAAACTGCTACGAATCCGTCAAGTTACAAAGGATCATAACCTCTTTGAGACTAATGGCTTCGAGTTCGCAGACTATGAGAAGGAAGAAGTCATTGACTTTATTGACACCAACAAGCATATGATGCGTGAACTGAGCTTACGAATGGTCATTAAGGTAGCGGCACTGAAGGCCTCTATGCCCAACTGGAAGAAAGTAGCACAATTGACTTGCATGAAAAGAGTATAACACAAGCCCGTAAAAACCTGATTCGCTCCCAGGTTTTTGATCCCCCGCTTCGCTCCCGGGGGATTTTTTTTGACTATGAACATAGAACATTATAGGAACTTAGAGCAAGAGAGATGGATTGGACTACACAGAGTAACCATTTGAGCATAGTGGCCCGAGACCTCCCTTAACACTTTTCTACTACCCTAGCCGCATGGAGCAAGGACAGTCTTATGAAGTATAACGCTGATTTTGTCACACTTTTTCACACTTTTTCACACTTTTCTACACCGTTTAGGAGCCTAAGGACCCTGTGCCTGAGGGCTGGGCTAGGCGAGTGCGGCCGTTGTACTCTAGCAACACCTTGTAGTAGACTTACAACACAGGGTAAAGACCCTACAAGTTGACAGGTTTTTGGAATGGACATATAATATCTACATACTGTAAACAAAGGAGCAACGAAATGGGAATGTGGACTACGCCAAACCAGGACTCGCTGAACATTGTACTAAAGAAGTTCAGTGAGGCCGCACACCAAAGATATCATCACAGTCATGCCTTCGAAGCAGGCTACTTGCAGAGTGTTCTCATATACTATATGCAGCATCTTCCCGCAAGAAAGCAGAAGCAG
>Ga0214917_10004915_pt1 | contig 14528 bp, 9 predicted proteins | sample LL_1208_BB_MetaG_FD_177983 | JGI IMG/M metagenome (GOLD analysis project Ga0214917, IMG submission 177983) | Freshwater microbial communities from Lake Lanier, Atlanta, Georgia, United States - LL_1208_BB | ecosystem: Environmental > Aquatic > Freshwater > Lake | place: USA: Georgia | collected... | reverse complement strand
TGCATGCCTTGGCCAAGGTCGTTGTCCGCTTACCCGACCGGGAGTTGCCCGCCGATCCTCTGTCCCTCCGAAAATTGCCGGGTATCGGCGACTACACTGCCGGCGCCATCGCCAGCATCGCCTTCGGTCTGTCCGCCCCCGCCTTTGATGGCAACGTCGCCCGGGTTCTGGGTCGCCTGACCGCACGAAAAGGCAAATCGCCCAATCTTCTCGCCCTGCGGGCCTTGGCCGGGCAAATCGTTCCCTCCCGCCATCCCGGCCTCCACAATCAAGCCCTGATGGAACTGGGAGCCCTGGTCTGCCTTCCTAAAAATCCCCGCTGTCCTGTTTGTCCTCTTCGCGAGACCTGCCCCTCCCGAAAGAAACTTCCTTCCGCCTCCCGCCTCAAACCCACCCTCACTTCCCAGCGGGAATCGATTCTCTTTGCCAAAAAGGACGGCAAAATCTGGCTGACCCGGCATCACCCGCAAGGTCGGTGGCGGGGTCTTCATCTTCTTCCGACTTTGCTGAAAAAACCCTCGGGAATACCCCGCGTGCATGTCCGTTACCCCTTCACCCGCTATCTTGTCCATGCCTCTGTTTATCTGACCGGGATCCCGCCCGCCGGGATGCCGGGAAAATGGATGGGGAAAGCCGAACTCCGGCGGGCCACGCTCCCCGCACCCCACCGAAAAATATTGGCCACGCTCGGGATCGGCTAGATTCCCCAACCGGTTGCCGATAAACTTTTCCCGTGCCCCCGGCCGCCAGACCCAAGCCTTCCACGACCGCCGAAAAAAAATCGGAAAAAAAGAAGTTTCTCGCGATCGGCGCGATCCTGACTTCCACCCCCTTCCTGATCGCCATTGCCGTCCACGCCCTGCTTTTGATCGGGGGCGGAAGTATCGTGATTTTCAAGGGCGGCAATCCCTTGGCGATTTTCACGAGCCAGTCGGTCGGGGAAGGCGATGTGGGCGCGGAAGCCGAGGCCCCCCCTTCCCCGGAAGAACCGACCCCGGAACCCGAATCGGAACCCATGCCCATGGAAGCGGAGGTCACCCCCACCGAAGTGGAGGAAAGCTCCGATATCCTCGCCCTCTCCACCCCCAGCACCATCCCCTCTTTTGCCCCACCCGCACCCGCCAAGACCGCCGCCCCCAGCGGAGCCACCGGAAGTTCCGTGAAGATGGCCGCAGGCCCCCGGCCGGTGGGCCGGGCCGGCGGAAAACGGACCGGCAAATCCACGCTCTTCGGATTTTCGGAGAAAATGGGCGGGGAACTCGAAGGCACCATGTACGACCTCAAACTGAAGGCGGACGGCAAAAAGCCCTCCGGAATTGACGAGAAAAGTTTTCCTGAGGCGGTCAAAAAAATCGTGCGAAATAAATTCCGGCCCAACTCGCTGGCAGACTTTTACCGCGTGGATAAGAAATTTTTCGCCACTATGTTTTACATTCCGCTGCAGGAGGCCGGCGAAGCCCCCAAAACCTTCGGGGTCCAGGGCAAGGTGAAGCCCAACAACTTCATCATCCACTACACCGGCTCCTTCGCCGCCCCCGAGGATGGAACCTTCCGGTTTGTCGGCCTGGGTGACGAAAGCATCATCGTCATGGTGGACGGATCCGTGAAGCTCGAGGGGAACTGGGTTCCTTTCCTTTCGTACGCCGAACGTGATGACCGCCAGGGGGACTCCGTCCTGGAATTTTTTCCCACGATTGAGCAGAACAAACCCTGGGCCCGCCTGCGGGAAGGAGAATGGATTTCCCTTAAGGCGGGACAGGCGCGCCGCCTGGACGTGCTGCTGGTGGAACAGGGAGATCCGAGCGCCCCCGGGGGGGGCAACTTTGCCTTTGTGCTGCTCGTGGAAAAACAGGGCGCAAAATACGAAACCAAAAAGAAAGGTGGTCAGACGGTGACGGTGCTACCCCCTTTCCTACTGGAGGAACCGGACAGCGGCATGCAGAAAATCATGCGCGAAAACAAGGACAAGCTGGAGGTGGACCTCAAAAACGCGCCGATTTTCGGCACGGCCGCCCCGGCGGCGCCAACCTCCGGCCAAGCGGAGGCCGAGACCCCGCCCGCCCCGCCCCCCGCCCCCAGTGGACGATTGGACACCGCCTCCGCCCCGGCCTACGGCGGGGAATGGAAGGAGGGATCCGGTGCGGGCGACGGCTGGGAGGGATGGATTCTCCGCGCCAACGGAAATCCGGATAAAAAGTCCTACGCCGGCTTTTATCTCGCCAAGCAGGAGGAAAAATCAGGCAGCTCTTCCGTGGCCACGGAGGGACGATCTTTTGCCATCTTTTCCGACGGAGAAGGTTTTCAGGAGTCCGCCGCCTTCCGCGGTTTTGCCAAATCCTTGGAACCCAACCAAACCTTTTCCGTGGATCTCGTCACTCCCCTTCCAAAATCGAACTCCGGCTCCACCGGTTCAATCGGCCTGACCCTTCGCCATGGAAAAAAGGCTGACGGTCCCGGGGACTACAACGCCGGGTCGCGTTTTGAGATCACCGCGCTGGAAGGACAGGCGAACTATCAGGTTTTCGACGGATCCCAACCCTCCGACTCGGGCCTGGCTGTCACTCCCGCCGGACTGCGGGTGGAGTTTACGCTGAAAAACCCGGACACTTACGATCTGAAGCTCTACCCCTTGAGCGGCGGAAGCCCGGTGGAACTGAAGGAGCGCAAACTGGGCGGAACCGCCGGTGCCGCGCTGGAAAGCCTGGCCCTCTTCAACCGGGATTCGGAACAAAACGCGTTCTTCAACCGTCTTCGGCTCAACCCGTAACCGGAATCTCCAGGGCCATCACGTAGGGCGAACCTTCCCCGCCGGCCACGAGGACATGGGTGCCGGCGGGCAGGACCACCTGGGTCACTCCCGCAGGCGGTCCGACGGAAATTCCGCTGACCTCGGTTCCGTAAGGGCTTTGGTCGTCCTTGAGCACGACCGCCCCGTCCTGACATTCCAGGCTAAACTGGATCGGAGCCAGCCTCTGCGGCGGGTTTTCCTCAATCAGCACCAACTCGGTCCCCGCCGGGGCGTTCGCCGGCCCCGGGCCTCGCCCGAAAATCATCGGCAACTGGTGTTCGCTGCCTTGTTCCGACCAACGAACCTGCTCGCCCGTCCGCCACCCCATGCGCAGACCCACCTTCACCGGGGAACCCTGGGGCCTCGACGGGGCGAGGGCGGGCGCTGTTCGCGAGGGGGTTTGGGCCGCTGCGGGGGGAGTCGCCGCCAAGGGGGCCGACACCGCCTCCAACACCGTCTGATCCAACTTTTCCATGCTTTTGCGAAGTCGCTGGGCCAGCACGCGGGAGACCACCGTGCCGGGGTGGTCCTGACCGTCGGATCTTTTGTCCGTCAGGTCCGCGAGCGTCATCCCGTAAAGCCAGACTTTGCCCTTGGCAGTGGCGGTGGCGGACCGGGGCAAATTCTGAAGCACCCCCATCTCGCCCACGACTTCACCGGGGCCGGCTTTACCGAGCTCACTGGTTGCCCCGTGGGCCTCCCGGGTCAGGATGACCTGGCCGCTGCGGATGATGTAGAAACGATCGCTCGGTTCGCCTTGCCGGAAGATCACCTGCCCGTCGCCAAACCCCACCGTTGCCTTCCGGATCTCGGCGTTGGCCATCTCCGTGCGGATGTACGACCAGACCAGGCGCGCCACCATCCCCAGGCAGGATCCCGCCACGATGGCCAGGCAGTTGGTGGTAAAATCCCCGCTCCAATCGCAGCTCCGCCCGAAAATCGGCTGAATCAGCTCCAGCGCCGCACTCATGCCTGCCACCAACAGCATCCCCACCGGCCACAGGATCGGCCGGAAACCCAGAATCATCAGGGCTCCCATCAACGTATATCCGGTAAAGTGGACGATCTTATCCGCTTCGATCGCCACCCCTTTCTTGGCCATCAGGCTCCCAATCACGGCGCACACCATCCCCAATAACCCGACCACCATCATCACGCTCCGGGTCCGGGGCGGAATATCCAGATAAGGGGTGTGGGTGCGCTTCGGCGGACCCCCCGCGGAGGGTGCCGGACGCTTCGCCGGAGCCGGTCCCGATCTACCCTGGGGGCGCGAGGCGGTCGCCGGTTTCACTTTAAAATTTTACCCCAACGCCGTAGCTCGGCTTGAACCCCCACCAAACTGGGAGCACCGGCCACCGTCTGTCTTCCCTGCAGGGCCAGCCGGAGACGGGCGGAAGGCGAGGAACTGTGCAGGACCCTGCTCACCGCCAACCACTCTTTTCCAGACAAACCGCCCCAATCTTTTTCCTCCAACCGGTCGATCCGGCTCCCTTTTTCCTCGGCCGTGCGCACCGCTGCGCCGACGACCTGATGGGCCTTGCGGAAAGGCATGCCCGCCCGCACCAAGGCATCCGCCACATCGGTGGCCAGCAGTTCCGGGGCCGAGGCGGCGTAGAGGCAGGCACCGGGATCCACCTCGATCGATCGCACCGCCCGCGCCATGACTTCGAGGGAGTTTCTCCAGGTGTCCGCCGCGTCAAAAACAGCTTCCTTGTCCTCCTGGAGATCCCGGTTGTAGGTCAAAGGCAGGCCCTTGAGGACGGTCAAAAGGGCCACCAGATGCCCGGTCAGCCGACCGCTTTTGCCCCGGACCAGTTCCGCCATGTCCGGATTCCGCTTTTGGGGCATGAGACTCGAACCGGTGGTGAAGGCTTCGCCAAATTTCAAAAACCCGAACTCCGCAGAGGAGAAAAGGATCATGTCCTCCGCCAGCCGGGAAAGATGAACTCCACCCAGTGCCACCGCGGCCAGATACTCCACCAAAAAGTCCCGGTCGGAGACGGCGTCCATGGAATTGCTGCTGACTTCCCGGAACCGGAGCAGTTTCCGCGCCACCTGCCGGTCCAGGCGGAGGGTGCTTCCAGCCAGGGCTCCCGAGCCCAAGGGAAGGACGTCAGCCCTCTGGGCGGCATCCCGGAGCCTCCCTTTGTCCCGTTCCAGCATCTGCACGTAGGCCAAAAGATGGTGCGCGAGCAGGACAGGTTGGGCCCGCTGCAGGTGGGTATAGCCCGGCAAAATCACCTCGCGGTGCCGGGAGCCCAGATCCACGAGCGATCGCTGCAATGCGGTCATGGCCGCCACATCTCCCCCGATGGTTTCCCGGATCCACAACCGGAGATCCGTGGCCACCTGGTCGTTCCGGCTCCGGCCGGTGTGGAGCTTGGCCCCCGCCGGCACCCGTGCCGTCAGGACCGCCTCAATGTTCATGTGCACATCCTCGAGGGAGTCCTTCCACCGGAACTTTCCCTGTGCGATTTCCCGCTCGATCCGGTCCAAACCGCTCCGGATGGCGGCGGCCTCCTTCCGGCTCAGGATCCCGGCCTTGGCCAGCACCGCGGCGTGGGCCCGACTTCCCTCCAGGTCATGCCGGGCCAATCGATGGTCGAAATGGACCGACCGGCTGAACTTCTCCGCCACCGGGTCGGGCCGGTGCTTGAATCTTCCTTTTCCCTCCGCCCTCATGTGGGTTTCTCCAGCTTCCGCACCTCCCGCTCGGACAAAACCTTCCAGGCCCCGGGTACCAGGGTGCCGAGTTCGAGATGGGCGATACGGGTCCTCTTCAACCTTTCCACGGTAAAACCGAGCTTCCGGAACATCAATCGGATCTGCCGCTTCATCCCCTGCCGCAAAATCACGCGAACCTCCCGTCCACCCAGATATTCCGCCTTTTCCGCCCTCCCCAAACCCTCCTCCAGCCGCACCCCTTTCTCCATCTGTCGTAAGGCGGCCGGATCCGGAGCCCGGTCCAAGCGGACCCGGTATTCCTTCTCCACCTTGTGCCGGGGATGGGCCAGGTGCTGGGCCAAATCGCCCTGATTGGTCAGCAGGAGCAGTCCTTCACTGTCCGCATCCAACCGACCCACGGTGAAAAGACGGCCAAAATGGCGGGGCATGAGTTCCGTGATGATGGGGCGACGGTCTTGGGCGGAAGCCGTGCAGACCACCCCCCTCGGCTTATGCAGGGCAATCACCACCCCAAGGGTGGCCCGGACCGGTTTGCCATCGACGGTCACCTCAGCCCCCTCCGGCACGCGTTCCGCCAAAGAAGTGACCTGTCGTTTATTGATCCGAACCCGGCCGGCCGTGATCAACTCCTCCGTGCCGCGCCGGGAGCCTAGGCCTGCGGCGGCGAGAAATCGGTTGAGACGCATCCCTCCCTCAGACGGGACGGGATCGGGAGACATTATTCGGGCTTGGTTTTGGGAAGCCCCACGGGCTTCATGCCGGCCTTCCATTGGCCGCGCTTTTTGAGCAGGGCCACACGCTCCCCGCGCTTCAGGACGTTGCGCTTGGCGGCGGTCGCCCCGCCGGAACGTAAACTGCGATGTAACGACATGGTTTTTTTATAAACGCTACGCCTTCAGCGGGCAATGCTCATCGTTGATTAGGATAAAGATGAAGATTAGGACGCGGCACAACCTTACCTCGTTCAATTCCATGCGGTGATTGCGGGTGCGCGCCAGCGCACAAGCCAACCTTTTGGAAAGGAATTCGCATTGGTCTCAGGGCGCCAGGGGGCCAAGTTTACGCCCCCTCAGACCTGCCCCCGCGCGAATCAAGTTAGCCCTCCGGGTAGATTGGTTTACCGCTCCTCGGCCCGCTTTGCGGGCCATCGGAAAAACACCTTTGTAGGCGGTTGGGATTTGCGCCCCCTCAGACCTGCCCCCGCGCGAATCAAGTTAGCCCTCCGGGTAGATTGGTTTACCGCTCCTCGGCCCGCTTTGCGGGCCATCGGAGCGGTGGGATTTGAACCCACGACAGCCAGCTCCCAAAGCTGGTACTCTACCAAGCTGAGCTACGCTCCGTTTGTCCTTGCAATCTGCCCTGATCAGCGCATATTGCAAAGTTTTCCCAAACCCTTATGAGATCAGAACTTGTCCATCGAGCCCTTGCCAAGGTCGCCAACCCCCAGATCCTCATCAATGTTGTCTCCAAGCGCGTCCGCCAGCTTGGCTTGGGCTACCGCCCCATGATCGTCGTCAGCCCCCGCATGACCTTCATGGATGTCGCTCTTCACGAGATTGCCGACGGCAAACTGGGGTACGAGGTCCTTGGCGGCGAGTCTGCCGAAGCACCCGCCAAGCCGGCCCGCAAAACCCGCGCCAAGAAATCGTCCTAACCGCCCGCTCCGGGCGACGGGGTGACGCGCCCTGAAAACCATCGAGATTCATAACCGCCGGGCAGGGCATCATTACTCCATCCTGGAATCGATCGAGGCCGGCGTGGTCCTGACCGGTCCGGAAATCAAATCCATCCGCGCCGGCGGCGGCGATCTCGCCCACTCTTTCGGGCGGATTGAGAACGGCGAGGTTTGGCTGCACTCCTTCCACATCGCGCCCTACAGCCACGGCAACCGCGCCAACCCGGAACCGGACCGGCCCAGAAAACTCCTGCTACATAAAAACGAGATCCACCGCTTCCTCGGCCAGATTGAAAAAGGTGGCTCTCGAGCCCTGGTTCCGTTGAAAGGCTATTTCAAGAACGGGCGTTTCAAGATTCTGGTGGGTCTTGGTGCCGGCAAAACCCACCGGGATCGCCGCCAGGACCTGATCAAACGCCAGGCCGATCGCGAGGTGTCCCGGGAACTGGCCAACCGCCGTCGCAAATGAGTTCCCGCCTCCGCCCCCTCGCCCGCCAACTGCCCCCGGGGATTCTCCGCTTCGATGCCCCCACCCTGCGCGCGAATTCCGGCGATGCCTGGATGGCCTCCGCCCTGCCGGAAGCCGTCGCCTTTCCCCGGACCACCGCCCAAGTTTCGCGGATTCTCGCCTTTTGCCATGGCCGGAAAATTCCGGTCACCACCCGCGGGGGGGGGCGCGGCTACGTGGGCGGTTGCGTCCCCGTCCAGGGCGGACTGGTTCTATCCACCCGCCGCATGGCCCGCATTCTGGAGATCTCCAAGGCCGACGGGGTCGCTGTCGTGCAACCCGGCGTGATCACGGCAAAACTTGCCTCAGCGGTCGCCCGCCGCGGCCTCTTCTATCCTCCCGACCCGGCCAGCCTCAAGGAGTCCACCCTCGGCGGAAACATCGCCACCAATGCCGGGGGGCCCCGCTGCCTGAAATACGGGGTCACCCGAAGCTATGTTCTTGGGCTGGAGGTGGTGCTGGCCGACGGCACGGTCATTCGCCCCGGGGGACGCACCCATAAAAACCGGACCGGCTTTGATCTGGTTGGGCTTTTTACCGGATCAGAGGGAATGCTCGGAATCGTCACGGAAGCAACCCTTCGTCTTCTTCCCTTCCCCCCTGCCCGCTCCGCCCTGTTGGCCGAGTTCTCCTCGCTCACCCAGGCGGCGGCCGCGGTGCAAACCATCCTCGGCAGCGGCCTCCTCCCCTCCGCTCTGGAAATCGCTGACCCCTTTACCCTTGCTGCCGCCCGCAAGGCCATTCCCCATGCGCCAAAATGTGAGTCCCTTTTGATCGTCGAGTTCGACGGCCAACCCGCCTCGGTCCAGGCGGAGCTACTCCTCGCGGCCAAGCTGCTGGCTCCTTCCACCTCCCGCCTGACCCGGGCCCGCGGGGCCCAGGCCTGCGAAAAGCTATGGCAAATCCGGCGAGGCTTCAGCTACGCCCTGCGCGACACGGGACTGGTGAAACTAAATGAAGACGTCACCGTTCCCAGGGGAAGGATTCTCGATCTCTTCCGGTTGACGGCCCGGCTCCAAACCAAGCACCGGATTCCCATTTCCAGCTTTGGTCACGCCGGCGACGGCAATATTCATGTGAATCTCATGGCTCCGGCGGGAACCCGCGCGGATGACCCCCGCATGCACCGGATTCTGGATGAGCTGTTCCGCGGCGTCCTCGCCATGGGCGGCGTCATCAGCGGCGAACATGGCATCGGCTTGGCCAAGAAGCCCTGGTGGAATGCCGCCTCCACCCCGGCCCTGCGGACCCTGCACAAAAAACTAAAAAAGACGGTGGATTCCTCCGGAATTCTGAATCCCGGAAAATTTCTTTAAGACTCCCCCGCCGCCAAGAGGCTAGTAGGCAATGGTGGCGCTCAGTTCCGCCCGGTTGCCGACCTTGGTTCCCGGAGGGGCCTGGTGCAGCTGAAATCCCCAGTCAAACTGGACGTTGACATACCGGTCGATGTTGTAGCGCAGTCCCGGGCCCACGCTCATCAACCAATATTGGACCTGGCCGGGAAGCGGATCGGCAAAACCCACCGATCCATAATCCCAGAAGGCCAGGAACTGCAGGCGGTCCTCCACCTCCTGGTTTCCGAAGATCTTGAAAACGCTTCCCGGCGGGGTCCAAAATTCCAGGTTCATCACCCAGGCATTGTCCCCGTTCGCGACCCGCTCGTCGTATCCCCGGACGGTGTTGTAGCCCCCCAGGCCGAACTGCTCGGTCGGCATCAGGCTGGTGGTGGCCAATTGTCCGTTGAATTCCCCGCGGATGGAAAAGTTCAGGGGCAGGATAAATCCCCGCGTCAGCGAGAATCGTCCGTACCCGTATTCAGGATTTGCGCCGGAAATGATGTTGTTGAAGGTTGTGCTGTTGTTCAGGGTCCCGACTCCTCCGGGACTGTAAAAACCACCGAGCTCGAAGCTCGTGCTACCGATCTCATCCGGGGCCGAGCCGCTGTAGCCGGCCGTCAGTTGAAAGATGTCATAGGTTCCGAAGCCGCCCCCATCCGGGGTCGTGATGTTGAAGATCAGCAGGCTGTTGCTGGCCTGCTTGAAGTCAAAGCCGCCGTACACCTCGTGGGAGTAGACCCCGATCATCGGCAAGGGGGCATTATACCGGGCACTTACCTGCCAGCTGGCTGATTGCAGGGTTGCGGAGGTCCCCGGAATATCCCCTTGGGCGCCCGAGTAGGAACCGAAAATCGTCAGATAGTTGCGCCAGGGAAACGGAATGATCCAACTGCCGGAGTAGGCGTTGAGGCTGTTGAAGACTTCCTGGGTGGTGGTGGTGTACTGGAAGTTGACCTGCTGGTCCGTGCTGAAAAGGTTGCCGAAATTGAATCCGGTGGAGAGGCGGTTTTTGCCCGTGAGATCGATCCCGTAGTTGTCATAGGTGAAGAAAAAACGCAGCGGCATCCGGTCGTTCACCTCCAGGATCACGTCGGTGGTTCCCGGCTGCTCGCCGGGCTGAAAGGCCAGATTCGCCTGCCGGAAGGGATTGTTGTTCAACCAGCGCACGTCCTCCTGCAATTCGTCCGCGTCCACGCGATCCCCCTCGCGCAGGGTGACATTTTCCCGGAGACGGTCCGGATTAAACCAGCGCGCGCCCTCGACAATGACTTTGCCGACCCTTGCTTCCGTCACCAAAAACTGAATGGCCCCATCCCGGACGGTTTGCTGCGGCACCACCACGTTGACCACGGGAAAGCCCTGTTGCCGGTAATAGTCGATGACATCGCGGCAGATCTTATCCAACACGCTCATCGTGGCCGGGCGGCCGAAGTAGGGGCGCATTTTGTCCTGAAACTCCGTCTGGTTGAGGATCCCGATCCCCGTGACCACTCCAGCAAGACCCGGTGCCCCGTCTTTTTTCACCTGATCGGCGTTTTCCAAAAATACCAATCCGGCGATCTCCGCCGTGATCACCGCCTCTTTGGCCGCGTCCACCCCGTCCGGGGTTTCCACCTTTGGTTTCACCAAAACCGCGCCGTCATAGGGGCGAGGCATGTTGGGGGAAATATCCTGATAGGCTTGCCCAAATTGAACACTGGGTCCCTCATTCCGCGTCGGATAAGGGCGCGGATAGGCATCGGCTGTGTCCTCGATCTGGGCCGAAGCACTACATATGGCCAGAAAGGTTCCGCCCATGAAGATACACCACACCCGTTGCATCGATTCCAAACTGTTGGGAGGGAGAAACCCCACAAGGCATCCAGACTCTCTCCACAAACAACTTGTGAAGAATAGGGAAGAACCGACTCAGAACCCCTTCGGCTATTTTTTTATTTTTAGAACTTAAATTCTAAAAAACGTATTCTTCAAACTGAAAACGAACGGCTTACTTGATCTGCCCGGCAACCGGCTTGGCGGTGCCAAACTCCGCACGCATACGCTCCTCCTCCATCACATTTTCAGCTCGCAGGCTCCTGTCAGCGTTCGGGATCTGATCCCGCAAGACCACGGCACGAGCGGGCCCACGCCGCAAACCGGGTCCAGTTTGATGAGGGGGCAGGCCAGGCTTTTTGTCGGCCTGGGTTCCTTTGAGGGGAAGTTTGGGACTTTGGGCCGTGGGCACCGGTTTCTCGGAAGGCATTTGCGCCTGAGGAATCTGGCCGTCGACCGGGTAAATCTCCTCCCCTTCCCAGACCGCCTGCTCCTGCGGTACGTTTTCTACCTCCTCCTCCGGTCGCTCATCGAAACTGGTCCGCTCCAACACCGCTCCCGTGCGCATCAGGCGGGATTGCCGGGTGCGGATGGTGTCAGCCGCCAACTCCTCCACCGTGGGAGGCCGACCCAGTTCACGTTCGAGTCGGCTCAAAACAGGCTGCGGCAGGGTTGACCCAGCCGGCTCCACCCGTTGCGGATAAAGCATATAATCGATATAGCCTCCGGGCTGGGCCTTGGGAGTGCCGAGCCCGTTGATGGAGCGGAACAGGGTCGAATCCATCGCCAACAGGGCACTGACGGAATTTCCCGCAAACATCTCGTTGTAGACCACGCCGTAATCCAAGGCCACCTGCGCATAGGCGGAATAGATCAGCATGTTGCCGGAGCCGATCGTGGAGCCGAAACCGCGGCCAAAGGCCACGCCGAAATTTTGCAGGCCGGCAAAGTTGTAGGGACTGTCATACCCCTGTCCGAAGGAATACACGAATGTCCGGCCCCCGTTGCGGTTGGTGAAGGGCGTGGAGCCGGCTTGGTTGATGAAATTCTGCGCCGCCCCCAGCTGGATCGTGCCCCCCGCGATCGTCGAAGCCAGGGTGAGGTTTCCCGAAAGGGTTTGGATGCTGACGTTCCCCGTCCCGGTGTCGATCGGGCCGACCAGGGAAAGCGAGCCAGCGTTGCGCAAGGTCAGCGAGGCCGGCGCGGTGACAACTCCGGGTCGGCCAAATGTCGGGATATCCGTACCCATCGTGACGTTGCCGGCGCTCAGGATAACGAGCTGCCCTTGGCTGGCCGCGTAATCAATCCCGCCCGAGCTGATCACGTTGCCGTTACCCAGATCCAGGGTCAGGAGTCCGTTCGCTGGCAGGGTTAACACCGGCGAGCTTCCGGAAAAGACCACGTTCCCACCGGCGGTGACGAGGTTATAATCATCCGTTCCACTGGAGGACAAATTGATCGGCCCTGCCAAGAGGATTTGGCCTGCCCCGGTGGTCTGGAAAGTGACGCTGCCGTTGGGCGCCTGCAACTGAAGCATCGAAGCAGCGGGAATCAGGCTGCCTAGATTGAGATTGTTGCCCGCCGTGAAAGGCGTGAGCGTCACGTTGCCTGTTTGGGCGGTGGCCTCACCCCCCAAGCTCATGGAGTTGACGGAAAGTGAAATATTGCCAAGCGCCGCGGTCATGGTGGAACCGGTCGTCAAGGTGGGTGTGGAGACACTGATCCCGCCGCTGGCGGTGGTATTGACCGCACCGCTCAGCGTGGCCGAACTTGCGCTGTTCACCGTGAGCGAGCCGGCCTGGATTCCACCGCTGCTGGTGATGGTCCCACCGCCAGTCGTTGTCAGGGCCAGAGGCGCGGTTGCCCCAGTCCCCAGCACAAACGAACCGAGGGAGAGGCTCGCTCCACTCGCCCCTGTCAGTGCCACCGTCCCGCTTCCCGTCAGAATCACCTCACCGGGGATATTCATCCCTGTGGCAGCCCCGTTGACCGTCAGGCTCAAGCCGGAGGACGGCACGGATGGATTCCCCATCGTAATGGTGCTGCCAGCTGCCCGGGTCACGGTCAGGCCTCCGAACGAATTCGCGCTATTTCCGCCCGCCAAAACGAGATCCCCTGCACCAAGACTGATGGAAAGAGTTTGGCTTCCCGAGGAACTTCCGATGCCAGCCAGAATGGAGAGATCACCTCCTCCCATGGTGATGGTGCGATTACCGGTGAGCAACAGGGGCCCGGGCCCGTTGATGGTCACCGGGAGTCCGGTGGAGGTGATATTCCCCTCGAGCTGAACCGCCGTGCCTCCGTATAAATCCAAGCCTTGGGTGTTCACGGTGAAACCTCCGGGGAAGACGAAATTGCCCACATTCAGGGTGCCGACGAAAAGGGTTCCCACATCCGCTCCGTACCCAAACATGTTGGTGGTGATGGATCCCGTGCCAAAAACGATTTGATCCTGGGGCCCCGGCGCGGGAGGACCGGCGTAGGCAAGATAAGAGTTCCCGGTTCCCTTGTTCCGCAAGGAAACCATTCCCCCGTTCACGGCAGCGTTAAATTCCAAGGATTGACCAAAAACCGTCAAGGTGCCCGTGCCCACATTGATCGCTCCCGTGGCCTTAAACCACCCTCCTCCCGCATCGAGGGTTAGATCGGTGTTGTTGGTGGTCAGGGCTCCGTCGACCAGGAACGTGGCCCCACCTGCCGAGAACGGTTGTGCACCCGATTGAATCGTTAGATCCCGGTTGATGCCGCCCGGAAAAGCCCCGGCACTGCCATGAACCAACACCTGAGCGGTGCCGTTGGCTCTCCCAATCGTCACCGGAGCGGCTCCCAAAAGTTGTCCGAAGGTGGCATCGCCGATAAAGAACGCGCCGGGCAGGGTCGCCGCAGCGCCAAAGACCTCGATGGCCAGGTCGCTGAAAGGCTGGAGCAGGATACCCCCGCTGAGGTTAGCCGACTGTAGGGTTCCGTTGAGAACCAGGTCATCCGCCGTCAGTTGGATGGTGGCTGTGCCGGTAAGACCGTTCTCCAGGGTGCTGGTGATTGATCCTCCGGCTCCGACCGTGATGCTGGTGGCGGCCTGGGTGGCACTGAAGCTGACGATCCCACCGGAAGTGACCGCGTCCTGGATGGTGATGTTGCCGGAAGCAGTGCCCGTGATATTGCCGGTGGCGCCGACGGTCGACCCCAAGGTCAGCGTTCCGCCGCCTGCGGTGAGGGTGACGTTGCCGCCAGAATTCAGGCTGGAAGCAACATTCACGGACCCTGCCGTGGCCGTCAGGGTGGCGTTGCCGGTGGCGTTGACAGCTTGCGCCAAGGAGAGATTCCCAGCCGCCGTCAGGCTGAGATTGGCGCTGTTGACCGCCTGAGAAACCGTCAGATCGCCGCTTTGCGTGGATATGTCTACATCCCCCGCGACGTTCAGGGCGCCGGTGATGCTTAAAGTTCCGGCATTCGATAGATAAAGACCGCCGGGAGTCACGACCGCGCCGGACAAGATCGACAAGCTGGTGGTCAGAGGGGCAAGGGAGGCCCCTACGCTCCCGGCGGAGAGAATCGAAAGGGTTCCGGCACCTCCGCCAATGGTCACATCCGTACCCGCAAACGGACTCGTCACCGATCCGGTGCCCAGGCCGAGGGTCAGGGTACGGTTGTTGGCCAAGGTCAGACCCCCGTTAAAGATGAGTGGGCTAGCCGCCCCCTGCAGGGTCAGAGAATAAGCGTACA
>Ga0214917_10004914_pt1 | contig 14530 bp, 15 predicted proteins | sample LL_1208_BB_MetaG_FD_177983 | JGI IMG/M metagenome (GOLD analysis project Ga0214917, IMG submission 177983) | Freshwater microbial communities from Lake Lanier, Atlanta, Georgia, United States - LL_1208_BB | ecosystem: Environmental > Aquatic > Freshwater > Lake | place: USA: Georgia | collected... | reverse complement strand
TCTGGTTATAAGTTGTCGCAACATATCTAAATACATATCCCCTAGAGCCACCATTTACAGTGCTTAATCTGCCAATATAATTAACTTCTGGAAACCCAGAGCTTGAATTTGCAAAGAATTGCCCTCCTCCAGTAATTGCGGCATCAGGAGTACCAGATATATAATAATAGCCACGCTTTACTGGTGTTGCCGTAACAGAAAATGAAATATCTGTAGATGGCGTGGTTCCAGTAGATGAGTTTCCTCCAATAATATAATTTGATGGGGTTCCATCTTCTGCCACATCCCACAGGGCAACATGAAAGTTAACCGCCGCTGATATTGTTCCTGAGTGCATTCTAAATCCAAAAGCATCAACGCTTCCATCTGATGGTATAAATATAAGTGAAAATATCCTTAGTTTTGCCGTTCCAGTAACTCCTTGGACAGACGCTTGAGCAAGTGTCGATATTCTATAATTAGCCGCAATATTTTTATATTGAGGAAGCCAAGGTATTTCACCAAAACTCGCATCACTGGAAAGATAGCGGGTGTTTTTCCCAGCGGCGGGGGCGGGGACTAAGCCGCTTGATCCTGTAACGGTTGTCGAGCTTCCAGTAAAATTGGAATAAGCCGTCCCCCCTCCTCCAAAAAAGCCACTCATCTTTTAACCTTCCAGAATTGTGTAGGCCGCGCCAGTGGTGGCTCCCAGCCAATAGACGGCTCCAGTAGGCACGAACGAATCAAACGTCAGTCCGGCCCCGGAGGTAAGCTGAATGCCTTGCGTGGTGGTGGGCGAAAAGCCAATGCCAATCGTCACCGTTCCAGTAGAGATATTCTGAGCGAGCAGATACTTGCGGGAAGTATTGGTGACGGCGGTGGTGATTCCCGCAGTATTCGCCGTTGTTACGGAACCAAAGCGGGTGGTTAAGGCTCCAGAGGGTTGTGCCGAGATGGTGACCGTGGTGCTTGCAATGTTGGCCGTAACTGTTCCAGAGATTGCGCCCATCGTGACAGATGGAGTGCCGAGGATGCTGACCGATCCAGTGACAGTTGTTCTGCCAGATGAATCGACAAGGATGGCTCTAAGGTTTGTGCCATCGCTCCCACCATAAAGATTCCCATAGCTAGGAACCGTTGCGCCAATCGTAGTGGCCGATGAAAGCGTGACGTTTAGCCGAGCCGTCCCGCCGATGGTGGTGGTGGAAAGTGAGACAGGCAGAGCGGAGACGGTGATGCTGTTGCCGATATTCGCCGTCACCGTGCCAGAGATGGGGAGAGGGTTGTTTTTTGAGGCAAAATTAAAATTTGCCCCTGCTACTGTTTCCTCTACCCAACCGATTGCAACTGCCTCATTTGGAATTGCGCCCTCTCCTGAGCCGCTTGAAAACACCGCACGTTCGATGTTCGCCGTCACCGTGCCAGAGATGGGTTGAGTTGAGGCAGACGCATCTACCTTCATCGCTCCAACAGAAGAAACATGAACGATATTTCCTGTCGTAGCTGTTCCAGTATGACCGCCAATTTTAACAAAGGCAGTATTGGCAATGCTTCCTTGTGTTGCAACTGCGGATTGTAATAGGCCAACTGCGGTTGAAATGTCTGTAACTGCTTGAGTTCCAAGAGATACAACCGTGTGGGCGGTGATATGTTGCCCACTAGAAAGAATAGTTGATAGCGTAGTTGCTGACTGGTTGCCGTCTAAAATGGGGAGTGCCATATTTGATAACCTCTTGTTAAATTAGGGGAACATACATGGAATTGCGATGGTCAGAAAAGTCTAGGGATGCCTGATAAGTGGCAGAAACCGGAGTAGGGGTAGCATATACGTTAAGTGTTAAGCCTCTTTGCCAAGCCCTCTTTTCTGTGCGAATTGTGGGAGTTTGGCTTGTAATTCTAGCCATATAAAAATAGGTTCTATCTGAAGCCGCATTTAGCTTTTCAGCCAAGGTTGAGCTTTCAGCATATAGAGCCGCAAACACTTCAAAATAGGTAGCATCAAAATCGTCTTTTGTGGTCTTGGCCGCTGTGTCTGAATAGTCTATTGATACAGACATATCATAAACACCTGTATAATTTCCGATCATTTGGCTATTAATATCAGCTTTAATAGATGCGTATGGGAAGAGCCTACCTCCCCTTCGGTTTGATACATATACATTTAACCCTGAAATTGATGAAATAACATCTGAAACCGCATTTTCAACATAATAAGAAATGGATTGGCTCATTAGTAAATAGCTTATTTGGTTGCTTGAATGTTCAAAACTATGTCTTTTTGCCAAGTCCTATTGTTTGCGACAATGCTTCCTGTTTCTGAGCTAATAGAAGCCTTGAATACCTTTAGGGAGGAATTTGAGGTCATATAAGATGCTAGGTTTGGCTCTCTATAGAGTTCCTGTACGATGGTTTCAAACTCATGGTCAAACCCAGCCCGGCTTACAGAGTCGGCCCGGCTAGTGTAAGTAAGTGTTGCAGATAGGCCAAAAACGCCTGAAAATGGCACTAGAAGCTCGTTTGCTATCTTGGCTTGGGCAGTTAGGTTAGGAAGCAATCTTGCGCCCTCCCTTTCGCTTGTATAAAAATATGGGATATTTGTGGCCGAAACTGCGCTGATTAAGGCTGATTCAACCTCTCTTTCAATAGAGGTCATTAGGTTGTTGGGTCTGCGACCTCTATTGTGTAGCTTACTTTGTCTGCGGATTGTTGATAAGAAGCAATCATTCTTTCGCTAGTTCCAACGGTTATTAAATTTCCGATTGTGATTGGAACAGAAATTGCCGAAGCTAGTACAATCATGCTTTGCGTTACCTTTATAACTTCACCCCCAATATCCAATTCAGAGGCATAGGTAAGATCGGTAACAGAAGCCGAAACAGGGCTAGAAGCAAGCCCGGTTACGGTTGTGTATAAATCGTTAATTGCAAACGAAAGATCGCTAGAAAAATAAGAGGTGTCGATTGCCCCCGCCATAAACCCACCCCTTATGTCAATTTATCTCTACACTATCCCAAATAAAGATATTGTCCTTATCGAATGGGGCTATTGTTTGGGGAAAATACACAACCTTCTTATCTTTTCTAACCCCTGCCGCAATCGCCATTTGTCCACTATCAATAGACCAAAACTCGTTAGCACCTCGAATTGCCCTTGCTAGTTCTACAATGCTTGATGCTGTATAGATAGAAATTCCATTTATTTCAATCCCCGGAGGACATAGCACAAAGAAGTTTTCATCTCCACACTTCTTTCTTGCCTCTACAATGATTTGTAGCGGGTCTCTTTTGTGGCCTTGGCTTATGCCAAAAGGAGCAACCATGTTATATTCCTTTGGCAATCCCTTGGCTGGCTCATCATCTAGCTTATCAAATATAATATTTGTTGAATCAGCACCCTTAATGTCTGAATGAGAATAAACAAAATCTGTCCATGTTTTACCAGATGCCCGATATTCTTGGTATTTATTAGGCCAGATTTCCAAGTCTAAAATATCCCCTTGTCTATGCCCTGCTTTTACATAGCTAGTCATTTCAAAAACTTCTTGGTATTGGGCAAAACAATCAAAGAAAATTTCATGCCCTTGGTCTGCTAAATACTTACAAGCTGGCAAGCATCGAACAATATCCCCAAGCCTTTGAGAATATTTAATTGTTTTAGCAATCATCGGCTACGCTCTTGTCGTGTAAGAATGGGAAATAGTTCGAGAGCCTTACCGGGCCATTTGTTTTTTGTAATTCCTCCCATCCTTCGACCAATCCCTTGTATCCATAAAAATCTTGCTTGAATTGCGATTGTTCCTTGCTTGCGTAGGCATAATGATCGAATACTAGCCCCATCGCCTCAGTTACTCCTCTTGGAACGAATGGTGCTTGAACATTTAGTTTGGGCGGTTCGTGGCTGATAAACTCGACATTTGGCCCCCACTTCCAAGCTCTAAACCACTCGTACCAATTCGAGCCAAATCCCTCTTTAGTCACAACCTTTTTCTTTTCACCTACATAATAGTTACAATGGAACTGCGCGGCCTTCCCATAATCACCTTCTTTCAATAGGCCATAGACCGCATCTAGCTTGTCGGCTGTCCAGATTTCGTCAGAGTCTATTTCCATGACAACACCATGATCTACGCCTTGCAAGGCTTCTTTAATCATTTCAATCTTCCCGGCAAATGGCTTGGCTTGCCAATACACGGAAACATTTCCACCGGATATGTTGTTTAGGTATTCGTGCGTTCCGTCTATTGATAAAAAGTTCTTGTGCCATTTATATGTAATTTCGTTGCACCAGCGGGTGCAATTAACAGGAAGCGAAACTCCCTCCACAATACGCCATTGCCAAGGAATCTTTAGTTTTGTAAATTCATCCATGTGCCTTTTGATGTAAGGCATTCCGTTTAGGACGATGGTGAAGATGGTTAGCATAATTGAAAAATCGCCGCCCCATTACGCACGCCCCAATCCTCCCAAAGCAATTCAACATGACCTTTTAGCTTGTGGTAGTTATCAAAGTTTTTGATATCGTTCACATCGTCTAGGGCGATAATTGCTTTATCTGCCAAGAATGGTCTTAGACATCGAAGTTCTGCCTTACCAGAAAAGGGAGAACCATCAATAAGCACAAAGTCAAAGTCCACATTATGATCGAAGTGAATATCTTCAATAGCGTTTGTTTTGAATTCTTTAGCCATATTAAAACATTCAGAATACCAACCATTAACCACATCCAAAGAATACTGATTAAGATTGGTTTTTTTGTTTGTGTAAAATCCAAGAATATCCAACTTATCCATCCACAAGTCTCTTGTAACAGCGGAGCCGCAAATGGAGACTCCTCCTTTAGCCTCTAGATTCATGCGATGCCGCCCGATGCGGTCTGGGTTTATCTCAATGCTAAATAGCTTTTCTGTAAAAATGCATTGAGTGGAGCCGTCCCCGGTTCCTCCTCCAATCTCTAGTCCAATCTTTTTGCCCTTGCTATATTTTGCCAAGGCTTGTCCAAATGGATCGTTTATGGTTACTTCTTGCATTTCACCATTTCCTCTAAAGCCTTCCGAATAACATATTCAATGACAGCCTCTTTATCGTACTTGAGAGCCTTCATGCCTGTTTCATATAAATCTTTTTCGGCCTTTTCATCATAGGTTATATCCACCTTCACATACTTGGTGGGGTCAGGGCGAGAGTTCCCAAACGTGATTATACCAAGCCCCTTGGTATCCTCCTCTTTTTTGGCTTTTCTACACCCAATTATTTGCTTTGCGTTTTTCATATATCGCTTTCCCTTTCTCATAATGTTCTGGTTTGTTGTGATTCTTTAATTGATCGTCTGGTTGTCCATGCCCAAATAAAGCGTTTTCGTGCATAAAAATAATGTCTTTGGCTTCAATTACACAATCATCTGCATAGGCTCGATCTGTAAATTCGTTATCGCTATAAATGCCGTCTGATTCTTGATAACTAGGATGAAACATATACCCACCCTGCCTTCTAAGCCTTTTTTGCGTTAAAATAGCCATACAAAGGAGTTTATCGGTTCTATGCCCATCTGATATGGCAAGCACCCTTTCGGCCCCAGGATTGCCCATTCTGTGCGAAATTAGGGCATCCCAATAGCGAGGGGGACTCCAATCATCGCTCATTTGCACAATAATGTCCCCTTTTGCTAGTTTTGCCCCCTCATTCCAAGCATTAATAATCCCTCCCGGATTAACCCTTTTCCCCTCATGCGGAGTGTAATCTAGTGCCTCATCGTGATCGACCATGAATAGCCATTCGATTGCCAACGGCTCTTTTGCTAGTGCTAACCATTGCATCTTTCTTTGAAAAGCTAATTGCGACCTGCCTCGTGTGGCATGAACTACGCTTATTTTTGGCTTTGGATAAAAGTTATTTAACTTTTGCACCTCTTCTTTTTGACCATGACAAATAGAGGCAACCCTATAAGCGTCAAGGGCTTGCCATTCATAGATAGCATGAACTTGATTCCAATAATGCAACTGAGGTTTAGGCATCGCCATGCACGCTCTACCAGAGTGCCATGCTTTAGGCCAATCGCCCCGGCCAGAATATTCGACCATTAAATAAAAATAAGCCTCTCGCCGAATAGGATTTACTGCAATCGCTTCTCCCAGATATTTGAATCTTTTATCCGGGGGCGAGCATCGCCCAAGATTGCAAAGAAGTTCGTATTTTAATGTTTCATCCAAATCTGGGAATACCAAAGCCTTTTCTCCAACCGCAATCGCCTGTTCAATGTTGCCCCTCAAGAAAAACTCTTGGTGCTGATAATAAAGATGAAATGGAACATCTTTAAGTTCATCGGCTAAAATCTTGTGGTTTCTATTGGCTGAATCAGCCTTGCTGGTAAGAGGTCGATGAATCCTTAAAACCTTGTCGATTGCTAAGAGCTTGTTTCTATCGTTTGGCTCTAATGCTTCATGCACCCTATTTTTCCATTGTCCACACCCCTTGCGAAGTGCCATCTCTCTTATTGGGTTTAGTCCAGCGTTTTCAACCATGTACCTAAAACAAACAATTTCAGACCCCCTGCGCTCTGCCTCATCAATCCCTTCCTCTAAAATCTTTTCGCCATCATCAGCCATTACATCATCAGCATCAACCCATATTGACCAATCATTTTCACAAGCCTCTAGCGCGGTATTGCGAGCCGCCGCAAAATCATCTACATGAGGCCAATCAGACTTTTTATTTTTATAATGAATAACTCTAGCACCAAGAGCCAGTGCCTTCTCTTCGGTTTTGTCGGGCGTAGCTGACCCCCTAGCAATACAAACAACCACTTCTTTTGCGAGTGGGGCAAACGACTTAATGCAACGCTCAATATGGGCTTCTTCATTCCCTGCAATTAGGTAAAGAGAAATAGGGTATTTCATTTAGGATTTCAAGTAGGATTTCTCTTATTATAAGAGTGTCAATGCAAATAAAAAGGGGGAGCAGGTTATTCACCCACTCCCCCTTTCGAGGAACCAGAACCAGAACCGAGATCAGCTATAATTCGTGGTGATACGAACTGCCGCATTCGCATCAATCACAACTTCCGCAGTGTTCATGCGAACACGGAGGACATTGGAACGGCGAGCGTCATCGCGATAGGTTTCGGAGATGAAACCACCGGGAGCGTCATCAGCCCAAACGAGGGTGCGTCCAACTCCGCCACCAGTGAACTCGCCGCCCTGCAAATTGGCAACGATGATCTTAGTGTCGGGGACGATGAACGAGCCAGAATAAGCAATGTTCTTGTTGGCAGTGTTACGAGCCGCACGACCCACAAGAATCTTATCCACACCCAAACCAGCCGCCACTTGATCTTCTGAGAGCAAGCGAGGGCCGACATCGGAGATAACTCCGAAGAACATATTCTGCAAGAGGGTGGAACGGCGGATACGCTCGAACACGTTCGCGCTCATCAGCACCGCATTGGCTTCGTAACCGAGCTTATTGAGCGACAACTTGGCTCCCGCAATATCAGCAGGGGCGTTAATCGTGGTCAACAATGCTTCGGTGTAATTAACAGCCGGGGTAGCATCAGCCGTGGTGAACGGCGTGGAAGTAGCCCAAAGCAAATCAGCAACCCGCTTCTCGTGCGAGAGCTTCAACTGGCGGAGCAAGAACTTCGCCGAGGAGCTTTCAATCGAGAAGAAGCGATTAAGGTCGGCCTTAAACGCATCATCCAAATACTCAATCAATCCGTATTCGGTTGTGGTGAAATTTGCCGAGGTGTAAGAACGCTGAATGGAGGCGTACTCGGAAGCAATATCACGCTTGAGAGCGTCTGCATTCCGAAGATCAGCACCAGCCAGAGTTGCTTTGAGGTAAATTCCGCTTTTTGCAGGGACATTGAGCAGAGGGAGAGCCTCCGCGCCAATCAACCCAATATCACTCGGGCCTTCAATCAACGCTTGGTTGATGTCTGCCCGAATCGTAGAACCGCCAGAGATAAATGCCATTGTAGTCTATTCTTTCTTGGTTAGTTGTTTGTTGTTTAGAACAACGGAATCGCAATTTCGATAACCGCCGAAGTTGCCGAAGCCGCTTCCAAAGCAACACCAGCAGTAACTAGATTCGCGGCGAGCGTGGTCACCTGACCGCCGTTGTCGAATTTAACCACATCACCTACCGCACACGTTCCCGAAACTGTACTAAAAAACGTAGGGTGAAACAACTTAACTGTCCCTGCATCACCAGCGGCAACGTCCTGTTGAACAACGCCGATAGATTTAGTAGCACCAGTTACGGCAACCACCGCCTGTCCAGCGGTAGTGTCGGGCTGAACGAGACGATAGGCCGAGATTGCCGTGGCAAACGTAAACGTCCGAAAATTTCCTTCAATTTGTGAACTCATTGTTATTTATCCTTTGTTAGATTTTGGTAATGCCACGGCCAAGGGCTTCGGCATATTCATTGGGGTTGGAGAGCATAATGGCTTTCATGGCCTTTAGCTTCGAAGTTCCATAGTCAGCGTGAGCCGCCACAAGTTCTTCAAAAGTTTTGGGTTCGACTTTGGCCTCAACCTTTTCCTCAACTACGGGGCTGGCGGGAATGGGCTTAATGCCAAATTCAACGAGGGCTTTTTTAACTAGCTCGCTCATGTTGGTGTCTTCCTTGGTCTCAACGGCAGGGGTTTCACCCTCGGCCTTTGCGCCTTCGGCAACGACATCTTTATTTTCAGTCTTCGGGGTTACGATGGCTTCAAGAGCTTCCATGCGCTTCATCAAGCCTTCCATCTGAGTTTTATAATCTTCCATTGTAGATTTTCCTTTATTGTCAAGTATTGGGTCAGCCTCGACAACTGCTTGTTTAATATCAGCGGGGACACTCTGGCCTCCCGCATTGTAGCCCAAATTTTCTTTAGCCTCTGCCTTTACACAAGAGCCGGGCGCATAAGCCTCTACGCCCTTGGCAGGCTTATAGCCCTCCCAACAACGGAGCTTAGTCCCAACGGCAAATACAAGCATTTCGCTTTCTGTGGTTGCAAAATCCTTAAACCTCTCATTTGAGGCAGGGGAGCTAACAAGATCAGCGGAAGCAATGCTTTGGGGGCGAATATAGTCTTTGCCCTCAATCGTTTCGCTTTCGTTCATAAAGGCCAAGGAAACTCCAAATTGATCGGGGGCTTCGTCAGCCATCTCTTTAATCAAAGCGTAGTGGGGGGAGCTTTTTAATAGGTGAAGATCGGCTTTGAGCTTGTCTCCCTCGATGCGGGGATTCCGGGCAAAACCCACTACTGCATCCAAGCCCGATCCATGATTCATCTTAACCTTCACGCCATTAGGGGCTTTCTTCATTAACTCAAAAGCCTGTTCCAAGCTAATCTTATCAATATAAAGATCATGCCCCTTGGCCTCACCTTGACTCAAGATATAGACGGCGGGGATAAGGCTTTCGTCCTCAAGAGACTTATTGCGCCTCTGCTTCTTTTTCCAATCTCTATAGGTCTGGTAGGCAACCGCCGCCCTTTGCTTAATATCTGGGAAGTCTTTACCCGCTGTCTCATTAGCCATGAAGCGGCCAATAAAGTCTTTGATCTTATCGTTTTTTTCTGGGCTTGGTAGGGGCATAAATTAAACTAGGGTTAAGAGGTATTTGAGGCGATTAACTGCTCCAAGAATGTCATCTCGGATATTGAGCAGGTCGGTGTCGCCCTCGGCAAGATAGCCGGGAAGTTCATCCGACAAGAAAGCGATAAAATCATCATTGTATTCACCGAAGGAATCTGGAGAAAAATTGTCTAACTCAATGCCAAATACAGAGGCAGAAACAATCCGCCCATACTTCCCAAAGAATGTCTCTAAGAAGTTGTCGATCTTGTCATCGAGCATTTCATAGGCATTACCAAAACTCTTGTGCTGGCTATAACTTTTTGTCTGCCAATGGAATATGCGTAGCTGATTCTGATAGGTCAGAAGATTGGTCAGGATTGTCTCGCCGTTGGCGTTTTCCATAAAATTATGCTTTCTTGTCAATAATTGGCCCACCTGCAATCCAAGCATCGCAAGTGCGTTTGGCCGCACATTTGAAATCAAAAATCTCGCAATAGCCAAGGTTGCCAGCCATTTCAACCTCGTTGGCATCGGCTCCAATTCCCTTGGTTATGCAATCCATCATGCTTTTCTTTTGATTAAAGGCCGCACAATTACCGCACCGCATGGTTTTTGCCGTTCCAACATCTCCTTGAAATTCGCTTGCCTTGGCCCTCCAATAGGCATCATTTGGCTCGCCGGGGTTGGCTGGGCCGTAGTTAGCGTCATCAACCGCTGTTTTGCGATTGGCTAAATTTGTTTTAATGTCTTGAGTTGCTATTGGGCAAGCAGAGGGTTCTTCAAGATTTTTCTCCCTGCTCTCCATTTGCTTAATTACTTTACGCACCCAAGCATAGCCAGCATCTCCACCCCAGCCATTCCATGCTTGCCACCCCTTGCCTTGGCTATCCCAACTTTCGCCTTTCTTGTCCACCTCGTGCCGACTAAAGAAGCTGTGCATTCTGCGAATTGTGTCTGGGCTTAATGATTTTCCAGAAATTAAATCCCTAGCCCTTGCAATCCCAACAGGGGTCATTCCCCTCTCGCTTGCTGGTTTTTTCTCCCTAGCTTCCAACGCTCTCTTAGCCGCATCTCTAGCACCCTGCGGGGGAGTAAAATCAATATCTGAATATTTTCCAAGCTCGCAAGCGTCCAACATTCCTTTAACTAAAAGCTCAACGCTTTCTTTATCTAGAGATTGAAGAATGCTTGGTACTTTAGGCGCAATCTTTCCTTCTTTAGTTGTTCCTGTGGGTAGATTTTCAACCGCACCTTTTTCGGTGGGCTCGCGTACTTCTCCAACATCAACATCACCATCACCGCCAGCCTCGTATTTTCCTGTTTCAGTATCTTGTGGTTTAATAATTGGAACAGAATCATCATTAGCAAGTTTAGCTGGTTCTGCTTGTGGAATAGCGGTTGGGGTTGGCGTTTTGCTTGTTGGGGCAATCGTGCCAACATTAATTCCAGAAACAATTCGAGCCGCCTCTTCTGGTGAAATAAATGGGAATGCGGAAGTGATAATTGAAACAGAACCTTCCTTTGAAATTGCTCCAGAAGCCGCCGCATTGATAACTTGAATAAGAGATGCGACTTGCGCTCCGTTTAGAGCTTGATCGGCAACGTAAGTTTGTTCTTGAGGTTTTTGTTCGCCTTCTTGCGTTGTTCCTTGTTGCGGTTGTGTAATAGAACCAAGGATTGTATCGGAAATTGCGCTGGCTTGCACCCCATATTGCTTTGCCAAATCTTCGATCATCTTGGCCTCTAAAGCCCTTGCCCTTAATGCAGATTCAACATCTAGTCCCTTCTCTCCGTATATGGCCCCAGCCGTGGTAAGCCCTGCTCGGAACTCTGATATATTGGCTTGTGATTCTTTCCCTAAATCAATAGATACACTTGCGCCAAAATTAAATACGCCCTTGGTTGTTTTGCTTCCAAGGTTGTTTTTAATTAGTCCGCGAGCAACCGCATCAGCGATAACGATGTTTTTAACTGGTCGAAGAACCTTATCTTCAAGCAATTTCTGTTGACGCTTGAAAGTGCGAGATGCCTGTTGCATTTCAAGGCGAGCAGTCGGGCCAGACATGGCAGAAGGGTCAACGGCAAAAGAATAGGGGATGCCAACGCCCATGCAGATATTTCGTAACAAGATTTTGTGAAACTCTTGAAATCCATTTCCGGGGCGATTGGGTGAATCTGGGAATTGAATTTCCTCTCCCGGTTCCAAATAGGTGATCCGTCCCGGCTCAATGCTTTCAATCTTAATAACATTGTTGCTTTGGTCTAGATCGTTGGAAAGATTGGAAAGATCGGTAGCGTTGTTGTTATTACGCTTTACAATTCCACCTTGCGAGCTTGCAATCTTCTGAGCCATCTTTTCCATTGCTTGAATTTCATACAGGTCAGTAGCGTCATTGATGGCTGTGCAGAAAGCCGTTACACCTCTATATTGGTCAATCCGAAGCGGGTCATACAAATGGAAAACTTGGCTAGATGGGATTGTGGCTTGGAACATATATGCGTTTCCAAATGTTCTTAAATAAACATCGTAACCATCTGGTGCGCCTGTTTCTTGATTAATGTGGATTCCGCCAATAAGATTTAGGCTGGTGTAAGTGCGGAATGGGTCTCCGATTCGATCAGCCTCTACTCCTTGCAAGCGAAGGTTGCCGTCTTGGTCGCGCACCAGAATAAAGAAAAAATCACCATCTCGGAGCATAGACATGGTGGCAATCTGCATAAGTATCGAGCCTGTATGCCGTCCCGATAGATCGCACTTGTCCCACCATTGATTCCAATATGCTTCAACCTCGCTATTAACATTCTGATCTGCGGTTCTTGCTTGGTAACTAATATTAGCCGCTACATGAGTTGCAAACTTTAATAGAAGCGAGCGAATGATTCCAAAGTTTTGATCTAAGTCCCTAGCCCTCTTCATCATCTCAACTCGATCATAGTTTGATCGGAAGCCCTCTGCCCCGGTCAGACTGCTAGGCACTCTCCTTTGACGGTTATACATCGTGGCATCATATTCAAACTTGGTTAGCTTTGCCCGACTAGCCAGACGCTCCACCGCCGCTTGAGGATTGAAAAAGGCAACGGCCTTATCAACCAAATTCAACTCAACCTTCTTCACGCCCCGCCCATTGTCCTTGTTGGCCCAAATGCCGCATAAGTATGATAAACCTGCGTTTTGGATGCCACTCGAATCGCAAGATTAATCTCGGCTATTGTGTTGGTAACTTCGCCCAGATTAGCTCGGCTAAAAGAACGTCCAGCGATGGAATAGCTCGCCCCTGCCACCGCTATCGCCTCAAGACAAGTAACATACTTATCGCGCAGGGAAGTTAAGGTAGCGAGTGGCAAACCAACAAATGATCCACTAGCCATGCAACTCCTCCTCTGTCAAACTTGCGGGTGTGACTTTCAGCCGTCCATGTAAAGCCGCCCCCGCCAAGCCCATACACTCGCAATCAAGCAAGTGATTATCTTTTGATATTTGTTTCCAGATTCTTCTGGTACGACCAGTAAGAGGATTCTTTACATCCACTTTTACTTCGGCCTCAATATGAGCTTTCCAAACATCGGGTGTATCCTCGGCTATAAACCCATCGGTTCTGATTAGGGTTGCCAATATGTCCTTAAAGACAGGATTAGACCATCGCCACACCGGGCATAGTTTCCATTTCCATCCTTCTTTTGATTGACCAGATTTTCCGCTAAAAGGGTCTCCATTAGCTAATCTTGAGTATGGTCTTTGCACTCTTTGGTTTCCCAGAATTTCAGAGAAGCTAGTTTTGTCTGATCCAACCAAGGCTATAAATCCCCATTCACAACAATGTAAATATACGCTTCTGGTTTGATCCCCCGAATCTATAAAACAACACTTAGGCTCAACATTAAACTCTTCTTGTTTTGCCTTAATGTCTCCCCAAGTTTCTAGTCTACCAGCCCACACCAATCGGCTTTTCCCTTCTGTGTCCCAAGCCCTAACAATGCACCAAGCATGAAACCCGCCCTGTTCTTGAATGTCGCAAGCCATGATGAGTTTTTCGCCCATACGCACCTCGCCCATCTTGTAGGCTCCGGGGATGATCTCCATTTTCTCTTGAGCGTGTTCCAGCCAAGGTTCGGCCAGCACTCGATTTACAAAATCTTGTAATCCCAAAATTCCTCCATGCTTGTCTTGTAGAAATTTAACCGCCAAAGAGCCAAAAGTTGCCCAAGGTGCGTATAGGCCGTTGAGATGATAAGACCTGCGACCCGGCTCTCCCTTTGGGTTTGTTGGCATCCATTCGCCCTCTCGAAGCATCTTTGTTTTCTGACCGTCAGTAATCTTTCCCCTGCATCCCTCGCACTCATAGTAGGCAGAACTTTTGACTAAACTAAAATCATATACCCCGGATTCAATTCTTGCTTTTTCGTCCCACTTAACCTGTCCCCATAATAGTTTCTGCTTCATGCCGCAATGTGGACATGGAACAAAGTAAAATCGCATATCCCCCTTTTGCCACTCCGACCAAATGATTGAATCCGCAGTGGTTGGGGTGCTGGTGCTAACTACAAGGTGATTGGGATATGTCGCCACTCTAGCCTCGGCCAACTGCAACGCCCCAGCCTCCTTGGAGCCTGTGCCGTCTGAAAACTTATCCACCTCATCGAGCAAAAGTAAGGCAACGGATCGGCTTGAAAGATTGGCAGGGCTATTACTGCCCACAAACCATAATGACATTTTGCGGAAGTGTTGCTCTAGGATTTTAACTTTGTCGGTATTGTCTGGTTTTTCTTTGGCTAGGGCTGGGCAGTCATCAATCATTGGGAGCCACCTAGTTTCTGAGAACGATCTAGCCAAGGCCTCTGATGGCATTACCCACAAACTAGGACAAAGAGCCTCGGCAAGCCTATATGCCAGCCCTGCAAGGATTGTGGTTGTCTTTGAGGTCTGCGCCCCCCAAACCAGCGTCAATCTTCTTACCGCATCATTTCCAAAACATTCTAGCGGCTCTCTGCAAT
>Ga0214917_10004913_pt1 | contig 14538 bp, 15 predicted proteins | sample LL_1208_BB_MetaG_FD_177983 | JGI IMG/M metagenome (GOLD analysis project Ga0214917, IMG submission 177983) | Freshwater microbial communities from Lake Lanier, Atlanta, Georgia, United States - LL_1208_BB | ecosystem: Environmental > Aquatic > Freshwater > Lake | place: USA: Georgia | collected... | reverse complement strand
CGGCCGATCTGGACCGGTTTGCATAGCCGGTACGGAGCATTGTCTCGAGCGGTTCATTCCCCCCTTTTTTTCTTCTGAGGACGTCGTGAATTCAAACGCCCTGTCAATCGCCCTAACCACCCGTCGATGCAGCCGATTCCTGAGCCGCGTCGGCTCGCTGTCCGTGATCTGGCTCGCTGCGACCGTCGCGTACGGCCAGGTGGCCGCCCCGGTCCCGGGACTGTTCGAGGGGCCCGTGAACGGACTGCAGTCCGACGGCAACGGCGGGGCGTTGATGACCGTGATGGGGACCACGATCACCGTCCCCCCGACCGCGGCTATCACCACCCCCTCCGCGACGCTCACGGTCGCACAATTGCTCGACCCCGCACCGCTCCCCGGCCGGACGCAGCCCGGGTTCCTCGCCTCCACGACGATCACGGAGGGAAGCGTCAACCCGGCGACCGGCGTGTTCACGACGACCGAAGTGTTCGTCGAGCCGGCGGAAAACGTGATTCTCGGCGTGGTGACCGAAAACCTTGCACAACTCCGGGTCAACGGCATTCCGATCGTGATGCTCACCGACCCGCGGATGCCCGCCTCGCCGGTGCACAACGATCTGGGGTTCGAGGTCAATCTCGCGGCTGTGCCGGTCGGTGCCCCGGCATCGGTGAACGGCTACTACTCCAATGACGGTAGCGGGCTGTTCTATGCGTTCGCGTTGGAAGTGGCGGGTGTTCAGGCCGCCAATCCGGCCCTGCAAGTGTCGATCACCCGGGTCGTGGCCGATCCTGCCGCCCGGTCGTTGGAGGTGCGCGGTGGGGTTTCGGGCCTGCCGGCCGCCGGTGCCGTCACGGTGCAGATTCGCGCCGGCAATCGCGTGCTCGGGACCGTGGCCGCGGTGCGGGATCCGCTGCTACCCGGCACCGCGTCGTATCGCTTTCGCGGCGTGATTCCGGCCCCATTCCCCGCCTCGATCACGGCCCGCGTGACGGCGGCAGGGTTCCCGACCGTGCCGCGGACGCGGGTCGCCAACTCGGCTGACACGCCCACCAACTGAAGTCCGCCCGGGCGGTGGCCCGGGAGCGACTTCACCGCTCGGGTGAACCTGCGTACCGCGAATGGCCTGCCGACGGCATCCCCGTCGGCAGGCCTCAGCGCGTGAACGGCCAGATGAGCGGCGCGAGGATCACCGTCGCCGCCATCACGAGCAGGTTGAGCAGGCCACCGAAGCGGACGTAGTCGCTGAATTTGTAGCCACCCGGGCCGTAGATCATGAGGTTGGTCTGGTAGCCCATCGGCGTGGCGAAGCCGCAGCTCGCGGCCACGGTCACGGCCATCACGAAGGGCAGCGGGTTGAGACCCATGTCGGCTGCGGTCTGCCAGGCGATCGGGAACACGAGCACGGCCGCGGCGTTGTTGCTCATGAGTTCCGTGAACAGCATCGTGACGAAGTAGATCGCCGCCAGCACGACGTGCGGGTGATCGCCCGCCGCGGCGATCGTCGAGCGGGCGATCGCCTCGTCGAGCCCGGTCTTCTCCATCGCCCGCGCCAGGCCGAAGCTGGCCGCGATGAGCAGGAGCGATTCCCACTCGATGCTGCGGCGGGCCTCGTTCGCCGAGATGCAGCCCGTCGCGACCACGACGGCCGCGGCACAGAACGCCGCGGCCACCATCGGCACCAGTTCGAGCGTGGCGGCGAGCACCATCGCCGCGAGCACGGTGCAGGCGATCCACGCCTGGTCATGCCGGGGCGGCGTCGAGCCGCTGACCTCGCTCACGAGGTAGAAGTCGCGGTTTGACCGCTGCCGTTCGAAGAAGGCGGGGCTGGCCTCGAGGAGCAGCGTGTCGCCCGGTTCGAGCACGATGTCGCCGATCTTCATCGCCAGCCGCTCCCCGTTGCGGGCCACGGCGATCACCACGGCGTCGTACGTCGAGCGGAACCGTCCGGCACGGATCGTGCTGCCGACGAGCGGGCAGGAGTTGGAGACGACCGCCTCCACGAGCACCCGCTCCGACCGCGGGCCGTCGAGCTGGAACAGCTGGTCGGTGGCGGGCCGCAGCCCGCGGATTTTCTGCAGTTCCACGACCGAATCGACGACGCCCACGAACACCAGCCGGTCGCCCGCCTCGAGCCGTTCGGTGGGCGCCACGGCCGCCATCACGTGGCCGCCGCGGTCGATCTCCATGAGGAACAGGCCTTCGAGCCCGCGCAGGCCGGCCTCCTCGATCGATCGACCCACGAGCGGGCTTCCGGGCTCCACAAGCATCTCCAGCGAATACTGCCGCGGATCGTCGCTCGAACTCATCGCCGGCCGACGGTCCCGGAGCAGCCAGTTGCTGCGGCTCGCGAACGTCAGGTAGACGAAGCCGACGGCGAGCAGCGGCACACCGAGCCAGGTGATCTCGAACATGCCGAGCGTGCGGCCCGCCTTGGCCGCGAACAGGCCGCTCACGACGATGTTCGTGCTCGTGCCGATGAGCGTGCACAGCCCCCCCAGGATCACCGCCGCGTTCATCGGCATGAGCAGCTTCGAGACGCTCAGGCGATGTTTCTTCGCCCAGTCGCGGATGGCCGGCACCATGAGGGCCACGACCGGCGTGTTGTTCATGAAGGCGGAGACCGCGGCCGGGGCCGCCATCGTTCGAAGCTGCGCCGATGCCAGCGACTGCGGCCGGCCGAGCGCCCGATCGACGACCGTGGCCAGCGCCCCGGTCCGCTCCACGGCGGCCGCCACGACGAACAGCGCCGCCACCGTGAGCATCCCCTCGTTGCTCATCCCCTTGAACGCCTCGTCCGGCGTGAGCACGCCCGCCACGAGCAGCACGATCACGCCGCCCACCATCGCCATGTCCGGGGCCCGCTGGCCGAACAGCAGGATGGCGAGCGTGCACACCGCCACGCCGGCCGTGAGCAGGGCCTGCCAGTCGCGGGCCAGCGGTTCGAGGAAGGGCGTCATCGGGCGGCACGGAGGGGTGGTCGGAGGCGCATGGGACGCTGTTTTCCCGCCCCGGACCGCAATCCGCAAGGCCAACCGGGGGCGGGTGGCTGGCCCGCGTCGAGGCCCGCGCGGTACTCTCCCCCGCCGTCGCACCCCGCATCCTGCGGGTGCAAAGACGCATTCCACCGTCCGCGAGGTGTCACCGATGATCGACCAGTTGCTGCATGGGAACGTCGCGTTCGTGACCGGCGAATTCAAGCCCAACGAGGACTACTACCAGGCGATCGCCACCCAGCAGCGGCCCAAGGTGCTGTGGATCGGCTGCTCCGACTCGCGCGTCAGCGAGCACCAGATGACCGGCTCGAAGCCCGGCACGATGTTCGTCCACCGCAACGTGGCCAACATCGTCGCCTTCAACGACGTCAACATCTCGGCCATCCTCGAGTACGGCGTGGTGCATCTGAAGATCGAGGACATCATCGTCTGCGGCCACACCCGCTGCGGCGGCATCGCGGCGATCGAGGACGGCGTCCACGAGAACTACATCGCCGACTGGCTGTGCATCGCCACGGGCGCCAAGGAGGCCGCCGACCGCATCGCGCTGGAGCGCGGGCTGTCGCGGGACGAGAAGCTGGCCGTGCTCACCGAGGAGAACGTGAAGCTGCAGATCAAGCACCTGCGCAACCTCGCGCTGATCAAGAACATGCACGCCAAGGGTTCGTTGCCGCGGATCCACGGCTGGCTGTACCGCGTCGAGACCGGCACGATCGACGTGCTCGTGGACGGCCGGCAGGGCGGGGCGGCGCCCGGCCTGACCGCGCTGGCCTAGGTGGCGGCATGACGCACCGGAGCCCGGACGGCGATCGCGAACGGTTCAGCGGGTACTACGCGGCCCCCAAGGCGCCCTGGGACATCGGCCGGCCGCAGCGGGCGTTCATCGAGGCCGGCGACGCGATCCACGGCCGCGTGCTCGACAGCGGCTGCGGCACGGGCGATCTCGCACTCTGGCTTGCCGGGCGCGGCTGCACGGTGACGGGGGTGGATTTTCTGGAAGCGCCGCTGGCCGCCGCCCGCGTCAAGGCGGCCGAGCGGGGCCTGGCGGTGAACTTCCTCCAGATGGACGCCCGGGCGATCGGGGAGATCCCGGAGCGGTTCGACGCGGTCACCGACTGCGGGCTGTTCCACGTCTTCGACGACGCCGGCCGGGCGGCCTACGTCGCGGCGCTCGGGCGATTGCTCGAGCCGGGAGCGCGGGTCTTTCTCCTCTGCTTCTCCACGGCCGAACCGGGAACCCACGGCCCGCGCCGCGTCAGCGAGGAGGAACTGCGGGCGGCGTTCGCGTCCGGTTGGGGCGTGGAATCGCTCGAGCCGTCGCGGTTCGAGGTCGTGCCGCACATCCCGGGGGCGGAATTCACGCCGGGCGGCGCCCGGGCGTGGTTCGCCACGATCCGCCGGGCCTGATGGGCCGGGATGGCCCGGCCGCGGCGCCCGGCGCGGCGGCGCTACACTGGCGGCATGCGGCTGTTTCCCTGTGATCGCTACCAGCTTCCGCTTCCCGCCGGGCACCGCTTCCCGATCGACAAGTACGCGCTCTTGCGCCGGCGGCTGGAGGTCCATGCCGCGGCCGGGGCGCCCTTGACGTTCATCGAACCGCACGCCGCGACCGACGACGAACTCATCCGGGTGCACGACCGGGCGTACGTCGGCCGCGTCCTGTCGGGAAGGCTGGCCCCCGACGAGGTGAGGCGGATCGGCTTTCCCTGGAGCGCCGGACTCGTCGAGCGGTCGCTACGGAGCACCGGGGCGGCCGTGGATGCGGCGGCCGCGGCGCTCGAGGATGGCGTCGCCGCGAGTCTCGCCGGGGGCACGCACCACGCGGGCACCGACTGGGGCGAGGGCTACTGCGTGTTCAACGACACCGCCGTGGCCGCCCGGGAAATGCAGGCCCGCGGCGTGGTGGACCGCGTGCTGATCCTCGACTGCGACGTGCACCAGGGCAACGGCACCGCCCAGATCTTCGCCGGCGACCCGACCGTGTTCACGATGTCGATCCACGGGGCCCGCAACTTCCCGCTGCGGAAGCATCCGGGGTCGCTCGACGTCCCCCTCGAGGACGGCACGAGGGACGAGGAATATCTGCGGCTGCTCGAGCCCGCCGTCGCGGAGTCGCTCGAGCGGGCGCAGGCGGGGCTGGTGATCTACATCGCCGGGGCCGATCCCTACGTCGGCGACCGGCTGGGGCGGCTGGCGCTCACGAAGGCGGGGCTCGCGGCCCGCGACCGCCTCGTGCTCGATGCGGTGGGGGCGAGCCGGACGCCGTTGGCGATCGTCTGCGGCGGCGGCTATTGCCCCGATCTGGAGTCGATCGTCGACATCCACGCGGCGACGATGCTGCTGGCCGCCGGCCGATCGGGCCGCTGATCAGCCGCGCGGCACGGCGAGGCCAGGATTCAGCGGCAGCGTGACCTCGATGCGGGTTCCGGCCCCCGGGCCGCTCGTGATCTTCGCCTCGCGGCCGAAGAGCCGCGCCCGCTGCCGGATGCCCTCGAGCCCGAAGCGATCCGGCGGAATGACGCCGACGTCGAATCCGATGCCGTCGTCGCTCACAATCACCGCGATCCCGTCGGCGCACGGCTCGACGACGATCCGGGCGTGGCGGGCCTGGGAATGCTTGCGGATGTTCGACAGGCACTCCTGGACGATGCGAAACACGGCGGTCGCGACGTCGGGATCGAGTTCGTGCAGGGGCCGCGGGTGCAGATACTCGATCTCCGGGCCGGTGCCTCGCAGCCGCTCGACGAGCGACTCGATCGCCTCCTCGAGTCCGAGCTCGTCGAGCATCGGCGGTCGCAGCCCGTCGATCAGCCGGCGGGCCTCGGCGGCGGCCGCCCGCATCAGCCGCAGCGCCTCGTCGCAGGCACGGACGACCGCCTGGAGCCGCGGGTCGCCCGGCGACGTCAGGGCGTGCATGGCCGCCTCGAGCTGCATGATGGCCCCCGCCTGATACTGCGCGAGGCCGTCGTGGATCTCGTACGACACGAGCTGCCGTTCGCGCTCCTGCGTGCGCAACAGTTGCTGGAGCGTCTTTCGCTCGGCCCGCAGCGCCTGCTCGGTCGCCTGGAGCTTCTCGAGCGCCTGGGCATCGGAAGGTGATGGGCGTTTCGGCATGACGGGAGGGCTCGCGGGCCGGTGGCGGGGACCAAGGTTGTCCCCCGGCTCCGGTTCAATCTTCGCGCGTTGACATGGCTGCCACAACCAGGAAAGCGAGGCGATGATGGGAAAGCCCGGGAAAAACCGGCTGCACGGCTACGAGGTGGGCTGGTTCACGCTGCTGCAGCGGATGGGGGTCGCGTCCGAGGAACAGTTGCGGGAGGCGCAGGCCAGGGTCGCGCAGGCCGCCCTCGAGCGGATGGCGGCCCAGGCCAAGAGACGGCGGACCCGCCGCGGCCGCCGCGAGGACTGACCGCCGGGCGCGTCGGTCGTCTCGCTGACGGCCGGTTTCGCGCCCTCCGAATACTCCCGACAGGGATCGAACCTGTAACCTTCAGCTCCGGAGGCTGACGCTCTATCCAATTGAGCTACGGGAGCGGAACGACCCGAGTCTATCAGCCTGCCGCACGCGGAAAAAGGATGCGCCGGCGTCAGGCGGAACGCCGCATCGGCACCGCGTCGTCCCGCCGCCGGGGCCGCGGCAGCACGCCGTGCGGCCCGTCGATGCGGATGGTGGGAGCCTCCTCCACCGGCGGACGGGCGTCCGTGACCCGCATGAGCGACCGCAGCTGCCGCGCGCGAGGCAGGTAGGCGCCGAACTGCAGCAGGCCCACCAGTCGGCCGGCGAGCATCGGCAGGGTGCCGAAGGGGGCCCGTGCGACGGCGTGCCTCGCCACCTCCAGGCCGTGGGCCGCGAGCGCCAGCGGCAGCGACTGCCCGACGAGCGACCGCCAGAACAGTCGCTCGGCATGCAGTCCGGCAAGGAACGGGGCCTTGCGGCCGCGGGCCGGACCCGCGATCACGCGGGAGGTGTCGTCGGTGACCACGTTCCAGCCGCCGCGGGCGAGCGTGACGGCCATGTCGGCATCGGCGCAACTGTCGCCGCAGGCGGTGGAGAACCCGGGACCGGATCGACGGAGGACGTCGGTCCGCCAGAACCCCGCCTCGAGCGTCGGTCCGTGGGGCGACGCGGCCCGCCTGCCCGAGCCGATGTCAATCCGGCGACCACCCCGGCCGCAACGAATGCCGGCCCCGAGGACCCGGGAACTGTCGTCTTCCGCGACCGTCAGCGGGATCACGGCCGCGACGCGGTCGTCGTCGAACTGCGCCAGGGGTCCGTCGGTCCAGCCCTCGGTGGCCCGCCAGCCCGCGGCCAGGACGTGAGTCACGGCGGCGTTGCTCGCCGCGACTCCCACGTTGGTGCAGGCGACGAGGCTCGACCCGATCGGCGCCTGGATGAACGTGACCTCCTCGGAAATGTTCCAGGGATCGTCGTACGAGCAGCCCAGCGAGACGATCACCTCGCTGTCCGCGGGGCGTTTTTCCAGCACGCTCACGAGCGTGTCCTCGAGCGCCGCCGGATCGCTCGGTGCCGGGATCACGATCGACAACTGTGGCTGAGACGCTCGGCGCGGCATGATTCCTTCCCGCCCCCGCGGAAACCCAACGGCGATTCACTCAACAGGACCCGGATGGCGGCCGGGCGCCGGCCCGGTGGCCCGGGCGATCCATCCCGGAACGCCCCGGCGTCAGGCGGCGGCCCGTTGCGGCTGCAGTTCCGTGAACAGGTTCACGGTGTGCAGCATCTCGCCGTCGGCACCGTAGAACTGCAGGACGCCGACGTCGATCAGCCACATCGCGAACATCTCGGCCACGCGGTAGCAGCGGGCGACGCAGCGGCCGCGGTCGATGCGGATGTTTTCCTGGACGTCGGCGACGTCCACCGCCTCGGCGCCGAACTCGAGGAAGTATCGCGTGACGATGTGCCGCACATCGGCGGCATGCATGTTCAGACGCATCAGAGGCAACCTCCTGTCGCGGGCGTATCGAACGACGTCCTGTCGGTCGGGGTCGGAACCATACCGTGCCGTTTCCGGCGGCGATAGGCTGCTTTTCGGGCTTGCACCCGGTCAACAGCCCCGGCTCCTGCCATGGTGTCTATCGGCGGGACCGCACCGGCGAGGTGACTGCCCGCGCGGGAGTCTTTTCAATCCTCAAGGCCGGGCGCGTCTCGCCAGGTTTCCCGATCGCCCCAACCCCTACGACACGGCCGCCACGGCCGCGTCTGTCCCGGGCCTACAGCCGCGCGTTCCATTCGGGGCGGGAGTATCGCAGCGCCACGAGTTCCGCGACCCGTGCCCGCGGCCAGTCGCTGCGACAGCACGCTGGCGCGAAGGCGTCGCGGACGGCGGCATTCAGGGCGGCCGTTCCCAGCCCCAGGTTCGCCAGAAACGCGCCGTGGGCCCGACCTGCCCGGTACGCGGGCTCGCGCGGCGGATGCCGGAGGACGCGGCCCACGAGCTCGAGGTCGAAGTGGTCGAGCAGCGTGCCGTGATACAGCACGCCGTGGCGCCGCACCCGCAGCGCGTTGCCGGACACCTTCCGCGGGCCGGTGTCCCCGGCGACGACGAGGTCACTCGAACCACGGCGGATCACGCCGCCCGCCGTCGGCACGACACGGGACAGGGCGGCGCACAGCGGGTCGAGCATCCGGGCGTGAATGCGGTCGATCGAGGGCGCCGCGTCCGGGAACGACTCGACGACCGACCACATCAGGCAGCCCGGGCCGAGCAGCACCGTCAGCCCGCCGCTCGGCCGCCGGACGATCCGCACGCCGGTGGCCCGGCAGGCGTCGAGATCGACCTCGTCTTCCAGGCGGCTCGACGACCCGACGACCACCACCGGCTCGCGGGCCATCCAGGTCCGGACCACCGTCGTCTTCTGCGTACCGGTGTGCGCCTCCTCGAGCAGCGCCTCGTCGAGCGCGAGGTGTTCCTCGACCGTGTCCGCATCGGCGTCCAGCCAGACGGTCCCTTCGGCGGGGGCGTGACGTTGACGCACGGGGCCTCTCCCCTAGACTTTCCGCAGCGATTCACCGCCCGGGAAACCGTTCATGGCAGATTCCAATCGGCCGCTGTCCGCCGACGACGCGTTGCCGCCCGTCGAGCCGCCGAGCGCCGCGTTCCTGGTGCAGTTGTTCCTGGTGCCGGGAATCATCGTCTCCATCATCGTCTGTGTCTGGCTGGCGTTCCACTGGCTCGCCCACCTGGGCAACGACCCGCAGGCGTACGTGCGCACGCTGCAGCGCGACAATGAGGGCCGCTGGCAGGCGGCTCTCAACCTGGCCAACGACCTGCGCGGCCCCGGCGGCGGAGCCTTGAAGGAGGACGAGGCGTTGGCCCGCGAACTGGGGAGAATCCTGTCGGAGGAGGCGGCGAGCGGCCGCACCGGGGAACAGTCGCAGACGCTGCGGGTCTACCTGTGCCGCGCACTCGGCGAGTTTTCCCTGCCCTCGGCGGCCACTCCGCTGATCCAGCGGGCGGGCGACGCGAACGATCCGCAGACGGCGCGGGCCGCCGTCGAGGCGCTGTCGGTCCTGCAGACGAATCTCGTGGCTTCGGGTCGCGGGCTCGCCGACCCCGTCGCGGCCACCGAGTCGGTGATCGGCGCCTCCCGGAGCGACGACGCTGCGCTGCGATCCGCGGCGGCGTTCACGCTCGGCGTGCTCGGGGGCCAGCCGGCCGTCGAGCGGCTGCTGGGCCTGACGGCCGACACCGTGGACGACGTGCGGTTCAACGCGGCGCTGGGCCTGGCCAGGCAGGGCCGGACCGAAGCCTACGAAGGGCTCGGCGAGATGCTCGCGCTGCCCGACATCGCCCCGGGTGCCGCCGACGATGCCGCGGCCCAGTCGCAGCGGTACAAGCGGGCCCTCGTGGTGGTGAACGCCCTGCGGGGCGTGGCGTTGCTCGTCGATGCCGGGCACGAGTCCCCCCCGGCCGCGATCGTGGAACGCGTCAAGGCGGTGTCGGCCGACCCCGTCGGTGACGTGCGGTCGAGCGCGGCCGCGTTGCTCAAGAAAATCGAACGCGTCGCCGCGCCGGCGGCGGCCTGAACCCGTTTCCCCCCACGAGTCCCCCGCACGAGGAGTTTGCCATGGCCGCGACCACGCAACAGACGATCGCCCTGCTGCTCGAGAGCTACGGCATGGAGCTCGAGACGGTGATGAACTACCTCGCCAACAGCGTGAACCTCGACGGTGTGCGGGCCGAGGAGATCAAGAAGTCGCTCGGTGCGGACGTGCCGGGAGAGATCGGACACGCCCAGCAGCTCGCCAACCGCATCAAGCAGCTCGGCGGCCACATTCCCGGATCGGCGGACCTGAAGATGGGCGGCCAGATCCAGCCGGTCGCCGACACGACCGATGTCGTCGGCGTGATCAAGAGCGTGATCGCCGCCGAGGAGGCCGCCTGCGCCCAGTACAAGAAGATCATCAAGGCGGTGGAAGGGGAGGACTACGTGACGCAGGACCTGTGCATCCGCCTGCTGGCCGATGAAGAGGAGCACCTCGTGCAGTTCAAGGGCTTCCTCAAGGAATACGCCAAGTAGGCGAGCCCGCCCCGACGCTCACGCGTTGAGAAACTCGTCGAGCCGTTCGCGGAGAAGGTCGGTATCGGGCTCGATGCCCGTCCAGGTCTGGAAGTCGATCGCGGTCGTCGCGCAGTGGATCTCTAGCCCGTCGATCGTGCATGCGCCCTGTCGCTGCGCGGCGCAGACCACCGGAGAGGGCTGGGGCACGAGCGCGAAGTCGGCGACCACGAGGTTGCGGCGGACTTCCGCGAACCGCAGTCCCGCCTCGGCGGGCACCGCCACGACCACGATGCCGACCTGCTCGGGGATGGCGATCTCGCCGCCCCAGGGCAGGACCGACGCCGGAGCGCCGTCGATCCCGGCGAGCGCCGCCACGAGTTCCTCCGCCCGCTCGGCGGTGCGGTTGCACACCAGGATCTCCGCCGCCCGGGCGAGGGAGAGTTCGAGGGCCGCCGCGCGGGCGGCGGCGCCGGCCCCCACGAGCAGCACCCGTTCTCCGGCCGGGTCGCAGTGGGCCCGGAGCGTCTCGAGCAGGCCGCGGCCGTCGGTCATGTGACCCACGAGACCTTCCGGCTGCCGCTCCACGAGGCTCACGGCGCCGGCGAACCGGGCCGTGGGCGAGACGGCATGGAGGTGGGACGGTGCGGCGGCCCGCAGCGGCCCGGAAAGCACGCAGCCCCGGAAGCCCATGGCGTCCGCTCCGCGGAGCGCGTCGCCGGCCCGCTCGATGGGCACGTCGAGCGTCAGGAAACGCCAATCCAGGCCCGCGCCGGCAAGTGCGCCGTCGTACAGATATTGCGCAGGATGCCCGGCGGCGGGGCACCCGAGCAGGGCGACGATCTCCTGGAGTGCCGGGCTCGTCATCGGGAAGGGCGGCCGTGGTTCGCGAACCGCTACACGGTGACGCTCGTGACCGCGACGAACCGCGGGTCGGTGCGGATCGGATCGAAGTCCGGCTCCGCCTCCGTGAGGACGCGAAACCGTCCATCGATCGCGATCGCCTGCGTGAGGTGCTCGATCGCCGCCTGCACGCTCCCGTCGAGCGACAGGTAGCAGGACAGATTGTAGTGCAGGATGGGCTGCCGCGGCGCGGCGAGGATGCCGCGCTTCAGTTCGGCGATCGCATCGTCGAGTCGCCCGAGCCGCTTCAGGCACCAGCCGAGCCCGAGCCAGGCCTCGATCCGATCCGGCTCCGACTCCGTCACGGTCCGCAGCGGGACGAGCGCCTCGTCCCACCGGCCGAGTGCCCGCAGGGCCTCCCCTTCGAGCAGTTTGGCGTGCGGCAGCGAACGGGTCGGTTCCGGCAGTTCGGCGAGCATTTCCAAGGCCCGTTCGAACACTCGCCGGGCCGACGCGGGCAGGGGGGTGGCCGCATCGACGAGGAGTTCGCCGAGTTCGATGTACCCGGTCGCCTGTCGCAGGATCGCCTGGCGGCGAAGCCGTGTCATGGCAGCCATCGCAACGTCTCCCGTTTCCCCCAGTCTAGGACGCCCGGGCGGGGCGGCCGCCCGACCGGGGCATCGGATTTTCTACGTTGCTGGGGTGGCGGCGGATCGACCCGCGGAAAAATGACGCCATTTTTCGGTCTTCCGGCCGAAAACGGGAATTCCCGTACGGAATATCCCGTGGGCCGCCACGAATAAGGTTGCAACACCCCGGGGACCGCCGCCATGCGTCTGACGCTCCGCACCCTCCTCGCCTGTCTCGATCGCGTTCTGCCGCCAGCCGAGCAGCAGGAACTCGACGCCAAGTTCGCCGGCAGCACCGCCGCGCAGCAACTGTCGACGCGGATCCGCCGCGTGATCGGGCAGCCCGGTATCCCCGCCCCCCGTCTCGACGGCCGCGGTCTGGGGGCCGACGCCAATTCGGTGGCGGAGTACCTCGACAACTGCCTCGAGCCGGAGCGCTTGGAGACGTTCGAGCGGATCTGCCTGGAGTCGGACATGCACCTGGCCGAGGTGGCGGCCTGCCACGAGATCCTGGCGGGCGTCGCGCGGGATCCGGCCGCGACGTTGCCGCTCGACGAGGCGGGGCGGGCAAAACTTCTCGCGGCGCTGCGGCACCGCTCCGGCGAACCGGCCGAGGAGAACGCGAGGCACGAGGCGGTCGAAAACGCCCGCGCCGTACATGCCGCTCTCGAGGTGGACGCTGCGGAACGGCCGCGTACCGAGACGCACGAACGCCGCACGGGTTGGCCGGCGTGGGCGGCAGCGGCCGTGGCGCTGGCGTTGCTCGTCGTGCTCGGCGTGTTTCTCGTTCAGGTGGTCGGCGGGGGTCGGAATCGGCCCGCCGTCGGCCGCCAGGAGCCTGCTGTGGCACGCGAGGTGCCACAGCCCCGGGCTGGAGACGGCGGCGACGACCCGGTGGTGGCCGAGCCGGCTGCCGAAGTGCCGGTCGCGGACGCAGCGGTCGCGGCGGCACCAGTCGACCGAGCAGCCGACATGCAAGCGCGAGCAGCCGACATGGAAGTGGCGGTCGCAGACGCTGTGCCCGCCGGTGTCGAGCCACCTCACCCGGAGCCGAGGGACGCCGTGCCGCCTGCGGTGGCCGCTGCCTCCGCTGCGCCCGTCATGTCCACCGCACCTGTCGCCCCCGCCACGCCTGAAGCTCCGCCGCCCGCGCCCACCGCGATCGCCGGCGCGCCGCAGGGTGAGGCGGGCGCGAGCGTGCCGGGCGAGTCACGTGAGTCGCTCGGCTTCGCCGACGCCGCGGGACTGTTGGTCCGCCGTGTGGCCGGCCCGTCCCGGCCTGCCTGGGAGGCCGTCCCCGCCGGCGGGCCGCTCGGCGATCGCGAGGATCTCGTCGCGCCGTACGGGTCGCAGCCCGACATCCATGTGCGTGGTGTCAGCATCCGGATCATGCCCGGCACACGCGTGGTGGTCTCCGCGGAGGCCGACGGGACCCCGCGGCTGGAGGTGGTGTTCGGGCGGGTGATCGTCCGGGCGAGCCGTCCCGATGCCCGGGTGGCGATCGCGGCGGCCGGTCTCGTCGGCACGGTCACGGCGGGGCTGTCCGGCCCGGTGGCCGTGTCGGTCGGTCTGGAACGCGTTCCGGGCGGCGACCCCGCGCTCGATCCGGCACTGGTGCGCGCGAGCGTGATCGCGGTCACCGGCGGCATCGGCTGGCGGCAGGGCGCCGCCGGTGGGGCCGGCGTGCTCGAGGGGATCGCCGCCGAGGGCATGCTCGATGCCCGGACCGCGATCGCGTGGGAGAGTGAGAGCCCCGGGATCGCGCGGGTGACGCGACTCGACCCGCCGCCGGCGTGGGTCGTCGCACCGCAGCAGCCCGACAGGCTGCAACGGTCCGCGAGCGAGGCGTTGACCACGCGGCTCGCGGCGACCGGATCGCTCGACCAGTCGCTCCGCGAACTGGCCGCCGACCGGCGGGCGGAGAATCGCATCCTGGCCGCCGCCACGCTCGCCCTGCTCGGCGAGTTCGATCCGGCGGTCGAACTGTTGTGCGAAGCGTCGCCGGGCCGGACGCTGGAACAGCGGCAGTGGACGAAACTCGAGGCCGACGTGGTGCCGCTCGCGCTCGCCCGCGGGGCCAACGCCTCGGCCAGGCTGCGGCAGGCGTTCCAGGACCGCGGGCCGCACGACAAAGCCGAGTCGTTGTACGCGATGGCCCGCGGATTCTCCGACGAAGCGCTCGCGGGGGGCGTCGCCGCGGAACTCGTGGAGGCCCTGGAGGACGCCGAGTTGGTCGTGCGTCGCTACGCCTTCAAGTGTCTGTGCGAGATCGTGCAGCCGGCGGCGGCGGACCGGCTGAAGTATCGTCCCGACGGTCTCCCCGACCTGCGCCGCGAGGGGGCGGCGTGGTGGCGCGGGCAGTTGGAAAAAGGTCTGATTCGACGTCCGGGGGCCGCGTGAGCGGCGCGGTTTGGCGAAGCCTCGGCGCGGGTGATATGCTTTCATGTTCGCGGCCGCAGGCCGCATTTTTCAGTACGTCCCTGCACAGGAGGCGTTCGAGTGCAAATCAAGGTCTCCGCCCGCCACGGCCAGTTGAGCCCCGCATCGCAGTCGAAGATTTCGGCCAAAGT
>Ga0214917_10004910_pt1 | contig 14544 bp, 14 predicted proteins | sample LL_1208_BB_MetaG_FD_177983 | JGI IMG/M metagenome (GOLD analysis project Ga0214917, IMG submission 177983) | Freshwater microbial communities from Lake Lanier, Atlanta, Georgia, United States - LL_1208_BB | ecosystem: Environmental > Aquatic > Freshwater > Lake | place: USA: Georgia | collected... | reverse complement strand
TGATTCGCGATGCACCCCCACGGGTACCTGAAAAGTGAAAGTGCTCGCCGGTCAGATTGGTGGCCAACTCCGTGACTACCATGGTAGTGGAGGGACTTCGAAACGAGGGTGCTGTCACTCCATAGCCTTGTGAATCTGCTAAGGCATCGTTCCATGCGTAGGTGAGTTTCGAGCGGTGCTTTGGGACGGCACAGCAGCGACCAAGGAAGTTAGTCTTTAAAAAATCAGCCAGAGTATTAGTCCATGAGGCCGCGACTCCCTGATGGGAGGTGTTGGGAAAACGGCCTGAATTATCTCCGACGTAGAGTTGAACCGCTACACCGACCTGTCTCAAGTCGTTCAAGCAACGGGTCGTTTTTGTTTTTTCGGTTACCCCGCGTGTGGCGGCAATCCCGAGGGATGTCAGTACCGCAACAATGGTCACAGTGGTCAATAATTCGACCAACGTAAAAGCTGGCTGTTTTATGGAAGACGGTTTCATCAAAAAGTGTTCAGGAGGCAGGTTTTCCTAAATGGCCTCTACTTCTTCGGAGTAGTGTCAGGAGTGTAGCTCCGCCGATTAAGAGGGGGCCGACAGAGGGTTCGGGAACCAGAGCGGCAGTAACAGTCACGCCGTAAGTGGGGAATGTGCTCGGACCTGTTTCTACTGTTTGGAGGCCGTAGTTGGCTCCCCCAACCCAAAGCGAGTAGTCGCCCGCTGCCAAGCCCGTGAAGGTGGCGGTGAGATAACCATCCGCAGTGCCGTCTCCGAAAATACCTGCGGCGGTCCCATAGTTAGCCGAGTTTCCGTCAGCGGCATTGCCGATGTAGGTAAAGTAGGCCAATCGTGGAGCATAGAGGATCCCGCTCGTAGGGTCTCCGACGGTGTTGTAGGTCGGATCGTTGCCGATCGACCAGTTGCCCAAAGCGCGTAGCGATCCTTCTGTTCCGACCTGTCGATTGTCGATGGAGAAGTCGGCAGAGTCGTGACCTCCCTGTTCTGGGGATAGTTGACCCAGTCCTGAGTAGAGGGAGAACGCCGGAAGGAGCGTTCCAGTTGTTCCCGTGCCCAGGAGATTCCGTTGAGCGGTGATCTGGACATCTCCTGACCCGCTTAGGGTAAAGCGGAAGAATTTACCGCGGTGGCTGTCGCCCCAGTCCGTATCGGTGGCATCGGCCCAACCGAAACCGCTGGAGATGGTTTGGGTTGCGATGGTGACGGTTTTGCTGGAACCGTCGGAGTTGTACATCAAGGTGCCGAAATCACGGCCACTATAACCAACATGAGCCAAGGCTTTGTTTCCGGCGATCGCCAGAACAGTGCAAGCCACCAAAATAAATTTTGCAATCCATTTCATCCCTTTCCTCTTTCCTCTCGGACGAGCCGAGAAAACTGGTCGAAGAGTTCGGACCAGCGGGTTAAATCTCAAATGGAAGCCAACGCGTAGACGTGGTTTCCAAGAACCAAGCAGTTGAGATTTAGGCTCGGGGAGGGGAGAGGAGGGGGGAGGCGCGATCCGCGCCGATCAGATATGCGGTTGAGGAAAAGTGGGAAACTTCACGAGAGTTCGAAATGTGGCCTGTGACGGCTTCCAGAACCCAGAGAAAATCAGCGGGTAGCGATGAGAGTGTGGAAAGGGTCGTTGGGGTGGAATCGGGACGGGTCTGGGCAATTCGTTCGCATAATGAGCAGGGGTGTTGTCCGTCGAAAGTTTTCTTCAGTCCTTCGCCGAAACCGGATTCTTGGGAGTAGGAGGTGAGCATCAAGCCCCAGGCGACCGTTTGAAGGAGCCCTTGTGGCAAGCCGATCTGCCAAGCGAGAGCCAGGGTCATGACAAGGGCACAAAGACGATTCACTTAAGTTGTCTTACTCCTATCCACAGAGGTGGTCAACTTATGGAATAAAGAGAGTTGCGGAGTAAGAAAGTATTGCGGATCGTTTCATGATGTCTGAAGTTCTGATTATCCAGCACCAAGCGGGGGAGGGCCCGGGGACGATTGAGGAGGAGTTGCTTGGGGCGGGTCACAAGGTGCGCAGAGTTCGAATCGATCAAGGGGATCAAGTGCCAGATGATGTTGGTCTGACGGGTGGTTTGGTCGTGATGGGGGGATCGATGGGTGTGGGGGATCAGGGTAAGTTGAGCCATCTCAAGGCCGAGATCGCACTTTTGAAACAGTTTCATAAAGCTGAGAAACCGATTCTGGGTATCTGTTTGGGGGCGCAGCTTTTGGCGGCGGCTTTGGGCACCGAAGTGGCGGCGGGGGAGAAGGAGATAGGGTGGTTTCCTGTTCGCAAACTTCCGGACGCGTTCAAAGATCCTGTTTTACGAAGATTACCTGAGAATTTTCCTGCCTTGATGTGGCATGGGGATCATTTTGCCTTACCCAAAGGGGCAATTCATCTGTTGAGTACAGACAAGTGTGCCTGTGCGGCGTTTCGTCATGGTAAAAAGGCTTATGGATTAGTTCCGCATCTAGAGATGACGGCCGCGATGGTGGATGAGATGGTGGCAGGATCGCGAAAAGAGCTGACGGCGGCTGGGGTGGAGGTATCGGGAATTTTAGAAGATACCTCGGAGCATTCGGAGCCGGTGGAGGAGTTAGCGCGGGTGATGTGGAAGGCGTGGGCGAGTTTGGTAGTTTAAGAGTTTAACGAGAGACACAGTTCAGCTAGGCGGAGGCAGGCATCGGGACGGGACGCGGCGGCGAGTTTCGCTTTCCACTCTTTCCAGCCTTTTCCATTTTCCGCAAGAGCGTGACGAATTACACGGACTGCGGTTTCTCCGTTCGGGGTGAGTTGGGCGACACCGATTTCTTGGAGAAGTGAAAAATTTCCCTCCTCTTGACCTGGTACGACTTGAGTCACGAGAAAGGGTGTGCGGGACGCGATTGTTTCCTGCGTCAGAGCTCCGCCTGCTTTTCCAATGACGAAGTGTTGCTTGGCCAAAATGGATGGCATCTCTGAGGTCCATCCGAGAAGTTCAACATCTTTCCTACGAGGACCGAGGGCTTGTTCGACTTTTCGGGCAATTTGAGGATCGCGTCCTGTGCCGATGGTAACGGACCAGCCCGGTTGTTCGGCCAAGGAAGCGGCGAGATCGGGCCCTCCGCGAAGTCCAGAGCTGAGGAGGTAAAGAATACGGGGTGCTTCGCCCGGGGGCTCATCACCTGGGTGAGCGGTGGGGGCAGCGAAGCGGGGATCGACGGGAAATCCGATGGGTCGAATTTGATCCATGGGAATCCCGAGCGCGTGCAGGGAGCGTGCGGTGGGTTCATTTGGAACGATCCAAAGATCTGCTTTGGCGCTAGACCAGAGTCGGTGGACGGAGATGGAGTCGGTCACGATGGTGATAAGTTGAAAAGTTTTACGCAGATCGCGAGGTAACCATGCGATGAGGTGGGCGTAGACGGGGAAAGTAAGGGCAATCACTTTGGGGCGGTGGGTTTCGATGAGGGAGCGAAGTTGGAGATAGGCCGGGCGATTGGTGAAAAGCGTATTTTCGATCAAGGGGAGGTGATGGCATGCGAGGTAGAAAAGATTCCAGAGATGGGGATATCGATTGATGAGTGTGAGGTAGAGGCGGCGAAAGAAGTCGTTCAGTTTAGGGCGGGATTCGGCGAAGGGATCTGCAACCACGGCTGTTCCGCCACGAAGTTCAATCGCGCCGGCCAGACCTCGAGCTGCGGCATTATGCCCATCCCCAAAGGCGGCGGTCAGGATGAGGACAGGAGAGGGATTCACATTAAGCCGTCTCTTTCTAGTTCATCGAGCCGGCGATCGTCCGACTGATCGACCACTTCGCTGACGCCGGTGAGCTCGAGTAGGATATCGAGGCTGAGTGGGATCTTTTCATTGGGAAGGCCTGTGGTTTCGATGACTCGGCGCCCTCGGGTAAGGTAGGCCCAAGAAAAGTCATCTCCTTGGATGACGCGAAATTGAAGATGGTCGGAAGGAAGAAGTTCTTGGGGGGAGGTGAGGGTAACGGTGCTGTTGCCCGCTTGGGCGCCGGGGATGACCTGTTCGATCCGAGTAAAGCGTTCGAACCAAGATTGGAGAATGGTTCGGATCGAGGCATCGGTGTGGGGTTCGGCAAAAACTGCTACATAGCCCCGAGAAATCATTGGCGCAGGCTATCGGAGGATGGGTTCGGTTAAAAGAGGAAGTGAGTGGCCTAGCGTGCTTCGCGCGGAAGGGAATCGAAGCGGGTAAAGCGGGGTTGAAAGAGAAGGCGGATACGATCGGTGGGGCCGTTTCGTTGTTTCGCGATATTGAGTTTGCATGGGAAGCCGCGGACATTGGCAGCCATGGGTTGTGCCTCACCATCCTCGGAGGGGCTACTGTTATCGGGCTCATCGGTAGCAGATTCCTTGCTGAGGAGCATGACGAGATCGGCATCCTGCTCGATCGAACCGGATTCACGCAGATGGTGAAGGGCGGGTTCGGAGTTAGTTTCCTCTGGTTTACGATTGAGCTGAGCAAGTACGACGACGGGAATCTGGAGTTCCATCGCAAGAGCTTTCAGGCCGCGGGAGATTTCAGACACTTCGACTTGGCGATTTTCTTTTCCGCGGCTGGTACCGGAGGTGAGGAGCTGAAGGTAGTCGATGATCAGAATATCGATCCCGTACTGTTTTTTGATACGGCGGGCGCGGGCACGAAGCTGTCCGATGGTCAGAAGGCTGGACTCATCCAGAAAGAGGGGAAGATCGGAGATCTCCGCTGCGACACCCCGGAGGGCGGTGATTTGGCTTTCGTTGAGGTGACCGCGGCGAATCTGCTCCGAGTCGAGGCTGGCGTGAGAGGAGAGAAGGCGGAACATGAGCTGTTGGGCTGACATTTCCAAAGTGAAGAAGGCGACATTGTAGCCGGGGCGGACAAACTCATCTTTATCGGCGTCGTATCGTTGACGAAGCATGTGGCGCGCCATGCTGAGCGCGAGGGCGGTTTTGCCAACTCCGGGTCGGGCGGCCAAGACGATCATTTCGCCGGCCTTAAAGCCGGTGGTGAGTTGATCGAGCTCATCAAAACCGGAGGGGATGCCGCTATAGTGGCCCTTGCCTTTGACGAGGCCCTCGATAATGGCGATGGTTTTCGGGGTGACTTGGGAAGCGCGGAGGATTCCCTTGGTTTCCCTGCGACCACGGATTTCGAGAATATCTCGTTCAGCCTCATCGAGGATGGTTTGGACTTCGTGGGGACGTTCATGGGCGCCGACGACGATCTGGGCGCAAGCTTGCTGCAGTTCGCGAAGGAGACTTTTGTCTTGGACTTGATCGAGGTGGGCTTGGGCGGTGAAGACACTGATGACTCCCGCGGCTAGGTCGCTGATCAGGGCGGGTCCCCCGGCGGCGTCGGCGAGTTTACGGTCGGTCAACCATGCGAGAAGGGTGGAGGGGTCGATGGGCTGGCTGCTTTCGCGCATTTCGGCGATACAGCGGAAGATGACTTGGTGGGCTGGGTGGAAAAAGTCTTCCTCCCTCATTCCCTTTTCCCTGGCTAAGTCGACGACGTGGTCGGGGTCGGCCAGCATGGCGCCGAGGAGGGAGCGTTCTGCGTCAAGATTGTGGTGGGGAAGTAATCCCTCAATTGTGATGGGGGCAGGTGCGTCCCGACGAGTACGGGGTCGAATCGTTTCAGCTTCAGCAATCACAGGTTCGTATCGTTGCGGATGGGGGAAGGGGAACAACCCAAGGAAAAAAGTTGTTGGGGATTCTTTTGGGCAAAAGTGGGATAAAAATGAATAACTTATTCACTCGGGGCGTGCCTTGGGGGGTTGTTGAGGCAAGGTAGTTGAGATGCGGCTGATTTTAGCCTCGACCTCCCCTCGACGGGCGGATCTTTTGCGGGAGTCGGGAATCCCTTTTCGGGTGGAGAAGCCTGGAGTTGAGGAGTGGGTAGCGGCGGATTTTCCAGAAGTGAGCCCTGGGGATTTGGCCCGAGTGAACGCACGACGCAAGGCGAAGGCTGTGGCGGAGAAGCATCCAGACAAGCCTGTTTTGGCGGCGGACACTCTGGTGGTTTGTGAGAGCCGAGTTTTAGGAAAGCCTGCGGATGAGAAGATGGCGGAGGAGATGTTGGGGTGGTTAAGCGGGCGTACCCATGAGGTGATTACAGCGACGGTACTGATTTTGCCAGGGGGGAAAAAAACGCGGGAGGCGGTGGTGCGGACTCGGGTGAAGTTTCGAAATTTGGGGGTCGAGGAGGTTCGGTCTTACTTGCGGGATGTGGAGGTTTTAGACAAAGCGGGTGCGTATGCGTTGCAGGAGGGTGGAGATCGGATTGTGGAGCAGGTGGAGGGGTCGAGAAGTAATGTGATTGGATTACCGATGGAGACGGTCTTGCCGTGGTGTGAGGAGCTGGTGGTGGGGGAGCCTCTGGCTTAGAGATTTTTTTCGATAGCGGCGCGAAGTTCGGCTGGTTTTAGGGGGCCACGAAAGCGGGCGAGAATCTTTCCTTGGGGAGAGAGAAGGATGGTGTAGGGGATGGTTTCTAGGGGTTCGAGGAGATCGAGGGTTTTGGGGCCGGGGCGAACAAGGGGGTAGCGAATGCCATGGCGCTCTGCAAAAACGAGGAGGCCGGCGGCTGGAGCTTCATCCAAAGTGACTCCTAAAAGTACGAGACCGCGGGGGGCAAATTTTTCGTAGAGGGAGGTGAGTTCGGGAAGCTCCTTGGCGCTGGCGGGGCTCCATGCGGCCCAGAGATTGAGGAGAAGCAGCTTTCCGCGAAGGGAGGATGTGTCGAAAGGCTGATTAGAGGGTAGATCGAGAAAAGTGAGGTCGGCAGGGAGTTGGAGGGCTGGGGGAGTAGATCGGCAGGAGCCTAAGAAAAGGAGCGACGCTAGAGCAAGCAGGCGAAAAAAAGTAATGGGCACTGAGAAGAGTAGGTGTGGAGGGGGAGGGCACTCAACGCTCAACTTGTGAGTCAGAGTGGGGAAGCGTAGAGTTCGCACGGTGAATATTTGCAAAAGACAAGCTGGGGAGAGAAGAAAGTGAGTCCGAAAAAGGGTAGTTTGGCGGCACAACGTATTCTGGTGGTTGATGATGAGGCGGATGTGGCCTACTCCTTTCAACGAGTTTTAGCGGAGGAACCGGTGGAGGTGTTGGGGTTGACAAGCGGGTCGGAGGGTTTGAAGAGATTAAGGAAAGAGAGTTTCGATTTAGTATTGCTGGATGTCAGGATCGGGGTGGAAAACGGAATTGAGATTTTTCGTCAGTTAAGAAAGGAGCACCCTAGGCAGTTGGTCATCGTGATGACGGCTCATGGGACGGCACAGACAGCGATTGAGGCGATGAAGTTGGGGGCCTTCGATTACATTTTGAAGCCGTTTGATGTGCCGGAGCTTCTCTCGATTTTACGGAGGGGTTTGCAGACGGCGGCATCGATGCGGGAGTTAGTGCCAGCGGAGGGAAAGCCGTCTCAAGAGGAAAAGGCGCCTGGTTTAATTGGGACTTCTCCGGCCATGCAAAAAATTTACAAGTTGGTGGGGCAGGTGGCCCGATCGGAGGCCTCGGTGCTGCTCTTGGGGGAGAGCGGAACGGGTAAGGAGCTAGTGGCACGGGCGATTTATGCGAACAGTTTACGGGCGGCACGGCCCTATGTGGCGATCAACTGTGCAGCAATTCCCGATACGTTACTGGAGAGCGAGCTGTTCGGGCATGAGCGGGGTGCGTTTACCGGGGCTTTGACGCAGAGGATTGGGAAATTTGAGAGAGCGGATGGGGGGACGATCTTTTTGGATGAGATTGGGGACATGCCGTTGAACCTGCAGGCGAAGTTACTAAGGGTACTGCAGGATGGGGAGTTTCAGCGTTTAGGTGGCGATCAGACGCTGCGAACTCAGGTTCGGGTGATTGCGGCGACGAATCGTGATCTATTGGGAATGGTAAAAGAAAAAACATTCCGAGAAGACCTGTATTATCGGATTCACGTTGTCCAAATCCAGTTGCCGCCGCTGAGGGACAGATCGGAAGATGTTTTGCCTTTAGCGGAGTATTTTTTGAAGAGGGTGGGAAAGGAGCGGGGCTTAAAGTTTTCTTCGGCTAGTCGGAAAGCACTGCAGGGCTGGAGTTGGCCGGGGAATGTGAGGGAGTTGGAGAATGCAGTTACGCGGGCGGTGGTATGTGCGGCGGCGGAATCGATTGAGCCGGGGGATTTGCCGCCGGAGTTGATCGGGGGCAAGGGAACGATGGAAAATAAGAGTGATTGGTGGAGTGATTTGAAGGCGCAAAATCCTGGGGGAGACCTTTTAGGAGCGGCAGAAAAAATGTTGGTGGAGCGCGCGTTGCAGGAGGCGGGGGGGAATGTGAAGCGGGCAGCTGAGATGCTGGGTGTTACTCGAGCAGCGTTAAGAACACGTGTGGAGCGGTATGGCTTGCAGGCGCGGGAGTAGGACAGATTTTTGTAGAGGAGCGAGGCTTCGGAAAGTTTCCTAGGAATCTGACACTAAGCGAGCAAGTGATTTTGGCAGGGGGCAGGTAAAACGTAGCTCTTGTTGGGTGACGGGGTGAATGAGACGAAGGAAGCAGGCGTGAAGACCGAGCCGTTTCGCCGGGTCGCTCTTAGCCCCATATTTTTCATCGCCCACAATCGGGCAGCCGAGGGATGAGAGCTGAACGCGAATCTGGTGGCGCCGTCCAGTTTCCAAGGTGAGTTCGACGAGAGAGCGGTGCCGGTTCTTTTTTAAGGTTCGGACGTGGGTGATGGCATGACGGGTGAGGGCGGAGGCGGGACGAATAAAAACTTTAAAGGGATTCGATTCGTCGAGGTCAGATTCGATGGTGTGTAGATCTTGGGGCAGATGACCCTCGATGATTGCTTCGTACTTTTTTTCAAATTGATCCCAGGTGCGCTGGAGGGATTCTTTGGTTTCGGGAGTTTTGGCGAAGACCATGAGACCGGAGGTTTCTCGATCGAGACGGTGGACAATCCAGACCCGCTGTTTGGAGCGGGGATGAGCTTGCCGGACATACTCGGTAAGCTGGAAGTAGGCGGTTTTTTCAGGCTCAGCCTCACTGGCGATGCTGAGGAGGTTTTCGGGTTTTGAGATGACGAGGAGGTGGGCATCTTCAAAAAAGATCTGAATTCCGGAAGAAAGGCTAGTTTTGGGTGCGGCAAAGCGGTCGGATCGAATCGATACAGTATCGCCTACCGACAAGGGGTGATTGAACTGGGAGACGGGACGGCCGTTGACGGCGACGGATTGAAACTTGAGCCAAGTACGGATCTGCTTCTTTTTTTCCTCAGGCCAGGCGGAGAACATCTGTTCGAGCAGTGGTCCGGATTGAGAAACGAGGAACGGCTTGGGCATGGGGCAAGCTTGGAGGAAAAAGGGGGCGATGGGAATGTTTGGAGATTGGTCGAAAAGGGGGGAAGGGGTAGGGTTTGGGGATGAGGATTCTTTTCTTGGGGGATGTGGTGGCGGAGTACGGCCGGGAGGCTGTACGGGACGGAATGCCTCGTTTGATCGAGGAGTTTGCCCCTGATTTTATCGTGGTGAATGGGGAGAATGTGGCGGGAGGGAACGGAATTACGCCTAAGTTAGCCTATGATATTTTTCGGGCGAAGGTGGACGTGATTACTTTGGGGGATCACTGCTGGGATCAGAGGGAAATCATGAGTTTCTTTGCGGAGGAGCCCCGATTAATCCGACCCTTTAACTTTCCCGGAACCTGCCCAGGGAAGGGATTCATCGTGGTGACGGGGAACGGTAAAAAGCTGGGTGTGGTCAATGCGATGGGCAGGACCTTTATGAAAGCGGATGTAGACAATCCCTTTCTTTTGCTGGATCCGATTCTCGATGAGATTCGGAAGGAGACGAAGACGATCTTGGTAGATTTTCATGCAGAGACGACATCGGAGAAAATTGCCTTCGGCCACGCATTTGATGGGAAGGTTTCCGCGGTGGTCGGTACTCATACCCACGTGCAGACGGCGGATGAGAAGGTGTTGGCGGGAGGTACGGCTTATATTACGGATGTGGGTTTTTGCGGGGCGCACGATTCGGTGATCGGGCGGGAAAAGAGTTTTATCGTGGATCGATTTCGTACCCTGATGCCTGTGAAGATGCATCTGGCCACGGGGGGGATTCAATTGGATGGGGTGGTGATCGATGTGGATGAGGAGACGGGGAAAGCCACGGCGATTCAGAGGATTCAGCGACCGAAGTGAGCCGGGTAGAGCCACTCACGGTATCTGCGTTGACGGCGCAGATTAAGGAGATCTTGGAGGATCAGGTGGGGGAGGTGTCGGTGCAGGGGGAGATTTCCAATCTCAGGCATCAATCTTCTGGGCACTATTACTTCACTCTGAAGGACGAGGGCTCTCAGATTCCATGCGCACTGTTTAAGGGGTCGGCGGGGCGGCTGGCGGTGGCTCCGAAGGATGGGGCGAAGGTGGTGGCAGCCGGAGAGGTATCGGTGTATGCCCCGCGTGGGGCGTATCAGTTGATCGTGCGAAGTTTGGAGCCTGTGGGGAAGGGGGATTTGCATCAGCGATTTGAGGAGTTGAAAAGAAAGCTGCAGAGCGAAGGTTTATTTGAGGAGTCACGCAAGAGATCGATTCCTGAATTTGTGGAGCGGGTGGGAATAATCACCAGTCCGACGGGGGCGGCGGTGCGGGATGCGATTCATGTCCTGCAAAGAAGATGTCCACGGATTGGGATCACGGTTTTTGGAGTGAAGGTACAGGGGGAGGGAGCGGCGGAGGAGGTAGCGGACGCGATTCGGGAGATGGGAAAGAGAGATTTCGACGTGCTGTTGGTGGTGCGGGGTGGTGGGAGTTTAGAGGATTTGTGGGCGTTCAATGAGGAGGTGGTGGCGCGAGCGGTGGTGGCCAGTCCGATTCCCGTGATTAGTGGGGTGGGGCATGAGACCGACTTTACGATTTGTGATTTTGTTGCGGATGTGCGGGCGCCGACTCCATCAGCTGCGGCTGAGGTGGTCAGTCGGCCGGACGAGGATTGGCGGGAGGAGGTGCGGGAGTGGGCGGAAAGATTTCATGAGGCCACCCTGCAGTTCTTGGAGGAAAAAAAGAGGCGAGTGGGGGATTTGGCAGGTAGTTATGTGTTTCGCGAGCCCCAGAAGATGGTGGAGATGAGTGGGCAGAGGGTGGACGAACTGGCGTTGCAGTTGAGTCGGGGCTTGGAAAGCGGCTGGCGATATCGAAAGCAGTATGTGGAGGGATTACTCGGGCGGTGGGCGGCGTTGAGGCCCGAGCGGAGGTTGAGGGAGTTCTCGCTTCGTGTTCGGGCGGCGATGGATCGGTTGCGTGCGATGGGTCCAGAGGAAACTTTAAAAAGGGGTTATGCGTTAGTGCAGTCACCCGAAGGTAAATTAATTCGAAAAGTGGAGCCTGCTTGCAGGCAGGGGGATTTGGTAGTGCGATTTGCGGATGGAAAGGTGGAAGTCAAAGTGAAGGGCAAAAGGGAATAAGGACTCGACTTGGGACACGTCGAAGAGGAATGATTTACTATGGCGAAAACGGGCAAGACATCGGGGGAGGCTACTTTTGAGGAAAATCTCAAGCAGTTGGAGGGGTTAGTGGAGCAGATGGAATCTCCTGAACTTCCCCTTGAGACGATCGTTGAGAAATATGAAACTGGGATGAAGCTGGTTGCGGCATGCAACGAGAAGCTCAAGGCGGCCGAAAAACGCATCTTGTTGTTAACGAAGAAGAAAGATGGATCAATCGAGGAGGCTGAGTTGGAGGAAAAGGCCGGTGAGGGGCACAAAAGTGTGCATGGAAAGAAGGCTGGTAGAGGGGCTCCCGATCTGCTCATCTAGCCTGCTATTCATGGCAACCAAACTGTTGGATCAGATCAAGGGCCCAGCCGACGTTAAGAAAATTCCTTTAGAGGAGCTCCCGCAACTCGCCAAAGAGATTCGTGAGGAGTTGATTGCGGTCTTAAGTAAAACAGGTGGCCATTTAGGGCCAAATCTCGGGGTGGTGGAACTGACCATCGCGTTGCATCGGGTTTTTGATACCCCGACAGATCACTTCATTTTTGACGTCAGTCATCAAGCTTACGTGCACAAGCTTTTGACAGGCCGGCGAGATCGGTTTCACACGATTCGGCAGCAGGGCGGGTTGAATGGATTCATGTTGAGGACGGAGAGCGATCACGACTGTTTTGGGGCGGGTCACGCAGGGACGGCTCTTTCGGCGGCGTTGGGCATGGCATCGGCTCGAGATATGCGGGGAGGCAAGGAGCATGTGGTGTGTTTGGCTGGGGATGCGGCGTTTACTTGTGGGGTGACCTTCGAGGCGCTGAACAATGTTTCCCATCACACCAAGCGGTTGATCACCATCCTGAACGACAACAAGTGGTCGATCGACAAGAACGTCGGGGCGATCGCTGGGTATTTAAATAAAATCACTACCGATTCCAGGTTTATCCATCTGCACGAGCGGGCAGCACACTTTATTGAAAAGCTGGGAGGATCGAAGGCCTTAAAGGTGGCCCGGAGAGCCGAGGAGCATGTGAAGGGGATGATTTTCCCGAGCGTAATTTTTGAGGAACTCGGGGTGACGTATTACGGACCTGTCGATGGTCACGATATTCCGAACCTGATCAAAATGTTTGAATTCCTAAAAACCCAGAATTTCCCCGTCATCCTTCACGTCGTGACAACCAAGGGCAAGGGGTACGAACCCGCCATGGCGAAACAGAAAAAGTTTCACGGGCTAGGACCGTACGACCCTGAAACGGGAGAGACGAAAGCCTTGGGACAACCGACCTATAGTGAAGTTTTTGCGGATCATCTTTCCAAAATGGCGGATAACGATCCCAGAATCGTGGCGATCACCGGGGCGATGCCTAACGGTACGGGCTTGGATCGATTCCAACCGAAGCATTTGGACCGGTATTTCGACGTTGGAATCGCGGAAGAGCATGCGGTTCTTTTTGCAGCGGGAATGGCGACGAAGGGCTTTAAGCCTTTTTGTGCCATCTACTCGACCTTCCTCCAGAGAGCCTATGACCAGATCGTGCACGATGTGTGTCTGCAAAATCTTCCAGTGGTGTTCTGTATGGATCGCGGTGGCCTTTCAGGGGATGACGGTCCGACCCACCACGGCCTCTTTGATATTTCTTATCTCCGAGGAGTTCCAAACTTAATTCATATGTCACCCAAGGATGAGGATGAGTTCGTGGACATGCTCTATACGGCAAGTTTACATGCCGGACCGGTGGCAATCCGCTACCCCCGAGGCGTGGGACCAAATGTGGCGATCAAGAAGACTCCATTAGCGCTGCCGATTGGTAAGGCGGAGGTGATTCGGCATGGGCAAAAGGTTGTCATCTGGTCGTACGGCCAGATGTTGCCGATGGCGATGCAACTTTCCGATGAGTTGAAAAAAGAGGAGGGAATCGAGGCTGCGGTGATTAACGCACGGTTTGCTAAGCCGATCGATACCGCGCTACTTCAACTTTTCGGTCAGAGCGCCGATGTGATCGTGACCTTTGAGGATCACGTCATTAAGGGTGGTTTCGGTAGCGCGATTTTGGAAGAGGTCTCCAATTTAGGAATGACGACGCCAGTGGTTCGGATCGGTTGGCCGGATGAGTTTGTCGATCACGGCAAGCCGGATGATTTACGGGTCCGATACGGGTTAAGTGTGAAGGCCGCTAAGGAAAAGTTGTTGCCTCATCTAGCTAAGATCAAAGGGACGGCTCGCAAGTCCCAACCGGTAGCGGCTTGATCCCTAAGGGGATCTGCGCTCTGCTACTTTCATGAAGATCGTTCTCGCCTACTCCGGAGGTCTGGATACCTCTGTGTTGCTCGCTTGGCTCAAGGAAACGTATCGGGCGGAGGTCATTGCCTTCTGTGCGGATATCGGTCAGGACGAGGAGTTGCATGGCCTCAAAGCTAAGGCGGCCAAGACAGGGGCATCGAAAATCTACATCGATAATCTTCAGGAGGAATTTGCGAAGGATTTTATCTTTCCGATGATGAGGGCGGGTGCGATCTATGAGGGACAATATTTTTTAGGAACTTCGATTGCCCGGCCCTTAATTGCCAAGCGGATGGTGGAGATAGCACGAAAAGAAAAAGCTCAGGCCATTGCGCATGGGGCTACGGGAAAGGGGAACGATCAGGTTCGGTTTGAGCTGACCTCAGCGGCTTTGGCTCCAGATGTGGAAGTGATTGCACCTTGGAGGGATGAGCGGTTTCGGAAGCGGTTTCCGGGTCGAGCGGAAATGATTCGGTACTGCGAACAGCGAAAGATTCCTGTGCAGGCGACTGCTAAAAAGCCGTATTCGATGGATCGGAATCTGCTGCACATCTCATATGAGGCAGGGATTCTGGAAGATCCGTGGTTTGATGCCTTTGCTCCGGCGAACAAGAAGATGTTCACCCTCTCGGTTTCGCCAGAGGACGCGCCCAACAAGGCGGAGTATGTAACGCTCGAGTTTCGAAAAGGGGATTGTGTCGCGGTCAACGGGAAAAAGCTTTCTCCGCTTGCAGTCATGCGGGCGCTGAACAAGCTGGGCGGGAAACACGGGGTAGGGCGGGTGGATATGGTGGAGAACCGGTTCGTCGGAATGAAGAGTCGAGGTGTCTATG
>Ga0214917_10004907_pt1 | contig 14549 bp, 11 predicted proteins | sample LL_1208_BB_MetaG_FD_177983 | JGI IMG/M metagenome (GOLD analysis project Ga0214917, IMG submission 177983) | Freshwater microbial communities from Lake Lanier, Atlanta, Georgia, United States - LL_1208_BB | ecosystem: Environmental > Aquatic > Freshwater > Lake | place: USA: Georgia | collected... | reverse complement strand
TAGCCCAAATTTGAGTTCAATTTGTTTACCAAATTGGTCAAGACCTGAGAGAACAAGAGTGTGTGGACCAGATTCCATGTCACTAGGTATCTGTATTGATGCAACAAGTTCACCAAATTCGTTCACTTGAAGCGACCCGAGATTGCGTGGTGTTGAGTAGATAACAACTTCTACTTCCGAATTCGGTTGCATGCCATCAATCGAAACATCGGCGGATTCACCCGACGATAGAACCAGGCCTTGTTCGGCTTGTGTGTTTGTTGAATCATCTGACTTTTCGGCATTAGCGATTTCTGCTGTAATTTCGCCAACAGTGACGGTCACAGCGCCCTGTGTAAGGGTGGTCTCAGACTTAACTTCAACACCTCCAACAGACGCCCGCACCTCTCCGTTTGGCACAGCTGTTGTTGTGGTGGCTGCGGCGCTGCTTACAGACGAACTACTGGAGGGACTTTCCGAAGAAGAATTGCTTGAGCCAACTTCCGTGGTATTGGTGTTACCCGACTTAGGTGCAGAAGATGACGTCGTTGTAGGTTCAACCGTTATCGACGATGGTGACGTTGTACTTGTGGTAGCCGTGTCCGTCGTCGTAGGCGCGACCGTTGTCGTCGTAGTAGTTGTGGTCGTCGGGGGCGCATTTGAAGTAACTATGGTGCGTGACCCAGACACAATGTTTCCCGCAATACCACCCGAATACGTGACAACGTATTCCGTGCTAGCCGTTAGACCCGAAACATTCGCCAAAAACTCAGTGGGACAGACAGGATTACTACTGCTACTTAGAAGAAGACCGCTCGATGTTCCACTTCCCGAACCAACCGAGACACCATCCTTTGAAACTGTCCACGAAGCCGTAACCGTTAATGGTGTAGTGCTACCAGTGTTGTTAAGGCAGCCATTGATTTGCATTTGATTTTGTGAAAGTTGGGCAATCCTTAGAGTCCAGCCCGTAAATGGTCCGGCGGATGAAGGCGCTGCTGTTGTCGTAGTAGATGTAGATGTAGATGTAGATGTAGAACTTTGCACGGAAGTCGTAGTTGTTCCTGAATTAGAACCACCAGCAACAGTCGTCGTTGAACTAGTTGACGAGCTAGTAGTTGTAACTACCGCAGTGGTCGTGGTAGTGCCCTCTTCGTTTTGATATGTGTCGAGTGCGAAAGTACATCCTGCTGCGCATCTGTTGGGTGTTTTGCCGTATGGGTCGTAGTAGATAACACGATTTGAATACACCGATGGCAAACCTTCAACCACCTGTATAGTTCCATTCTCGGTCAAAAATTCGCCCGACGGTAGTACAAATCTCCAACGTTTCAAATCCTCTGCTTGGACCGACGTGGTATTTGTAAAAATTACACAGGCAAATGCCACCAAAATTAAACGCGATTTAGGCCTCACGTTGACATACTAATGCCGCATTGACTTTTTTAATTAAGAATTCCAGCTTCTCTGGAATTCCTCTACCGCTAACTCACCAGATAACGCACGTGTATACCGTGCCACCATTGCCCCACTAGACCAGCCTGCCGCTGCACGAACCGAGGTTTCTGAAACTCCTGAGCGGAGTGCTTGCACTGCCCAGCCACGCCGCCAGGCGTGTGCTGAAGGTGCATCGAGTCGTTGCAACAACAAACGCACAGCGTTTGGTGTCATGGCAAACAACGAACCCTGTGTACGTTTACCTAAATGTTTTCTCACTGCGTGTCGGGCCGCTGGTGACAGCGGTGCGACACGAGGACGACCAGTCTTAGAAGTACGAACAATTAGAAAACCCTCAGCAAAGTTCACATCTTCAGCATTGAGTTTCGTTAGTTCACTACGACGCAAACCACACGACCACAAGACTTCGACTACCGCTCGGTCACGTAAAGACGAAACCTTCTTGAGAGTTTCTAGATAGTCAGTTTCAGTCACAGTGTCCTGGGGATGCTCGGCTTCTCGTGCTAGATGAACCTGCTTCCACCACGAAAACACCTCGTAGCCGTTTGTGTCCGCCCAAGCACCAAACGCTCTCACCGATTGCCCACGTTTTCTGCGGACAGAAACCGAATCTGATTTAGAAATCCACGCTTTCACCGACACAAGGTCCGGGTCACAATCAAACTCGGCAAGATTAAATAAAAACTTCGAATAACTGATTGCTGTTTGTGGGGCTTTGCCGCTCAAACGCCAATCCAAAACAAACTCACTAACTAGTTCCTTAAACATTGCATCTCCTTCGATAAGGAGAGGCTCACGAAAAACAAAACGGCATCAGTGGTGAGAGTGCCACCGCTGTGTTGGTCAAGTCCTATACGGACTTATCCAACTACTGGTGGGGCTAACAAGAATCGAACTTGTGACCTCATCCTTATCAGGGATGCGCTCTAACCAACTGAGCTGCTTCGCATGGAGGCCTCTCAATTGTCTATTACGTCACCAATCCTAATTGGTGACGTAATAAAAGAGAGGCTCCCTATAGGCCCCAAACTCCTCAAAGTTGCCTACACAGCCCGATACCTCTGTATTGCGGCGAAGGTCGCATACGACATTCGCCGTCTGCCCGAGTTTGAAGTTTGTGTGCGTACACAGACATGCATAGGGGGCATAGGTGGGGTGCCGCCGTCAATTCAAAATGGATGGTTTGTTCGAAAAGACGAAGCGTCTTTTCGCATACAGAGGCAACAACACGCAAACCGAAAATATGTTTCTTTCTCCAGCTATAAATTTATAAAATTAGACTTTTGTGGTACTTTTTCAAAATGCACGCTTCAAAGTCCAAATTCTTTATTTTTTCAGCAATAGTTTCGTTACTTTTCACATCTTGTAGTACTTCCCCAAAGGAACTAGAGGTGCTTTTCCGTGACCGAACGGAAAAGAATAACGTTGGAGAAGAGTTTAGCGTTTCGCTTAATTCTGATATTGCAAAGTCCGGCGAATTTGAGGAGTTAACCGTTCTTTCGCTCAGTTCAGATTTAAAAAACGGTGACGTATTTTCGCTTGAGTTTTTCGGGGGCATCAAAGGCAGTTTGGAGTTCGAAGTAATCTCCACACCCGATGAACCAAGGGTCGTTGTTGAGGTTTACGATAATTCTATTGATGTTTTGAAAGATGACTGGCTAACACTTTCCAGCAAACCGATAAAACGAAACTTCATTGATGAAGATGCAGGATACAAAAACCTCTTAAGGGACTCGATAACAAGTCTTCAACGTATTGGAAAGGCTTCGAATGATGCTGCGGAGGAAAACATGCCAAAGTCAAGCGACCCAATCAAGAAGTTTAATTCTGATTTTAAGGCTCGACTTGATTCCTTGAATGCTTATATTTTCGCACTTGAAAATTTTGTTACCCAAAATCCCAAGTTTTCAGTTCAAGGTGAAAAATTGCTCTCAATTATTCGCGAGATTGAAAGTTTGACAGGTTTGGCATCTGTAGCTAACGAGACCAACAAACTTAATGACGCAATTGACAAACTTAATGCGCTATTACCCTTGCGTGAAGATGCCGAATTTAGATTGAGCTCAGAAGTAGAAAAATTTTTGAACGGCTAAAGTTGCGGACTTGACACGTTCTGTGGTTGCTCCTTTTGTTTTTGCTAGTGGGCTTTTTATTGCGTGATTTGGTAAGCCATCTCTCTTGCCTCTGTCTCAGTAATTTGTCCTGATTTTAACTGTTGTTTTATTTCTAGTGCTTGGGTTTCATAGAAGGAATCAACTAGTGAATTTTCGTGCTCGTCACTTTCACCCTTTAGGCCAAGCAATCGATTGGCTTCAGTAATTAAGTAAGTCATCTTTCGTTCTTCGTTAGTCTTTTTTGGCGAACACCTGAACTGTCTTTTTCTTAAAGACAGTTCGTTTCTGGCTCCAAGTAACTGGATTTCCTGGAGGCTTCTTTTATCGCCATTAACCCATTTGTGTCCGGCTTGTCGCGAGCCGCTTGTTTTTATTTTGTATTTGACCCTTTTGCGGTCATTAAATCCTGTCTTGTTTGCTTTACGCCAGGCTTTAGTAACTGCATGGTTGCATTCCAAACACCTTGATTGGAGTCCGTTTGGTCGAGACCTGTCTCGACCAAACAAAGAAACTTGTTTTTGTGTTTGACATTTCCAACAATATTTCAAACCAGGAACAGGCAGTTCTTCAATTTTCAATGCTGTGCGAGCTATTCGACGCATTATTTCGCCTGACGGCGAACATGCACCTTTCTCCCATTTAGAAATGAGTGAAATGCTGCAATCACATTTGCTTGCAACCCACTGCTGTGAAAGCTTTCTGCTTTTGCGAAGCGTTCTAAAGAATTGGGCATCTAGTTCGTTGCCGCCATCGGATGACTCCGATGGTCGGCTAGCTGTTGTGTCTAAGTAGGTATCTGTTTCCATACCTATAGGTCAGTTCGTTACATATTCGGGGTTTCGCAGACCCCGACTGTTAAAGAAGCAATGGCTTACACAGCAAGCACAAGCCCCGACAGGGGCGAGTTCACTATCTATTTGCTCGACGGTGCCATGCACCTGCGGTGCTTGGCACCTAGAGCGATTGACGCTCTTTACCTATCGCTTGTGTAAGCAATAGCCAGCTCGCCTTAATAGGCGAAGCTGGCGTGTAGGCCCCTTCCTAAAAAGGTTTCCCCGCTACCTATCTATAGGCGAGTTATTTGGTGCAAACCCCGAAATTGTAATGATTATTTCAAAATCGACTTCGTCCATATCCTGAAAATTCACAAGACATATTTAGCGGACATCGCTCGCAATAGTCCCCTGGTGTGTAACTTGGTTCGTTTCCATTTCGGATTTGGTTGATTGTTTTTGTAGTCGCCATAATTTTGCCAATTTCTGTTTCAACCCATTCGGCGTCAACATCTATATAAATCCTTACTCCGTCAAATAGCCCGTATGCGACTACGCGTGCGGGTGGGCAGCCAGTGTTCATGGCATGCATTGCCACACTGAACCCAAGTTTTTCTAGGTCGCTTCCATTGGGGTTGTCTGAAACAAATGCAAGTAACACTGTTTTTGCCCAGGCTCCTTCTTCTTCAATTTTGTGAGTGCCAACACAAAGGTCGACGTCATCGGATGTCAGTGTCAGGTTTCCGAATTCGATATTGTTTTCTCGCATCCCAACATGCGCTGATGGTTTTAGTTTCTCAAATTTGATATCTCTTTCAATTCTGCTGAGAACAGTCGCTATTTCTCCAACTGTCTCCATTCTTTCTTCTGCTTGTTGTCGACTAATCCATTGAGCTTGTTCAGTAGTCATCCAACTGACATCGTTGAGTTGTGCCTCGACGTATGTGAATGGCCGAATTGGTGATTGGAGGTTTGCTTGCATCCAGCGCCGGGCGACTTGTCGAGTCATGACTGCTTGTCGGCCACCGTGTTTAATCCGACGGGTCACAGCATTACTTTCGTTCGATGCGGCCCATAATCCTGGGCATTCCATTGCGTTATGGACGTCCGTGGAGGAAATTTTTATTTTCGATACTGATTTACCTGTGCTAGCCAGGGTGTCTGAGAGTCGATAGGTCCAGTCGAATCGGAATCCATAAGGGTGTTTTTCGGTGTCAAGTAGCTTCATTAAAGAATCAGTCATTTGGGCTCTATTTCATTGGGTTTTATGGTTTAAGTGGGGTAAAAATTCTGTAATGTCGGACCTTGACACTACAGACTAGTTCTATATTTTCCAAACCTGTAATAGATATTTAATTTAAACAAATTCATAGGCTTAAAGACTTTGTGGTTCATAAATCTGTTTCAAGATATCTCAAAATATTTCTTTAAATGGGTTGTAAATTGTTTCTAAGTCGATTATAGTAAAAAATGTTGTTTAGGTGAATAGATTTTTCACTCAAATTACATATATAAAACCGACATATTTGATACACCTAAAGAGGAAAAATGCCAAGAGGAAACAAGGGTCAGAACGAAAGAACCGGCTCCCAAGAGACCAAAAGTGACAAATTCAAACGGCTTGCTAAGAGTCGAGTCAGTAGAACCACAAGAGCTCTTCAGAGCATCGGGAAACTAGCAAACAGCTACAACTACGAATACTCGGAAGCCGAAGCTCAAAAAATTATCAGTCACCTGACCAAAGAATTAGACGACCTCAAACGCAAATTCAATAATAAGCCTCGAAAGCCTGAAAACGATTTTGACTTTGACTAATCCGAATACGTCAGTGGCGGTAGGAGGCTTCCCTCCTTTCTCCTCTTACCGCTACTGACTTTCCTTACCCCTTCAGAACTTCGAACGAAAGCACCATTAAATGACCAGCGAAAAGCAAAGTAGCAAGAATCAAGTAAAACCGAGCTCAGGCACCTTCCCAGAATGGCAGTGCGCCGAGATGGGTCCAGTTGACAGACAAGACAATGACGACGAACAGTTCAAAGGTGCCGACAACATCACTCAGTCTGTAGTGCGAGAGGTGGGAGTACAAAACCCAACTGGAGCTGCACTCGACGTCAGGCAAAACTCATCGACACAAGAATTCACGACTAACACGGAACCAGTTCGGCTTCGATATTTTATGTCTGGTCCTGACCGGGCTGTTCCAAAAAACGTGGCCCTGAAATACTTCGAGGGGTTAAAACCACATCTCGAAATTTGTTCGAGGAAATCTCGAATTTATCCTCCGGTTCTAAACGACGACTGTCAGTACTTACTTATAGAAGACTTCAATACCTCTGGACTTACTGGGGATATTGCGCAGGATTTTGAGTTAGAGGGTAGCGGTAATAATTTTTATGGCCTCTTTCGTTCATCGGGTAAATCATCCAAAACTAAAGGTGGTGGTAGTTGGGGTGTCGGGAAACTTGTTGCAAATATGGCTAGCTCCGTTGGGATTTTTGTTGGGTACAGCGTCCGAAATTGCCAGGTCGGTCAAATTGACGCAACGCCACGCGTTCTAATGGGACGTGGGACTCTCACCACTCACAAGTTGGATGGTAAACGTTATTCCCCTGACGCTTTTCTTTCGAATTGGAGCAACGGGTATCCGATGCCAATAACAAATGATGACCTTCTGGATACTTTCGTTTCGGATTGGAAAATTTCACGTTTGCCAACACAAAGCGGATTGACGACGTTGATTCCGTACTGCAAAGAAAACACTCAAACAAATCCTGAAGCACATGTCTTTTATCTTGCGGCAGAAGCATACGGAAATATCATGGCGGGTCTATTGGTCATTGACATTGACGTCCCTGGAATTTCTCAGCAACTAAACACAGAAACACTCGAATTATTTGTTGAACAAATGTCAGAAAACGGTAATAAATTCGATTGGAAAGAACTGCTGAAAAAAATTCGCCTCATTAAATGGGCTCTAAGTTCTGAGAGTAGCTCCAACATTATTAACTTGCCAAAAGTTTCTAGCCCTTCAGAGGCAACTGAATACATGGCAAATCTTTCGACAGAACTTAAAGAAACTATTTATAAAACTTTTTCTGATTCAGGGCGCGTCGTGCTCCACGTACCAGTCACGGTTGAACTTGCTCCAGCTAGTAACCCACCTAACTTTTGTGACGGCAACTTAAAAGTTGTGCTTGAAAAAGACCCAACTTCTAGCGAACCAATGTACCCAGAATATTTCCGCGACTGGATTCGCATTGGTATCGGACTCCGAAATCGCAAAAAAGAAGACGGGAGACCAATGGGTAAGAAAATTTCACAAATTAGGTCAATAGTCCTCGCAGTAAATGGTCCCGTAAATGGTCTTTCACAACTACTTCGAGCATCCGAAGGTATTGCTCACACAAAATGGGACTACGAAACTAAAGGCTTCAAAGATTGGCGAGATGGTGATGTTTGGATTTCATTTGCAAAGAACGCACCAATACAACTTGCGGATATCGCTCGGGGTTTAACTAATGAACGCGACTACACAAACTTTCCATTTTTTCCGGACCCAAGCGTTAACGGCACACTTCAGCCACAACCGACTGTTATCGGCACGCCAACGACTACAACTGATGACCCGCCGCCGCCGCCGCCACCACCACCGCCACCGCCACCGCCACCAACAGCATCCTTCAATCTCACTTTAAAAAATGGTGAACTAACCATGACAGTGCCAGAAAGTGGCAATCCAGCTAAAGCCGAACTTTGTATTGCATACACAACAAGGGATGGCAACTCAATGAAAAATTGGGCTCCTGCTGATTTCAAGCTTGAAGACTTACCAATCAAAGTTTTGGGTGGCCATCTTGTGCATGCAGTTGGTAACAACTTAATTGTTGATATCAGCGAACCAAAGAAGTTTGCTCTCAGTGTCAAGGGTTTCAACCCCCATCGCCACTTAGACGTAGATGTCAGTGAGTTGAAAGACTCAGATTCAGATGACGGTAACGTCGAAGAAGATGCTCAATGAGACCAGTTACACGAACCCTAAAGTGTTATGACTACTCAACGATTGCCCATAAGCATGTTCAATTAGATGTGAAATTCATTGATGAGATTGCAAGAATAAGTTTCAGCAAACTCGAACTTACGAGTTATCCGATTCCTGAAAAGTCAGAAATAGTTCTTGAGGCATTTGCTCGTGGTGCGGTTCCAAAACTCGAAATACTTGGTTACGCACCTAAATTTGACTCATTGAAAACATTCGAAATTTTGAAAGAAAACCTTGAGAACACACAATTTCATCTCACCATTCTCAGCCCAAGCGACAAGGTGCGAAAAGTAGCAGAGTGCAGATACCTAAATTTTGAAATACCAGCACAACTAGGAGGAAAAGGACGTTCATTGCTTCCTACGCAGAAAGTAGATGACCTTGGTTTAAGACTTTGGCGTTTGCGTGTTGCTGAAGATGGTTTTTGCGTTGAAATTAATAGACATAAAAGTCAGATAGATGACATAGTCGCTAGCCCGGAATTTAAAGCATTGGTGAATCCAGAAATCACCAAACAGATTGCACTTGAAATCCTGAATCAAAATTCTGTAGTTGCCACAATTATTAAGGATAAATGGGAACGTATTTTTGATGAAGAATACCAAGATGTCAACAACCTTAAAGAAGATACCCCAATCGAATGGGCGGATGAGATAGCAGAAGCATTTACAAAAAAAGAATTGTGGACCTCGATTTACTTGGACCAAAGAGAGGAGGGATAATGACGAAATATCCATTAAGCACATTCACAATCGAAGGAATGACTGAGTTCCAACGAAGATATGAATTAGCAAATTTATCTGGTGGACTCCTAGAAGTCCTGGACATGCTTGATAACAAAATATGGTCTAAACCGATATCTCAAAAGGCCCAAGTTGAATTATGTGAGTTTCCCTCGCGACGTGAATGCGGGCAACATCTATTCGAGTTACTCGAGTCTCACAAAGATGAACTTCGTGCTGCTGCAGTCGACCCAGTATCGTCTGTCGCTCTTTGGACGTGGCTTTCAGCCGTTTGGTGCCCATGGCTTCAGCAATACAGGGGCAAACCGCTTAAGGTGGGGGCTCGCGCGCGATGGATTTATCAGCCGACTAACGCATATCGCTACTACCGTCACTTGTTGGCTGGACCCTATCTAATTGTTGCTGCCCATCGTGACAATCCTGACCGAGCACAAATTCTTCTATACAACGACGTTGTCAAGCCAAATACGCGCTGGGTTGAAACAATTTGTGGTTCACAACAAGCGCTTTACAACAAATCGCTTCTTGAGGCATTGACCTCTTCAGTCATTAACCCTCGAACACAAAAGATACGCGCTGGTAAATCACTATTAACTCGCAGAACAAAATATTTCACTTCCCGTGGACTTTTAGAAACTGGGACCGTTGACCGACTTACTCAAGTTTTTAACCAGTTAAGTGAGCCATGGCACCTTAAGGCAGCAACACCCCAACGACTCGCTGAATTATTTGGCACTGAATTTCGAGAGTTCTTCTAAACAACACAATTGGCAAGAGCTGAATAGGGTTGAAACTTTTTGATTATCCTTGAGACACCCAATGCCTAAGTTAAAGAACATGCCTATTAGTGCTGCATCACTTCAGACGTACGGCGGGAAGCTGAAGTTTTCAACTCTTTTGACTGCATTAAATGGACTACCAGATAATGAACTTGCTGTACTCACACACTTTTTGCAGACTCGTGGTTCGAAAGCAGCGTCCAATTTTGTGTCTGAAGTTAAAAAGAGTATTCCTGCGGACGTCTTCAAATTTGTGCGAGATAAAGAAATGGTTTGGGATGTTCCTTTTCCTCCGAACAAAAGTCCTGATTTCACGTTTATTGACCTTTTTGCTGGTATCGGTGGAATGCGTCTCGCATTCCAAGGACTAAACGGCAAATGTGTTTTCAGTTCCGAGTGGGACCAACAAGCACAAATCACCTACCGAACTAATTTTGGTGAGGTCCCCTTTGGCGACATCACCAAAATTGATGCCAACGACATACCGAAGCATGATGTTTTAGTTGCCGGTTTCCCCTGTCAGGCTTTTTCTATTGCCGGCTATAAGGGCGGTTTTGATGACACACGCGGCACACTGTTTTTTGATGTTGCCCGAATCATTAAAGCACGAAAACCTGAAGCGTTTTTTCTTGAAAACGTGAAAGGTCTTGTTGGGCACGATAAAGGCAAAACGTTGTCTGTCATTTTGCGTACCTTGCGTGAAGACCTCGGCTATTACGTTGTTGACCCTCAAATCATGAATGCAAGAGATTTTGGTGTGCCTCAGAATCGGGAACGAATTTTTATTGTTGGCTTTAAAAACAAGGCCGCTGCCCAACGCTTCAAATATCCAGACCCCTCCAAAATTAAAAAAACCAAAGACACCAAAAAAGAAGTCGCGGAAATCAAAGAAGAAAGTGCTGTGCCAGTTAAGTACTACCTTTCTCGGCAATATCTTTCGACTCTTAAAGCACATCGACAGCGACACGCTGAAAAAGGAAATGGTTTTGGTTTTGAGATAATCCCGGATGATGGTGTTGCTAACGCAATTGTTGTAGGAGGTATGGGTAGGGAAAGAAATCTTCTTATTGACCACCGCCAAACCGACTACACCCCGACGACAAACATCAAAGGCCCAGTGAACCGCGAAGGTGTCCGCAAAATGACACCACGCGAATGGGCTCGCCTCCAAGGATTCCCAGACAGGTTTCTGATACCTGTGAAAGATGCTCAGGCTTACAAACAGTTCGGTAACTCGGTCGCTGTGCCTGCAGTCAAGGCAACCGCAAAGAATCTTCTTCGCGCATTGCTTAAGTGAGTGTTTTTGCTCACCTTTTAGGTTAAGCAAAAACTATCGGAAGCTAGACGTGGTTTAAGACGTCGTGCGGTTGAATGTATATTCTGTGGAGTGACGTCACCTACATACAACCGGGGTGAGTGGGCTGAACTATATGTGCTGGCAAAAGTTTTATGCGACCAAACACTCAAAGTACGAGTGCACGGAGATAAATCCCCAATCAAGCTTTTAGCTGTTCAAAAAGTTACGCGTGGGACCGAAGTTGGTTCCGAGTCATATTTAATTCAAGGTCAGGACATCATTTGTGAACATACCTTGAAAAAAATTAGTAAAAGCGAAGTTTGCCATTACATAGAAAGGCTTTTAAAAAGCATCAAAAAAGGCAAAGGAATTAGTTTTTCCCTAACTGAAGGTGAAAAACTTTTAAGCCTCCTCGATATTCCACAACTCAAGAAAGGTGCGGGCCTTAAATCAGACATTTACATTGATGTGGTTGACCCGTTAACTGGCGCCACAGGCATGCAGGGTTACACAATCAAAGCACTCATTGGTTCTAAGCCCACACTATTTAATGCATCGGAGCCAACAAATCTAACTTATCGAATTGACCCGCCTCTATCAAAAACCGAAGTCGGTGAATACAACAAAGTGAACTCAAAAGGCAAACTTGTGAACGGCATTCGTAACACAGTTGAAAAAATCATGAACAGTGGCCACACAATGACTCTTAACAAACTAGACCCCAGATTTAAAGCAAACCTAGAGCTACTCGACTCGAGCATGCCCAACTTTATAAGTGAACTTATACTCGCCTACTACTCGCGAAAATTGGGTAAAAAATCATCCATAAAAGACACAGTCGAATATTTATCAGTTGCAAATTCCCTAGGTGTTGGCAATCCCCACCTGTGGTATGCCCACAAAATGAAAGACTTTCTTGAAGCATCGGCTTACGGAATGGTCCCCACAGAGCCGTACAAAGGAGAAAGAACTGCTGCTGGAGGACTACTCCTCGTAGAAAAAAACGGCGAATTAGCGTGCTTTCGACTTGACGACAAAGACAAAACCCGCGACTATTTAACTGAACACACATACCTCGAGACCGCCTCACGGCGAAAACATAACTTCGGGATAGTAGAAAACATTGGCGGCGAAACCCAACTGAAACTCAATCTTCAAATTCGATACAAGTAATTCGATTTTCACTGACGTGAAATTTTTTAAGCGTAAAAACGACCAATTAAATCAAACAGAAATCCCATGGGTATTAGGTGCTTCATCGTCCTATTCAGACTGGATTCGAAAACACCCTGAAGGAACACGGCAGGGAGTTCTCTATCTGCTCAAGAGTGATGTTTTTCGCTCTTACAAAATTGGAATTACCAAGCAATCCAGCAAATCAGACCGGATAGAAGAACATTTAAAACGAGGTTGGCTCTTAATTCAGACCTGGACATTAGAAAATGTGGTTATGGCAGAAGCCATCGAAGAAACCGTCATCGAATGGTGGCGGCGCGAACTAAAACTGAAGCCCTCGACCACAGCCAACGACATGCCGCAGGGTGGTTATACAGAAACAGTCCGCTGCAATGATATCGAGCTCTCCGAATTAGTGGAATTTATAGAAACACAATGTGCACGAAAAATCACTCGACCATCGGTGCAGTTGAAAATATCAGACTTAAATATCGGAGTTCGTTCAATCATCTCGGGAACCGTCACTATGGCGAGCATGAATCGAAAAAAGACAGGAGAATACAAAGGTAAATCCGTATACACGTGGACATACAGATATCTCGTCACGGACGGCAAAAAATCTGTTGTAATTGAGTCCCATCAAAATAAACGGCATGCGGCAACTCCCCTAGTTGGCTACTCCGTAAGCATCGAAGGCCGACCATTCTTAACATCCAGCAACGAGCATGAATTTGGTTTCATAAATCCCTCTGTCGAAGTAGAAACGCCGCTGACGCAACCCCCAAACACACCCAACCGAGACTGCCTTGATAGCTCAGGACATATTTTCGGAGCCTCCGAAGATTTGAGTTTTCCAAATGTCTATGCTGGCTGGAAATGCATTAAGTGTGGACTACAAACTACTGAAAATATCGATACACGTATCCTCTGTAGTTGCAGAAAAGAAACCTTAAAGGCTCATGTATCTATCTCCATGCGTCGAAGCAAAAGAAACAGAAACCATGTGTATCGCGACTCAGTACAGGTAGAACGCTCTGCGTATTGCCGCAAATGTCACGCACGCCCAAAACTTTCCTTTTACCATTTTTATTCGCATGAATTAACACAAGCGAAGCTTCCAAAAAATTCAAACAAAAATCTTCATTGCAGTAATTGTTTCTTGCTAGTCAGTCGTCAATTAACAAAGTGTCCTAATGAAGATGATAAATGCCCTATGTTTTAGTTTGGCTTCACCCAAATATACAAAAGCTTTGTCAAATTTGATGCCAACTTCGCTGGAACTCAGTAATAGCTAACTCACCTGATAAAGCACGTGTATACCGTGCCACCATTGCCCCAGATGACCTAGGTCGCAATAATTACTTTCTTGTTTTTTTGAGAAACTAGAGATGCGGCAAGCAAGAATAGTAACAGTCCGACCAGGAACCATACCCAAATAGGAATATAAGAATCCGGGCTATATACAACTAGCCCAAATTTGAGTTCAATTTGTTTACCAAATTGGTCAAGACCTGAGAGAACAAGAGTGTGTGGACCAGATTCCATGTCACTAGGTATCTGTATTGATGCAACAAGTTCACCAAACTCGTTCACTTGAAGCGACCCGAGATTGCGTGGTGTTGAGTAGATAACAACTTCTACTTCCGAATTCGGTTGCAACCCGTCAACTGAAACATCAGCTGATTCGCCCGAAGATAGAACTAGGCCTTGTTCGACCTGTGTGTTTTGTGAGTTGTCTGACGCTTCGCCATCAGCAATTTCTGCTGTAACTGCGCCAACACTGACGGTCACAGCACCATCTGCAACGGTGGTCTCAGACTTAACTTCAACACCCCCAACAAACGCACGCACCTCTCCGTTTGGCACCGCTGTTGTCGTAGTGGTTTCAGCGCTGCTCACTGACGAACTACTGGAAGGACTTTCCGAAAAAGAGTTGCTTGAGCCAACTTCTGTGGTGCTGGTGTTATCCGACTTAGGTGCAGAAGATGACGTCGTTGCAGGTTCAATCGTTATCGACGATGGTCGCGTTGTACTTGTGGTAGCCGTAGCCGTTGTCGTAGGCGCGACCGTTGTCGTCGTAGGCGCGACCGTTGTCGTCGTAGTAGTTGTGGTCGTCGGGGGCGCATTTGAAGTAACTATGGTGCGTGACCCAGACACAATGTTTCCCGCAATACCACCCGAATACGTGACA
>Ga0214917_10004906_pt1 | contig 14552 bp, 13 predicted proteins | sample LL_1208_BB_MetaG_FD_177983 | JGI IMG/M metagenome (GOLD analysis project Ga0214917, IMG submission 177983) | Freshwater microbial communities from Lake Lanier, Atlanta, Georgia, United States - LL_1208_BB | ecosystem: Environmental > Aquatic > Freshwater > Lake | place: USA: Georgia | collected... | reverse complement strand
ATCGGGGGATACTGAATAAAGAAGACCAGTGCGAACAAAATCGCAATAAAACCAAAGCAGCCACTAATAAAAGCACCCATTGCTATACCCCATTTCTCGTTGTTGCCTCTAAACCTAGTGGAGACCTAGGACAATAGGTTTATGCAGGATTTCACCGAACCAGAAGATCAAGTCCGTCTTAACCCTCCTGCTGACCGCAGTTCCCTTGTGGGGATACTCTACTACCCAGACATCCTTGACCTGAGGTTGGCTGGCTACGAGTTAGAACGCTTTGAGGAACTGTTACTAGCAATTGACTCAGCAAGCTATCGAAAAGCTTTAGCTGTTAGTGCCATGATCAGGCGTTCAGATGCTTCGCCTATTTGGAATGCCCATAGAGCAAATCAAGTTGAACTGCTAATCCTGGACACTCTTCACGAGTATGGATTACATCAAGTTCCTCAGTTGCTAAGACAAATACTAGGAAGAGTATTTGAAGACGAAACTAAGAACTACCTAACGATAGATCTAGTCACTGTCTTCTACTGGTCTTGCATTGCCCAAGTTGCGCAGGACTACGCATGGCGCGAACCAACTCTTAAAGAGTGGGCAGAGTATTTGAGTTACCCGGTTAGAACAGTTTTTGGTTTAGGCCACTTGTTTCTGCAGGATGCTGCTTAGCCTGCAGAAGAGTACTTAGGCTTTATTTCACCAATCTTGTCCATTACGGCAAAGAGCACACCTGATACAACGAATGTTAGGTGAATAACAATTCTCCAAATAGTGCCTTGACCGACTTCTCCGTCCTCAAGTGTTGAGAGTTCGATGAAGTCTTTCAGAAGTTCAATAACAGATAGAGCAACAAGTGATCCCAGAAGCTTTAGCTTTAGGCCGCTGAAGTCGATGGTTCCCATCCAAGAAGGTCTATCGGTTGAACCTTCAGCAACTTCGATCTTGCTGACAAAGTTCTCGTAGCCTGCGAACAGGACAATCAGAACTAGGTTGCCCAATAGGACAAGGTCAAGAAGGCTAAGCAAATCTAGAGTGAAGTCGTGAGCATCTGAGCTGTTGATGTGGGATGCAAGAGAGATGAACTCAATGCCGTAGCGCCAGAGCAAAAGACCTAGAGCACCGACAAGGCCGATGTATAGGGGAGCTAATAGCCATCTGGCTCCGAAGATAAAAACTTCTAGAAAGTGTTGGAATTTCTTCATGGTTGGAGTTTATCTGGGGTTTCGTCGGTAATTGAGACCATTTTTTTTACCTAAAGTTATGTTCCCAAACAGTAAGTAAGCGCCTATATTGGTCTTAGCCCGAAAGAAGGTTTAGATGTATAGCGCTATTGCTAGAAACAAGAGAAACACAGTCATAATCATTGGATTATTCATAGCCTTCTTTACTGCAGTGGCGGCCTGGCTTTCCTGGATTACCGACAACATCTGGGTGGGAGTGGGACTCTTAGGCTTCATCTCCATTTTCACCTTGGTCCAGTATTTTGCCGCAGCTCGTATGGCCATGGGCCTCGCTGGAGGCATTCGTATTGATAAGGATTCACATCCAAGGCTCTGGCGGACTGTTGAGAACCTCGCTCTCAGTGAGGGCATGCCAATGCCAAAGGTATACATAATCCCTGACGAATCAATCAACGCGATGGCTATTGGAAGAGACCCAGCTCACGCTCACGTTGGAGCAACAGAAGGTCTTCTAAAGATAACCGAGAAGTATGAACTTGAGGGTGTAATGGCCCACGAGATGGCTCACATCAAGAACTATGACACCAGAGTGAAGTTGATTGTTTTTGGTTTAGTTGGAGCTGTTTCTGCACTGGCTCAGTTCTGCTGGCTGTTTATCTTTGGAATCTTTGGAAGTTCTAGAGCTGGCCAGCAGCGCAATCGAGGAGTTTTCCTCACCGTTTTGATGTTTCCCCTGGGAATTATTTTGTTCTTTGTCGGAATTGTGGCCTGGCTCATCTCTTCAATCATTGGTCCACTGGTAATGAATGGAGTCTCCAGACAGCGTGAGTATCTTGCTGATGCAACCGGAGCGCTCATGACTAGACATCCAGAAGCTCTGATGTCCGCACTCAACAAGATCGAGTTGTTCAGTCAAGCCCCTGTCAGAAAAAACAAGGCAACCGCGGGGATGTATTTCTCAAATCCATTTAGAAGAGGACTATTCGCAAGGTTGTTCTCTAGCCACCCAACAACAGACGACCGTATCGATCGTCTAGCAGAGATGAGCCAAGACTTCTTCTAGTCTTTGAATGGGCACTTAGGGCTGGAAGAGTAAATAACAGCGCAAGCGTTACTAAGTCTCTTTGCAGCTGAGATTCCGTTTACAGCGTCGAGGATATTGGACTTGTTTCCAGGATCAATTTCGCTCTCTGGAATCAAGCGTCCCCAAGAAACGATTCCTAGCACTCTTGCCTCTGAGTCAAGAAGCGGACCACCGCTGTTTCCATGGTTGGTTGGAGCATCTGTGTAATACTCACTGTCAGTGATTTTGGTGATGATTCCAAAAGTTGCATAGTTGACTTCACCTAAAGGGTTTCCTAGTTCAACTACCCAGTCACCAACACGTCCTGCCGGGGCAGGGCTAAGGGTTGGTAGCTTTACTCTCATGTATATGAGAGCGATGTCAGAGATAGTTTCTAGCTCGTCCTCGTTAACCACCCCAACTGGGTCTTTTCTGAACAAAACACCTTTATAAGTCTTACCTGAGGAGACAACATCGATCTTGTCGCCTGGCTTGCAATCATCAAAGATGTGTGCAGCTGAGAAAACTGCGGTCTTGTAACCATCTGGAACTGGAACATTGATACCAACGGCTGTTCCAGCTGCATCACCACAAGAAACTTCAAATGTTGCTGAACGTGCCTTTGCAACTACATCGTTTGGATCGAATTTGTGATTCTGCAGATCAAAAACCTGGAAGCACAAGATAACCAGTGTTGTTAGAGCAGCTACTGAGACTGTTGGAAGCACCCAACCAGGAAGACCCCAGCGCGGACCAGTTCCGATGTTGAAAGAATCTTCATTTGCAAGGTGACCCCAGATACCGTTGGTATCGCGCTTACGTCTCCTCAACGATTTGAATGAAACGCCAGAACCTGGCTTCTTCGCCATTAGTTGGCAACTTCCACTCTGCGGCAAAGCTTCTGCAGGTCAACGTCAACTTTGCCAGACGGAGTCCATTCTGAACCACAAGTTCCACCGCCGATTGAAACGATCGGTCCCGTGAAGCCAGCATCTCGAATTAGTCGGCCGAATGCAGCAGCACGGTTCTTGGTTAGAGTCTTGTTGGTCGCATCAATCTTGGACTTTTTCTTCATGTAAGTTGATTTGTCGACACCAGCTGCAGCGTATCCAGTAACTGCAATTTCGTCACAGCCCTTGCTCTTGAAGTTGGCAGTAATTTGCTTAGCTGCAGCAATTGCTTGCTTCTTGTTGGTGAACGAAGCAGAATCTGGCTTGAACTCAACACCGTCTGATTCGTACAAACGAGTCTTACATTCAGGGATCTCGATTGATGTTGCAGGGATTGCTTGTGGGTGGGGGCTACCCGCTCCAACTTGCCCGTACACCTCAACAAGATTTCCATGAGCCAGTTCAATTACTTGCTTCCAAAAAGAAGTTAGTGAAGTCGCGGCGCTCTCTGATAAGGCTTGGTTCTCTCCATCAACTTGCCCTAATCCATACCAATAAACTTCAGCACCGTTCAGGTCAGGAAGCTCTCCAGATGCTTTCAATCGCTTTGCAAGCAGGGTTGCTGTGGTAGGGCTCTTTGGGAAAGACCCCTGGGTTTGCATTTCAATAGCGCCAGCAGTTTGAATTCCATTGCCAAGAACAAATATTTTTCTAGGACCACTTGTGATAGTCAGTTGGTCAGCAGCGATACTTAGCGCTTTTAGCAGGTTGCTTTCCGGGGTTGTCTTGATCTGGTCTTGCGGACGTTTAAATCCACCAGCGGCACAATTGTTGGCAAGTTTGAAGATTCCAAAGGTGCTATCAATTGCGCTTGTAATGTCGTACTCGGCATCACCCATTGGCTGAACTGACAGCTTAGAGAGCATCTTTGGGTTTCCATCAGCCATAACGACAGAAAACTCTCTACCCTTAGCTTCCTTTAGTTGAGCTCCAGAAAGTGATCCACCTAATGTGGCCTTAACTTCAGTCTCAGCTGCAGTGATAAGAGTTTCGAAATCAACGAAAGTTGTGGTTGGGGCTAGCACAGCCACTGTCTGGGAAGGGATGTTTTGCGGAGACTTTTGAACTGACAGCTCGCAGTAGACGTGGCTGTCACTTTCGTCCACGATGATTCCGTTTGCATTTGGTTCCTTCTTGCCCCCGCAGCCAGACAGGGCAAGCGTTAGGACTAGACCCAATGCGACAAGAGTAGGAGTTTTGAAATTAGTCATTAGTTTGTTTCTTAGCTCTCTTGATCTTGAACTTACTTTCAGGCAGATACTGGGTCGTGAACTCAGGAGCACCCTGTTGGTTCACCAGAGCACGGCGGTAAACAGATTTAGCTGATTCGCCCACCTGTTGGTAGCTCGCAGCTCGCCTATCCCACTGTTCACTTATAACTTCCAGTTGTTTGCGGCTGGCCTCAAGATCAGCTTCAGTTTTCTGGAGTCTGGCCTCGGCTACGCGAAGCGCACGAAGTTTGTTGAAGTAAACAAAAAGAAGTCTCGAGTACCTGCCCTTGTGAGGGTTGCTATTCATTGAACGAATTAAGATCCACAAACCAAGACCTACAAGAATCAGAAGGCTGAAAATGAAGACGGCAATCTGGATGTCATCGGGCATCGGCTTTTGATAGCGAGTGACGTAGAAATCGAGCATTAGGTTGAAACGAAGAACAGTCATGCCGTAAACATATCCAGCCCAGGCAAGAAGAACTACTCCCGCTATAGACCAGTCTTTTATGCTTCTAGCATTCTTGCTCTTCGCATCTGCCAACGCTTTACCAACCAGGTGTGGAAATAGAATCTGAACACCGATTGCAGGCGCAGACAACATCAAAGCTTCTTCTTGGTTGCTTGTTACTGTTCTCAACGAGAGAAAAACAACCAATGCATCGGCGGCTGCGACTAGGACGAGTGTTCCCCACTCTTTAATAACACCTGTTATGTGCTTGGTTCTTGAAGTAGTGTCCGGAGCAACGCCTTCCCAAAATCCGCCATCCTCACCCTTTTTTTGACCGGTAAGGATTTCAGATTCATCGAGTAGCTGTTGTCTAATTGCGTCACGTTCTGCTGCGGCATCGGCGACGTTTCTCTTGTTGACTTCAATTAGTTTCTCAATGTACTCAATCATCATCCGATGAGGTAGTTCAGCTCTTCCCCTACGCTCAGGGGTTCTTGCCTGTTGCAGGCTGAGAATCTCTTGCACGCTATCTTCGTAAGGCATTTGCTCGTATCCCTCTTCGGAAAAGAGGAACTCGTCATAAGCTTTAGAGTTCTTATCAGCCTCGGCTGCTTGCGTTCCCAATGCGATGAATACGTTGTCATCAATATCGGCAGGCAGATCAGGTAGAGCTAATAAGATCTTGCGTGCGCGCCGCTTAACTTTGAAGCGCCAAAATAGTTCAGCCATGTGTTACTTGGTTTTTCTTTCAGGAAGTTCTTTATCGAACTGATCTAGTTCGACTGAAGGGTGCACTCTGTATACAGGCAGCTCTGCTGCTGCGGCTTCAACATCTGCCTTAAGCTTTCTTGCTCTAGCTTGGTTGTAGATAGAACCCTTGAGTCTGTATAGGTTCTCCCAAAGAGGCTTCACTTCATCTGCACGTCTAATAAGTGCCAGACCAGTTTCTTTGTTTGAAGAGTATTGGCTTCTTAGGTCAGACATCTCTTGCTCTAGAGCGGCTAGACGTAGGGTTGCAGCTTTTTGCTCGCGACCGGTCTTGCCCATATTGGCCTTTTGCTTGTCGATCTTTACAAAGAGTAGGTCTAGCTCTGCTTCAATTCTTGAGTTACCTGTCACATAGGGAGAAGAGACTCGTAGCAGCCAGTCATTTAGTGCGATTTCTCCGCGCTGTGAGAAAGACTCAAATTCGTTGATGGCCTGGGTACGAGTAAAGTCCTTTAGGCCCTGCATCTTCTTTGCATCGCGTCTACCCATTCTTCGGATCTTGCGAATCTCACAGAATGAGAGCTTCTTCGGAATACTTGGGTTATTAAATGATGCCTTTGCCGCCATGAGTGACCTCCCAGTCAATTGCGTTCCCGCATGGTAATTAACACAACGTTTCTAAACCTATCCACATTCCTGCCTGTTCTCAATAGGGGAAAATAAACATTGAGTGACGCTTTCAGGCATCAGGTGCAAAAACAAACCGCCTCAAACGGTCTAATTATCGGGGGAGGCTTACTTAGCGGCTATCTCCAAAAGCCCAGCCAATCGACTAATGGCTTTTACTTCAGCAACTGTTCTGAATTGGCTTTGTAGCAGAGTTTCACTGAATACCAGGTAACAGGTCGCTTTAGCCCTGCTGATAGCCACGTTTAGTCGGTTCCGATCAAGCAAGAACTCAAGCCCACGGGGAGCATCCATGCTGGATGAGGCTGCGAAGCTGTAAATGACTGCCATACCTTCTCGACCCTGGAACTTATCGACTGTTCCAACCATGACTTCGTTGAAGCCAGCTTCGTCGAGCTTCTGCCTAATTAGGTCAACCTGGGCGTTGTATGCGGCAACAATAAGTACATTTGAGGGATCCTTCGTTGCATGAAGCGAATCAACCAAATTCACTACTGTCATGGCCTCCTCTTCGCTAGAGGTTGAATTCCCTTGGTGCGGGACGGGAACAGTTATTAGTCCTTGCTCATGCCCATCAATCTTGTGCCCTTCAGTAGACGGATGGGAACGAAGCTTCCCTTCGTAAGCCAACCAGCTAACTGCGTGATTTACCTCTGGGTGCAGCCTTCTCGTCACTTCGATGAAGTAACCCATGTTGGCAGGGAGAATCGAATGATCTCCCATGTAGTGGCCAAGCGCGGAGTTCTCGACTCCTCCGGGGTGAACTGCGATAACTACTTGAGCAAGTTGTTGAGGGTCTCCCATTAGAACGATGTTCTTTGCGAAACCACTCACTGCCATGCAATCGACGAGAGAGTATTGAGCTGCTTCATCAACAAAGAGGTAATCAACCTGACGCTCTCGGACTCTTTCGTTGCTAAAGAAGTATGAGGTTCCGGCGATTAGCAATGCACCTTCTTGTCGTCTCAACCAAGTGGCCGCCGGAGAAGTGTCTTTAGTTGCCCATCGCTGAGGTGGAGCATCCTTTTGCGCTTTCATGATTAGGTCGACTGGTACTCCCGCATCAACACAAGCTTCGAGAACATTGTCGATAGCTGAGTGAGATGTTGCAGTGACAGCAACCGTTTTACCTGAAGCAATTAGGTGAGCAATAGTTCTTGAAGCCAGATATGTTTTTCCCGAGCCCGGAGGCCCCTGAATTGCTAATACAGATTCATTTAGATCTTCAACTGCTGCGATGACTGCTGGAAGGTAGTTATCTGGGTCTGGGGTGGGAAGAGATTCCAAAGTCTTTAGCTTTGGAGCTCTCCGCATTAGTAGATCCATAATCGCAGGACGAGTTGGAGCTGGGTTAACAGGTGTTACCCACTCTTGAGCAATTCCGTTTGCTAAATCTCTTAGTTCACGTTGCTTAGCGGTTGTTGGGAAATTTGTTACATCGATAATGGCGTCCGGAATATATTTGTCTGAACCTTTTCGCACTCTTCGAGTAAAGGTGACTTCACCTTCGGTGAACTCTAGGATCTCGCCGTAGTCTCTGTTTTGTCTCTTACCTTCAGAACGGTATCGAGTTATTACTCTCATACCCTTCTTTGGAATGAAGAAATCACCTTCGGAGATTGTTGCTGTGTAAGTAACAATCTGTTTCGATGTGCCATCGCGGGCAGTCTTTATTTCTCTGTCAATTTCAACGACGTTTGTAATTGAGGCAGCTGTTCTGTCACGAGACAGCATCTCATCATCCATCAGTACTTTGATTGCTATGTCTGCCCAGAACATTACATCTTCACGCTTGTAAAAAAGAATCGAGTGCGTAAGTGCTAACCAAACGGTAGCTCGGTAGTCAGCTTCTGGATCTTTTCCCCAATCCCAACCTTCAACTTTGTCGAATAGAGCTTTTGTTTGTGCGTGAAGTTCGGCTAATTCAATTTCCCTATTAGTTAGAGCCTGATCCCCATCCTCCTCGTCTGAGTCGCCTGGTTCAGGCAATCCATACTTGGAGCACGCTCCTTCCATACTCTCTAGCCAACGGTAAAGCTCTCTAGTAGACCAGACATCTTCAAGATTGTAGAGGCGTAGCTCCGCATAGACCTGGTCTGCCTCTCTTTGCACCTTGGCTCTTTCGATAGGGTCGATATCAGGGTTTCTCGAGAGCTGGTCTAATTCTCTCCAGCGGTCATACTCGTCGATGCTGGCAGATGCCTTGGTCACATCGGATGAGCGAACAAACTTGTAGTGTCTCTCTAACTTCTTAATTGAGTAGCTTTCCTCACCAATAATCAGAGAGTTACGAACAATGTTGAACATGTCAACCAAGCGTTCAGTTGCAATGAGCCAAGATACCTCTTGCTCGAATATTCCATGCCTTTGGGCAAGTCGCTTCAGAGCTGTTACCTCGTAACTTGCATAGTGATAAATGTGAGCCTCAGGATCTCTTTTCATACGGTCCATCGCCCAAACCATGAACTGTGAAAAAGCTGTTTTTTCTTGTTCACGGTCATGAGCCCAGAACTCCGTGAACAGAGCATCTAAAGGTCTACCCTCGTTCTCACCGTCACCCCAAACATAATTACCAAATAGATACTCCAAACCGCCACGCTCAGTGAAATATGGGAAACCTTCAAAGTCAAAAAAGATATCTAGTTCAGATCTCGGTGGCAAATATTGAATCATTGGGTCATCGAGTAGGTAGTGAACTGGCTTTCCGGTTTCGTTAGCCTCTACTTGAGCTTGAGCTTGACGTCTAACTTTCAAGAAGGTCTCTTCTGTCAGCTTCGCCGGCTTATCTTCATCTGCGGCAATGGCAAGTGCCTTCATAGTTGAGATACCAACACTTGTGAGTTTGGCTATTTGAGATTGAGTGATGTTGGCTATCTGGACGAGATCATCTGTGGCTAAGCGATCATCAGCACAAAGATCAGGGTATTCGCAAATGTCACAGTTGGATTTTGCTGGGCAATGCCAAAGTAAATTATCTGGAGAGAATTCAACCAAGTCTGCAGCTTCTTGAGCTTCCTTAGCGTGTGCGACGACAGAGACAATCTTTGCCCGAGCAAGACGCATAGCTGGAACTATTTCTATTTCTTCGAATGTTTCGATTGTTCGAGAACCTAGGATAAGTCCGTGCCTAACCCCTTCTGCCTTGAAACCAAGACTTTCGAGTGCGTCTACGTATAGACCAACCTGAAGCAGGTAGGCAGGCTTAGCCTGGCCTCCATATTTCGCATCCCATGCTGAGTAAAGATTCTCGCCAGTAGGGGTAGAAGCTTTTCTTGCAGTAAGCTTCCCGTCAACAAATAGCAACTCCCAGTCTCTGTGCACAATGAAGTCTGGTCGTCCACTAAATAGGGTTCCTTCGAATTCTCTCTTGAGACCACCTTGGTAAATAATTGGTGTACCTGAGCCCATTAGATCAATAGTTTCTTGTATGTCACCATCAACAGCAGGTCGCTTTACAACATCTTCACCAGCCGATGAAAGCAACTCTTTGATTAGAGCGTCTTCGAAGAGAATTCCATATTTCTGCGCAAGCGAAGTATCTTCACCTAAACGCTTTGCTTCTAAGATTTCATCCTCGTAAGGCTTTAGCTTTGCTAGAACGCCAGACTCACCTAATGTTCTTGCAACAGAGATCATGGTGCAGTGGTCGCAAGAGGATGCCCGCATCAGATCTCTTGTGTTGAAAGACCACAGATTTTCACGAATATACATAAAGCCCGCCTGTTTAAAGTCATTTCAAGTTTCGCACCCTCTACTGACATTTATCGGCAGTGGGGCCTCAATTGAGTACAAGTCTGTTAGAACTGCCCTTGGCGATGTCACAGGTTTCAACTAATTTGATAAGTGGAGAGGGGAAATATGCACCAGAGCTTATGGAAAGAAGGCCTTCAGGCTTGGGGTTGGGTATCAGTCGACGACCCTGGAAGGGTTCTCCACCCGCTATTCAACTTCGAGAAGAGGGAAGATGCGGTTGGAGGGCTTCGAGAGGGCTGGGTCCTTGCCAAAATCCAATATCACAACGACAACTGGGAAATAGTGAAGTTCTATGATGATCGCCCAAGAGTCAGAGCCACAGTTGATCCTTGGAAGAGGGAGAGCATCGAGAGCCGGGGAATCTGGCTTGAGAGTATTGCGCCTGAAGAACTGAAGGTGAAAGACGACGTTTAACTCGGCGTGGATGCATTGCGTAAGAAGAACATTGAGTTCTCCACAGAATCTCTGATCTCACATTCCAATTGTCAGTAGCGTGTGGCAGGTTCTATGTAAGTAAGAAACCCCGGCCGTTTGATCGGTTCTCTCGAACTACAGGGACGGTTCCGGGGTCTTCGAGAATAGGATACCACTGGATTTGGAAACGAATCAAGAGAACTTATGGAAACTACATTGTGATCTATTCTCAGAGCGGCAAATGTCAAAATTCTTATCCCAGAGCCCTCAGGATAAGCACCAAGCCATAGAAGCTCATACGTTGAATCTGAGGGCAACATCAAAATATTGGCCCTGGCTCTCGCTTATCGAAATCGGTCTCAGAACTGCACTAAGCACTCAACTCGATAAGAAACAATCTGCTATGGGCAGAGATGTGCACTGGACGGTAGATCCAAATCATTTAGTTCGAAACAGAAGCAGCCGATCAGCAAAAGAGTTAGAAAATGCGAAGACTAATCTCAGACGAAGACACAAACCAGTGAAACCTGGTTACGTTATGGATGAGCTTCCGCTGGGCTTTTGGACACTATTAGTCTCGAAGAGATTCAAGGACTTGTGGCCCGACTTAGCGGAAGGATTTAGAGGTTTAGAATCGCGAAACCCTAAAGAGTTGGCGGAATTGTTGGCTTTTTTCAAGAACTTTAGAAATCGAATTGGCCATCACCACGTAATAGTTTTCGGCGACTTAGAAGATGCAGACAGTAAGCTGCTGAGGCTAGCACACCTTATCGATCCAAGGTTAGAGAACTACATTTTGTCGCTCGATAGCGATCTCTGAAAACTAAATTATCCAAATAGTTCAGGAATAGTCGAACTGTGGGCCTGCTTTAGATCGCTTAGGTTCCAGGTTGCAACATCTTGAATCTCTAGTTTTTCTGATGCGTCGGTAACACCGATTCTTAGTACTGGGATTCCTCTCGCTTCACAGAGTCCAACAAACTTGACATCGTCTTCTCTACCAACTGAGACGATTACTCTTCCAGTTGATTCGGAGAATAGAGCTGCGGTTAGGTCTACGTTGTCACGTTCTAGGATTTCGTTTAGCCAGAATCTAGCTCCCATACCGAAGCGGAGTGAGCTTTCAACTACTGCTTGAGCAAGGCCACCCTCTGAGAGGTCATGTGCTGAAGCGACTAGTCCTTGCAGTGATGCTCCGTGTAGTAATTCGGCTAGAGCCTTCTCACCCTTTAGATCAACTACCGGTGGCTTACCACCTAGGTGATCGTGAATAACTTCTGACCAGACTGAGCCGTCTAGTTCGTCTCTTGTGATTCCAAGTAGGTAGATGTTGTTGCCCTGGTCTTGCCAACCAGAAGGAACTCTTCTGGCAACATCATCGATAACACCTAGAACACCAACAACAGGTGTTGGGTGAATTGCAACATCACCAGTTTGGTTATAGAACGATACGTTACCGCCGGTAACTGGGATACCAAGTTCAAGACAGCCATCTGCAAGACCTGCGGTTGCTTGCTTGAATTGCCACATTACTTCTGGGTTCTCAGGTGAACCAAAGTTTAGACAGTTGGTAACAGCTGCTGGAACTGCACCTGATGAAGCTACGTTTCTATAGGCTTCCGCAAGAGCTAGCTTCGCTCCTTGGTATGGATCTAGTTGGCAGTATCGACCGTTAGCGTCTGTTGCTATTGCAACGCCAAGTCCTGTTTCTTCAGAGACTCTAACCATTCCAGAATCATCTGGCATAGCAAGTGCTGTGTTACCACCAACGTAGTGGTCATACTGATCGGTAATCCAACTCTTCGAAGCTTGGTTAGGAGAAGAAACGATCTGCACCAACTGCTCTGCAAGTTCTGATGCCTCAGTTGCTCTGCGTAGGTTGTTGTTGATTACTGAATCTCTGTTTAGTTGATCTAACCAGGTTGGGTATAGCACTGGCCTTTCATAAACAGGACCATCGTGAGCAACTGAGCGAGGAGGAACGTTAACGATTTCTTCGTCACCCCAGTTGATATAAAGTCTTGGCTCTTTGATTACTTCACCAAGCACGCTGTATTCAACTTCATGCTTGTCAACGATTGCAGTGAAAGCCTTTAGTGATTCCTTTGGAACAATAGCCATCATGCGCTCTTGAGATTCAGACATCAGAATCTCTTCTGGAGTTAGAGATTCATCTCTTAGTAAGACATTCTTTAGTTGCACTCTCATACCAGCTTGACCGTTAGAAGCAAGTTCTGAAGTTGCGCAGGAAAGACCTGCACCACCTAGGTCTTGAATGCCAGCAACTACCTGTGCTGCGTATAGCTCTAGACAGCACTCAATTAGGACCTTCTCAGCAAAAGGGTCACCAACCTGAACAGCAGGTCTCCTAGATGGACCATCTGCATCGAAGGTCTCAGAAGCAAGTACTGATACTCCACCGATACCATCGGCTCCAGTTCTAGCACCAAACAGAATTACAAGATCGCCTGGGTTGGTAGCCTTTGCTAGCTTTAGATCTTCGTGTCTTAGAGCACCAACGGAAAGAGCATTCACCAAAGGGTTGCCCTGGTAAACCTTGTCGAAGACTGTCTCTCCACCGATGTTCGGAAGCCCTAGACAGTTACCGTAGAAGCTAATACCTGAAACAACTCCGTGGACAACTCTTGCGGTGTCTGGGTTAGCGACTGCACCAAAGCGCAGTTGATCCATCACTGCGATAGGTCTAGCACCCATAGTCAAGATATCTCTAACGATTCCACCAACACCGGTAGCAGCACCTTGGAAAGGTTCGATGTAGCTTGGGTGGTTGTGTGATTCAACTTTGAATGTGACAGCCCAGCCTTCGCCGATGTCAACAACACCTGCGTTCTCACCCATACCAACCATGAGGTTCTTGGTCATCTCTGGTGTTACCTTCTCACCAAACTGGCGAAGGTAAATCTTGCTGCTCTTATATGAGCAGTGTTCAGACCACATCACTGAATACATTGCTAGTTCAGCACTGGTTGGTCTTCTACCTAAAATCTCTTTGATGTTTTCATACTCTTCAAGCTTTAGCCCTAGTTCTTTCCAAGGCTGGGCTTTTTCAGGAGACTGCTTTGCATCTTTAGTGGTGTCAACAGAAGTAGTCATTATGCGTTCACCAACTGGTTGATTACAGAAGTAAAGAAAGTTAGACCATCAACACCTGAACGCATTGCAACAGCAGTGTCTGGACCAAAGCCAGGTTCAACTGCATGTTCTGGGTGAGGCATAAGTCCAACCACATTGCCCTTCTTGTTTTTCAAGCCGGCAATGTTGTTCACTGATCCGTTTGGATTTACTTCGCTGTATCGGAAAGCGATAAGCCCTTCACCTTCAAGACGGTTAAGAGTTTCGGTGTCGGCGATGTATCCACCTTCACCGTTCTTTAGAGGAATGGTAATTTCTTGACCTAGTTTGAAACCGTTGGTCCAAGCAGTGTCAACATTTTCAACAATGAGTTTCTGATCACGACAGATGAAGTGTTGGTGTTCGTTTCTGATTAGGCCACCAGGAAGTAGATGTGATTCAACAAGAACTTGGAAGCCATTGCAGATACCTAGGACTGGTAGTCCACCATTAGCTGCATCAATAATGCTTTCCATGACAGGAGCTTGAGCTGCAATTGCACCACAGCGTAGGTAGTCACCAAAGCTAAAGCCACCAGGTAGTACTACTGCATCAACATTGTGAAGGTTGGTATCTGCATGCCAAAGACTGACTGCCTCTGCTCCTGCTAGACGAACTGCTCTTTGAGCATCTCTGTCATCTAGGGTTCCCGGGAATGTAACAACACCTATCTTCATGAAGGTTAGTTCTCCACTGAGACGTTGACTACGTCTTCGATAACACCGTTAGATAGGAAGTCTGCTGCAATCTGCTTAGCCGCTTGCAGATTAGCGTCGGTTGGAGTGTTCTCGTAGTGCAATTCAATGCGCTTCCCGATGCGAACGTTGGTAACTTCTGAGTGACCCTTGCGCTGCAGAGCATTCGCAACAGCTTTACCAGCTGGGTCTAGTAGGTCTGCTTTAGGCATGACTTCAACGATGATTTTTGGCACAGATTGCTCCCGAAGGTCGGTGGGGCTCAGATATTATGTCCGCCGGCGTCACCTTTGGCGGGTGCGAACGCTCTTAGTTT
>Ga0214917_10004905_pt1 | contig 14558 bp, 21 predicted proteins | sample LL_1208_BB_MetaG_FD_177983 | JGI IMG/M metagenome (GOLD analysis project Ga0214917, IMG submission 177983) | Freshwater microbial communities from Lake Lanier, Atlanta, Georgia, United States - LL_1208_BB | ecosystem: Environmental > Aquatic > Freshwater > Lake | place: USA: Georgia | collected... | reverse complement strand
GGTTTCATTAAGATTGATGATGAGATCATCAACTACGGCTACATCACGCAGAACACAAACGCCAAATCCGGCACACTGTTTAACTGCTCCCGTGGTCAACAAGATACAATCGCTGTGGGCCATACCGCTGCCGCTGCCGTGTACTGGGCACAGGTTCCAGCTATTACGGTTTGGCCAACTCCTGATGGGTCACAGCAGTACACATTTGTCTATTGGCGCTTACGCCGCACGCAGGACGCGGGTGGTGGTGTAAACGTGATGGACGTGCCGTTTAGATTTATCCCTTGCTTGGCCGCTGGCCTTGCGTACTATCTGGCGTTGAAGATTGCTGGTGGCGCTGAGCGTTTGCCGGTACTAAAACAGCAGTATGACGATGCTTGGGAATTGGCTGCAACCGAAGACCGCGAAAAGGCGGCTATTCGCTTTGTACCTAGACAACAGTTTATTGGTGGTGGCACTTAATGGGCAATAGGTTTGCTTCTGGCAAGAACAGTATCGCCATGTGCGATCGCTGTGGCCAGCAATACAAATTAAAATTGCTTCGTAAAGAGATCATCAAGACAAAGAATTACGACTTGTTGGTTTGCCCTGAGTGCTGGGATCCCGATCAGCCGCAGTTGCAGTTAGGTATGTACCCAGTGGATGACCCACAAGCTGTGCGTAATCCTCGTAATGATTCAACTTACATTGCAGCGGGCATAAATACTAATGGTAACCCAACAGGTGGTTCTCGGGATATTCAGTGGGGCTGGGCACCTGTAGGCGGGGCCAGTAATTTTGATACAGAGTTAACACCAAACTACTTGGTGGCAACGGCATTTGTTGGTACAGTTACGGTAACAGTTACTTAAAGGAGTCTAGTATGGACAAGAAAGATTTAGCTCAAGACAAGAAGATGATTAAGTCTGCTGTCGGTAAGCACGAGAGAAACATGCACCCCGGCAAGAAGCCCACAAAGCTTAAAAAGGGTGGCCCTACAACCGATGACCGCATGCGTTTAGGACGTAACTTGTCTCGCGCCGCAAATCAGGGGAAATAACATGGCCAAATTTAGCAAAAAAGTTATGGGTAAAGAAGTTGGCGACGCCGCTACTTATGCTGTACCGCACACAATGACCGGTAAAGAATTAAAGATGTCGACTAACCCCGGCAAGGACTCCAGCATCAGTAGTCTTAGCACCATGAAAATGAGTGTTGGTAACTACAACAACGGCCAGAATGAAACTAAAACTTCAGGCATCAAAGTTCGCGGTACAGGCGCTGCAACTAAAGGTCTGATGGCACGAGGCCCGATGGCATGAATTACGCCGCACTCAGCGCTAATATTCAAGCGTACACGGAGAATACCGAAGCGAATTTTGTCGCTGAGATACCCGTGTTCGTTCAGCAGGCTGAGCAGCGTATTTATAACACGGTTCAATTCCCGTCTATTCGTAAGAACGTGACGGGTGTTATGTCTACGAACAACAAGTATCTTGCTTGCCCCACTGATTTTTTAGCTGTGTACTCAATGGCAGTTATTAAGGCAGATGGCACGTACGAATACTTATTGAACAAAGACGTTAACTTTATCCGTCAAGCGTATCCGTTGCCGACAGATACCGACACTCCAAGGTACTACGCCTTGTTTGGCCCACAGTCTACAAATGCGGCAGAGTTATCGTTCATCCTTGGCCCTACGCCTAACGCAAATTACAACGTTGAGTTGCACTACTATTTCTACCCCGAGTCCATCGTGACTGCGGGTACAACTTGGCTTGGTGATAACTTTGACTCTGTGCTTTTGTATGGCGCTTTGGTGGAAGCTTACACTTACATGAAGGGTGAGCAGGACATGATGGCGCTCTACAACGGCAAGTATCAAGAAGCGCTTGCATTAGCTAAACGTCTGGGCGATGGTATGGAGCGTCAGGATGCTTATCGTTCTGGTCAATATAGACAGGCGGTGACCTGATGGCTATTGTCCAAACCCAGACCACCTCGTTTAAAGCAGAGCTTTATCAAGGCATACACGATCTGACAACCGACGTTATCAAGATTGCCCTGTATACAGCTTCTGCCGACTTGAATGAAAACACAACTGTGTATTCCGTAGGTACTCCGGGGCAAGTTGTTGCTGCTGGATATACAGCGGGCGGCTCTATTCTGACACCCATCACGGTATCGTCCTCTGGATATACAGCCTATGTAGGCTTTCCTAATGTGTCGTGGACTGCCGCGTTAACAGCTAGATGCGCTTTGATCTATAACTTTACGCAGGGTAGCAAGTCTATCGCTGTGCTGGACTTTGGGTCTGATAAAACGTCAACGACAACCTTCACTATCACAATGCCAGTAAATGGCCCAACCACTTCGTTAATTCGTAGTTCTAATTAAGGAGCCTCACATGAGCTTGGACAAAATCACCGCTACCGACCAAGTAGCCGCAGTTACTAAATACAACACCACGCCTTCTGATGAGATGGCTATCAATGGTACATACCATGCTGTTTGTTACGGCTCTGACGGTCAGGTTAAATGGGAAGCGCCTATTGAGAACTTGGTAACAACTGTTGGTAAGAATTTGACTTTGGATACCATCCTTGGCAACTCAGCCGCTGGCGCAGTTGTGATGGGCTTAAAGGGTACAGGCACTGCTGTAGTCGCTGATACACAGGCTTCCCATGCAAGCTGGTTGGAAGTAGGCGGCACTAACGCTCCCGCTTATTCTGGCAACCGTCCTACACCTTCATTTTCCGCCGCCGCTGCTTCTAGCAAGGCTACGTCTTCTGCCGTGTCATTCTCTATGACCAGCACAGGTACTGTAGCAGGTTGCTTTATTAACATTGGCGGTAGTGCAACTAAAGATTCAACCACTGGCACATTGTTCTCTGCGGGTGATTTCTCTAGTTCTAAGGCTGTTGTTAACGGTGACACGATTGCGGTAACGTACACATTAACATTGACTTGATATGGCGTTAGCTTGGGGTGATGGCGCATGGGGTGATAACGCATGGGGCGGGGGAGAGACTTTCCCCGTCAGCGTTACTGAAACTACCGCATTAGCCGAGTCCCAAGCTGCTGGGTTATTGATTGATGTAAGTATTACGGAGTCGTTGACTGGTGGTACGTCTTGGGGTCAAGACGCTTGGGGTTCTGATTCGTGGGGTGGTACGGCGGGCATTCAGGATATTCAGACTGTAGTTCTGACGATGAATGTGGCGGTATCTGAATCTGCGGCTATTGCAGAGGATCAGGCCGCTAATGGGCAGTTTGTGGGTTCTGTAACTGAGACAATGGCTATTGTTGAGACAAATGCGGCAATAACCAGCTACAACGCTAGTGTGGCAGAGTCGCAGGCTATTACAGATGTAAACGCCGCACAGACAAGTTATAACGAGAGTGTGTCGGATTCAGTTGGGATTGTAGATGTACAGACAGCGGTTGCTACATTCTTAGGTAATATATCGGAGTCGATTGCAATAGCAGAAGCACAGGTGGCTGTGCTGATTATGACCATCAACGAGTCGATGGGTATTGCAGAAGGGACGACTGTAGGTACGTATTACCAAGAGTTTTTAACTGAGTCTGCGGCGATCACGGATATAAATGGTGGTGGTGCAAACTACCAACTGAGCCGGACGGAAACGATGGCTATAACGGAAATAAACGGTGGGCGATATTTGTGGGAAATTATTGATGACACAGAGGTCGCAAACTGGCAAAATATCAGCAATCCACAAACACCGGGTTGGACGGCTGTTAACAATACAGAATCACCCGGTTGGACAGTAATTTCTACACAGTAGGAGCATTAAATGGCAAATACGGCACTAATCGGCCTCACGCTACCAGCCACGGGCACATTGTCCGGGCAGTGGGGCGACACAGTTAACAACGCCATCTCGCAGATTGTGGACGTTGCCGTTGCTGGTACGCAGACAATCTCCGCTGATGCCGACATTACATTGACCCTTACGACGGGTACATACGCAAGTACAGGTCTGACGGCTAATAGCTCTCAGTATGCAGTTCTTCTATGGACAGCGGGTGGTACAGCTACACGAACCATCACGGTTCCGGCCCAGTCTAAGACCTACGTTGTCATTAACAAAACGTCTAGCACACAGTCAATTACTGTTAAAGCGGCAACCGGTACAGGCGTTACTGTATTGGCTGGGACTCGGGCAATAATTGCTTGGGATGGTGTCAACTTTGTAAACGTAGGCGGCGGATCGGCTGGTGGTTCTACAACTCAAGTTCAGTACAACAGTTCTGGGTCATTTGCTGGCTCTGCTAACTTGACCTTTGATGGTACAACGCTAACAGCCAATGACTTTATTGATAATTCGCTGACAGCCAGCAAGCCTGTATTTACAAACGGCAGTAAGAACTTGGTGTCTACTGGAACTCTTGGTGTTGACCAAGGCGGTACAGGTCTTTCTACAACCACTGCGTACAGTGTGGTGTTTGCAGGAACTACAGCTACAGGTAACTTTCAAGCTGCGGCTGGCCCCGGCACAGCCACACACGTTTTGACAAGTAATGGCGCAGGAGCGTTACCAACTTTTCAAGCACCAGCAGCATCTGGTGTATCTCAAGCGAGAGCAACGGCTATCGCAATGGTCTTTGGCTTTTAAGGAACTATCATGGCAAATCCAAATCTTTTCGCCGCGACCACAGCGTCAGGCACAACTACATACCTCACACCTAGCGCAACAACCGCAGTGGTTTTGGTTCCTAACGCCGCTTCTAGCGGTCAGGTCTTTAAGATCAACCAGATTGTTGCGGCTAATGTAAACGGCTCATCGGCTGTAGACACCACAGTGGCTATCTATACCAATGGTGCTGTAGCTCAAGGCTCTGCTCCTAGTAGCGGTACAGCTTTCCCAATCGTGTCTACAGTGTCCGTCCCTGCTGATGCTTCATTGATTGTGGCAGACAAAACAACCGCCATCTATTTGATGGAAGGCACATCAATTATTGTGACTTCAGGCACAGCCAGCGGTATCACATACAGCATCAGCTACGAAGTAATTTCTTGATCGGGGTAGAAGATGTCCAGTCGCTACCAAGGCGGGTTTCTTACCGCTTCCTATAATGGGTTGAAAGTACCTAACGCGCCTACTATTGGTACGGCTACGGCGGGTACTAGTTCTGTTTCTGTAGCTTTTACTGCCCCCGCTAATATAGGCGGTGGAGCCATCACTGGATACACAGCTACTTCTTCCCCCGGTGGCATCACAGGTACAGGTACATCTTCTCCAATTACAGTCAGTGGCCTGTCTAATGGAACGGCTTACACATTCACTGTTGTGGCTACCAATGCTTATGGTACAGGCTCGTCTAGTGCGGCAAGTAACAGTGCAACTCCTATACCTCCTCTTACGGTTGATTACCTTGTAGTTGCTGGTGGTGGTGGAGGTGGCGGATGGGATGGTGCTGGTGGTGGTGCTGGTGGCTTTAGAACTGGAACATCTTTTACTCCTCCTAGTTCATTTACAGTAACCGTTGGCGGTGGAGGTAGTGCGGGTTCTACTAGTGCTAATGGTAGTAATGGTTCTGATTCAATATTTTCATCAATAACATCTAGTGGTGGTGGTTTTGGTGGTGGTAACGGAGGCACTCAACAAGCTTCGGGTAATTCTGGAGGTTCTGGAGGCGGTCGAGGTGGATATACTAGCGGCACGGGCGGAGCAGGTAATACACCAAGCACAAGCCCCTCTCAAGGTAACAATGGTGGTACTGGCAATGGCAATGGTGGTGGTGGTGGTGGTGGTGCGAGTGCCGTTGGTGGTGGTGGCAGTAATTCATCAGGTGGTGCTGGAGGTGCTGGAACAGCATCAAGCATTACTGGATCATCTGTTACATACGCTGGTGGTGGTGGTGGCGCAACAGATGACAATACGCCAGCAGGTGCAGGTGGTGCGGGCGGTGGTGGTGCTGGTAGAACTACTGGTATTGCCGGTGTTGCTGGAACTGTTAATACAGGCGGTGGCGGTGGCGGTGGCGGTGGTAGCAATGGTGGCGCTGCATCTCCCGGCGGTGCAGGCGGTTCAGGCGTTGTAGTTCTTTCTTATCCTTCAACGTATCCTGACTTAACATCTATTGGTGGTGGGTTGACCTACGCTAAAACAACGTCTGGTGGAAACACCATATATACATTTACAGCCGGTACGGGCACTGTCACTGTCTAAGGATAAAGAATGCCTAATTATTCAGGATCATGGACACTAAGACAGCAGATGCAAGCTATTGCGGCTGGTACTTGGACGGGTCTTCCAATTGCTCCAACATCAGTTGACTACCTTGTGGTTGCTGGCGGTGGTTCTGGCGGCGGTTATGCTGGAGGTGGTGGTGCTGGCGGTTATAGAACAGCATCTGGTTTTAGCATTGGTGCATCATTTACAGTCACAGTTGGCGCAGGCGGAACAGCCGTTGCTGGTGGCTCTGGAATTGATGGGAACGCTGGAAGTAATTCTGTTTTTAGTTCTATTACTTCTACTGGCGGCGGAGCAGGGGCCACGGGCGGGGCGGTTCGCAATGGAGGTTCTGGCGCTGGCGGCACTAATGGCTCTCCCGGTACTGGGACTGTGGGCCAAGGTAACGACGGTGGAACTTGGTCTACTGATGGTGCAACTTATGCCGCTGGTGGCGGCGGTGGCGGTGCTGGTGCAGTTGGTGGTAACGCAGGCCCAAGCACCGGCGGTGGAAATGGCGGTGCTGGGTCAGCATCATCCATTACTGGCTCATCTGTAACTTATAGCGGTGGTGGTGGAGGTGGCACACAATCAGGAGGTGGGCGAGTTGCCGGTTCTGGCGGGGCTGGTGGTGGCGGTGCGGGCAATGTATCGTCAACAGCAACTTCTGGAACTGCCAACACGGGCGGTGGTGGTGGCGGAACTTATGGTGGAAATATGGGCGCTGGTGGTTCTGGTATTGTTGTTATTTCTTACCCATCAACAAGCGCTGACTTTACATCAATCGGTGGCGGTTTGACTTACACCAAAACAACATCTGGTGGGAACACCATCTATACATTTACCGCTGGCACAGGAACAGTTACTGTCTAAGGAATAAACATGGCACATTACGCATTTTTAGATTCAAACAATGTTGTGACTGAAGTCATCGTTGGCAAAAACGAGGGTGAAGACGGTATTGATTGGGAGCAGTGGTACGGCGAGTTCCGTGGTCAGACTTGCAAACGCACCAGCTACAACACCTATGGTGGCGTTCATACAAATGGCGGTACACCATTACGCAAGAACTATGCTGGTATTAGCTACACATACGACGCAGGCCGCGATGCGTTTATCCCCCCCAAGCCATACGCATCATGGGGTTTAAACGAAACAACTTGCTTGTGGAATGCTCCTACACCAATGCCAACAGACGATAAGCGTTACACATGGGATGAGCCAACAACTTCATGGGTTGAGGTGACTAATGTCTAAACAGTACCCCGGCGGAATAATTTCCAAGACCCCAGTCGTACCTAGCGGCCCATACGAGACAAGTACGGCTTCGGGTATCTGGACGCTTGACCAACAGGCTTACTGGAGAAAATTAAACCAATGGCCTATTGCGGGAAGTCCAGCCCCAGACGCACAATTTAACTACGTCACTATGCTATTGCATGGCGACGGGACGAACGGCGCACAGAACAATACGTTTTTAGACAGCAGTACAAACAACTTCACCATTACCCGAAACGGCAATACAACCCAAGGTTCTTTCTCGCCTTATGGGTCTAATTGGTCTAATTATTTTAATGGTTCAAGTTATTTATCTCTAGCAACTGCAACTGGATTGGGAACAAGCAATCTAACAGTTGAATTTTGGTTTAATACGTCAGACACATCGGCAACATATTACGCATTGTATGATGGGCGTTCTAGTGTAAATACAGATACAGGACTTGGTATTTTTCAATATGGTCAAACAATTGAAATTTATGGAAATGGATTAAAAGTTTCAAGTGCGGCTAGTGCTTTTACGGCAAACACTTGGACTCATTTTGCAGTTGTCAGAACATCAGGAACTTGTCAGATTTACATCAATGGTGTTGCTTCTGGCTCATCAGCAAGTTACTCAAATAATCTTAATTCAACTAGCAGAAGAATTGCCCAAGGCACAAATGGTTCAAACACATATACAGGGTATATTTCAAACTTGCGTGAGGTTACAAGTGCTTTGTATAGTGGCACATTTACGCCAAGCACAACACCATTGACAGCAGTATCAGGCACAACGCTTTTAACTTGCCAAAGTAACCGATTTGTTGATAACAGCACAAACAACTATGTCATTACATTAAACGGCACACCAAGCGTACAACGATTCAACCCATTTGGTACTGCTACCGCCTACTCCACAAGCGTTATTGGTGGGTCAGGGTACTTTGATGGTAGTGGTGATTATTTGACTTGGACATCAGGCAGTTCAATTGCATTTGGAACTGGAGACTTTACAGTTGAATGCTGGATATACCTTAACGCAACACCAACAACCAATTTTCTTTTTGATTTCAGAGATAGTTTAAACGTAACTGCACCAGCATTTATCTGGGGAAATAATACATCAGGAGTTCTTGATTGGACTCAAAATGCAGCAAGTGGCCCAAGTATTAGTTCTAGTAGTGCTACATGGAAATTAAATACTTGGTATCACGTTGCTTATGTAAGAAGTGGAACAACAGGAACAATTTATCAAAATGGTGTTTCGGTTGGGAGTGGAACAGACAGCACTAATTATTTAATAGCCTCAACTACATCAACAATTGCCGCCAGATATGGTTCTCCTTTTCTTGAGTTTCCAGGTGGATACATTTCTGATGTTCGGATTGTCAAAGGTACTGCTGTTTACACGGGCGCATTTACGCCTCCAACTGCACCACTAACCGCAATCACAAATACAGTATTGCTTGCCAAGATGACCAATGGCGCAATCTTTGACAACGCCATGATGAACGACTTAGAAACTGTGGGTAACGCACAGATTTCTACAAGTGTTAAGAAGTATGGAACAGGGTCTTTGGCGTTTGATGGGACTGGTGATTGGTTAACTATTCCAAGCCTGCCTAGTTTAAATTATGGCACGGGAAATTTTACTGTTGAACTTTGGATGTATTCAAATTCAGCACCGGGTTCAGATGCTGGAGTAATTGACCAAAGACCTCTAAGCACCAATGGTAGTTATTTTATGCTTGGTGTTAACTCATCAAACCAATTATTTATTTACGTAAATACTTCCTACAGAATTGGGCCTACTTCTGGGACGGCAATAGCTAATTCAACTTGGTATCATGTTGCGTATGTAAGGTCATCAACTACAGGGACTTTGTATATCAATGGAACTTCGGTAGGCACATGGTCTGATACAACAACATATCTACAAGGCGCAGGATTTATTGGTCATCATTCTTTTGCTGCGGCAGATTTCAACGGCTACATGGATGACATACGTATAACCACAGGCTATGCCCGATACACAGCAAACTTCACCCCGCCAACTGCGGCGTTCTTTAATACTGGCCCAACATAAGGAGCATTCATGTTTATTGCAAAAGTAGAAAACGGAAACATCGGTGAGATCATCGATTTCCGCAAGTATTTTGGGAAGACTGATTCAGTCACAGACGAGCAGTTAGTAGCTCAAGGCTTTGTCAGAGTCAATCTGCATCGCGACCACAACCGCCTGACCCAGAAGCTTGTGCCCTCTACACCCGTGCTGGAAAACGGCTGGGTGTACACGGTTGCCGTAGCTGACCTGACCGCAGAAGAAGTTCAGTCTGCCAAAGACAGTGCAATGGCGCAGATTCGTGGCACACGTAATACCTTGCTTGCCGCTTGTGACTGGACGCAGATTGCCGATAGCACCGCAGATAAGACTGCGTGGGCTACATACAGAACCGAATTACGCAACTTGCCAGCCACAATCACTGGTGACCCTCGCACATTCAACGACTGGCCGCATGACCCTAACTGGGTTGCGCCCACAATTTAATCATGTGGGACTGGGCTGAAGCATTCATTGCGGCGGCCTGTATAGTGGCCTTCGTCATCTATGGCACGTACATCATTGCATGGAGTATGGTGTGATAAATGCGCTGGCTCATCCTGTTACTGCTGTTGGGGCTAGTTGGAGCCGTAGCCAAGAACGGCTGTCATGTGCGCGAGTTTTGGTCAATTGCTTGGACAATCCACAACCCCTCCGAGCGCCATCAACAGATGTCTATGTGGCTGACAAACAATGCACAGCACTGTCGATCTCAAGATTATGTGGTGATGTGGAACAACTTGTCAGAGTGGGCTGGCGCGGCGGATTCGGCAGAACTCAGAACTAAAGTCATTCATGGATACAAAGATGCGCTTGAGCGAGAGAAGAAATGAAGATCAGCTACGACAAGTGGTATCCGATTGTCCAGCCCCAAACCAATGTGCAGACAGAAGCGTTTGCAAAACGGGTGGAAAGGCTTGACGCTGAACGTGCTTTAAACACACAAATAGCGCAACAGGTGAAGAAGTTTCACCAGTATGAGTATGAGATTTATGAATACAGGATGCGGCAGATAACGCTAAACATTGACATCACAAACCTTAAACGCGAGATTGACAAACTTGTATGACCAGAAAACCGATACCCAGACCGGTCAAGAAGACATCACCGGACACAAGGGACAAGCTGACGCTGTACGTTACGCTCATGGTAAGCACAACCCTATGTATCTCCGTATTGGCAATGGTAATCAGCTTTATGTTGGGTCTGTGGGCCAAGGAAGTGGACAACGCAGAAATTTTCAAGATGATTTCACCCGCTTTTTCTACTCTTATCGGCGGCATGATTGGGTTCCTGTCTGGTATCAAACTCATGCAGAATGATGAAAAATCTAAATCTTGTAAGGACTGACTATGTTTGAAGTATTTGGTGGCATATTGGGCGGGGCGCTAGGTGGTATTTTTCGTTTAGCCCCAGAGGTGCTCAAGTTTTTTGATAAGAAGAACGAGCGCATGCACGAAATGGCAATGTTCTCCCGCCAGTGTGAACTGGAGCAAATTAGAGGTCAGATGAAGCTGGCTGAGATTGGCGCACAGCGTGAAGCTGCGGTGGATGTTGGTGTCATGGATGCTTTTAACTCTGCAATAGAGCAACAAGCCACAATGGTCAAAGCCGCTGGTGGTTGGGCCGCTAGTTTGTCTGCGTCGGTTCGCCCTGTTGTTACATACTGGATTCTTTTGGTCTGGTCTTTTGTGCATCTGTGGTTTGGTTGGAACTCATGGCTTGCAGGCGCTGCCCCTATGGAAGTCTTCAAGATGATGATGTCACCTGACTTCTCGGCACTCTTGGCTGGAACAATTAATTATTGGTTCCTTGATAGAACTCTGAAGCAGCGCGGGCTATGAACTTAGAACTAGCCGCAGAGATGTGCAGACGGTTTGAGGGCTTTCGCTCCAAGCCGTATCTTTGCCCTGCCAACGTAGCCACGATTGGCTACGGTTCTACCTACTACGCAGATAAGCGCAAAGTAACTTTGGAAGACCCGCCGATGGATGAACCCACGGCTAGGGCGCTTTTGATGATTGAGCTTGAACATACGTACCTGCCCGGTGTGTTGCGTAACTGCCCCGGCTTGATTACAGATGTTCGCAAGTGCAACGCCATCGTGGACTTTGCCTACAATTTAGGCACGGGGCGCTTGCAAACAAGCACATTAAAGAGGAAAATCAACGCCAATGATTGGGAAGGCGCAAAAGAACAACTGATGCTCTGGACTAAAGGTGGCGGCAAGGTATTGCCGGGCTTGCTTAAACGGCGCACCGCCGAGTGCGCCCTACTGGATTGACCGATGCCATTACAAAAAGTTCTATTTAAACCGGGCATTAACCGAGAGAACACTCGGTATACCAACGAAGGTGGATGGTATGAAGCCGACAAGGTACGGTTTCGCCAAGGCACGCCTGAAAAGATAGGTGGTTGGGCGCGTATCTCTGTGTCTAGCTTTTTAGGTACTTGCCGATCACTGTGGAACTGGATTACGTTACAAAACTTAAACCTGCTTGGGGTTGGCACAAATCTTAAGTTCTACATTGAAAACGGTGGCGTGTACAACGACATTACACCGATCCGAGCAGCGGACATTCTAAGCAACCCATTTGCCACAACTAACCTCAGTACAACCGTAACGGTAACGGATACAGCCCATGGCGCAGTCAATGGAGACTTTGTAACTTTTAGTAACGTAGCTCCTGTAGGTGGCCTTGATTTAAATAATCAATACCAACTTACTTACGTAGACGCCAACACATACACAATAACTGCGAGCTCTGCTGCCACATCTACAGTAGCGGCTGGGGGTGGTACAACTGTTAGCGCCGTGTATCAAATTAACGTTGGCTTGCCTTTTGAAGTTCCACTAACTGGCTGGGGCGCTGGCGCTTGGGGCGCTGGATCATGGGGTAATGGCGGCACATCTACGTCAGCTTTGCGTTTATGGAGTCAAAGTAATTTTGGTGAAGATTTAATTCTTGGTTTTCGCGGTGGCCCCATTTATTACTGGGATGCGTCTTTTGGGTTAACACCTGCGTTGTTTACAGTAACAATTGCCAGCCCTGCGGTAGTGACTTCATCTATTAGCCTGCTAGATAACAGCGCGGTAATTTTGACCAATGCAGGCTACCCTTCTGCTTTGCCAACCGGTCTATCTGTTGGTACTACGTATTATGTTAAAGGCACTGGCGGTACAACATTTAATTTATCGTTGACCCCCGGTGGTGCAGCTATTAACACAACAGGAACGCAGTCTGGTGACCACTACATCATGCCTAATGCCGTCCCTGTTACGTCTTTGGCTGGGGCAAATGCAGTCCCGATCATTCAAAACTTCTTGTACGTAGCCGATATAAGCCGCTTTGTGTTTGCGTTCGGTTGCAATGATTATGGTTCAACTGCTCAGAATCCAATGCTTATCCGTTGGTCAGATCAAGAATCCGTAGTCGATTGGAACCCATCTGCTACTAATCAGGCGGGCAGTGTAACCATATCGCACGGTTCAGAAATTATTACTGCTATCCAGACCCGTCAAGAGATTGTTGTATTTACTGACTCCGCACTTTATTCTTTGCAGTACCTTGGCCCTCCGTTTGTATGGGGCACGCAGTTGCTTGGTGACAACATTTCCATCATCGGTCAAAACGCTATTACCCAAGGCTCAGGCATAGTTTATTGGATGGGTACAGACAAGTTTTATATGTACGACGGTCGTGTGCAGACGTTGAACTGTGACTTACGTAAATATGTTTACCAAGACATCAACTTAACCCAGAACCAGCAGTGTTTTGCGGGAACCAACGAAGGTTTTAACGAAATCTGGTGGTTCTATTGCTCTGCTAACAGTACAAATATTAATCGGTACGTTATATATAACTACGCAGAAAACACTTGGTACTACGGCACGATGGCACGAACGGCATGGCTTGACTCTGGTCTAAGGGATTTCCCTATTGCCGCTAATCCGTTAACGGCTACGACGGGCAACGTTGTCAATCAAGAATCCGGTAACGATAACAATGAGACTGGCACGCCTCTTCCAATTGATGCTTATATTAGTTCGTCTGAGTTTGATATTGGTGATGGCCACAACTTTGGTTTTATCTGGCGTATGTTGCCGGACTTGACTTTCTCAGGGTCTGACGCATCGCCTACCCCTGCTGTTACTTACACGTTGTACCCTATGGTGAACTCAGGCTCGGGCACAGGCACACCTGTGGCGGCGGGCGTAAACAAGCTGACAGGCGCTTCGTACACAATCACTGAAGGTTTTACAGGTCAGGTGTTTACCCGAGTGCGTGGGCGTCAAATGATTCTAAAAGTCGGCTCTAACCAGCTTGGCGTGCAGTGGCAGTTGGGTGCTACCCGTATTGACATTAGACCGGACGGCAGACGATGAGCTACATCATTACATCTGAAACGGAGCTTAGCAAGATTGCGGCTCCTAACCTGCCTTTAGCGCCAAGAGAATACAATCCAATATACATTGACCAGCTCAATAACATCTTTCGTCTGTACTTTAATCGGCTAGATAACTTGCTGTCTCAGTTGGTTGTGTCTAGTGTTATCCCCGCAACTACAAATTACACAGTAGCAACGTTACCAAGCGCTGTTACATCTGGCGTTGGTGCAAGGTCTTTTGTCACCGATGCTTTAGGCCCAACATTTGGCGCAACGGTTGTTGGCGCAGGTGCGGTTAAAGTGCCGGTGTACTCTGATGGAGTCGACTGGAAAGTTGGCTAAAACGAATTAAAAATGATATTATCAAACAACCCCCATTTTGAGAGGCAACTATGAGCCTTGCTGTACTAGCCGACCACATGGCATCCAAGGGTCGCGGCCCTGACTCGATGCTTATCCACATGTCCCCACGTGAAGTGCAGGGACTACAGGCGTTGGCCGAGAACCACGGCGGCTCCCTTACTATTAACCCAGAAACTGGTCTCCCTGAAGCTGGCTTCTTGGATAAGTTGTTGCCAACTATTATTGGTGTCGGGATTAGCTATTTTACCGGCTTGGATCCAAAAACT
>Ga0214917_10004903_pt1 | contig 14564 bp, 43 predicted proteins | sample LL_1208_BB_MetaG_FD_177983 | JGI IMG/M metagenome (GOLD analysis project Ga0214917, IMG submission 177983) | Freshwater microbial communities from Lake Lanier, Atlanta, Georgia, United States - LL_1208_BB | ecosystem: Environmental > Aquatic > Freshwater > Lake | place: USA: Georgia | collected... | reverse complement strand
ATCATCGAGGTTCGCCGCATGGCATCGTGTGCTGCCTACACTGTCAAACCCCGTGAGGATAGAGAGGAAGAGCTCCGTAGAGCAGGAGTTCCCAAAGGAGATTGGCAGTCACCATTCACCGCCTTCGACTGGCAGGTGCGAGCGCAGCAGCCTGATTTATCTGCAACCAAACCCGATGCCCAGCAGGCCCGTGTCATCCGCCGAGCACAGCACAAGGGTGCAGGATACATATCTACATGATGCACGACACACCACGTATGACAGGCCAGGGCTTCGTCGTCATGGACATCTACGGTCCAGAGACAGACGGCAAGCTCTACAACTACATGTTCTCTCAGATCTGCTACATGAGAGCGATCCACCTCTGGTTCCACGGCGCACACCACGTCACCCGCGGCGCATCCTTCTCAGGTGACCACTCCTTCCTCTATGACAAGATCTACACCGGTGTGGATGAAGCGATTGATGGTGTGATTGAGAAGGCGATCGGTCTCTGCGGCGCCGACATCGCATGCCCAAGTCACATCGCAACCGGCGCAGCGCAGGTGATCTGCGCGTACCCATCTCCCAACAAGCTGAACTCTGCTGGCATCGCCGCCGCAGGGATGGCGATCATCAAGGATTTCATCGAGTTCCTCGAGTGCATGAAGAGTGAGCTTGATGAGTGTGGCTCAATGACGCTGGGCCTTGAGGATCAGATCGGCGGCATCGCCAACGACCACGAGGGCTACTACTATCTGCTCAAGCAGAGGGCTTGTGACGACCTCACGGGTTGATGTAAACATAGATGGGTGCTTTGTATGATGCTTCTATGAAGCACATCTATAAAGATCCCTATGATCTTATCAAGCAACAAGACGTAAAGGGCTGCGTGGTCACTAGCGGTGGATTTGATCCGATGCATGTGGGTCACCTTCGCTGCCTGCAGGAGAGCGCAATCATCGCATCAGCTCACAGCCTTCCTCTCGTCGTGATCGTCAACGGTGACGGTTTCCTCCAGCGCAAGAAGGGCTTTGCCTTCATGCCCCATGAGGAGCGGATGGAGATCATTGCAGGTGTCCGTGGCGTCGACTACGTTGTCGGCTGGGATGACGGCAGTCAGACAGTGACCGGCGCCCTAGGCGTCCTCCACCCACTGATCTTCACCAAGGGTGGTGATCGAGACAGCGCACAGAACGTGCCTGAGTTCATCCTGTGTCAGGAGATCGGCTGTCACGTCTACTTTGGCATCGGTGGCGGCAAGATCCAGTCGTCATCTGACCTTGTCAAAGCTGTGAGGGGAGGTTGAGATGCGTCTTGTGAAGAAGCCCTGGGGTCACGAGGAGATCTGGGCGGAGACAGACAAGTACTGTGGCAAGGTTCTATACATCCAGGCAGGACACAGGCTTAGCCTGCAGTACCACGAGAAGAAGATGGAGACGATTCGTGTCATGCAGGGGACGCTGCATCTCACGCTCCAGGAGAAGAACGGCATCATCTTTGACAAGAAGCTGCAAGCTGGTGAGTCGTTTCACGTTGCTCCGCTGACTGTCCATCGTTTCGGTGCAGGTGAGCACGACGTTGTGATCGTTGAGGTATCCACGACAGAACTTGATGATGTCGTCAGGCTCCAAGATGACTACACACGGTGATACTTTCTTAGCATAGCACGTATGATGCTAATATGAAGGAAGGTATCTCATGGCTAAGAAAAGTAGGGTGCAGGCTGCACCGGAGGTGTCTGCAGGCGTAGTCATCTTACGTAACGACGATAAGAAGGGTTGGTGCTTCTTGGCATTGAAGGTGTACGGCAGATTTGATGTCTGCAAGGGGCACGTTGATATGCAGGACGCAGATGTTGACAGCCCGGCAGGATCGATTGGACAGATCATGAACACGGCTGTTCGTGAAGCACGTGAGGAGTGTGGTTATACGCTCACTTTTGATCCGGGTGCACCGCTATCGTCAGATGAGCGCATTGCTAGAATGTCCTGGGGAAATGAGCACTATGTCTGCAGGAACTTCAACAAGGACGGATCTCCAAAGAAGGACGTCTTTCTTTTTGCTGCCGAGACACAGTGCGCCAACTTTAAGATCGGTGTCAATGACAAGGGAATTCGTGAGCACGATGACGGTGTCTGGGTTCCCATCGGTGACATCGATCGCGTTCCACTGCACAACTACTTGAAGCCCGGTGTCAGGTGGGCGGTGGAGACGATGCAGATTGGCCTAAAATCGCAAGCTTTGCTAGAGCGTCTGCAGGAGCTCTCGGAGGATTAATTGGCCCGTGGCAAGTACAGATCCCTGGTCAGACGTGTGTCCAGGGACATCATGCACACTATCCTTGACAATGCAGATACGAGACGGTTTAAGACAACTCTGCCGGCACCAGGTTACTACTACCTTTGGGATGCTCGGTGTTACAATAGCACCCGCGTTAAGACAGCAGTCGGTTTCGACGTCTCGCTGAAAGTAGTGAGAACACGCGGACGTCGCTATGATGTCTTCGCATCTGTCCACTCGGATGACAACGGTAACAGTCACATCGAAGTTGCAATCCACCACGATCCCACACGGAAGGCGCATCTATCTGATCTCTATCCAGAGTTGTGTGGGAGCATCAGGCATGAGCTGGAGCACATAGCTGACGAGGGCGGGCTCGCGGGTCGGGCGCCTAAGCAGAGATCATTCGTTCCCCACACACCGAGCAGCGGTAAGATCGTCCACACGATCAACAAGCGGGCCAAGTTGTTCAGCTGCGACTATAGATCTCTGGATGAGTGGGGTCGTGAGGAAGCAGATCGGCTCACGAGGTCGATCAATGGCGATCTGTTCAGCTATCTAACATGCTATGAAGAGGTGGGCCCAATCACACAAGGCATCTTCTACGAGGCGAAGAAGCGTCGCTGCACTGTCGATGAAGTGCTCATCCGCTACCTCGATCGACTGCAGGCTGCTGACATGATCTCAGACGATGAGTATGACGCAGCATATGACCACCTGATCGCATGGACAAAGTTGACCTTGCCGACCGCGCTCACACTCGATTGACCTACTTATAGACAGGAGGTGTGCATGCTTTTTAGTTCAGTCAAGATGCGGCAATTTGTCTTTGGTGTCCTGTGTGACACGCTGAACCACCAGCTTGACACGCACGCTTCTGCTTGCGTGGCATCATGATGCAAGTGCAGCATGGAAAAGAGCACACTACAGGAGCGTCAATCGCTCTGGGCGTCTGTCTTCGCTGAGAACGTACTGATCAGCTACGCGACCTACATCTTCTGCTGTGACTTTGTCACCACACGTCGAGTCACACGCGGTGACTATGAAAAGCTCGGCGATCTAAGCATCGATGAGTGACCCGTGCACCGCAGTGCAGGTCGTGTTATAATGTATTTGAGGTGACGATGAGCTGGAAGCATGAAGGTAGTTTCGCAAGCGGTATCACGATCTGGACGCTCGAGGAGCAGACGGACAAGTACAGTGAGGTGTCGATCCACACGTTTGGTGGCAATGAGGGATACACACTGACACTCGGAATGCACCAGGCGTCCCGCTTCAAGACGCTGGAGGACGCGCAGGCCTGCGCATCCGCGATCCTCAATGCTCAACCCAAGACGAGAAAGAAGAATGGCTGAGACATGGCTCACGTCTGACCTGCACCTGTTCCACAGGAACATCATCGTCTACTGCGGGCGCCCACATGCTAACGAGTACGAGATGAACGACGACATCGTCCGTGCATGGAACAGTGTGGTCGCTGATGATGATCGCGTGATCATGGTCGGTGATCTATCAGCAGGTGTGATGGGACGCTACGACGAGCTACGTGCTCTGATTGGGCGGCTGCGTGGGAGAAAGACGCTGATCCGCGGCAATCACGACCACCAGACAGATGCATGGTATAAGTCAGCAGGTTTTGCTGAGGTGCACGATTGGCTCATCATTGGTGACAAGCTGTTCATCCACAAGCCCGCGACGAGTATGAGCCCTGACGTGATCAGCCTCATCGAGCAAGTGCGCCCACAGCTGGTCGTGCACGGTCACATCCACGACGACCGGCCCAACATCCCGGGCCACTTCAACGTCGCCTGGGATCGTCACAAGCGCCTCATCAAGATGTCAGAGATTGATACACTGGGTGCACACGTTGTATAGTTTGATGTGACAGGGCAGAAGAAGAGAACAGGACGACGACGACTTGCCGTGGGTGATCTTGTTGAGCACATCAATAAGCAGCATCCAGATCATGGTAAGATCGGTATGGTTACCCGGGTCACCGACCAGACACAGATGATGAGAATAGCTTTTGTGATGGTCGAGGGCACAGAGCGCGTCTGGTTCATGGGTGACTTTGTAAAACTGAAGGGAGGTGAAGATGATGAAGCCGTCTGTGATGGAAGAGAAGTTCCTTGAGTTCACTACGCCACGCCTCGTCCTGGCGATCAAGGATCGCGGTTATGCGCCTCGTTTCACATTTAAACCGGGACGAGAGTGGCACCGGATCCTGCACCAGACAGGAGGAATAGGGTGTCACCATACCCGGATGTGGTGCACTTTCTTGACACCTAAACCCAACATCATTCCAGTGCTCAGTGAGATCAATGAAACCTGGCTTGACTCAAATGCAGGTGTCCTAAACGTTCAGCTCGACGAGGTGCTCAAGTATCGCGCTCTAATCAATGAGAAGTTGGGCGCTGACTGCAATGTGAGCTACCCTGACTTTGAAGAAGCGATCTATCCGCTTGACTGCACCGTGGAGACGATCCGTGGACTGTGTGAGGATGATCTGCCTGATGACCTTAACGATCTACTACACTTTGATAATAATTTTAGCATCGTATTGGGATTAGATAATCGATGGAACTTGTACATTCTTGGAGAGAATTGTGACTAAGAGAATTGAAGATCAGCCTGCACCCACGGGTGATGGAACACCTGTCTGGGATCTTGTCGTCTCTGACATGAAGGAGAGAGACAACTTGGGTAGGCAACGCTATGGCACCCCTCTCCGCACCTGGAACGGGCGGGATGCGCTGGTCGATGCCTACCAGGAGATCCTCGACCTTGCTGTCTACGTCCGCCAGGAGATTGAGGAACGGCGGTCGATCCAGCAGATCTGCGAGCACGTGGCTCTCATTCCAGGCGCTGAAGATTGCACATCCCAGAACGTCCTAGAGACGCTGGGAGAGATTGAAGAACGTGTCCACATGCTTGAAGCATCAAACAAGGATCTGCGGAAGCGCCTGACAGCACTGCAGAATGAGTCGTCCTACGATGCAGGATTTAGACGTGGCAGTCAGGCAGCGTTGGAGCTAGTGGAGCGAGTGCAAGGAAAGCACGTCAGCAATGAGCTACTTGAGAGAGCGATGAACCTACGGAGCAACCACAGTGGACGCTCGGAAGGATGAGATCCGCGAGGGTGATCTTGTCCGCGTCTGGGAGACGCGCGAGGGCGTCGTTGTGGGCCGTTATGGCGACGGATACTACGAGGTTCTCGTAAAGCTGCCCCAGGGAAGGTCACTCGTTAGAGCGTGTCGGGAGCAGGATCTCTCTCTTGTGCAGCATCCTGCTGTAAATGAGTGATAGTTATCTGCATGCTACGTAGATACATCATCAATGAGATTAGAAAGGTCATCCTCAGCGAGAAAGTGAAGGAAGACAAGAAGAGCGGTGACACCTGCCCAAGAGCAACACAGGACCCCGTCCTCAACACGAAGAACCGCAACAAGGCGATCAAGCAGCTGGGTTACGGTCCCGCCAACCCTGCAAAGCCTGGTGACTTCTGGGAAGAGAAGGCAGAGATGTGGGACGACATTCCTGTCTCGGAAGCAAAGTCGATGCTTTGTGGAAACTGTGCTGCATTTGACATTTCTCCAAAGACACTCAACTGCATCGAGAAGGGCCTTGAGGGCGGTGACGCCAACGAGACGGGTTGGGACACGATCAGGGCGGGCAAGTTAGGCTACTGCAAGATGCACCACTTCAAGTGTGCCGCCAAGAGGACGTGTGACACTTGGGTCACAGGTGGTCCGATCAAGAAGTGACCTGATACTTAGCGTCAGGAGGCACACATGCCAGTAAGTGACAGCCAGAAGAAAGTGATCGATTCAGTCCTGTCGATCTTTGAGACGGGTAGAGTACCTACCCCCAGCGCATACTCAACATGCGCAATCTTGACAGACGGTGCGGGTATCAGCTATGGTAAGCACCAATCGACCGACAGATCAGGATCACTTGACAAGATCGTCGACCTGTACATCGCGAAGGGCGGCAAACACGGTGAGGAGCTCAAGCAGTTCGTCCCAAAGCTTGCGCTGAATGAGACTGCGAAGCTGGATCCCAAGCACGTACCATCCTGGGCAAAGTACCTGATGGGTGTCCTGAAGGAGGCGGGTAAGGACCCTGTCATGCAAGCTGCTCAAGACGAGGTGTTTGATGCCAACTACTGGGTGCCTGCGATGGGTCACGTCCAGAAGATCGGCCTGCAGACTGGTCTCGGCGCGCTCGTCGTCTACGACACCTGCATCCACAGCGGCAGTGGCGGCGTGGCAATCATCCGCGCTCGCTTCCCAGAGCCTGCTCCCTGTAACGGCGGCGATGAGAAGGCCTGGGTGCTGGCCTACATCAAGGCACGCAGAGAGTGGCTCGCAGCCAACAAGAACCCACTCGTGCAGCGGACGGTTTATCGCATGGATGCCTTCAACGAGATCGCACGGTCGTGCAACTGGGAACTAAATACACCACTCACAGTCCGCGGCGTGAAGATCGTGTGAGATAGATATACTTGGGAGGCAAACATGGCACTATCACCAGACGAACTGATCGACATCGCACCCGAGGCGATCGATCTTGTAAAGGCAATCTCTGAGGCACTCAAGAAGGACGCGGACGGAAAGGTCCGTGTGACACGTGAGGAAGCCCGTGAGATCCGCACCAAGGTGTTCAAGCTCGCAGTCGAAGTCGCACAGCACGCCATCGACTAAAGCGCACTAACACGTGCGAGACCGTCGCCACGATCTACAATGATCGTGGCGACACTTTTTAGGAGGCGACATGCGGTTCACTGTCGACACGACAATCAAGGTGGTGTTCATCCTCTTCTTCTACTTGCTCTTCTCGGCAATTCGCATTCAGATGGGTTGCTAGCATTGTATTATGTCGATCAAGAACCGCTACACACCCGGTGATCTATACGAAGTGATCGACCAGTTCGGATCATCAAAGGGACACTGCATCTTCATGGAGATCATCGAGCCGGGCACACTCACACTTGAGCAAGTCGTCCGTCCGATGCACTGGCACGTCAAAGTGCTCCACAATGGAAAGATCGAGCTCTACGACACATCGCTTTATTCATTGATCGACATCTTGTAAAAATCTATACCAACCCGTAAGATCATAACAAAAGAGAGAAGAATGAAGTTCCTTAAGCACGGTAACGCGTGGTCCCTCACCCCCAACGCACGGATGGATGTTCGAGACACGTTGCCCGCAGGCAACTACACCGTCTGCAAGAACCCACTCACAGGTGAGTACTTCCTGGAGGAGAGTGAGCGTTTCACTCTACCCCGAAAGCTCTACGGCAAGACCGAGCGTCACGGCGCGCGGATCCTCGACTCCTTCAAGGGGCGCCAGCCCGGATCGCAGGTGGGCGTCTTCCTCAGCGGCACGAAGGGCTCGGGCAAGACGCTACTGTCCAAGTACATCGCAGTCGAGTCAGGCCTCCCCGTGATCATCGTCAACACGGCCTACACTGACGATCGCTTCATGCGGACGATCCAGGGTATCGAGCAGCCGGCCGTCGTCCTGTTCGATGAGTTCGAGAAGCTCTACAATCAGGAGGACCAGGAGTCGATCCTCACGCTGTTCGACGGTGTCTACACTGCCCAGAACAAGATCATGATCATCACCTGCAACGACAAGTGGGCAGTCCGCGAGTTCTTCCACAACCGCCCGTCTCGCCTCCGCTACTCGATCAACTTCGAGGGGCTCACTGCTGAGTTCGTGGAGGAGTACTGTGATGACCAGCTCCAGGACAGTAAGTACCTGAAGAGCATCCTCACCCTGCTCGGAACCACCGATGAGTTCAACTTCGACATGCTGCAGACGCTGGTCGATGAGCTCAACCGCTGGGGTGGAGACTTCGAGGAGACGCTTGAGATCCTCAACGTGAAGCCTATCGCCACTGCCCGGACCAAGTGGACACTCAGCGTCGCGACTCCCGATGAACCCAGTGCAAAGTGGAAGTTCACCTACGGAGAAGTGCTGACGCGCAGCCCTCTCATGTCCATGCAGGGCGGTAAGCACGGCACTGGTTACCTCGAGGTGGGCGTCAAGCGGATCGGTGATGACGAGGATGACGACTACGAGGAGGTCGATCTTGCACTCCGCAGTGAGCACCTCTACAAGGTCGATCCCACAAGCGGAACTCTGGTTCTCAAGACAACCCAGCGAGGTCACAACTTCGTGGTCACGATCAAGGAGGAGCGGATGGGCAATGGGTGGGGCTTTTTCGACCGGGATGCATTCTGATGGGCAAGATGGTGACACACGCGATCACCGTCAAAGGGGTCGTCTACGGAACGATGCACGTCACTTGCTCAGAGGACGAGCACCGGCCTGAGAAGCTGGGTGACGAGGTCGATTGGGATTGGGATAGCGTCGAGATGGTCGAAGTCGTCGACAGTGAGATCATCGACGGATGGGAAGAAGCGGCTGAGTAGGAGCCCCTGACATGAAAGCAGGCGATATCGTCAAGCTGAACAGCTGGTTTCATCATACTGTCTCAGTGTTCCCAGAGCCTAATCCACAGACAACGATCGGTGACATTGAGTACCCAAAGGGGACGATTGCACTAATTCTCGAGGTTCTCGACAGTCACGAAGATGACGGCCCAAGCATGAATACGTACATGCGTGTTCTTGTCGGAGGTAAGGTGGGCTATGTCAGGGCATATTCCTGTGAGGAGATCAAGTGAACGTGGGCGATCTGGTCAGGTTCTGGACACCTGCGGTCCCAAAGGGCCTGCAACACAATGGGATCATCATAGATGTCACTCACGAGAATGTGGGCGGTCTGAAGATGGGGAGCGTGTACCATGTGCTCACATCCCGTGGGCAGATCGTGACAATGACTGTGGGCGGCCTGGAGCTCGTGTCACCCGTGCAAGACGACTCGAGCGTGGTATGATGTAGAGGCGAGGCGTGGTAATGAAGTCGGGTGAACTCGTTCGAATCAATTGCAAGCGTCACAGCAGCGACGGCAAGATTGGCCTCATCCTCGAATGGTACCATCCAAAAGGAGAAACCCGAAACGAGTACCTTGTCCTAATTGAAGGTAGGACTGAGTGGATCAATTCGGGCTGGTGTGTTCGTGTAGGTCGTAAGAAGGAGGAGCAATGAAACCCGGTGACCTTGTGCAATACACCCTGCGACGACGAGGTTCGACTGCGCCCTACCCAATCGGGATCCTGCTTGAGATCCGGCCTAAGTCGCATCCACTCATTCGGGAACGCGAGCACGACTACATCGTCCTGATCGGTGGCGAGACACGAACTACGACACGACGATATCTAAAACCGATCGAGGAGGCACAATGAAGATCTGGCATTTGAGCGACACACACATGAACCACGACCAGCTCGTCATACCCGATGGTATCGACATGGTGATCCACAGCGGAGACGCCTCGAACTGGCGTGACCCGTACCGTAACGAGTCAGAACTTCGGGCTTTCATCGACTGGTTCGCCACGCTCCCGATCCCGCACAAGGTCTTCGTCCCAGGAAACCACGACACGTCCCTCGAGAAGGGTCTCATCACCCGGGAGCTGATCGAGCACCGGAAGATCCACCTCCTCATCAACGAGGAGAAGACGATCGAGGGGCTGCGGATCTGGGGAAGCCCATTCACACCACGCTACGGGGATTGGTCCTACATGAAGGACCGCGGGACGATCAACCGGCTCTGGGACAACATTCCGGAGGGACTTGACGTTCTGGTGGTGCACGGCCCACCCTACGGCGTCCTCGATGCGACCTACACCCAGCACAACAAGGTAGAGCTCGTGGGTTGCAGTGCGCTCCGAAAGCGTGTCGCCAAGGTTCCACCCCGGTTCATGCTCTTCGGGCACGTCCACTCGACGGATGACATCCGCAACGCGGGAACGAGGACGGTGTCTGGCATGCCCACGATCTTCAGCAATGGGTCCTGCTGTGATGATGGTCGAATGGGTGTGGTGACAAGCCACGGGAACGTGTTGGAAGTGTGATGCAACCTGGCGATCTGGTCCACGTCAAAGCTGACAACTTCTACTACGGGATTGGGATCATCATCACATATGACGAAGCAGAACTGCCCGGATGTCCTTTCTACGTGATGACATCAGACGGGAAGCGCCTGTTCTACTTTGCTGAAGAACTCAAGCTCGTGCAACCCGACCCGTCATAGGGTATAATGCTACCATGGTCAAGAAAGGCTACACCGCAGTTCCCAAGGGCTCTCGCGCAGTTGCGTGGGTAACCCGACGTTGTCACAAGCACAGGGTGGAAATCCCGCGTGGGACAAGCGGTGTAGTGACGGGTAAGAGCAGTGCCCGCGATTACAACTGGACCAGGGCCGACATCGGCGGTGTGGTCCACACACTCCATCCCTGGGACTGGGACTTCACGCCCGTCAGAGTGGGTGAGCTTCGCCGCTGGAAGGACGGCCGTGCCGGAACATTCTTGGTCGTCAGCATCGAATCACTGTCATCCTGCCATTGCCTCGGTGACGGCAATGTTTTTGGGACGACCTGCAGGTACCTCGAGGAGTTCACGGAGGTGATCAGTGAAACCCGGTGACCTTGTCACACTCAGGGATCGCCCCCACTACACGGGAATCGACACGGCTGACGGCCGCTTCTTCAATGTTCCAGGCAGCTCCGTCGGTGTCTACATGGGAATCGACACTGACCGCGAGTACAACATCTATGACCTGGTCCTCACTTGCGGTAGGTTGGTGAAATGCGCACGGAAAGTTTGGAGTGTTCTCGATGAAACGCGGTGATCTCGTCACACTCAGATCCAAGCATGTCGACTTTAAGGGAGCCGACGGCTGGGATGAAACGATAGATGACTACATCTGGGTCCCCAACGGATCGATCGGAATGTGCTGGGAGCCGGAGCAAGTTCCAAACGGAAAGGTCTGTGTCCTCGTCCGCGGTCGGGTCCTCTGGTTCGACCCACTCTTCTCGGTGAATATTGATGAAACCGGGTGACCTCGTTCGCATCATCCATTCCGACCGTCCCGTCGCTCGTGAGCATATCGGCAAGATCGGTGTTGTTGTGAAATTGAAATGCCTACACCCGACGAAAATCTTCGAGATATTGATTGATGGGCAAATCGGAAACTTTTGTCGCAGCAGCCTGGAGCTCATCAGTGAAGCCGGGTGATCTCCGTCGCTTCCACGAGGACGCGTTCTTCGCCAATGAGAAGGAGTTCAACGGTAAACTCTTTCTCGTTCTCTCTGGCGAGTTCAATGGGGTGGATATTCTCGTGGACGGAATACTCGATGAGGGATGGTCACAGAGAATCATTGAGGATCACTCGGAGCCCGTCAATGAAGCCCGGTGACCTTGCCCGCCTCAAGGATATCGGCATCCACAGCGGAGAGATTGTGATGATAGTCAAGGTGCATCCCTGGCGTGATACTCCAAATGCCTTCGGTTCGTGGGCGACAGTTGACTTCATGTTCGACGGACAAGTCATTGAAGAATGTGACTCGAGCTTCCTGGAGTTGATCGATGAACCTGGGTGATCTTGTCAAGCTCGATATCCCCGGCCAGCGTGCTCATGGAAAGATCGGTATGGTCGTGGGTAAGGTCCTGCGGCCCAACTCAGAGTGGCAGCGTTACGCCCAGTCGTTCAGCTACGATATCATGGTTGGAACCGAAGTCTGGCGAGTGAGTTATAATGAACTCCTAGAGGAAGAGGTCTGGTTCGCAGATGAAAGTGGGTGACCTCGTCCAGCTGAAAAAAGACATGCCTCAGCTTGGGATCTTCAAGGGCGATTTCGCCATCTTGACCAAGGTTGATTGGGACGAAAGAGACTATCCTCGTGGAATCAGCGGAATCACTGGACGAGGCTTCTTCTTCTTTCCAGATCGACTCCATGTCCATGAAAAGTTTAGACGTGAAGATACGCTTGGCATCATGCTAGTTTACAATGATTTCGAGGAGTTCAGTGAAATCGGGTGACATCGTCCGTTTCAAGAGTGGCACGCCCATCTTCAAGCGTCAGGGTGAGACACTCGCGCTCATCACTCGGGTCGTTCCCCTGGATGAAGGAAGAACAACTTACCTCTGTCTTCTCATGCCTACCGGCGAAGTGAAGGCGAGAAGAATCGAGGATGTCGAGGTGGTCATTGAAGCCGGGTGACCTGGTCATCGCGAAGGCAGCCAAGGCCAAGAGGCGGGATCCTCCTCCCGCAATCATGCTCTACAACTGGAGGACGAATGTCTACCACCCGTGGAAGAACGGAAATCTGGGTATGATAATCGATCTCGACCCGAAGACAGAAGGTGTGATCGTCATGGCTGATGGGAACGTGGGCTGGGTGTCACAGGTGATCATCGAGGTGGCTGATGAAACCCGGTGATCTCGTCACAATCCGCAAGATGAACCTTTCCAATACAGCTCGCATCGCCTACATCGAAGTCTACGATAGGTACGACCACATCGCAGCCCCCTACAAAAAGAAGTGGGAACACGGTGAGGTCGGCGTTCTCCTTGAGGGGCGGGACGACAAGCGGGAGATGGTCCAAGTCCTCCACTGCGGACAGGTAGGGTGGGTCGACGAAGAGATGCTGCGGGTGATCGATGAAAATCGGTGACATCGTCCGTTTCAAGGAAGGCACGCCCATCTTCAAGCGCCAGGGTGAGACACTCGCGCTCATCATCCGGATTGTTGCTATTGATGACACAAATCTCAAGTACCTCTATCTTCTCATGCCAACTGGTGAGATACAGACAAGAAGGGCTGGGGATGTCGAGGTGATCATGGAGGTGAGCGATGAAGCCGGGTGATCTGGTCAGAGTGCGGATCAAGAGCCCACACTCGGACAGGATTGGTTTTGATGGGCATATGGGCATCATTGTCAAGGACGGCATGCGGGGGCCCTACGATGTATGGTGGGTCCTAATGTATGACGGGAGGATGCAGGATTTCCAACCAACGAGCCTGGAGGTGATCAGTGAAGCCGGGTGATCTCATGCGAATCATCAAGGCGAAGGATCAGACACCCTGGGTTCGCGCAGAAGAAGGCAAGGTCTGCCTTCTGATCCGGAACTTGGGCGAAGCCGACGGAGTTCTATCCTCACCCAACATCTGGGAAGTCCTGGTCGATGGCAAGGTAATGACCGTCCACAAGCTGGACCTGTGGAAGATCGATGAAACCCGGTGATCTCTGCATGATCGTGCATCCTGCCAGGCGTGAGTGGAGCGACTCTGGCGTCTGCATGATCCTCAGACCCGTCACTCATGAGGACGGCATCGACATCTACTCACACTGCGACTGGTGGGTCATGTGGGACGGGCGTGAGACAGCCTGGGCAAAAACGGATCTGGAGCCGATCGAATGAACTTCTTCCGACGCCTCTACCTCTGGGCCTATGAGACAGTCAAGGGCCACTATCCCGTTGGAACTCTCGTCCAGTTCAAGCCGAGAGTCGGATTTGACGGGAGGGTCTACTGGCGGCCCTCGGGCGTCCCGAGGCGCAACTCAATCGGGCTGGTGATCGATGGGTGGCGCAAGAACGTGCATCCGATGCCGTCAGGCGTGATCAACAAGGGAAGCGTCGTGCTCTTCGACGGTGCGCGATACGAGATGTTTCATTGGGAACTCGAACCCATCGATGGACCCGTGTAAATGGGCGAGACCTGTGGTACAATTGTCTCATAAGGAGGGTGTCCTGGGCACGAACTACTACAGCGTGAAGCGCGGTGTGGACTACGAGTCTTCTGACTCGCACTGGGACCTGCGCGGCACCGAGGAGTTCATCCACATCGGGAAGAGCTCACTGGGCTGGTGTTTCAGCCTCCATGTCGTCCCCGAGTTCGGGATCAACACCTACGAGGACTGGGTCCGCATGTTCATCGATCCCGACCGGATCATCATCAGTGAGTACAATGAAGTGATCCCATACACTAAGATGATCAATATCATCACAGCCCGGGCCCGACCCGATCCCTGCACGTGGGATGCTGAGAGACTGGATCGCAACTATGCCGAGCTTGGACCTGGTAATCTCATCCGGCACAGGATTGACCCAGAGAACGGGTGCGTCGGCCACGGTGAGGGGAGTTACGATTATATCACAGGCGAGTTTAGCTGAGGAGCAACCATGAAGATCACACGAAAGACAAACAAGTCTCTCACTCCATGGGATTACGTTGGAATCGGTCAGACATTCGTAGAAAAACCCGGTGGGCCTGTCTTCCTCAAGACCGCTGACATCTTTGAGCATGACACGGATCATCACTACAACTCGGTCAACCTCGAGACGGGAGAGCTTGTGGGTTTCATGTCGGATTGTTATGTCCT
>Ga0214917_10004902_pt1 | contig 14573 bp, 11 predicted proteins | sample LL_1208_BB_MetaG_FD_177983 | JGI IMG/M metagenome (GOLD analysis project Ga0214917, IMG submission 177983) | Freshwater microbial communities from Lake Lanier, Atlanta, Georgia, United States - LL_1208_BB | ecosystem: Environmental > Aquatic > Freshwater > Lake | place: USA: Georgia | collected... | reverse complement strand
CATTATTATATTGTTTTATCATATTAACAACCCCACGCAACTCCAGAATATCTTATATTTTTTGTAACTTCTTCAACTCTATGTGGAAATAAGAACAATGAGGGAAATACTACTACATCACCTTCTCCCAGATCAACTTTATGATCATCCCAAAATACTAAATCGCCGCCCTCATAATCATCATTAAAATTAATAATAATACTTAAGACTGGAATACCTCTTACATCACCTACAAAAAGTGATTTGATATGATCAGTATGCTTTCTCATGATTTGATCTTTTTGATATCTATTAAATCTAACTGGAGAAAAGCAAGATACTTGTGATACTCTTTCTTCACCTATAAAATCATTATAAGATTTCACTGATAATGATACAAAAGGATTTAAAATTTCCTCCAATTCTGGATTAATTGGTAGAACATCAAGTTCTTTTGTTGGGTAACTATAATTAGTTTTTCCATCACCCCAATGATGCTTTCCCCACTCTCTATCTTTAATGGAATCAATTATAAATTGACATGTTTCTTTTGGTATTAAACCTTTTGCCACATGAATAAATTCTTTCAGTCGCAAATCTTCAATATTATTTCTCATTAGTTTCTGATTCTTCTTTCAAAAGAGCACTTGCTTGCTGCTCTATCTCATGATAGTGTAATTCAGCAATACCATCCCAACCAATTTTTTCAAGTAGTTTTATATAACCTTTTGGTATTACTTCAAGACAAAAATACTCACTTACATTATCCCACTCTGGATTATCAGTTTCAATTCTTACTTTCATTGCATCAAGAACTTTTTTGACATCCTCAAGTGTTTCAATTTTATCAACACATAACTGATATCTTCTTGTTTTTGGATGATTAAACTTAGACATAATTCAGATCAAATTTACGGATCTTTAGATATTTATTCTACTTTCAAAGCAAATAGTTTATCTCAGCGAATATTTTTTCTATCATGAGTTCTTAGGAATATATGAAATTAGAGATATCGATAAATTTATTTTCAATTCCCATTGCTTCAATAATAGAAGTTTCTGCATTTTTGGGAATATGAACAAATATTAATTTTTTTATGATTTATTGTCATTTGTACTGACACATTTTATATTCTTTTCTCCAAAACTCCAAATTCATTCTATTATAACTATTAAAAATATCTTCTGGAAGAATATTTTTGGGAAGATGATACTCTACTTTTTTTCTTACTGTGTGAAGATTTTTTACATTACAGCGACTATCAAAATTTTCATTGGAATAATCTATACAATCAAAGTTATGATTAAAATAAGGTTTTTCGAGAAATTCATAAACCATTCTCATTGTTTTTTCCGGTTCTTCACATAATTTTTTATATTCAATTGTCATAATCATTTCGGAATTTGCCGCATATCCTTCTTTCAGATAAAGTAAAGGAACTCTCACAATTCCATTTTCTTCATCCATCAGTTCACGACACCGACTATAGACATCACAATTATTTTTTATAAGTTTATTCCTATATAAAGGATTTTTAGAAAAAATAATCTCAAATGAATTTAAGATTGAAACAATGTCTCGCACACAGCAAAGAATTTTTGTATATGGAAACAATTCTTTTAATAAAAAAGTTCTAGATGTCCACTCTTTTCCACTATCAAATACAATTGGTTTATCTATATTTTGATAATATCCATTAAAAATTCCATGTACGATATTTTTTCTTTGAACTTTATCTATAATGGCATCTTGATTAGAATTTGAAATAATTTCTATCGTACTATTTACAATTGATGAAACTTTTGATGCAATATCGGCATAAAATTCCGGATTTTGAAGAAGAATTGCAGAAAGTAAAGTAGAACCAGAACGAGGAAGTCCAGATATAAAATAATATTGTTTCATTTGTACTTTAATAAATTTGAGGAAATATTTTTTTTATATCTTTCAGGTACAGGAAACTCGTAACTTTTATCCTTAAATTTTCCAAATAAATCTAAAGTTATAATACATCTAATAGATTTTGTTGGCGTAGATGACGCATGATAAACTCTGCCATCAAAAAATAAAATTCTGCCCTTTTTGGGTGATATTCTGTGTTTAACTTTTAATTTACAATACTCTTCAGGATAAAGAGAATAAAAAGAAACATCATATGGAATATCTTCTACGGTTTTATCGTACAAAATAGTATCTCCATCAGAATCATTTACATAATATAACATGACTAAATGAGGTTCACCTCTATTAAGATGTATACCATCATGTTTTGATTTATTTCTAATCAATGCATGAATAGCACCATAGCATCGTTCAATTTTTTCTATATTAAAATTTACTTCGTCACATCCTCTCTTAACCATTTTAATTACTTTATCATAGCTTTTTTTATTTCTTGGAATTTTTAAATCTGAAACAAAAAAAGGAGCTATATTGTATTGTAGGGGATTTAATATTTCTCTGTAATTTTTTCCCAAACAAGGAGAACCTAAACAATTATCAGAATGATATGTCCAGGAACATTCAAACATTGCATCTTCTATTTGATTTTGTAATTCTTCTTCTATTAAACCATCAAGTATAATTGGCAATTCAATCATTGTTTTTTGAATATTCTATAGAACCTTTTGGAAGTGCAATTACATTAAACGAAATTGAAATTCTTTCTTCGTCATGATTATTCGTTTCTACTGAATGTGGGAGATAAGAAGGAAAAAGAATAACATTACCTTCTACTGGTTCGATTTTAATAGATTCTCCGGTAAATTGATTTTTATTTGATGTCAATCGACAACCATTCCATATACTATTGATTGCTGGATTTACAAGAGAAAGTTTTCCACTTTCTTCTGGCGCTGAAAGATAAAAAACACCAGAAAATACATCACCATGAACATGCTCTGAGTTCATACATTGGCGGCTATCATTAATATTCAACCATGCAGAAGTTATCGCAATATCACAATCAATAAAATCAAGATCAGCACATGCTTTGAATCCCATCTGGCAGATATATTCAAAAAGAGGACGAAGTTCTGCTACGTGATGTAATGTATCTGGTGATTGATATCCAGCAATATTTGATTTTGGTGTTTCTTTTGTTGGATTTTGTTCTTTATATTCTTTAACTGCGGTTAGAAAGGTTTCTTTATGTTCTTCAAATTCGGGGTATTCTGATTGCCACATAGGAACAGAATAAATTGACATTAAGTTCATTAGTTTTTTAAATCAACTTTGTTTATTATACTTTATAAAATCTATTTATGCAAATATTCTCTTAGTAAGAGACACATCTTAAAGAACGAACGCATTTAACTTCTCCACTATTTTGCGTACCTGCGGCAGATCCATTACCCATGTTAAGGTAACAGAAAAGGGTATAGTTAGGAAAATCAGGGGGTACAGGATAGAATCCTCCTACGCTGGTACTAGACCAATAATCAGATGCACTATAAGAATCCCAATAAGATATACAAGAATACATTGGATTTTGAAGTTGTGATCTTGTGGGTACAAACCATCCCGTGCATCCAGAGACTTGTTGTGCTCTTGTATTTGCATCATTCACGGATGAGAAGTCTCTTGAAACTTGTGATGTTGAAGGTGCGATTATCCATCTAATTGCTGCCGATTCACATATTAAATATCCCCCCCCATAAGAAGCTCCCATTCCATATTGGAAAGAACATAAATTTTGATCCGGTTCTCCGCTATAATTTCCCGCATAATCATTACCGGTTAAAGAAAACTTGATAATACCTTTTGGAATAACTGGATAAAATGTATCATATTTTTGTTCTGTTTTATAACCAAAAGCAACGTTAAGAACAGAAAAATCTCCACCAGGAGTAGTAATACTACTAACACCAGCAGTACCAATTGCAACTCCGCCAGAGCTAGTTTTTCTTAATTTTACAGTAAGTGTAGATCCAGCTGCAACTTCAACAGGAGCATCAAAATACAATAATAGATTTCCATTCCAAGTATTGTAAATACCAGCATCAGGAAGATTAGTATTTTGTGGATATATTGAAGTCAATCCAACCAAATAATTAATGCCCCCATTTACAGTTACAAATCCATCAAAATATGCATTACCTGCACCATCTATAGTCACACCAGTTCCAACATTAAATCGTCCAGTAGTTCCACCCGTCCCAACAGTTATAATTCCTACGTTGGTAATATTTCTACTATTATCAATAACAGTAGTTCCACCGATTTGAATAGCCATCTTCGTTTATACTAGACAGTTTTTATTATTTAGCACTCTTAAGGTCTCTAACTTCTTTTTTAAGTTCTTTGATTGCTTCTATCAATACTCCAATAATACCATTATAATTGACTGATTTAGTTTCTCCATCACCAACAAGTTCTGGGAGTACTGCTTCCAGTTCTTGTGCAATCACACCATAAGAACTTTTACCAGTTTCTTTCCAGTCAAATGAGACACCACGAAGTTGTTCTGTGATTTCTAATGCATTTCCTACTGTATGAATATTCTCTTTGAGATTTATATCACTGGTTGAGTTAAAATCAACTGCAGTCACAGCACCTGTAGAAGGATTATATTTCAGTTTAGAGGTAGAAATACCTGATGCAGTAATAGTTCCTGATATAGTGGAAGTAAAGAGTGGGAAGAACTCTTGATTTGTTGTAGTATCAATGAATACTGTAGAACCAGCACCAGTCAGTCCACTACCATTACCAACAAAAGATGTTGCAGTTACAATACCAGTAACTCGAATACCAGAAGAACTTAATGTTACGGCAGAACCTACTACAATACTTGTATCAATCGTTGCGGTTCCATAAATCCTTGTACCAGACTTAAGTTTTGCCATTTCTTATGCTTGTGCCTCCGTCCAAGATAAACGACCAAACACATTACAATTTGTTGCTGTAAGATTGGTAACCACAATCGTTAATGTATCAGGTCCATCAGGATAAATTTGAGTATTGGAAGTAGTTCCTCCACCACCAAGAATTGAATTACCAAGGTCTCTAACTTGAGAAAGGTCAATTGAGTTTGCACCAGAACCAACGAAGAAACCAGCAGTCACCTCACCACCTGCTACTGTAATGCTACCACCAGAATAATCTGCAATTTGTGCAAGAGATGAATTAATACGACCAGTAATATTACCAACAGCATTTGTCCAAGTTGTTGCAGTTCCAACTGGAGTTGCATTCAAGAATGCCTCTACAAGTAAGTTTGCATTACCTGAAGCAGGAATTGCAGAAACATCAAGTGCTCGGAGTGTTAATTGCATTCTATTAATCAATTCTCTTGCACCAAATGCTGCGGAAATACCATTATCAACAGAAGGTGATACACGAATTGAGAAGAGTGCTCTAGTTGCACCTCCAGCAATGGTTGTTCCTGACCTTTGACCGTAAATAAAGACCAAAGATTTATCATCATCAAATCGTCCATCCATAATCACACTAGTACCCCAGTGAGAAATAGAAGGCCCATAAGTTGGGAATGCAAGTTCAACAGCAACAGGGTCAGTTGCAGAATATGTAAATGCTACTCCAACTGGTGAACCCATTGGAACTGCTGCTACTGTTGGGTTTACTCCTGTTGCTGCATTACTTAATGTGATAGTTCCAGAACCAATAGCACTAATATAAGTACCCTCGGGGAAACCTGTGTTTCCAGCACCTATAATTCTTTGCCCAACTTGTAGGTTTGTTGTAGTTGCAGTTGCTACATTTGAACTTGCTGCAACCGTAAGAGCAAGAGAAGTATTACCAGATTTTCCTCTGGTTAATCCAGTAAATGCAGTTGTACCAATACCAGCATAATTCACATACTCATAAGTTTCTGCATTTCTAATCAGTAATGTTCCAGCAGGTGGGAAACCTGCAGTGCTTGCTACACCAACAGTAGTATCAGATGCACCTAAAGAAGTATTGATTTGAGTTGTTGGTGGTCTTGCTTCACTTTCATATCGTGCTGGTAAGTTTCCAGAACGCATATATGCTTCGGTATTTACATTATTGTTTATGACTTTATTACAATAAAATACATTACCATCTAGACCTCTAAATCCCCAACGAATAAATCCAGCACCATACCAAGAGTAGTCCATATAGAACATCTGCATCTTGGTGAGGTCAAGATTATAACCAGAAGGTCCAGTACCATCACACTTATCAATATTCCAAGATGATTGTGGATATTTTGTATCTACTGTTTTTGAAACAATTGCAAAATCTGTCGTTGCTCCCCGATAAGAAGGGGAAATTGTTAAACTCGTATCACTTGCAATATCAATTACACGATAAGATTGCCCACGAATAACAATAAAGTCTCCAATACTTAATTGCTTTGCAAATGCTGTTGGGAATGTTGCATCTGTTTGAGTAATGGTATTTGAACCATTTGTTGCAGTAACCTTTCCTGAAAGTTGAAAGGTAGAACTTCTGCGAACAGCAAAGAGTGTTTGACCATCAAACTCAAAGAAAATGCCGTTTTGTGCGTCATATACTCCAAGACGATTTGCACATCCATACCAACTTGAAACATTACAACTATAAGGACCAGATGCTGTTGTAGATGTAAGTCCTGCTAATGCAGTCAATTGGAAGGTATTGTATCCAGTTACGGAAGTTACACTATAAGTTTGATTGTACCCAGTTTGGTCTGCACCAACAATTGTGATTTGAGTTCCTGGTGTTGCTGCCTGAATATTATGTTGCTCTTTTGTTTGTACTGTAATCGTACTACCAATACTAATTCCAGAAGCAGTTAGTGAATCAATTTGCAAATTTGGTTTTAGAATTGTACCAGAACTAACCTGAATTCCCTTACCAGATTGATAACGGAAATATCTTCTTGTTTGACGAGTTGCCGTCTCAAAGTTACCATTTGCATTACTTGTGAATAATACTCCACCATCAAAGGGACGATGTAAAATTTGTCCTTGCGGCCTTACAAAAACTGAACCACCAGTTGGAGTTCCTCCTGGTGCAGTATTTGTGTAATATGTGAAGGTTCTTGAACTTGTAATACCAGAAACAATATGAGAACCATTTGCATTTGCTTGTGAAGAACCAACAACAGCAACTTCATTTCCAATTGCAAGTCCGTGTGGAACTGATGTAGTTACAGTAACTGCAGTTCCAACAAAGGCAAATGTGGGAGTTGTGCCAATTCCAGCATTAGTATAAACTGTTCCACTAAAAATACCAGTTTTATTTGGATCAAAAATACTAGTGACTAATCCAGTATTAGTTGCCCTTGCAGTATAAGTAAAACTTGTATTACTAGCACCCACACTTTCTATAATAAAATTTCCATTCGCAATATTCAAATAAGTATCCTGAACCGTAATTGCTGTTCCAATTCCAGGTAGAGTAACTCCAGAAACTAAAACCGTGACGGTTCTAGAATTGGTTGGTAAAATTATCGTACCAATTCCAGTTATACCAACAGCAGAAGGAAAGGCAAAAGGACGATTGTTAATTGTTACAAGATTTTCCCACTTGGAGATTTGAGTACCGTACTCAAAGTCAGTATCAATTAGTGCTTGTGGTGCTGATATACGGAATTTATTTACAGGGTCTTGGTATACTTCAGAAGGAGTGAATTTCTCATCATACTCATCTACGATGATTTGAAGTTTATCAGTACTGGTCATTCCAGCAGTATTATAATTCAATACAACTGTGGTTGTATTTGCAGAAGAGGAGGCCGTATAAGTATTTGCTTTTAAATTTAAATCAGAGAAATTATAGATTACTTGATTTGTAGTAACATTCGTAATCAGTATTAATCTTTCTCTCGGTATAACACGAGGAATGATAATAGTATTTGTGGAAGGAGTGAATGTATATCCAGTTTCCAGTATTGCTTTTCTTGCCATAATTAATGAATACCTTTGCTATATTTATATTTATTAAATAAGAGTTATTTCATCAATCTCATTATAAACAATCACATTTTGCCCATAATCGTGCCTCATATAAGTACCATTCCCTGCCCCATATTGAGGCATCGCAAATTCAGAATTTAAAATATCATAAGGTGCATATACATTTGCAGTAAGTAATACACCAGGAAAACTTGTACCAACGCCAGAGGTAACTTCAGCAATTAATCCATCTTGTATATCATACGCAGCAAAAATATTACTTACAGTTGGAATATCAACATTTTCAATAAACTCAGATGTAGTATAATAAGTTCCACCAATTGATATTCTTATTTTTGTACTACTAATTTCATCAAACTCTGTTGCGAGCATTGATGCATATTGGTCTAATCTTCCTACAACTGGCATAATCTTATCCTGCTACAAAGTCCAAACTATTAGTTGTTGAGTTGTGCTGTATATAGAAGTTTGTGGTTCCGGCAGTTCCACCAAATCTCATTTTGTTTTCTGAAGTTACTCGGACATCTCCTGCAATATCTGCTTTGAATGCTGGACTTGCGGTTCCTAGTCCAACATTACCAGTACTTGGAGTGTAAACAAATCTATTTCCAGTAGATGCAATACCAATAATAGAAGTTCCTGCACCACCAACGAATGCAATATCCTGTGCAACTGATGTTATTGATGTTGAAATACTTAAAGAACCCCCTCCAGAAATACTGATATCTACAATTTTAGTAGAAGAATTATATAAGAATGTATTTCCTACTCCAATAAAGTTAAGAGCAGTCACTACACCTGTGGTAACATTTAATCCACCAGACTGAATACCAATATTAAATCCACCAGATGCAGTCACAATACCAGTTACATTTAAACCAGTAGAGTTAATAGTTGTTGCAGAACCAACGATTGCAGAATCACCAAAGAATGTTCCCCCAGCAGAAACTGTAATATTTTCTACAGTAATATGACCTGCATTAAAACGTTTAAGAGAATCTCTTGCAACAATTGTGTCTGCAGTATTTGCACTTACTGCATTAACATTCCAAGTTTGTGCAGAAGAACCATTATAATTGTTTCCAGATATATAAGACCCTGGTATATGATTAAAAAGACTACTACCAAGAGCAACACCAGAAAGTGTTGAGTTAATCAGTTGAGAATTACTAACTGCACCATTAACAAGCATTAAGGTAGTAATCACACTCGTGCTACTTGTTGAGACTAATGTTCCAATACCAGAAGGAATATTTTGAGATGTTCCACCAGTATTTGTAATAATACCAATTGATGGTGATGTGAGTGTCTTATTTGTTAAAGTTTCTGTCCCAGTTAGAGTTACAAAATTATCATCACTTAATGCTGTATTGAATTGTGCAACTGTTCCTGTTAATGTATTATTAGAAAGGTTAAGTGTTTTAGTTGTAAGAGTTTGATTATCACTTGTTCCTACAATATCCCCTGATGGAGCATGTTTTCCATCAACAGTATCTGCATTTAAATTTGGGACATTTGTTGTAGACTGAACAACAAAAGGTGCTGTTCCTTGTGATGCCTGTGATTGAATTTGTCCATTTACAGATAATTTATAGAGGTTAGTAGAAGTACCAATACCAACATTACCCAATGCTCGATAGATACTGTATTGATTGTCTATTGGTGCTGCTAACCAAACTTCTAGGGCTCCATCAACTAAAAGACTTCCATTCAAATAAAATGCTGTTGCACTGACTATTCCTGCATTTACATCAGTAATATTAATTTGATTGAATGTTGCATTTCCTGTAAATGAGGTAATTCCAGCAAATGTAGAAAATCCTGTTACACGAAGATTTCCAGGAAGAACTAAATTACTTGATAATCCAACTGTTGGAGTAGAACTTTCTCCAGTTCCACCAGTAATTACTATTTCACTGGTAATTCCAGTTATTGATTGTATATAATCACCAGAAGTATAAGTTCCAAGTGTGATTGAATTTGGTGCAATTGTTGCAGCAAGAGATACATTTTGAGTTCCTTTAAAAGAAACAGATGGGGCAGTTACAAAATCTCCAGTAATATTAAAATCTCTTGCAGATGCTAATGATGTTGCAGTTCCTGCATTACCAGTCAGTTCACCAATAAATGATGATGCAGTTATAACACCGACAGAACCAGAAATACCATTAGAATTTAATATAAAACCAGTTCCAATACTGATTTGATTATTGTTTCCATCTAAAATAATACTTGATGAACCAATAGTAAGAGTATTAGTAACTCTTGCAGTTCCTTGTACAAGTAGTGCAGTAGTTCCAATTCCAATATTTACTGTTCCTGATGAATTGGTAATTGTTGCAACACCAGCAACTAGTGCATCACCAATAACATGAAGTTTACTTGTTGAGTTTGTCGTTCCAATACCAGCATTACCAGAGACATAAGTCCCACCAGTGACTTGAAGTCTTTGTGATGCTGTTCCTGTTGATGTTGCTGTTCCTACTAATATAGGTCCGTTGGTGAATGTAGAAACTCCAGCAACTTGTAAATCAGTAAAAGTATTTGGTGCATTAGCAATTGCAGACTCAATCGTTGCTGTTGTTGTTGCATCTAATGAAGCAATATTTTGTAGTTGTCTTCCTGAACTAATGACTTGTGTAGAACCAATACTTAAAGAACCAACGGTACTAATACCGCTATAAGAAACATTAGTTCCAGTTAGATTAGTAATAGTTCCATTGGTACTATTAAAGGTAGTAATAGTACCTGCAGTACCAGTTAAATTGGTAATAGTTCCATTGGTACTATTAAAGGTAGTAATAGTACCTGCAGTACCAGTTAAATTGGTAATAGTTCCATTGGTAATAGTTCCATTGGTACTGTTAAAAGTCGTAATAGTACCTGCAGTACCAGTTAAATTGGTAATAGTTCCATTGGTACTATTAAAGGTGGTAATGGTACCAACACCAGTAATTAGTGCATTTCCTGTAACATGAAATTTAGATGTTGGGTTGGTGGTCCCTATTCCAACAAAAGGAGTTGCCTCAGTGGTTATTCCAATCTCTTTCGTATTGTTGTCAATATAGATGAATGAACCGAACTGGGATAATTCCCTATTTCTAATGGTCATTTTATATGTCTACAGTTTATGCTTTAAATATTTAGTTTTTAAAATAAAGTAAATGATGTACTACCAATTCCAGAGGCAGTAAAAGTTACTCTGTTTCCAACTAATGATATTTGAATTGGTGTGGTATTTGCAATACTAATGAATCCATTAGCAAGAATAGTTCCATTAACTTGAAGTTTTGATGTTGGACTTGTGGTTCCAATACCAACAGAACCAATACCAGTAACAACAAAAGATGATGTTGCTCCAGAACCAACTTGCAATTTTTGTAATGGGTTTGTGGTTCCAATACCTACATTATCCAGCGTATAATAAATTTTATCACCTACACCAGATTGCCAAAAAATACTTGGGTATTCATTAAATGGATTATATGAAACAAAATTAAGAGTATCACCAGCATAAGCAAAATCTGTAAGTGTAATTGAAGTTCCATTCGTTGCAGTAAATTCACCAGCAGATAATCTAATACCATTTAAATATACATCAACAAGTCCAACTTCATAATTAGTATTAAAAAGAGTTTGTCCTTCAGTTGCTGTTTGAGTATCTGTTTCAACAACACTTTGTTGTACTTGAGCCCAAGTCACACCAGTTCCAGTATGTCTCAAATATGACCCATAACCACCAGTACTGGAACCTGCAGTTAATAACCCATTGATATCAATATCATTGACTGTTGCTGTTCCAGAACTAGTTATATTGGTAATAATCCCATTGGTACTATTAAAAGCAAAAATAGTTCCTGCAGTACCACTAAGATTAACAATGGTACCATTCGTACTATTAAAGGTAGTAATGGTTCCTGCAGTACCAGTTAAGTTGGTAATAGTTCCATTCGTACTATTAAAATTGGTAACAGTCCCAATAGTACCAGTGAGGTTAATGATATTACCATTAACAATAGTACCAATACCACTTACACTTAATGAAGTAGAACCGATTGAACCTCTTACATCAAGAGTTAATCGACCTATACTAGTACCAATACCAACATTTTTGGTAGATGAATCTAAAACAAGTGCATCAGCAGCAATTTCTATCCCGTGTTTTATGACAAAATTTTTATTTATGCTCACGATTAGTTACCCGCCGATTGTTGTGATTTTTTTAAAGCAAAATGTTCATAGGAATAATATACATAAAAATACTTTTTATTGGTAGACATTGGGTTTCACTCTCCACCCTTTAAATTTTAACTATTTATAAACTTAACCTTCCCGCAAGAGCAATCGTCCATTGTCCTGTAGTACCAGTAGTGCGGCCACCAAGTCTTGCATCAACAACACTTACACCACTAGCATACCCACCAGCACCTCCTCCACCTGCAGCAGATCCAATATTTGCTGCATTTCCTCCACCACATCCAGATCCACCTGCACCATCATTAGAAGATTGTGCATAACCACCATTATTTCTATGAGCAGTACCACCCTTAAACCCCCTACTGATGAGTGCTGCTCCACTAACGCTCTGTCCATTGATATTCAGTGCAGAATTACCATAGTTTCCGCAAGGACTATAGTTTGTTCTCCAAAATGCAGCAGGAGCACAAGAAGGATCACCAATCGTACAAGAAGAAACTATACCACCAACTATTGATGTTTTATTAGTATCACAATAACTATCACCACCAGGGAAATAACCCAAACTTCTTGCACTATTAGTTCCACCACTTCCAGAACCCGAACCAGAACCATTTTCTCCATAAATACCTGCACCACCACCTCTCCCACCATTTCCATTAGTTCCTGCTCCTCCACCACCACCACATACAGCAATTAATCTTGCTTGTTCATAGAGGAAACAACCACCACCACCATTACCATTATTTGAGGGCAGAGCTCTAATTATATACTCTGTGTTTTGTCTTAATGTAAGTCTCACGATTGCAATTCCACCTTCACCACCTCTGAAATTTCCAATATCTCTACCTCTTCCACCTTCCATTTTTATATCTACAACAATATCTTCAAATGGAGAATAGAATTCATAATTGGCACCGGAACTAAAAGTAAAAGTACTTAAATTAACATCCGCATAACTTATAGATGTTGATTCATCACCTCTTCCCCCAGCTTTGATGATTTTCGTTCTTTCATTTACAGTCAATGTTGCTAATTCAGAGTCGAAAGGAGAATTGCTTGCAGTACAGGTTGAACTTGGATCAGTTATAATTGCATAAACTACCATTCCACTAGAATTTCTATTACTTGGGGTAATAGAAAGTTTTGATGTTTTTGAACCAGAAACAGTTGCATTTGGAAAAGACGATGCAAAAGTTCCATCTATAAGTGGATTTCCTCCACTACTCCACTGATAATTAAGTGCTCTTCCATCAGAAGCACTTGCAGTTATATCAAATGTTGCTGTTTCTCCAACAAAAACAGTTTTATCTAAAGGAAGGCCTGCTGTTTGAGTGATGACTGGTCTTGGTTCAATAACGTTTACAATATAATTTACAGTATTGGATTGTACTGTACTTGCACCACTATAAGATACTCTTACATATACAGTATTGTTTCCACCTTGATTCTCAAGAACCTTGAGTGTAAGTGTAGAATTCTGTGCCCCACTTACATTAGTACCATTTGATAGGGCACTTCCATTTAGATACCATTGATATGAAGGAACTGCACTACCTGCATTATCAACTGTTGCACCAACACTAAAAGTCACTGATCCACCACTTCCAGTACATTTATTATATGTTGCTGATGTATTGCTTGGTTGAGTGGTGATTCTTATTACAGGTGCTGGTGCAGCAACAGTTACAGTTGCATCTCTTGTTGTTGTTCCTCCAGCATTTGAGGCAAATATTTGATATGTTACTGAACTGATTAGATTTGATATTGTAATACTTCCATTTAGTTCAGATCTTCCAAAGTTTGATGTTAAGGTATCTGCATCAGATGTACTCCAGGTTAAGGTAGTAGATCCACCATTAGCAATTGAAGATGGAGATGCACTTAAGGATGCTGTGGGTGCTGGTTTTGCCCCAACATTTATAGTGACTCTTTTTGTTGTTGTTCCTCCGGCATTAGTTGCATTAATTTCATATGTTACTGAACTTGTTAGATTTGATATTGTAAGACTTCCACTTAATGCAGTTTCTCCAAAGTTTGATGTTAAACTTGTTGCTCCACTTGTACTCCAGGTTAAAGTAGTAGATCCATTATACGCAATTGAAGTCGATGAGGCACTTAAGGATGCCGTAGGTGCGGATGGTGGATTAACAGTAATCGTAACTGAACTAGTTACTGTACCTCCAGGGCCAGTAGCAGTTAAAGTGTATGTTGTTGTAGTGGTTGGAGTAACAGAAGTTGAACCATCAACACTAACACCACCAATACCCTGATTAATAGAAACACTAGTTGCATTTGTAGTTGTCCAAGATAAAGTAGATGAATTTCCACTAATGATTGTAGTTGGAGAAGCACTAAAACTATCTATTGTTGGTACTGGTGATGCTGGTGGATTAACAGTAATCGTAACTGAACTAGTTACTGTACCTCCAGGGCCAGTAGCAGTTAAAGTGTATGTTGTTGTAGTGGTTGGAGTAACAGAAGTTGAACCATCAACACTAACACCACCAATA
>Ga0214917_10004901_pt1 | contig 14573 bp, 10 predicted proteins | sample LL_1208_BB_MetaG_FD_177983 | JGI IMG/M metagenome (GOLD analysis project Ga0214917, IMG submission 177983) | Freshwater microbial communities from Lake Lanier, Atlanta, Georgia, United States - LL_1208_BB | ecosystem: Environmental > Aquatic > Freshwater > Lake | place: USA: Georgia | collected... | reverse complement strand
GTCCTCCGCCCCCTCACGATCGCGGCCGCGGCGACGCTGGTGGCGGCTCCCTGGTATGCCTGGGTGACGGTGCGGACCGACGGCGAGTGGCTCCGCGGATTCCTGCTGGTGCACAACGTCGGCCGGTTCGCGTCGACGATGGAAGGGCACGACGGGTCGATCCTCTACTACCCGGTCGTCGTGGCCTGCGGACTATTCCCGTGGTCGATCGTGCTCGCCGCGACGGTCTGGCACACGACGACGATCCTGCGGTCGACGGCGGACGACTGGAGACGGACGCAGCTGTGCCTCCTCGCCTGCTGGGCGCTGGCCTGGATCGGTGGGTTCTCCTGCTCCGGCACGAAGCTGCCGGGCTACGTCTGGCCGGCCTATCCGGCGATCGCCATCGCCACGGGCGTGTTTCTCGACGACTGGGCCCGTGGCCGGCTGTCGGCGCCGGCCTGGTGCCGCAGGCCGGAACTGGTGCCGGACGGGGTGATGCGGGTGGCGTGGTCGATCCTCGCGGCGGCCGGCCTGGCGCTCGCCGTCGGCCTGCCGCTGGCGGCGACGCGGGTCGCCCCCGGAGGATGGTGGCTGGGGCTCCTCGGCGTCATTCCCTGCATCACGGCGGCGATCGCCTGGCGGAGCCAGACCGTCGGGCGGCCCGCCCGCGCGTTGGCCGCGCTGGCCGTCGGTGCGTGCCTGCTCGTCGCGTCGCTCGCCTCGTTCGGTGCGGAGTGGTTCAGCGGCGCGCACGGCCCGCGGCAGGTCGTCGCCCGGCTCGGCGGCCGGGCGGCCGACGCCCGCTGGGCGTATCTGTGGAACGTGCCGCCCAGCCTCGTCTTCTACGCCGGCGGCACCATGCGGAAGCTCGACACGGCCGCCGACGTCGCCGCGCATCTGGCGGACGACCCACGGGCGCTCGTCGTCATCGACAGCCGCCAGCAAGCGCTCGTCATGCCGGCCCTGCCGCCGACCTGCGGCGTGCTCTCCCGGATCTCCACGCTCTCCGTCTCCGAGTACCTGCTGCTCGGCCCGCTGCCGGCCGAGGCCGCCGCCGGGCCGCTCGCCTGCAACGACTGACTCGCCCCCGCATCGACACACCTCACCGAGCCCCACGCCGCGGAGCCGCCCATGCCGGATCGCCGACACCTCGCCATCGTCCTGATCGCCTCGCTCGCCAGCCTCGCGGTGGGCACCTTTCCCACGCCCTTCTGGGACGAGGACGAGCCGCGGTTCGCCGCGATCGCCAGCACGATGATGGCCACCGGCGACTGGATCGTGCCCATCTACAACGGCGAACTCGCGGTCGACAAGCCGGTGCTGATGCACTGGGCCATGGCGGTCGCCGGCACGCTGTTCGGCGAGTCGGAGGTCGCCGCCCGACTGCCCGCCGCGTTGGCGACGCTGCTGACGGCGCTGGCCCTGCTGCGGGCCGGCACCCGCTGGTTCGACGCCACGACGGGCACGGTCGCGGCGTTGGCGTTCGTCGGCTCGCTGCTGGTGGGTGTCGAGGCGCACGCCGCGACTCCCGACGCGATCCTCACCTGCCTGACGGCCTGGGCGACGGTGCTCTTCGCGGAGCCGCTCGTCGCCGCTGGGTCCGCCACCCTGCCACGGCTCTCGTGGCGACGCGCGGCGGCCGTCGGCGGGCTCATGGGGCTCGCCGTCCTCTGCAAGGGGCCGATCGGCTTCGTGGGTCCGCTGGCGGTGGTGCTGCCGTGGACCTGGTGGCTGGCAGTGCGCGGCAGGATGGCGGCCGATGGCCGTGACGACGACCTGCCGACCCGTGTCCGCAGGCTGGCCGCGACGGCCCTGCCCGCGGCGTGGGACACCGTCCGCACGTGCCGGCCGCTCGTGCTCCTCGCCGCGACGCTGGCCGTGGCGGCACCCTGGTACGTCGCCGTGTCGGTGCGGACCGACGGCGCCTGGCTGCAGGGCTTCTTCTTCATCCACAACGTCGGCCGCTTCGTCGCCCCCATGGAAAAGCACGGCGGCAGCGTGCTGCTCCATCCGCTCGCGATGCTCGTCGGCTTCTATCCGTGGTCGTGCTTCCTGCCGCTGGCCGCCGCCGTGGCCACCTGGCGGGTCTGCAGGGGTTCCGAGCCGGCCGCCGCGCGTGATCCGTTCGGCCTCGTGCTGCTCTGGATCGCCGTGTGGGTCGGCGGCTTCTCGCTGTCCGCCACGAAGCTCCCCAACTACGTGCTGCCCGCCTATCCCGCCGCGGCGCTCCTCGTGGCCGCGGTCGGCGTCGGTGCGGCGACGTCCGGCCGCTGGCCGCATCCCCGCTGGATGGCCGCCGGCGTGGCGTCGCTGGCCCTCGGCGGGCCGCTCACGACCGGCGTGATCCTCCTGGCGGACCGGCTCGGGGCGCACGGGGCGGCGCCGGCGGCCGTCGTCGGGCTCGTGCCACTGGTGGCAGCCGCGGGCCTGTGGCACTGGCGTCGGGAGCCGCTGCGGGCGATCGCGGCGCTGGCCGTCACCGGCCTCGCGTACACCGGTCTCATGGTCGGGCCGGCGGGCGGCTGCGCAGCCCGGGCCAACGCCCTGCCGGCGCTCGTGCAGGAGGCACACCGCCACGCCGGCGGCCACGCCCGCCTCGGCGCCTTCCCGCAGATCACGCCCAACGTCGTCTACTACGCCCGCGGTCGCGTGGCGGCATGGCGGGAGCACGACCGCGAGGAGGCGATCCGCTTCCTGTCGTCGGGGCCGGACGCGGTCGTCCTCGTCCCCGAAGACCGGCTGGCCGAACTGGCCGCCGGCCTGCCGGAGCAGATCGGCGTCATCGGCCGCGGCCGGCCGCTGTTTCGCGAGCAGGACTTCCTGCTCGTGGGCACACGATCGCACACGTCCCCGCGCACCGCGGGCCTCGGGAGCACCTCGCGATGAGCCACTGCGACGATCTTCGGCCCGCCGTCCTCTCCTGCCCGCGGCAGCAGCGCCGCGGCTCGGACCGGCCGTCCGGCGGCCTGCTCTCCGTGGTGGTGCCGTGCCACGACGAGGAGGCCGTGGTCGACGTCACGCACGCACGGCTCGTGGCCGCGGTCGCCGGCGCCGGCATGGATCTCGAGATCGTCTACGTCGACGACGGCAGCCGCGATGCCACCCTCGCCCGGCTCGAGGCGATCGCCGCCCGCGATCCGCGGGCGGTGGTCGTCGAGCTCTCCCGCAACTTCGGACAGCAGGCGGCGATGTCGGCGGGCCTGACCCAGGCCCGCGGCGACGCGGTGGTGATCATCGACGCCGACCTGCAGGATCCGCCGGAGGTGATCCCGGAGATGGTGCGGGCCTGGCGCGAGGGCGCCGATGTCGCCTACGGCCGCCGCCGGTCGCGGGACGGTGAGACCCGGTTCAAGCTCGTCACGGCCAGCCTGTTCCACCGGCTCTTCGCCAGCCTTGCGCCCTACCCGATGCCCGTGGACACGGGCGACTTCAAGCTCATCGACCGCGCGGTCGTCGACGCCGTCTGCCAGCTGCCCGAAAAGCGGCGTTACCTCCGCAGCCTCGTCCCCTGGGCCGGATTCCGGCACGAGCCGGTGTGGTACGACCGCCATCCCCGCGCCGCCGGCGAGACGAAGTATTCCGCCCGCAAACTCGTGAAGCTGGCCGCCGACGCGGTCGTCATGTCGTCCGACGCGCCGGTGCGGCTCTCCTGGATCGCCAGCGCCGGCCTGGCGGCCGTGGGCATCGCGGCCGCGGGCGTCGCCGCCGTGTCGCGGCCCGCAACCCCGGGCGTGTCGCTCGCGGCCGTCGTCGCGGTGGCGGCCCTGGTGGCCGCCGTGCAGACCGCGGCCGTGGCGATCGTCGGCGAGTACGTGGTGCGGACCTACCGGGAGGCGCAGGGGCGGCCCACGTGGGTCGTTCGCCGCACGCTCAACGGCCGCACCGCAGCGGCGACGCAGCCCGGGCGGACGTCCCGGGCTGCCTGACCGTCCGTCGCGGAGCCGCCCGTCAGCCGCCCGACTTGGCGAGTTCCTTCTCGATCGTGCCGGTCAGCGTCCCGTCGTCCGGGGCGATGCCCGACTTGTAGCGGCCCACGATCCGACCGTCGCGGCCGACCAGGAACTTCTCGAAGTTCCAGCCGACCTCCCCGGCGGGCGTCGACCCCTCGGTGAGCGCCTTGTAGAGCGGAGCCTTGTTCGGCCCCTTGACGACGATCTTCGAAAACATGTCGAACGTGACGCCGTACTTCGAGGAGCAGAATTTCGCGATCTCGGCGTCGCTGCCGGGCTCCTGCCCGCCGAACTCGTTGGCGGGGAATCCCAGGATGACGAAGCCCTTGTCCTTGTAGGTGTCGTAGAGCTTTTGCAGGCCGCTGTACTGGCCGGTGTAGCCGCACTGGCTGGCGACGTTGACGATGAGCACCACCTTGCCCTTGTAGGCGGAGAGGTCGACAGGCGTGCCGTCGATCTTCTTCATCGAGCCGGCAAGGGGCGAGTCGGCGCGGGCCGCGGCGAGGCCGCACAGCGTCGTGCAGGCGACCACCATGAGCATGATCGAAAACGAGGTCTTGAACGGCATGGGAGGGCTCCTCGGCGGGGATGAATCGTCGGTCCTGCGGAACGTCCATCGGGAGACGTTTCCCGAACGCACGTCCGACACCTACAGCCCGCATAGTCTAGATCGCATCCACGCCCTGTGGAGGGCGGGCCGGTTCCACGGCCTGCCGCACCGCGGGGCTCACGCCGGACCGGCGGCGAGCACGTCCGGCCCGGCCTGCTCCGCATAGGCCGCAAAATTCTCGCGAAACCGTCCGGCCAGCCTGCGGGCCGCGGCCGTCCAGGCGGCCTCGTCGCTCCAGGCCCGCCAGGGCACGAGCAGCCGCTCCGCGACGCCCGGCACCGCCGCGACGGCATCGAGACCGAAGACCGGATCGCGGACGACCGGTGCCGTCCGGAGGGCTCCCGCGTGGATCCCGTCGATGATCCTGCGGGTCGCGGCCAGGTCGATCCGCCGCCCCTGACCGTAGCCGCCCCCCGTCCAGCCCGTGTTCACGAGCCAGGCCTGGGCCTCGTGACGGGCGAGCTTCTCCGCGAGCAGCCGGGCGTACACCGCCGGATGCCGCACGAGGAACGCCGCGCTGAAGCAGGCGGAGAACGCGATCTGCGGCTCGATGACGCCCATCTCGGTGCCGGCGACGCGGGCGGTGTAACCGGAGAGAAAGTGATACATCGCCTGCTCGCGCGACAGCCGGCTCACCGGGGGCAGCACGCCGGAGGCGTCGCAGGTGAGAAAGATCACGTTCCCGGGATGACCGGCCACGCAGGGCACCTTCGCGTTCGCGATGTACTCGATCGGATAGGCGGCCCGCGTGTTCTCGGTGATCGCGGCCGACTCGAAGTCGACGGCCCGCGTGGCCCGATCGTAGACCACGTTCTCCAGCACCGTGCCGAAGCGGATCGCGGCGTGGATTTCCGGCTCCTGCACCGCAGAGAGGTGGATGCACTTCGCGTAGCAGCCCCCCTCGATGTTGAAGATGCCCGTGTCGCTCCAGCCGTGCTCGTCGTCCCCGATCAACCGCCGGGCCGGATCCGCCGAGAGCGTGGTCTTGCCGGTGCCGGAGAGGCCGAAGAAGAGCGTCACGTCGCCCGCCGCGCCCTCGTTGGCCGAGCAGTGCATCGAGAGCACGCCCCTGCCGGGGAGCATCCAGTGCATCATCGTGAACACGCCCTTCTTCATCTCGCCGGCATATTCGGTGCCGAGGATCACCTGTTCACGCCTCTCGAGCGACAGATCGACGCTCGTGCGGCTCGTCATCTGGGCGGTGAGCGGATTGGCGGGGAACTGGCCGGCGTTGTAGATCACGTAGTCGGGCGCACCGAAGCGCTCGAGTTCGTCGCACGTCGGCCGGATGAGCATGTTGTGCATGTAGAGCGCGTGGTAGGCGCGGCTGCAGAGCACCCGCACCTTCAGGCGACAGCCCGGCTCCCACCCCGCGAACCCGTCGCACACGTAGACCTGGTCGCGGGTGTTGAGGTAATCGATGGCCCGCTGGCGGTTGAGCAGGAAGGTGTGGTCGTCGATCGGATGGTTGACCGGCCCCCACCAGACGTCGGCCCGCGACTCGGCCGCGTGCACGACGTGCTTGTCCTGCGGGCTGCGGCCGGTCTTCGCGCCGGAGCGGATGGCGATCGCGCCACTGGCGACGATGCCGGCGTGCTCGCGGGTGACGGCATCCTCGTAGAGCCGGGCGGGAGGGGCGTTGCGGACGACCACCGGAACGGTGATCTCATGCGCCGATAAGTCGACGTGCACCGGCATCGGTTTCTCCGGGAATCGGGGCGGGGGGCGAGCGGCGCGGGGCGGGGGCGACGGCGGGTCCGGGTGCGGTCGCCGACTGCCACCACGCGGCGGCCGACAGCCAGGTTGCAAGCACGATCGCCACCACTCCGGCGGCGGCGAAGACCGCTCCCCACGGACTGCGGCGGACGCGGGCGGCCCGCACCGCCCGCCGCAGCCGGCGGGCGAACTCGCCCCAGCCTTCGGGATTCGTCCGCTCGCCGACGTTGACCACGCTGACCACGCGCAGGGGACCGTTGCCCTCGACGTGCAATTGGAAGCCACGTCCCGGCAACGCGGCGCTCTCTCCGGCCCAGCGGGCATCGGCGTCGAGCGCCGCCACCACCTCCGCGACCAGCGGCCGAAACTGCTCCACCGAGATGTTGTAGATCACCAGCCGGGGCCGCGACACGAGCACGCAGACGGCGACCCCCAACGCGAAGAGGAGCACCAGCACCGTCCAGCTCCAGGGGAAGCCGCCGGCCGCCGGCACGAGAATCGCCAGCGGCCCGGTGGCGGCCAGGCCCGACACGGCCGCGGCCAGCAACGCCGCGTCCCACACTCCCGCCACCACCAGCGGCCGCCGTCGGAGGTGGGCCCAGGCGAGCAGCCACAGGTAGCAGGCGAGCGGGAGGAGGGCGAGCCACGGACCGATGGCGTCGGACGATGCTGTCATGATTCCCGCTCCACGATCGCTGCCCCATGATCCATTACGGAGGGATCCATGATGGAGGAGTCCACGCTTCAGGAGTCCACGCTTCAGGAATCCACGCTTCAAGCCCCTCGGCGGCACGGGGGCCGCAGCCCCGGCCGGCGGCGGCCGTCGCTATCGCATCATCATCCACACCAGCAGCAGCAGCCAGAGGAATTCCACGGCGGCGGCGACCGCGAACCGCCACCACGGGCCGGCGGATCGCGGGTCAGACGGCGTCGGGCACGATGAAGGCGAGGTCGCGGGAGAAGGCGTCGTGAAAGTCGTAGACATCGTGGAAATCCTCCCGCTTGTCCCGCTTCGTCTTGCGCATCTGCCCGATCTCGATCATGTTGAACACGATCTCTCCGAAGTCGGCCGTGCGCTGCACGCCCCATGCGCCCAGCACCGTCGGGGCGAGGAAGCCGTACTGCTGCAGGGCGTACTGCCTGGCGGCCTCGCACAGCTCCCGGCCGCTGACGTGCCGCTCCGGCTGCCGGCGACGGCCGCGGCCGCGGGGCCGGCCACCCTCGGCGGGGTCCGTGCGCGGTTCGAGATCCTCGGCAGGCGGCTCCGCACCCATGCCGAGGCTCTCCTGCCCGAAGGAGAGCGACTCGAGAACGAACAGGTAGGCGTCGAGCTTGTAGCGGCGGTCACGCTGCAGGAGCTGCGACAGTGGATGGGCGGGGTCGACGAGTGGCATCACATCCTCGGGAGCGCGCGGCGCCGCGGGCGAAACCGCACGCGGCTGCTCGGAGGGCCGAGTATAGCAGCGGACCGACCGCCGCAGGGATCGACGGCGTGGAGATCCCCGCCGGCATGACCGGCGTCCGGCGGCGCCCGAGCGGCGGACGGGCTCGGGGCCGACGCGGCATGGCTCGACGCGGCATGGCTCGACGCGGCATGGCTCGACGCGGCATGGCCCGACGCGGCATGGCCCGACGCGGCATGGCCCGACGCGGCATGGCCCGACGCGGCATGGCTCGACGCGGTCCGTGTCGGCGCGGCGTCAGCCCGCAGGCCGCGGCCGCGCCTGTCCGGCGCCGGCGGGAGCCGGTGCGGCCCCCGCGTCATCGAGGATGAACTTGTAGCCCAGCGGCGTCACCGGCTTGGAGAAATCCCGCAGCAGGTCGAGCCCCTTGTCGATCAGGCTCGTCCGCGGGTCGAACTGGTACACGTCGCGGTCCTGGCCACCCGGCTTGTAGATCTGGATCGCGAAGGGCATCAGGTCGCGGGCCTGGAGAATCAGCTCGACCTTCGAGAAGTTGGCGGCGTCGGCCTGATACCGCGGGAGCGACTCCAGCCAGACCTGGTCGGTGACGCCCGGCGGCGTGATGATCCGCATCACGTACCGCTTCTTGAGCGTGTCGGACTTGGCACCGAACACGAACGGCAGCGGCCCGTCGCTGATCGCCTTGCCGCGCATCTCGGGCGGCAGCCTTGTTTCGCGCAACTGCCGCTCCGAGTGACGGAATTCATAGATGCTCGTGCCGTTGCAGACCCAGTGCTCGCCGGTGTCGCCGGTCCGCTTCTCGTACCGCCGGGTCTCGGGATTCCACTGCGTCGCGTCCTTCACCCGGAACAGGCCCTTGTCAGGCGCGGCGTACTTGATCTCGCCGGTGCTTTCCGAGAACGCCAGCCGCTCGCCACCGCCGTCGGCCGGGCTCCAGGCGTTGTACTCCCACTTGTGGAAGGTGCACGACCAGGTGGTGACCGCGGCATTGCGGGCCTCCCAGGCGGCGAGCAGCCGGTCGAGCGCCGCCTGCTGCTCGGCGGAGAGCGGCTGAGGCTGCTGCGGTGCGGCCGCAGGCACCGCGGCCACCCGCTGCGCCGGCGGCCGCTGCTGCGGCTGCGTGGCTCCGGCCGGCGTCGCCCCGCCGGCATTGGCCGCGGGCTGTGGCTGCGCGGCGGCGGGCGGGGGCACGCAGGCCACGATCACCACGACCGCCATCAGGCAGGCACGAACGGGACTGGCCACCAGCAGCGGCTGCGACTCTCTCACGGCGCGGGCTCCGGGCGGGGGTTCGGGAAAGCTGGGGGACGATAGCAAGGCCGACTGCGGCGGGCGAGATCGTTTCCCGCCGCGTTTGCCGCGTCCGTCGCCCCCTTTTCACCACCGCCGCCCCTCCCTCCCGCCGCGTAGACTTTCGGGCCCCGGCGGCGGCCGACGGCCGCGGCCGGTCCGCCCGCGCTTCCCCAGGACCGCCTCCATGCACGTCGCCGCCTTCTCCATCAAGCCCTACGACAGGACCTCGCTCGCCGCCGCGTCGGTCGGGCTGCCGCTGGAATGGTCGTGGTTCTCCGCGCACCTCACCCCGCAGACCGCCCCGCTCGCCGCCGGGGCCGCGGCCGTCAACTGCTTCGTCAACGACCTGCTCGACGCGGCCGTGCTCGAGATCCTCGCCGGCGTCGGCGTGCGGCTGATCACCCTGCGGTGCGCGGGCTTCAACCAGGTCGATCTCGCCGCCGCGATGCGGTTGTCGCTGCCCGTCGTCCGCGTGCCCGAGTACTCGCCGCACGCCGTGGCCGAGCACACGATCGGCCTCGTGCTGACGCTCGACCGTCGGCTCCACAAGGCCTACAACCGCGTGCGGGAGGGCAACTTCTCCCTGGAGGGGCTGCTCGGCTTCGACCTGCACGGCCGGACGGTCGGGGTGGTCGGGACCGGCCGGATCGGCCGCCGCGTGGCGGACATCTGCCTCGGCTTCGGCTGCCGGGTGCTGGCCCACGACCCGACGCCCGAACCCGACCTGCTGCAGCGGGGCGTCGCCTTCGTGACGCTCGACGAGCTGTTCGCCGCCTCCGACGTCGTGACGCTCCATTGCCCGCTCACACCGGCCACGCGGCACATGATCGACGGCCGGGCGATCGGCCTCATGAAGCGCGGCGTGATGCTGATCAACACCAGCCGCGGCGGCCTCGTGGACACCCGCGCCGTGATCGACGGGCTGAAGTCGGGCGCGATCGGCCATCTCGGCCTCGACGTCTACGAGGAGGAGGCGGATCTCTTCTTCGACGATCGCAGCGACAAGGGGATCGACGACGACGTGTTCGCCCGCCTCCTCACCTTTCCCAACGTCGTCATCACGGGGCATCAGGCGTTCTTCACCCGCGACGCGCTCGAGGCGATCGCAACGCAGACGGTCCGCAACCTGATGCACTTCCACCGCGGCGAGCCGCTCGAGGCCGTGGTGCGTGGCTGAGGCCGCCGACCGCCGTGGCAGCCGCCGACCGCCGTGGCAGCCGCCGACGCGGATGCTGCCCCCGATCGCCGCTCGCGGCCGGGCAGGCCGGACCGTCAGCCCGGCTCTTCGAGGTAGGTGTAGCCGCCGAGCCCCTCCTCGTAGAATTTGAGGAACCGGCCCGCCTGACCGTCGCAGATGCGGCCCTCGCGGACGGCCTGCTCGATCGAGTCACGCAGCCTTTGCACCAACTGGTTCGAGTCGAATTCGACGTAGTCGAGCACCTCGCGCACCGTGTCCCCCTTGATCACGGCGTCGACCACGACCTCGCCCCGCTCGTCCATGCTCACGTGCACGGCGTTGGTGTCGCCGAAGAGGTTGTGCAGGTCGCCGAGAATCTCCTGGTAGGCGCCGATGAGGAACGCGCCGAGGTAGTAGGGCTCCTTGTGGTGGCAGGCATGCAGCGGCAGCGTCCGCTTCACGTCGCGCCGGTCGATGAACTGGTCGATCTTGCCGTCGGAGTCGCAGGTCACGTCGCCGAGCACGGCGTTGCGGGTGGGCCGCTCGTTCAACCGGTGGATCGGCATCACCGGGAAGAGTTGCTTGATGGCCCAGCTGTCGGGGATCGACTGGAAGAGCGAGAAGTTGCAGAAGTAGGTGTCGGACAGCGACGCCTCCAGTCCCTCCAGCTCCTCTGGCACGAACTCCATCTGCTTCACGAGCTTGGAGATCTTGCGACAGATCGCCCAGTAGACGTTCTCCACCGCCGACCGCTGGTCGAGGGGCAGGTAGCCGCTGGAAAACAGGCTCATCGCGGTGTCGAGGGCCTGCTGGGCGTCGTGGTAGCTCTCCAGCAGGTTCCGCACGTTGATGCCCTGGTGGGTCTCCAGCAGGTCGTGCAGCGGCTGCTCGGCGTCGGCGGCGGGCTCGACGAGTTCGGCGTTGCCACCCTGCTCCGACACGCCCAGCACGCTGAAGATGAGCATGCTGTGGTAGGCGACCACGGCACGACCGCTCTCCGAGACGATCGTCGGATGCGGCACGCCCGCCTCGTCGCAGGCGTTCTGCACGTGGTAGACCACGTCGTTGGCGTATTCCTGGAGGCTGTAGTTCACGCTCGATTCGAAGTTCGTCTGCGACCCGTCGTAGTCCACGCCGAGGCCGCCGCCCACGTCGAGGTACTTGAGCCCCGCGCCCCGCTTCACCAGCTCGGTGTAGATCCGGGACGCCTCGTTGAGCGCCGCCTTGATGTGGCGGATGTTCGTGATCTGGCTGCCCTGGTGGAAGTGCAGGAGCTGCAGGCAGTCCTCCATGCCCCGTGACGCCAGCAGGTCGAGCCCCTTGACCAGTTCGCTGGCGGTCAGGCCGAACTTGCTGCGGAAGCCGCCCGAAGACTGCCAGCGGCCGCTCCCGCGGGTCGCCAGCTTCACCCGCATCCCGATCCGCGGCCGCACGCCCAGCTTCTCCGCATACTCGAGCACGAGGTTGAGCTCGGAAAACCGCTCCACCACCGGAATGATGTGCCGCCCGATCTTCTGGGCGAGCATGGCGGTCTCGATGAACTCGGCGTCCTTGAAGCCGTTGCAGATGATCGGCGTCTGGTTGTCGGCCAGCGCGATCACCGCGAGCAGTTCCGGCTTGCTGCCCGCCTCCAGACCGAAGCGGTACTGCCGGCCGAAGGCGAGCACCTCCTCGACGACCTGCCGCTGCTGGTTGACCTTCACCGGATAGACGCAGCAGTAGTCGCCGTGGTAGCCGCTGTCCTTCATGGCGGTGGCGAACGCGCCGTGGATCTCGCCGAGCCGGTGCTGCAGGATATCGGCGAACCGCAGGAGGATCGGCAGGTCGATGCCGCGGACCTGCAGCCGGTCGACGAGCTGCTTGAGGTCGATGCTCTTGGTCGGATCCTTGTCGGGATGCACGAGCAGGTGGCCGGACGGTCCGACCGAGAAGTATCCGTTGCCCCAGCGGGCCACCTCGTAGAGATCGGCGGCGTCTGCCGGGCTCCAATGTTCGACGTCGAGATCAGCACCTGCCATGCACGGCATCTCCCAGCGCGTGGTGCGGGGAGGCGGCAGCATGACGGCCTCGCCCGGCATCAGAGTGTAGCGTTCGCGGCGGCGCAGGCCATGGCAGGTTGACCACGCGTCGCCGATCGCCGGGCCGGCCCTGCCGGTCGTGCCGACACGGGCACTCACACCACGACCCGCGACCAACGGTTCTGCCGGAAGATGACGAGCATCGCCAGCCCCCGTACGGTCAGGTCGGCCGCCATCGCGTACCACGCGCCGACCACGCCCCATCCGAGGCCGGGCACGGCCCCCAGCCCGCCGGGAAGCGGCACCTCGGGACGGGAGAGCAGGATCGCCAGGGGCAGGCGGACCAGGATGAGTCCCAGAAAATTCACGGCGAGCGGCAGCCGCGTCGCCCCGGCGCCGCGCATCCCCCCGGACAGCACCATCAACAGCGCCAGCGGCGGCTGGGCGAACGCCACGATCCGCACCAGCCTGGCCGTCAGGGACGCCACGTCCGGCTGCCGCGAGCCGCCCCCGACGAACCACCTTGCCAGCGGATCGGCCACCGCGAAGAACACGATGCCCGCGGCCGACATCAGGGCGAGGCAGGCGAGCGCCGCCTGCCAGACGCTCCTCCGCGCCCGCCGCTCGTCGCCCGCTCCCAGGAACTGTCCGGCCAACGTGCCCGCCGCTACCGTGAAGGCGCTGCCCGGCAGGAAGGCGAGGGATTCGATCGTGATGGCGACGGAGTGGGCGGCGGCGGCGACGTCCCCCAGTCGGTTCACGATCGAGAGGAAGCAGAGGTGGCAGGACGCGTTGGCCACCGCGTCCACCCCTGCGGGAACACCCACGCGGAGGATCCGGCCGATCCAGCCGCGATCGGGCCGCCACTCGGCGGCCGCCGGCCGCAGTCCGCCCGCGGTCCGGGCCAGCAGCCCGCAGACGCAGAGGCCGCCGAGGCCATACCCCAGGGCGGTGCCCCAGGCGAGCCCCTCCCAGCCGAGGCGGGGCAGCCCGCAGCAGCCGGTGGCCAGTGCGAAGCTCGCGGCGGCGTTGACGAGGTTCACGACCGACATCGAGACCAGGCCCGCCCACATGTCGCCCGCGCCGCGCAGCACCGCGACACCGACGTGGATGATCATCATGGCCGGCAGCGCCGGCAGCACGATCGCCAGATACCGGACGGCCAGAGCGGTGCTGCCGGGCTGCAGGCCGAGCCCCCGCACGAACCAGCCGCCCGCGGCGGCCGCCAACGAGAGCACGAGGGCCACCACGCCCGCGCCCACCACGAGCGACTGGGCCGCCGCCCTGCGGGCCGCCACCATGTCCCCCGCCCCGACACCCCGCGAGACCAGTGCCGTCGCCGCCACGGCCGGCACGGCGAAAAGTCCGGGGAGGAACCCGAGGCAGTAGGCGACGAGCCCCACCGCGGCCAGCGGTTCCGCGCCCTCCAGGAGGTTTCCCGCCAGCCACTTGTCGGTGAAGCCGACGGACAGCCCCAGCACCTGCTCGATCAGGACGGGGCCGACGAGCCGCAGCACGGTGCGGGTCGTGCCCGGCCCGAGGACGATGCCACCGGACGGACCGCCCGGCCGCTCCGTCGAATCGCTCAGCTGAACAGCTCCTTGATCACCTTGCCGGCGTTCGCGATCTTCATCGGCCGTCCATTCTTGGCGGTGAAGGTCGTCTCGAGGGAGATGCCGAGCGACTTGAGCACGCTGGCCATCACGTCCTGCGACGAGTAGGCCTCGCCCACGACCTCCTTCCCGTCCGAACTGGTCTCGCCGACCACGACGCCCCTTTTGAAGCCCGCCCCGCCGACCACCACGCTCCAACTGCGGGCCCAGTGGTCGCGGCCGCCGCCGCCGTTGATCGTCGGCGTGCGGCTGAACTCGCCCATCCAGATGATGGCGGTGTCGTCGAGCAGTCCGCGGTCGGCGAGATCGCTCACCAGGGCGCCCATCGCCTTGTCGAGTTCCGGCAGCTTCCGGTTGGACAGCGTCGGGAAGATGTCGGCATGGTTGTCCCAGCCGCCGAGATCGACCTCGACGAAGGGCACACCCGCCTCCACCAGGCGCCGGGCCAGCAGGCACCCGCGGCCGAAGCCGGTCGTCCCGTAGCGGTCCTGCACCTCCTTCGGCTCCTTCATCACCTTGAAGGCGTCCATCTGCTTGCTGGTCATCAGCCTGACGGTCTTCTCGATCACCTTCTTGTGATCCTCGGCGGAGCCGCCCCGCTTCTCGCCGATGAACTTGTTCTCGATCGTCGCCAGCATCTCCAGCCGCTGCGCCAGGCGGGCGGGGTCGATGCCCATGTCGAGGTTCCGGACGTTGCCGTTGGAATCGACGACGAACGGGGCCCAGGTCATGCCGAGGAAGCCCGGCCCGACGCTGCCGCTGCCCACCGAGACGAACGGGGGGATCTCAA